>OCAK01000080.1_pt1 | contig 115567 bp, 96 predicted proteins | sample 1538301 | NCBI WGS metagenome assembly OCAK01 (sample SAMEA2580285, study PRJEB22360) | human gut metagenome | biome: human gut; feature: human-associated habitat; material: faeces | place: Denmark | collected 2008/2010 | reverse complement strand
ACCGATGAGTTTTCTAGAGATAAATAATGCGTGACACAGTTTATTTTACACTACCTTTTTATTCTAAAGAACGATTGTCCATAATCGCTTGAAGCATATTAGAACATTTTTCATATTCTTCTTTATGTTCAATTCTAAATTCGCTACATTCAATGGCTATATTTATCCACATTTCATTACCTCTTAGTTTAAGAAATTTTTCCCATTCTTTAGGCGAGAAGTAGGAATCTGGTAAATTATCAAATTCTTCCATAGATGAGAGAGAATATCCTTTGTGAGCTAAGAACATATCTTGGATAATCCAATTATGAAACATATCGTAATACTCTGTATATTGATTTACTTTTAGTTCATTGCGAGATAAGAAGGTTTTGATTAATGCAGCAGATTCAGAAATCCATTCACCTAAAATCATTCCATCTTCACAGAAACCTCTAGCTAAATCTTCTAATTCAGGTTTTATACATCCAATGTGGTTATTGCGTAAATAAAATAATTTTATTATATCAAGGGATGTGTATTGCTTCTCATCCTTATTTAGTTCCAAGAAACGTTCAATGTAACGTTCAAAGAAATGAGAAGAAAAAATCAGTAACACATTTGTTCCTTTAAGCGGATAAGCTGCCCATGTAGTTCCTCCATACCTAAAAGTAATGTAGGCATGAGGAATTACAACATTAGCATCCTTTTTAGATTGTGCATAAAAGCTGAAGAACCATTTATTATTTTTTTTTGTAATAATCTCTGTATTCCATATCCATGGATAATATGTTTGCTTCAATCTCATTTTATTGAATTTTGGATTAAATTTAGTCCAGCGTGCATGGACTTCCTTGTAATCAGACTGAATTTCCTTTGCCAATTCGGTCAATGTCATTGTTGGTAAAATCATATTAACAAATATTTAGAATTGAGATTAATAATCACACAACCAAACATATTATAGCGAAGATAATGATTATAATTAGAATAATACGCATTTTATTGCTGTTTTCCTTAATATCAGAATTTGTGACTTCCACTTGAGAGCTATTTTGTTTATCCATGCAATTAAATGATACAAACTTCTCGCCAGTGTTTAACCAACTAATTTGGCTTGGTACTAAATTCTTTACTCCTATTGTTGTATTAACAATCTTAAGATTGGCTGATTTAGGATTAATTATATTTTTCATTGGCATTATCCACATTCCAGAACATTCAAAGGCATGATTTAAAGTTACCACAATTAAATAATCTGCATTTTTGCCTATTAGATTGTTTATTCTTCTTGTTTCAGAAGTCCGTCTTTCACTATCATATACTCGCCTTGTTTTGATTTCAAAAGTTAATCCTCCTTGACCTATTGCATCCAGTCCCTTCTCATTCTTATTGCTAGATAATTTTAGGTTCAAACGTTTACAAGCATAATATTCTCCAATATCCCCTACTACTTTACGGCTTCTAATAATCCCTTCTTTTTGTAAATTCAAGTAACTTTGAGCAAAATTTCTGATAGCGACTTGTTCTTTTTGAAGTAATTTTAATCGAGCTATATTCTGAGAAAATGAAAGCACAGAAGAAGCGCCAATAATGTATTCTTCCGTATTAATTTTATTAGAAGGGATTTTTAATATGGATATAGGATTGTAATATATATCAAAATATACAACTACAAGATAGTCAAAATCTTGATATTTTAGATTAGAAATATGATGAGTAAAATTATTGTTAGATATAACTTTAGATTTAATTTGATATTTATAGCCTTTAGGACATACTCCATCGTATGCTTTTGTGGATTTACCAGCTAAACTTAGTTTAAAATACTTGGAGGCAATAAATTCTCCTATTTCTCCAGTAAAGCTATCTGTACGAATTATTCCTAAAGTGAAAAGTTTATCACTGCAATTGGCAAATTCTTTTAATAAAGTTTCTCTAACTGCTGTTTGCTTTTCCATGAATAAAATTTTATTGTTTTATTAATGGCTATAAAGGTAGAAATAAATAAAGTATTAGCAAATTTTGGATTCTTATAATTAGTCCATCTAAATTATTGATGAATTGATTTACTATTGTGTTTATGCCCAACTCAAAAATATAGGTACTTAAAATCATACCCCTCCCCCTTTAGTTCTGGGAAGTGTTTCCATATAAGGTACAGAGCCATATAGGGTAGAACTGCTGGCAGTAGAAAAACGGCTGGCATGTATATCCATATCTGGTGTATGTCTCAAGCACTTCTGTTGTGTTACCCCTAACTCCCCTCACCGTATCTTTAGGGGAAATGAACACCAGATGCGAAATCACCTTCCAGCCCCAAACGCTTGAAATTCTGTAACAGCCATTACGGGTAGATACAGAATTATTACAGAAATACACATGCGTACAAGGCTGGGAGGCTTTTTGTTTCTGGTTATCATTCCCTTTTAATTCACTCATTACTAATCATAAATTATCGCTTATGGAAGATTTAAAGGCAATTCTGACGGTTGGTGCAATATTTATTGTACCGTTCATTGCAGCACCGCAGGCAATGTTTGCCATAGTGCTGTACATTATCGTTTATATGGCATTCAGATGGAGAAATTTCTAATTATCAACTTAATAATTTACAGATTATGGAAGCATTACAGATTATGCCAGCCATGGCACAGAGAAGTAACAGCAATTTAGGAGAATTTGCAGAGGATGCAACGGTAGTTGTGGAAGAAACAGCAAAACCAAGTATTACTTTCTTGGAAGCCAATACAGATTCTATTACACTGGAAGAACTTGCAAACAAATGTGTTGTGCCTACTTGGGCAAACCAGGAATTAACCGTTGCACACCAAGACTTTGTTTCTTGTGTGCATGAGGCTGCAAGCTCATTCTATGCAGGTGAAAAGGTGAACCTTCCAGAAATAAGAGTTTCACATATAGTACGTGGCAGAATACCGTCCGCACTAGGCAAGAAAGCAAGTGAACTGTTAGAATGTGAAAAGACACAATTCTATCAAAGACTTGCTTTTGCCTTTACCGTTCCAACCATTTTTGAAACGATAAGAGGGCAAAGGCTTGAACTGTGTATAGGTGGGGTAAGGAATTACAGTGATTTGAATTTGTACCGTTCTTCCAAAGGCTTGGAAAAGTTCTCTGTCTTTATTGGCTGGAGAATGAAAATCTGTTCCAATCAGATTCTTACTGGTGAAGGTGTGAGGTTCAACATGGAAGTAACCAATATCAGTGAGCTTTACAGAAATGTACTGGAATTGTTTAACAGCTTCAATGCTGCCAAAGAAATACATTTGATGCAGACATTATCAGATATTTATCTGTCTGAAACACAATTTGCACAAGTGATAGGCAGAATGCGAATGTACCAAGCGCTTTCACCTGCGAGACAGAAAGCAATACCAAGACTTTTAATCACTGACAGCCAGATAAACAGTGTTTGTCGCGAGTATTACACGAATGAAGTGTTTGGAGTGAAAGATAATGCTATATCAATGTTCGATTTCCATAACCTTTTGACACAAGCAAACAAAATGAGTTATGTGGACGCTTATCTGCAACGGGCTGTAAACGCTACAGAACTGGCAACGGGCATTGCATCCGCTCTGCATGGTGATGAGAGATACAGTTGGTTTCTCTCTTAGCTGTATCCGGAATTATACTCTATTACTGGTTTCTCAAAACTGGAGATTATGCTACGGAATTTATTCTACGTGTTACTGGCTACTTTGGTATTCTTCATTGCAATGGCATTATTCCCACTTATAGCGGTGGGATATATCCTGCTGCTGGGCTACGCCATTGTTAAAGGATAGCTTAGTATGGAGGACATCTATATAATAAGGTATAGGTGTCCTCTTACTGTTAATGGGAGAAATGTTCACTTCTTTACAAAGTGAATGTTTCTTTGATTATCAATAAGTTGTATATTCCAACTTAAAAATGACATTCACTTTTATTCATTTACATACAAAACTGAACATTATGAGTTTAAAATATTCAAGCACTACAGCAGATTATCTGCAATGGAGCGAGGCAATGAACTTGATAAGAAAACTGGCTAAAGATGGAAATTACAGAATTTCCCTTCTTATATCTTTGGGCTGTTTCACTGGCTTAAGAATATCTGACATTCTGGCTTTACACTGGAAGCAGATACTAAATACCAGTGAATTTACAGTGATAGAGAAAAAGACAGATAAGGTAAGAACTATTAGGATAAACGCCCAACTTGGGCAGCACATTAAAGAGTGCTATGAACAGATAAAGCCTATAGGGATTAACGCACCTATTTTAGTGAGCCAGAAAGGGACTGTTTTCACTATCCAAAGAATCAATGTGATACTAAAAGAGGTGAAAAAGAAGTATAAATTAAAGGTTAAGAACTTTAGTTGTCATTCACTTAGAAAGACTTTTGGCAGACAAGTTTATAATATGAACAGTGATAATTCAGAGCTTGCCCTAGTAAAACTCATGGAACTGTTCAATCATAGTTCTGTAACCATTACTAAAAGATACTTAGGTTTGAGGCAGGAAGAACTACTAAATACCTATGACTGTCTTAGTTTTTAACACATTATTTTTGTTGTAAATACAATACCTTTCGTTATCTTTGTGGCAATTCTAACAGCCTAATGCGTTGGGAAGTTGGAAGGACATAGTTAACGAAAGGTGTTATTGAAATTATCTTCTAAAGTCAAACTTCGCAACTTTGATAAATAGCATGAAGATGATGGCAATAGCACCACATCATTTGATATATACCTGCCTTATATCTCATATAAGGTCTTTAGATATTATCAAACTGGTGTGGGCTATTGTTTTATCCATGCTATTGGTAATGCGAAGACCAGACTTTAGGATAAAACAGTAAGTTCCCACACCTTATTTTTTTAATCTGCTTTCATCTGGGAATTAGTTGGCACAACATTTTATACCATGATATTTACAAATCAAGAACTTGGCGCTATTCTGAAAATGGCTACAGTTATGGCTGATGCTGATGGTAAGGTAACTAATGAAGAAACAGCATTAATGTTTGTTGAACTTGTGCGTTTTGGCGTTGTTAGTGAAGATAAAGTAAAAATTGTTATTAATGAGTCAAGCAAACTCACTTCAACAGAAGCATGTAGCATCATTTCCAAAATGACAAATGAAGAAAAGAAGTATGTAACAGCATATTTAGGTGCAATAATTTGCGCTGATGGAAAGATTGAAGATTCAGAAATCAAAGCATGGTCTTTGATTTCTAGTATTTGTGATTTGCCAAGAATGTCAATAAAAGAAGCACTTGAAATTATAAATAAACTGTAATATGTTATGGCTATAAATAATATTTCTTTTGAAATACTTGAACGCTTATTGAGGAAAAGTAGTATATCAACCAATGACCGTTGCCAGATTGATTCTTTTGTGTATGCTTCATTAGCTGATTTTTGCAATGATATAAAACCCAATGAGATAGAGAAAGTTCACATTTTAGAGGAAAGGAATCTTTACAGATATATGAATGCGGCTTGTACTGTTTTAGGTATATATGGTAAAGATGCCTTTGATAAGTTACTTACGACTTCTCCATTTAATAGAATGTATTCTGAACTTGCATTGGAATACAGAGGTAAAGAACTTCAAAAAAACTTTATCATCATTATGATAAAGATGCTTTTAGCTTTAGGCGGTAACGGTGGAAATCAGATAGCCACTCCTATCTTTGAAGGTGAGATGCCACAAAAGTTGATGTCATTCAGAAACCAAACAGCCAAAGATTGGTTTGGGAAATTGGTTACAACAAAAGCTTATATCTTAGCGAATATCTATGAAAAAGCATCATGGGAAGAAACTAAAGCACATTTATTTGTAAGTATAGCTTACCAATTACAGCATAGTAACCCCATTAAGTATGGTATAGATGCAAATGTGCCAATGAATGATGCTCTGATGAATATTATGAGAAAGTTTATTGATGAGCAAGGTGGAAATCCGTCTGTAATTTACAGCAATAGCGGAGAAGTGTTGAGCAAAGTTTTATAACCATGTCTATCAAAGATTTCTTCAATAATCTGTTTAATTCTCTGTTAGATGGTTCTTTTGAACGAATGAGGATTATAAATGTAATGAATCAAAGTTTTAGAGAATTTTTCTATTCTGGAGAACTAAACAGATTGTGTAAAGTATCCATATCTCAAGGAGATAGGGAATTCTCCCATGAAATGAGTTCGCTTTGGTTCAGAAGTGGATTTAAAATATCAATCGAAAATGATATAAATCTTCTTGATTCTGAAATTATGGAAATTTCAAAGTATGTATTATCAAATACAGCTTTCATTCGTCAGTTAATGGCTATGGGATTTGACACTCTTATTGTTGTTGGTGCAACAAGCGGAAAGGGTAGAAAGTTCTCGCTGAAAGGTTATGCTAATTTGAATAATTATTATATCTAACAGTATGTTTGCATGGATTAAAAGAATGATTCAATCATTTAGTGGCAGGAAAGAACGATTAAATGAAAGCAATAATGTCGTGGAAAGTATTGCCAAATCTAAAATGCTTTATAAAGAACTTATAAAAAAGTCACATCCAGACAAGCATCCGCAAAAGGAAAAATTAGCTAAAGAAATTGCAGCCTTAGTGAATGATAATAGGTATAATTATCGGGAATTGCTTAAATTGAAGGAACGTATTGAAAATGAGTTATAGGAAATTGGCTATTCTGTTTCTTGTTTTCATTTTGAGCCCGATTTAACAAATCATTCATCTGATTATGAGTGTAATTATGGAAGAGGACAAGGAGGTAAATAACTAAAATCGTAATTAATATGGGAATGTTTGGAAATTCTGATAGGGAAAAGCATATTGCAGCCATTCAACAAGAGGCAAAGGTGCTAACAACCGTAATGATGAAGCTAACAGAAATGATAGATGAAGGAAGAAGTTATTGTTCTATCCATTCAGAAGAAATTATCGAATTAACACAAAAGATTAATTCGCATAATGAGACATTGAACTTTCATGTCAATTGTCTCCCACAAAGTACTGTAGCTACAATACAAGTTCCGTGGGGAGAAACTGGAAGGTCAGGGGAGTTTGCAGTATGGGCTATGTTTATAGAAAATATAATTCATACCGCAGGAGGACAATTACAAGAATGGGGATTATGATATGACTACAATAGAGAAAGTTGTAATCTGTAAAAAAATTAAAACCTCTATTGTATATGTATCCTTTCATGCTATTATCCAGAGAACTAATTCATGAAATTTACAAATATGATGTACATTAAATTTTCAAGTAAAGATACTACAGCCATTATTAATGCTACAGATAAATTAATAAACTGTAATCCTGCTAAAAGTTGGAAAGTAAAGTCTATTTCACCGGAACTTAAAGAGATTTGTAGGATAGTCAGAGGACAATTAAGAAGTATGGGATATATGGAATACAAAGTGAATTATCTGCATCCTTTAATTGAGGTAATGAACTTGTTTGGTTCATTTTTCAACTTCTCTACGGCAGATACTATACAGAGAGCTATATCATTATATCCTTCCTATGCTTCTGGTTCAAGAGTTATTCGCTATAAGACAGAACAAGGTGATAATTTAGTTTATGCTGATGATTGATTATGGGATTCTGGGATAAAGTAAAACAAAATGCGCACTTTGCAGGAGAGAAGAGGCAATGTACTCTTTGTTTACAACAAGTATTAATGATGTTGGAAGATGAAGCCTATGCAAATTTCACTACTGCGGAGGCTGCCAGTTTCTGTAAGGAACTAAAGATTGCCTATACTAACTTTGCTTATCGTGTGCAAGAATATAAATTCACATCCTTGACAATAAAGGATAAAGAGTATAATGTCAAAGAATACGATGCTATTATTCAAACTAAAATACGGTATATCTATAAAAAATATGGTATCATTGACGCAAGGTTTAAGTAGCAAGTTTTTGTGTTTATTTGGAATACTAATTTGTTCCTGCCAATCCAAACAGCAGGCTACAGAGGCAGTTTCCAGTATAGACAGTACATTACAGACCAGTGCTACTGCCATACTGGAAAGCAAGCTGTCTGAACTTAATGCCCAATCTGGGCAGGTAATTGTTATGGAAGTCCAGAGTGGGCAAATAAAGGCTCTGGTTGGACTTGAAAGGAAAGACAGCGCAGACTACCAACCATGCGAGAACTTCTCTGTACAACAGCCTACTGGCTTGATGCAGGGTGTCTCGCTATTGGCTGCACTGGAGACTGGAAAGGTGAAAATGAGTGATAGGGTGAATGCTGGCAATGGCATTTATGTCTGTAAGGGAGATACAGTTTTCAACCATAACTGGCATAGAGGCGGCTATGGTGAAATTACGGTAAAGCAAGGACTGGCTAGTGGCTCAAACATTGCTACAGTCAAGACTATGGAGAATGCTTTTGGTAACAATGCACAAGCATACTTTGATGTATTGTCAAAAATGAGCTATGGCAAGCCAGACAGTATCAATGGCTTTCTGCAACCTTATAGGATTACAGAAAAAAATATCACTTGGAACTGTATAGGATATGAACAGCTTATTTCTCCTATTCAAGTCCTTACATTCTACAATGCTATCGCCAATAACGGGAAAATGGTGCAGCCTCAACTATACAAGGACAGTGTAGTGGTTATCAATCCCCAGATAGCAAATAAGGCTAATATCGACAGCTTGAAACTGGCACTGGCATATAATGTAACAGACGGACTGGGGCAACCTGCCAAGTCAGATAAGACTACCGTAGCAGGAAAACAAGGCACTATCATAGTCTCTACAGATAATGGCAATACGATGTATGCAGTGGAGTTCTGTGGTTACTTCCCTACTGGCAATCCTAAGTATAGTGTTATTGTATCTATTAATAAGACTGGTTTGCCTGCTAGTGGTGGACTGATGGCAGGTGATGTGTTTAGAAAGATAGTTAATAACATCATTGAAAAATAATCATTATGATAAACAAAATAGTATATACAGTAATGGATTGCTACTGGGGACCAAGAGAGCCAATAACAATTACAAGTGATAATAAAAATTTAGAAACACTAATAGATAAATTTAGGCAGTTTCCTGTTACAGCAACTGGTTATACTTATGTAGAACTTTATGATGGAGATAACTTGGTAGAAAAACTTACTTCACAATATTTCTTGAATGAGCAAGAGATTGCTATATATAAAGATTTGAAGAATGATATTTGACTGTTTGGGATATTAATAGGATAATAATATCTTTGGGAAGATAGAAGAATAATCTATTACCTTATGTATATTAAAGAAATAACCTAATGAAAGAGATACAGAACTGCATTGAAAATGTTTCAATCTCTGTATTGATAATGTAGAATAGCATGTAAGAATGGTATAAGTATTAAAATGGATGTGGAAACTTTCAAAAAAACATTATCAGATATTGGAGAAAGGTTTATATATGCTACAGTACGAGGACTAAACTGGTTCTTTGCTCAAATGCTAGTATTGTTTGTATTAGGAACTGTTTCATATATTACTGGAATACTGTTTGTTGATGTGGATTCTATGACTTTAAAATGGTATTGTCTATGGATTCTTCTGGCTTCTAGCATGTTTACATTCGTATATACAATAATGTTCAACTGGTTCTATGAGTTTGTACCAATAAAGCATTTCATTAAAAGTTTTTGGATACCTTATTTGACATATATATTGTTTTGGAGTGTTGCTATAGATGATATACAAAGCAAATTGCTAGCTTATTTAATGCCTTTATATGGTATGTGTTTTGCCTATATCATATGGAAACTGACGAAACGATTTAAGGAATTATCAATAGCATTTTCTCGCATAAAGGAAGTGCTAGGTGAAATAACATTAAGGAAAGCGCTATTTGCCCAAACTCTTGGTGTCTTATTGATAGGATTAATGGAATACTTTAATATTCATCCTATATCTGCTTTGCTTGAAGGAACTGATAAATGGGATTTTACTTCTGAACTTATTTGGATGCTACTGGTTGTGTGTCCTGCAATATATGCCATATATCATAAAGTCAAGAAAGTATGGTTGCCAATATCTATAGCTGTGTTTCCTTTCATTTTGATAGGAGTATTGGCTATGGTTATATTTGTAAAGGATTCTGTTTAATTACAAAAAAATAAATGAGACTTGATATTGTCAAATACTTTACAGATTGGAAAACTGCATATCTTATTTGGATAGCATGCAGTTGGTTGCTTACTAATAAACCGTCACCCAACTATTACGGTTATCTATTTGAGGAATACGAGTTGGCATGGTGGATTATTGGTTGTATTATCACACTGATTGCGGTCTGGCATTTATACAAAAGAAACTGGATGCAGGCAACCTTATTGTTTTTGCTATTTGCAGTGCCTAAGTTCCTTGTGTATATAGGTAATATGGAAATAGTAAGTGAATCCATCTTTGAAGTATTGGGTATATGAAATATCTAAAACAGATAGAATATTCTATACTGGTTGCCATGACATTCAGTTTGATTAGAACGTTTGTTCACAGTCTGATAAGCGAACAGAATAGATACAGTCGTATATACCAAGCTGTTTTTAAGAGACGGTTAGACTATATTGACAACCTTGAAACTTGGATTTGTGCTGCTAGTATGATGATACTTCTTGTACCATTGATTTACAAATTGGTAAATAAGGAATGGAAGGATGCAGGGGTGCTACTGTTATTTTCATTGCTACTTATACCGTGGGTATTTAATACCTACTGCATTAAATAAAAAAATATGGGGGAATTAAAGCAATATGAATGTCCTAAATGTGGCTACACAACACCGGTACTGCATTTTGGTTGTGGGTTCAGAGACTATTACGAAGTTTATGTTTGTAAGACTTGTCAAACAATACAGAGTTCTTTGGTTGCAACAGAGGATTGTATGTCTGAGTTTGATGAAGAAAGTGAACTTGATAATGTTAACCTAGTAACAGTCTATGGTGAGGATTACAACAATAAGGAATTGGTAGAATATAGCAAAAGAGAGAAAGCTAAAAAGTGCAATCACTGTTCATCACAGGTTATTTCTGAAATTCCATATCAAATAGAAATAGACTTTCAGAATTTGACAGATATTGATAAGAGATTACCACACATGAAATACTATTTAACTTTTAAAGATATAGTTAAAATGGTAAGAAAAGGCAAGAAGCGAATTATTCATTGTAATGATTGTCACTATGATGTGAAGTATAATAGTTTTATGGATGATTTTAATATCAAATGTATTCATTGTGGTAATAATCAGTTAGAAGTTTGGGATGAAAAGCATTGTCCTAAATGTGGTGAAGAAATGGTATGGGGTGGAGACTGGGGAAGGAATTTCCTTATAGCAGAGTGGGATTAATATTAACAGATAAATATCTCATATATCCATTAATAGGAACTACACTAATAGGAGGAATGAACTATGATAAGAATGACAAGTAATGATTATTATGACTTCTTGGAGAAGGTTTTAGAGAGATACGAAGAAAGTATATTTTATAGGGGAAATAGAAAAAAGTTCTCTATCTTTATAGAGACCAATTAACATGTTTGGATTATGCTCAAATGGTTTAATGAGAAGAAAGCAGAAGTTCTTAAAAGTGAAAAGCCACATACCATTATTAAATGTGGCATTACCCCTACATACATAAAAGTACTAAAGGAAAACGAGGTATTTGTATTTGGAAGTAACTTGCAAGGCATACACGGTGGCGGTGCAGCACGAATTGCCAGAGAATGTTTTGGCGCAATCATGGGGCAAGGTGTAGGTCTACAAGGACAGTCTTATGCCATACCTACTATGCAAGGTGGAGTGAAAACAATAAAACCGTATGCTGATGAATTTATAAAGTTTGCTCAAATTCATACAGAATTTCATTTTTTGGTAACAAGGATTGGCTGTGGCATTGCAGGCTTTAGGGATGAAGACATTGCACCATTGTTTGAGAATGCCATAAATCTATCTAATATAAGTTTGCCAAAAGAATTTGTTGATATTATTATTACATCCTAATAATCTAAGTTTATTGGTATATAGTTATTATGTTTATAAAGCAAAGTTTGTAATTATGCGTATAAAAGACATGGATAAGTCACCATATTCTATTGGAAATCCACCATATTTCCCGTTTACGGAAATTATAGGAGATTGGAAGTATGAGTACCCACAAATGGGAACTTGTATAGGTACGAACCTAAAAACGGGAAATGGCTTCTTTTGTGAATACAATCCACCTATTGATTATCTAACCTCGGCAAATACGGATTATGAAGGAGGTCTGTAAATGATGAAAGGGGATAGACTTTTTTTAGTTATGGCAGATTTATGTAGCAATGCCTTACCGCTTACTTTACCTGCAATCATCTCCAATTTCAATAATACTGGAGTTGTAAGAGGATGTATCATATTGCTGCCACCTAAATTTGAAAGACGAAAACAAATAGAATTAGCTAATGAGCGCATGAGTATTCTGTCTCCATTATTTGACTTTCTTATTGTGGTTAATCCTCAAAAACTTTCCCGTGAATTTGTAAAGATGCATAATATTAACGGGTTTGAAGCTTTTTATAATGAATTATGGAAAGATACTGCAACTCTAACAGCTATAGTCCATACTTCCAAGAGCTTGGATGAAGTTAGGGTAAATTGGCAAAAAAACAAGTCGTCAAAAGCACTATTACAGTGTGGAGCTTTATATATTATTAGAGATAAGGATATTGATTTTACTCCTAGTAAGAGAACTTTGCTTCTAAGTATAGGTTACGCAGGTAATGGAGTGGCAGAAGAAGTTCATTTATTAGGTTTAAACAATATGGCGGTGGTTCGATTGGGAATTGGTGATGTGAGATGTTGGGGAAATAGTCATGGATTGGATTTGGCAGGAAGTTGGAATTATTTTTATGGGATTGATAAAAGTTACCGTTTTTGTATTGAATTTGTGAAGGAGAATATAAATGCAATCCAATATGATATAGAGTACTTTTTAGGGTTCGATGTTTCTTGCCAACCAGATATACAAATTAAAGAACTTGAAAAATATAGTAAACACGGTCATTAATAAACACAATAGTATGATAAAATTCAGCCAAATACCATATTCTACATATTCCTATGATGGAATGCCCAAACCAACATGGGTAAAAGCTATTTGTCCCCCAAACGGTTTTCCTCATAATTTCAGCTTATCTGATGATGATATGCTAACCTATTATCTTGAAATATTTAGGAATAGAACAGCTAAGGATAAGCCATATATAAACCAATATAACTCTATAGAAGAATTGGAAGAAGATATATATGGAAACTGTTTATATAATTGGATTCCTAAAGATTTTAAGGAAATATACTATACTCTTGATAAACAAGAATTTTTCCATAAAATAAATGTGTTGATAAAGCAACATGGTAATGCCATTGTAATAAAACATCGTGCTTTATGTATAAAAACAGATGAGAATATCAACTTGTATTCTTTTTACAAAGGTTTATGTCCAGATAAAGATATATTGTCTATATGTATTCCAATAAGAATATTTGAATTAGGACTATGGGAGGAAGGAAGCTTAATGTATATGACTGACGAAGATTATGATAATTTATTAGAAGAACTTCTAGTTAAACAAGAAGCAGGAGAATTAACGGAAAACAAAATAGAAGAAATAATAGGTTCTGTAATCACAAACTATTGGTTTATTGATATAAAGCCAATCCAATAAAATACTCAAAAAAGAGATTACATCATAGAAGGACTTGCTGATTGTTATGTAGAATATGATGAGAATGGTTAGGAGGTATTCATTCCTAATGAACTAGGAAAATTAGGATATAAAAATGGAGGTAAATTATGATTACATATAAGATATATCAATGGATTATACGTAAGTTAAAACCAAAGCCAAAGGTCAGAGTATATAATGATGATGTACGTGTAGATTATCCTGAGGGCAGGCATATTCCAGAATGGATATATGAGCAGTTATGGAAGGATATTGATTGCAGTAAACCAGTGAAATTGGATAAGCCTATGTGTGAAGACTGGATAGATGATATTAAGGAGATTGAAGAACAGTAGATGAATAACTATAAATCTAAAAAAATAATGGAAATGAGTTATGGATACGATAAATGGATTTATTAATGAACATTCAGAGTATAAAAGATACCAGGTAAAGGACTTTATAGCTTTCTTCAAGTTTCGTAATAATTATGAAAGATATACTACTGACAAGTTGTTAGAAGTGTATGAGAAGTATATCAAAGCTAACTCTGATTACAGTGAATATGAGCAAATATATAAGAGTCTTAGTAGCAAATTAGCTGTTAATCTAATTAATAATACTCAATTAGAAATAGATTTAGACATATACACACCAGACCATAAGTATTGTCCTAAACATACCTTTGTAATGAAGTATGAAGAAACGGAAGATACTACAACCACAATACATGTAAGAGTGTATTCAAGTGTGGGATTGGTTAAAGAATATGATATGCCTGCAATTGGAATGACAATGCAAGATTTATCTAACCTTATAGATAAAGAACGTAATAACTATAAACCTTAAATGAATTAATATGGCTGGTAAACTAATGCCCAATAAACAACCGGAGTTTTTCACTCCCAATGCTCCAATTAAATACGCAATGGCAGGAGGAAGAGGAGTAATGTTAGGTTGCGGATTTATGACAGCCTTATATGTCATAGGCGTAATTGTAGGATTGTGTTTGGGCTATGGTTGGAGCAGCCTATTTTTTCCCATACTTCCATTTATCATCATAGGTGTTATGGTGGAATTTCCATGCTGTATATGGAAAGGCTTTAAGAAGTTCTACAATCTGGGATATGATAAGGAATGTAGAATATAGCAAAGTAAAAACAAGACAAATGTAAGGTAGTAAGTGAAATTTCATTTACTGCCTTATTTTTTATAATACAGTGGACTGGAATATTGGATAAATTTGTTTCTTTGCAGCCATTGATTTTAAAAGATAATACCATGAATGAATATGTAGATTATTATAAGGAACACTGTTTGAATATCCTAAAAGGCAAAGTAAAAACCTCTAAAGGGGAAGTGATTGAGATACAAGGAGAAATTATATTAAATGACATTAGTAATATTGATTATGAACAAGCTGTAGCTTTTGCGCAGTCTATAACAATTGGCGAAGAAGGACAACATTTATCAGAAAATGTGTTCGTACATGATACTATCTTGCATGTGTTTATAGGGAATTTAAATGCAAGAAAGTTATGGAGATTATCAGTTCTGTTGTATGCTATGGTGACTAAATATCCGGTAGTAAGAATCTCATTATCCCTTATGGACGAGTATCTGAAACTATATCGTATCTTTACCCTTGACCAGAAGAAAGTAGATGTATCAGCTATTGAATTTAAATGTAGTATTGATGGTAAAACAGAAAATATCACTATCAAGAATGAGGAATTAGTAGAAAAAATACTTATCTCATATTTAAATATGCAAGGAGATATTATCACTACAGATAATTTGAAACGGTATGTCGTTGATGAAATTACCTCTATTGATAAGTTGGTTAATGAATCAATTAACAAAAGGACATTGGACTATTTCTTTGCAAAAGAACTAGAACGCTTCTTAACAAGTTATCTGAATGGCAAATTTACGGATAAAGAGAAAGAACTAATCCAACAAATATTATATTTGTTTGGGCGTTATAAAACTACTGCTGAAGATACAGCCAGATATAGGAAACTAATAAGTGATGGGGAGAAATTATTAATAAATAAGCCTTTAGTTACAATAAATGGAATGGTTATGCCTTTTACTATCATATCCAATCCGGAAATAACAAAATTGAGATATGAATGCCTAAAGTACATAAATCGTGTGAAATTTGAGGATGATTCTAACATTCACATATAGCCACTTACAACTCCTTACCTTTGCCACCATAAAAATATGGTGAGCTAGATACCAAAATAAATCCCAAGGGCATGGGTACTATAAAATGAAAGAAGAATTTGTTCTTCAAGTTTTAACGCTAGCAGTGCTAGCAAGTAAAGGAATCAAGATAGCTAGGCTATCGGGTAACCGCAAGTTTGATGAAAAGGTGGTCAAATCCAAAATGAAGTCCATGAAGAAGAATGGCATGTTAGTCCCTGCTATCATTGTAGATGCAAAGGAAGCCATTAAAGCCGGATTGGAGATTGTGGACTTTGGAACGGGAGAAACTATTAACGAATCCGATGCTGAATATTATGTTGTATTGGTTGACGCTAACCATCGCTACCAAGCTCACCTGAATCTTCTTAAAGAGAATGAAGGTTTGAAAGAAGAAGAACAGTATAAAGGTGAGTTTTATCTTATTTATGCTTTGAATGACAAGCTTGCCATCTCAAAGCTGTTATCAGAAATCAACATTTGTACAAATCCATGGCGAGGTAATGATTTTCCTAAAAGTGTTAAAATGGCAAATAAAGAGAATCTGCCACTACTTGATTTCATTGACGAGCTTACAAATGATGATTGGTCTTTAGCAGCCGCTTCCAAATGGGCAACTTTTAAAAGTGACATTACTAAAGAGATACTAGCGGATGCGGCAGATAATAAAATTAGCGAGAAGCTAAGGAATACCAGTGGTATAGAACGAGGACGTAAATTATTGGAAGCTGCCAAGAAAAGCTTTTCGGTCAAATTCCTTAAAAGCCGGAACATCATTGATTGGCTCATAGCCCAATATGACAAAGCTAATGATGATAATAAAACGGCTACCGTTAACCAACTGGCTAAATTCCTAGAAAGCTTAGGTCGGGATAAAGCTGAATTAATTGAGAAAACTAAAGGACAGCGAGGTGGCGATACCAAAGAGACCATTATAAATCGTCTTCTTAACAATTTCTACGAGCAGTTCAAACAATCTCAAAGAACTTCTACTGATGAGTAAAATTAAAAGCCAGTTATCGAGATGATAGCTGGCTTTTTTATCTCCGGTACAAAAATGTATGGAAGAATTTTTAAAGCTCAACTTCAATTCTCCTTCCTTATGCGAACTTCAATAGAGTTATCTGAAATACAATGAGTATTGTGGACTAAAATACTATTCTCTTTAGAAATTTACCCCATATCTTATTTATATTAGCAGATAAATTGGGAATTTAGAAAATGATGAACTATCTTTGTAAGACAGTAAACAATAAGTATAAACAATGCATATAAGTAACAAATCATTCAAAGAGCTGATTATCAATCATTCACTCAACACTGGCAGTGTCGAGGTGATGAGTTCGAGTCTCATACGCTCCACGAAAATTAAAACGGTTAGATTAGTCTAATCGTTTTTTTTGTACGCATTAACGAGCTATAAATTTACATATAGTCCATTTTCATTCGACAACTCATGAAAGAAGCTTTTACACGCAAGTCATTACTTATTTTAGGACGTGGCATAGGGCAAGTCATGTTCCAAAACAATGCATTGTCCGGATTATTGATGTTGATTGGAATCTTTTTGAATTCATGGCAAATGGGCCTATTGGCTGTAAGTGGCAACATAATAAGTACGTTGACAGCCCGTATCTCAGGATATGACTGTGATGATATAAAAAATGGATTATATGGTTTTAACGGTACACTGGTAGGAATAGCCGTAGGGGTCTTTATGCTTCTGACTGTAAGTTCCTTGATGCTGATGGCTATTGCCTCGTGTGCATCTACCTACATTGCACGGTTTTTCAACATGCAACGCGTGTTGCCCGGATTCACTACCCCTTTTATCCTTTCTGTATGGATGCTGCTGGGATTGTGCAGTTGGCTGATGCCTGACATGCTACTCGTCTCTGATACAGAAACACCCGCTTCTTCCTCCATAAATTACTTACAATGTTTCAGTATGGGCATAGGCCAGGTGATGTTTCAAGGAAACATGATGACCGGACTATTTTTCCTTGCAGGCATTCTCGTGAATTCCCGGAATGCAGCAGTATATACCATATTGGGAGCACTTCTCCCCCTCCTCCTAGCCACATTATTGGGAGTGGATTCCGAAGCTTTGAATATGGGTCTGATGGGATATAATGGCGTATTGTGTGCCCTTGCTTTAGGAGGTAAAAGCTGGATGAGCTGTATATGGGCTGCATGTTCCGTTTTACTCTCTGTTGTATTGCAAATTGTGGGAATGAATTGGGGAATTATTACATTGACCGCACCTTTCGTTCTCTCCGTATGGCTGACAATGGGAATAAAAAATCTCTATCTCTTTTTCAAATTAGGCAGAAAGCAAGCCACCAACCCCAGTAAAGGCATAAAGGCACATACATTATAAACAGCCTCTATACCATACTTATCTGCCATACCTCCCAATACAGCCGAAGCGATACCGGCAATTCCAAAAGCGAAACCAAAAAACAACCCGGAAATCAAACCCAGCTTATTGGGTAGCAATTCCTGGGCGTACAGCAATATGGCAGGAAAAGCGGAAGAAAGCATCAGACCGACACAGAAGCTCAGCACTACTGTCCATGCAAGCCCTACGTGAGGCATCATCATACTGAATGGAGCCGTTCCAAGAATGGAAGCCCAGATAACATACTTACGTCCTATCCTATCACCTACGGGACCTCCCACCAATGTTCCGATGGCAGTAGCTACCAGGAAGACAAACAAGAAGAGCTGTGAATCCTGAACAGTAACACCAAATTTATGGATCAGATAGAATGTATAGTAGCTCGTCAAACTTGCCATATAGATATATTTGGAGAAGATAAGTATCAGCAGAATACTTATGGCAAACACCGTCATTCTTGAAGAAAGGGGACGTTCTATCTTTCCTGCCACAAGCATCGGGCGTTTCTTGATATGATTCAAGTAGGAACGGAACCAACGACATATAGGAATCATCACCACGATGGCAATCAAGGCAAAAACCGTAAAAAAGGCAATGTATCTCCTCCCGTAAGGAGCTACCAGCAAAGCCACCAGTAACGGTCCAAGCGAGCCTCCCAAATTCCCGCCCACCTGAAATAGAGACTGCGCCAGTCCGCGTTTTCCGCCGGAAGCCAGAAAAGCAATACGTGACGCCTCCGGATGGAGTACAGACGAACCGATACCCACAATGAATACCGAAGCCAGCAACCAATACAGATTAGTAGCAAAAGCCAGATTCATGATACCGACCAAAGTAAAGCCCATACCTATCGGCAATGACCAGGCAATGGGGCGCTTATCAAAGAACAATCCCATTAGAGGCTGAAACACGGACGCCGACATCTGATACACTAACGTAATCAGACCAATCTGGGCAAAACTCAAGGATAAATCCTCCTTGAACAAAGGGTATACTGCCGAAATAACCGATTGCAGCATATCGTTCAAACAATGCGAAATACTCAATGCTATAAGAATAGGAAAAGCAATTCTACGGATAGGAGGTCTCTGATTCTGTATCATCTTATACTGTCTATTACAAAAAACGGTGCAAAGGTACGTAAAAAATACATATCCAATCCACATAAAGACAAAACTCCCCGATTCTCGTCAATACAGAATCGGGGAGTTTTATCTTTATCAGTTCAGCAATCCCGGATTGGCTTCTATGGCTTCTTTCGGAATGGCCAATGTATAGCGGGCATCATTCTCTTCGAGTACATAACGCGTACCATCAAGCACTTTCTCCAAACGCGGACGGGTGGAACGACGAAGGTCAAACCAGCGATGTCCTTCAAAAGCAAGTTCACGGGCACGTTCATCTAATATTTCCTGTACCAACGCTTCCTTATCCATGGCATTGACAACAACGGATTTCGCTTCGTAGGCCTCCGGTGCATAACGTTTCCGCATCAGTTCCAGCAGGCGAGTACGTGCTTGAGACAGTTCTCCAAGTCGGGCAGCAGCCTCAGCAGCCGTCAGATATATTTCACCCACACGGAAAGTACACAAGTAGTTATTGCTTCCCGCCTTCTTATTCTTCCGGAAACCTTTTTCATCCGTTTCAGCAAAATATTTGTCCAGCCGAAGGTCGTTCTCAGCATAAAGGGAGAGAAAAACCGGAGTAGCCAGAGCAGCCCCATTGATTGTACTGCTCAGAGGCGTCTCCAGTGGAGTAATATTTTCCACGGAATTATAACTGTTAGGAAGAGTTGCAGCGGCATCATTCAAATCTACCAATACAGACTTCACGGCAAGCACTGCCTCAGCAGCATCCCAAGCCGTCTGCCACTCGCCCTTATAAAGGGATACGCGTGATTGAAACGCCTCTACCGAAGCCGCATTGAAACGATATGAATATCTCTGTTCCCATTCTGCCTTCGTGACCAGTTTGCGTGCCTCGTCAATATCTGCTTGGATGGAAGTATAAACTTCTTCCACCGTATTGCGTTTCAGGACTTTCTCTAAATCCGTATCCAATTTCAGCGGTACCGATTTGGTATCCAAAGCTCCCTCCTTAGTATAGGGCTGTCCATAAAGATTTACCAATAAGAAATGTACATAAGCACGGAGCATATACGCTTCTCCTACAAGCTGATTTATCTCTTCCTCAGTGCCTTCCTTAATATCACTTCTGCTCTCAATAACGTGATTGGCAATAAAAAGCACATTGTAATACTTGGCCCATTCAAACGATGAGGTATAGGCATTGGGAGCAAGGTCGTTCCAGCGCTCTATATCCATATAATAATTTTGGTCATATTCATTATCCCGAACCTGCATCTCGTCGGAACGGAAACAAGCCATTCCCCGGTCACTGAATTTACTCACGTCCTTATAAGAACGGGCAAGCAACGCTCTATACTCAGCCAAAGAATTGGGAATGACACTACCGGTAGGCTGTATATCCAGATAGTTGTCGCATGCCGCAAGCAGAAGCATGCAGGCCATTATCATCAGACTTATTGTTTTCTTCATTTTCTTTCTGCTTTTGAAGTTAGAAATTCAAGTTCAAACTGAATGTAACCGACTTGGGTACGGGAGTTGCATAAGGATTGTACATCGACTCCGGATCCATGTAGTTATTATATCCCGAACCAAACACGAAGAGATTGCGTCCTTCAATAGATACCGTTGCCGAGTTCATTCCCAAACGCTTTGTCAGGAGCTCAGGGATACGGTAACCCAGACGCAGATTCTGCAAACGTACGTAGTTCAGCTTCTTCACCCAGATATCCAAATCTCTCCAGATGGTTTTAGAATCATACCAGGAGTACTCTTCCGGGTTGGAAGCACTCAGCATAAATGCCGGAAGCTCCGCATTCGGGTTTTCCGGAGTCCAGCGGTTCAGCACATCCGCATTATAGTTCTTGCCATAATCCGGATTGATGATGTCATAAGAGGGTTGCGTACGTACATACCCGCCAAACGTCAAAGAGAAATTGACATTCAGCTCCCAGTTTTTATAGCTGAAGGTATTAATCAAACCTCCCGTATAAGGAGCATCGCTACTCCCGATATACGAATAAAAGGTTCTCTCTTCGGCTGCAGTTACATCGGAAGAGGCAATACCTATCCCCCACTCGTCCTTCAGGCGGTAAAGCTCCTTCAAGGTCACTTTCTCTCCCTCCGGATTATAGAACATCATATTACCGGTTTCCTTATTCACTCCCGCAGTCTTCAGTGCGAAAATTGCCCCTACAGGATAGCCTTCACGTCCCGGAGTGGTCTGCTGCTCCGGTATGTTTTCCTGCAATACCTTATTACCGTTATAGGCAAAATTGAAATTTGTGTACCAGGAGAAGTTTTTTGTCGTTATGTTACGGGTAGACAAGCTGATTTCCACACCTTTGTTCTCCATACTTGCCCAGTTGACGTTCATTGAAGTAAAGCCCGTCTCCAGAGGAAGCATGCGCAAAGCTATCAAATCGGTACCCTTACGGTAATAATAGTCCACGCTCAGATTGATAGCCTGGTTCAATACAGAAAAATCAAAGCCGGCATTGACAGACTGCGTCTTTTCCCAACGCAACTTCTTGTTGGGAGCGGAATTAATGATAATTACATCTTCCGATACTCCGGGCAAAATACTCTCCGACCGATATGTACCCAGCAGGAACGGAGAAGTATTCTTGTCAATATTTCCCTGCAGACCGTAAGATGCACGGAACACCAGGTTATCTACCCACTTGGCCTGCTGCATAAACGGTTCTTGTGACAGACGCCACAAGGCACTGACAGAATAAAGAGGAAGATAGCGGTACTTCTTATTCACACCGAAAAGATCGGAACCGTCAAAACGGATACTTCCTCCCACCGTGTAGCGATTCAATAAAGAGTAGGAGGCCGTAGAGTAGAAAGACACATAAGCATTCTCCTTATACGTCGTCTGATGGAGCGGGAAAGACGTGGCATAACTTTCGTTGGGGAAAATCACCGGCTTGGTGGTCAACGTCTTGCGGTCGAAGCCATACCCTGCCGAGAACAAGGTTTCGTACCAAGTCTTGCGCAGTTCGGTACCTGCCATCACTTCCAGTTCATGAATATCATTGAAGCTGTCGCGATATTCTCCCATCGCCTTCCAAGTAATCTGTGAATTGGAGTTCTCATAAGACTTCTGCATACCTCCTTCGGGCAGAAAGTGTTTGGTTTCTCCACCTTGGGAGTATTCGCTCAACTTATAGTAATAGCGCATGGCATAGCTTTCCCAGTCCGCTATTTCTTCTCTGGAAGTCTTTTCCAACTGATAGCCAAACTGGGAAGTCAGCTTCCACTTGTCATTGAACCGTAGCTCCGCATCAAATATAGATGAAAAAGAATTCACCACGCTTTCATTAGACGTGTTCTGCCGTTCTTTAAAGATGTTGAATCCTAAATCCTTATCAGTGTTGTTCTGAATATCGTAGTCGTAATTATAGTTGCCATTCTTGTCATAAAGTTCAAAATACGGATTAGCCTTGCGTGAATAGAACACGGGATTCGACATACCGTATGCATCTGTCAGATAATTGGTATTTTTGCGACGGTTGGCAAACATGGAGACACCCACTTTCAGTATACTGTTCACCTTATAGGAAGTCTTTCCTACCAAGTTGAAACGGTCCATACCCACACCGTCCACATTTCCATCCTCTTTATAATAGCCGAAAGAGGTATAATACGTAACCCTTTCCGTACCGCCGGAAAGGCTCAAGTTATATTCCTGGCTGAAAGCATCGCGGAAAAGGATATCTCCCCAGTTTGTATTAACACTCTTCAAACGGTTGATGGCAGCTTGTGTATCACTGCTCAAGGCATCCCATCCTCCATTCTGAAAAGCAGACAACTCATTGTAATTGGAAAGAATATTATATACGCCTCCTTTATGATTGTCCGGAGAATAGTTATTACGGATCATATCCATTTCCAATCCTACTTTCTCCGCTGAGTTCAGCAAGTTCAACCGGTCAAGGCTCAATGTAGGAGTATAGGTAAACCGGGACGAGAAATTGATAACCGGTTTACCGACCTTACCCTTCTTTGTTGTAATCACAATGACGCCATTGGCTGCCCTCGCACCATAGATGGCAGTGGCTGCCGCATCCTTCAGGATAGTGATATTCTCAATATCTGCCGGATTCAGGCCTGCAATGGAAGATTGCTTCATGTTGGTGATGTCATTCAGCTCATCCGGTTCGGGAACATCCGTTCCCTCCAAAGGAATGCCGTCCAGCACCCACAAAGGGTCTTGTGTACCATTCAATGAAGCAGTACCGCGAATGCGTATCTTTGCCGGAGCACCCGGAGCACCGGAAGTCTGGCTGACAGAAAGTCCGGCAATTTGTCCGGCAAGTGCCTGGTCGATACTTTTTACTGCACCGATGGTCTCGTCCGATATATCCAGTTTGGATACCGCTGCCGTCAGCTTGCGGCGCTCCACTGTCTGGTAACCCGTCACAACAACGGCATCGAGCATTTGGGAAGATGCATGAAGTGTTATTTCATAATGTTCCTTTCCCGGAACAAGCTTCACTTCCAATACGTCATATCCCACGTAGCTACAAAAGAAACGGGTTATCCCCGCAGGTATAGCGATAGAGAACTGACCATCCACATCAGTGATGACCCCCATTGTAGTCTGAGCACTCCCCGCCTTTTTCAAGTCTTCCGCAGTCACATAAACGGAAGCACCGATAAGCGGTAGGTTATCCTCTGAAGATATTACTACGCCCTGGACTTTTTTCTCTGCAGCAAAAGCAGATGACAAAGCTCCTACAAAGCATAGCAAAACGATTAATACACGTTTTTTCATGCGTTACATATAAAATTAATTAATACTCTATTGAAAAGAAAAATCACTTTACTCCTAATGCAGTATTGATACGCAAAATCAAATCCTTATAATGATATTTAGTGGCTATATCCGATGCACCCAGACGATTTTGGAGCAATTCTTTGATGCGAAGCAACTCACCACGCTTCACGGAGATGACATCAGATACGCGGTTTATCTGCGAACCGTAGAAGTTCAGTTCGCGGTGTGCACCCATACGGTCGGCATCCAAAGTCTTACCGGCATGCTCGTCACAGCTGCAAAGGGCAGTCTGATGGTCCAGCAAGAAGTGGTTGTCCATCAGTTTTTTGTTTATTTTCACTCCTTCGCTTTCGGCAGCTGCCGTAATCAGTGCATCTACGAAGTTCTTCTGCAAGGCGCGTGTCATGACGTCCGGCAAGGCACCGCGTTCCGTAGTGGCAAAGATGTTGCGATGCAGGCCATCCATCAGCTCTACCACCGTGAAAGCCTTTTTGCCGTTCACCGATTCGTTCTCCAACATACGCATCAGGCGGTTGTTGCCCAGCAAATCCCAAAGGATATAGGATTGGGCATTCTTCAACACTTGTGTCGGTGCATTTTCCACTACGCCCAGCGGAGTGTTGCGCAGCAAGTAGGTGTACTCTCCCACTTCTGTGTCGAACAGCCATTTGGGATAGGTCAGCACTTCATCCAGCAGGAACTTCAAGGCTGCTTGCTGCTTCTCTTTCTCCACAAAGGTATAGGTTTTCTGTCCGTCTCCCACAACCGTGTTCTCTATATAGATACCACCGATATTTGCCAATACATGATAAAGATAATTGTTCCATTGGTTGATAACCGCATAGTATAGGCGGGAAGCTTCTTCATAAGTCTGTCCTTTCTCGCCGGTAGTAGTCCATTGGATGATTTGAGGAACAATACGCTTCAAGTTCTCAATACCCAGCAGAGACGAGCGGACAGCATCATCGCCCAAATCTTCATTCTGCGCACGCGGGTCTACGGCATCACGTACATCCTGCGCCTCACTATATTTATATAAACGGTCTGCATGACGGCTCAGAAAGTCGGCAAGCAAGTCCTTCTCTGCTTCTGGGGTTTCTTTACCATACCAACGATAACCGTATTCTATGGCAAACATATCATACGGACCGATATGGGGAGAAAGCGCCGTAACACCGTCACCCGGCTGTGCCACATAGTTGAAACGTGCATAGTCCATGATAGAGGAGGAAGTGGTATTCATACGATCCGTAAATGTTTTGGAACGCAGAGAATCTGTCGGAAAAGTCCAGGAAGCAATCATATTGTGACGCAATCCCAACGAGTGTCCCACCTCATGGCATGCCACAAAACGCATGGCATCACCCATCAGTTCATCCGGCAGCCTTGCTCCTCTTGCTTCGGGACGTACGACACCGGTTTGCACTGTAATCCATTCCTGGAGCATGCCCAGCACATTATGCCACCACATGATGTCCGCTTCCAATATCTCGCCCGAACGGGGGTCGAGGATAGAGGGGCCCATGGCATTGGCTTTGGTGGAGGCGGCGTAGGTCAGCACGGAGTAGTTCACGTCATCCTTATCCACATTCATGCTGTCCGTCAGTTCCTTGGCTATGATAGCATTCTTGAATCCGGCACGTTCAAAAGCAGCCTGCCAATCCTCGATTCCCTGCTTGATATATTTCCGCCAACGACGGGGAGTGGAGTTCTCGATGTAGAACACAATCGGCTTGGCCGGTTCCACCAATTCACCGCGAAGGTAACGCTCCCGGTCTTCCGGTTTCGGTTCCAGACGCCAGCGGGTGATGAAGGGTTTCTTGTCTACACGCTGCTGACCGTCACTGTAATTCAACAACGGATTGGTAAAGTAACCTACGCGCGGACTATCCAGACGTCCCATCATAGGTTTCTCCGGCAACAGCAACAGAGAGGAACTGACTTCGACCGTAACAAACACAGTCGTTGTTCCCTCGGTCACCTTAGTTGTCAACTCGGAAGTGGCTACCACATTGTTCTCAAAAGCTTTGATAGATAAAATGCGGGAGAGATTCTTGATGGCCGAAGTTCCCAGGTTGATATTCGTAAAGACATTATTGATACTCGTCTCTGTACCATCATAAATATCGTTGACCTTGACCACTATCATGGTAGAGTCATTATTGAATGCCTCAATCTTGAAACCGGCTATCAGCGGAGAAATATAATTATCCAGTACGGACTGCCGTATGGCATCCTCATCCGGCGCCAACGGAAGAGGACGGCTCTGACGTACCAACAGCTTGTTGGCAGCCTTGTCCAATTCAAAACGCACCATCTGATTTTCGTAATTCGTACCACGGTTCACACCTGCCTCATTCAGTTCGGAAGGAACACGCTGTAATTTATTTACTACCAGCATATCACGTCCCAGCAGCCTTGCCGGCACTTCAAAGTAATAATCGCTCTTCTTCTGGTAAACATTGAACATTCCCTTGCGGGCAATAGCACCGGAACCTGTCAATTTCTCGTAGTCGCTCTTGGATTGAACGCTGTCCTTGGTTTCACTCTTCTTTTTCTTACGGAACCATCCCATAGCTTCGGGAGAAGCAAAATCAGATGTACCGGCATGCAACAATACGGCAGGCTCACACATGAGTACTCCCGCAACTGCCACGACTGGCAGGATTGTCTTCAATTTCATCAATTCAAACTCTAACTTTAATGCAACAATTACTCCGTTAACTCTCTCTCTCTTTGACGTATGTTAATAAATACCAACCGCCAGTTTGTTCTACCTCCATAGAACGGTAAACGGGGCGCAAAGATACGAAAAGTATATTTTAAAAGTCACTAAACAACGCTCATTTATGTTTTTTCCATAAACAATATGAAGACTTTTACATATATATCATTTTTTCTCCCATCCTCTATCATTTCTTCTTCACATGAAATTTTGTACCACTGACACCAAATAATCTTCCCCAATTGGCGGCAAAACAATGATAATATTGTATCTTTGCACCGTTTTTAACTTAGAAAATAAATAAGATAACAACGATATGATAGCTAAAATCAATCAGCTTCTGCAGGAAGTAGAGGCGCTGAAAGCCGCTAACGCCGAGGAATTAGAGGCACTCCGCATCAAATACCTCAGTAAAAAAGGAGCCATCAATGACTTAATGGCAGATTTCCGCAATGTAGCCGCCGAACAGAAAAAAGAGGTGGGAATGCGCTTGAACGAACTGAAAAACAAAGCACAAGAAAAGATTGCCGCCTTGAAGGAACAATTCGAAAGCCAGGATACCGGCTGTGACGATATTGACTTGACCCGTTCAGCCTACCCGGTAGAATTAGGAACCCGCCATCCGCTTTCCATCGTGAGAAACGAAATCATCGATATATTTGCCCGTATGGGATTCAACATCGCCGACGGACCGGAAATGGAAGACGACTGGCACGTATTCTCCTCCATGAATTTTGCCGAAGACCATCCGGCACGCGACATGCAGGATACATTCTTCATCGAAAATGATACAGAAAACGTATCGCACAGCATCATTCTTCGCACACACACATCCAGCGTGCAAAGCCGTGTTATGGAGACTACACAGCCTCCTATCCGCGTGCTTTGTCCGGGACGTGTATACCGTAATGAAGCCATCAGCTACCGCGCACACGCATTCTTCCACCAAGTAGAAGCCTTGTACGTAGACCGCAATGTATCTTTCACCGACTTGAAGCAGGCTTTATTGCTCTTTGCGCAAGAGATGTTCGGCAGTGACACCAAGATTCGTCTACGTCCTTCCTACTTCCCCTTCACCGAGCCGAGTGCCGAAATGGACATCAGCTGCAACATCTGCGGCGGCAAGGGCTGCCCCTTCTGCAAGCACACGGGTTGGGTAGAAATTTTGGGATGCGGTATGGTAGATCCGAATGTATTGGAGCTGAACGGAATAGACAGCAAAGTGTATAGCGGATATGCCCTGGGTATGGGTATCGAACGCATCACCAACTTAAAATACCAGGTGAAAGACCTTCGTATGTTCTCTGAAAATGACACACGCTTCTTGAAAGAATTCGAGAGCGCTTACTAAATATAGTGAATAACGGTTAGTGATTAGTGATTAATAAGTTGCGCATTTTCAGCATATCATTAATCACCCATCACTAACCACTCATCGCTAACCACTATTTTTCGCTATGGCAAAAGACAAACTTGTAACCTCCGGCTATTGCCTTATCCTGGCTGCCAATTTCCTTTTGTATTTTGCCTTTTATCTGATACTACCGGTTCTTCCATTCTACCTGACTGAGGTATTCCATACCGGAAATGCAGCAGTAGGTGTCATCTTGTCATGCTACACCATTGCCTCGCTCTGCATACGCCCGTTTTCGGGATACCTGCTCGACACGCTAGCCCGCAAGCCTCTTTATCTGGTGGCATACTTCATCTTTATCACCATTTTCGCAGGTTACATGTTAGCGGGAGTCCTATCTTTATTCATCATGTTGCGGGTTGTCCACGGCCTTGCATTTGGAATGGTGACCGTAGCGGGAAATACAATTGTGATTGACATTACCCCTTCGTCCCGTCGCGGCGAAGCCGTAGGATATTATGGACTGATGAACAATACAGCCATGAGCTTCGGCCCGATGATTGGTCTTTTCATGCATGACATATATTCCTTTGAAACGATTTTTGCCTGCTCGCTCATATCAGGAACTATCGGTTTTGTTGCCGCATGCCTCGTCAAGACCCCACCCAAACAACCAGTCAAACGAGAACCTATCTCATTGGACCGCTTTGTGCTGCTGAAAGGTATCCCGGCAGGAATCGCACTGCTATTGCTCTCCATACCATATGGCATGACAAGCACTTATGTAGCCATGTATGCCAAAGAAATAGGAATTACCTTGAATTCCGGATTGTTTTTTACTTTTATGGCCGTCGGCATGGCAGTGTCCCGTATGTTCTCCGGCAAACAAGTGGATAAAGGACGTATCACCCAAGTCATAACTTTAGGACTATATCTGGTATGTAGCTGTTTCTTCATATTGTCCGCTTGCGGACTACTGATGAAGACCGTCCCGGAACTGACAAACATATTGTTTTTTATGGTTGCCCTCCTATTGGGAGTAGGCTTCGGGACGATGTTCCCCGCCTTCAATACGCTGTTCGTAAACCTGGCCCCCAACAACCAGCGCGGAACAGCCACCTCTACCTACCTGACTTCATGGGATATAGGCATTGGTATAGGTCTGACAGCAGGAGGTTATATCGCACAGATTACCTCATTCGATATGGCATATTTTTTCGGAGCCTGCCTCACGGTTATCTCCATCTTCTATTTCAATCTGAAAGTATCTCCTCACTATCATAAAAACAAATTAAGATGAGAAAGAAAGAGCGTTATGAAAAAATCCTTGCTTGGTTTAGGGAGAACGTTCCCGTAGCCGAAACAGAGTTGCATTATGACAATCCGTTCGAGCTGTTGATAGCAGTTATTCTCTCTGCACAATGTACGGACAAACGCGTCAATATGATTACCCCCGCCCTTTACCGGGACTTCCCTACTCCCGAAGCACTCGCCGCTACTACTCCCGACGTGGTATACGAGTATATCCGCAGCGTCTCCTATCCCAACAACAAAGCTAAACATCTTGTAGGCATGGCACAGATGTTGGTGAAAGAATTCAACAGTGAGGTACCCGATACCCTTGAAGAACTGGTAAAACTGCCCGGCGTAGGCCGCAAAACAGCCAATGTCATCCAATCCGTTGTTTTCAATAAAGCGGCTATGGCAGTAGACACACACGTGTTCCGCGTCAGCCATCGCCTGGGTCTCGTATCAGATAAATGTACAACTCCGTTCAGTGTCGAAAAAGAATTGGTAAAACATATACCGGAAACAGACATCCCCATAGCTCACCACTGGCTTATCCTGCACGGTCGCTATGTATGCCAGGCACGTACTCCACAATGTGATACCTGCGGTTTGCAATTAATGTGCAAATATTACTGCCAGAAATATAAAGTTAGCAAAGAGAGCGGCAAAGACAAAGAATAAACAACGGTTTCATAGCAAAAAAAAGAAATAAATGCTAACTTTGCGCTCACTAAAAAGAAATTAGTAACACTTTTAAATAAAATAGAGTATTATGACAATTGATCAATTTAACTTTGCCGGAAAAAAGGCATTCGTTCGTGTGGACTTCAACGTACCCTTGGACGAAAACTTCAACATTACAGATGATACCCGTATGCGTGCCGCTCTTCCTACATTGAAGAAGATTTTGGCCGATGGCGGTAGTGTAATTATCGGTTCTCACCTCGGTCGTCCGAAAGGCCCGGCTGACAAGTTCTCCTTGAAGCACATTCTGAAGCATCTCGAAGAGTTGTTGGGTGTTGAGGTGCAATTTGCTAACGACTGTATGGGCGAAGAAGCTGCCGTAAAGGCTGCTGCTCTGCAACCGGGTGAAGTGTTGTTGCTCGAGAACCTCCGTTTCTACGCTGAAGAGGAAGGCAAACCCCGCGGTTTGGCTGAAGATGCTACAGACGAAGAAAAGAAGGCTGCCAAAGCTGCTGTTAAGGAAAGCCAGAAAGAATTCACCAAGAAATTGGCTTCTTATGCAGATTGCTATGTAAACGACGCTTTCGGTACCGCTCACCGTGCACACGCTTCTACTGCATTGATCGCTAAATATTTCGACAAGGACAACAAAATGTTCGGTTACCTGATGGAAAAAGAAGTAAAGGCTGTTGATAAAGTTTTGAACGATATCCAACGTCCGTTTACTGCCATCATGGGTGGTTCCAAAGTTTCTTCCAAGATTGAAATCATTGAAAACCTGCTGAACAAGGTAGACAACCTGATTATTGCCGGCGGTATGACTTATACTTTCACCAAAGCCATGGGCGGCAAAATCGGTATTTCTATCTGCGAAGATGACAAACTGGATTTGGCTCTTGACCTGGTGAAGAAAGCAAAAGAAAAAGGCGTAAACCTTGTTTTGGCTGTTGATGCCAAGATTGCCGATTCTTTCTCCAACGATGCCAACACCAAGTTCTGCCCGGTTGACGAAATTCCTGATGGCTGGGAAGGTCTTGATATCGGTCCTGAGACTGAAAAGATCTTTGCAGATGTCATCAAGAACTCCAAGACTATCCTTTGGAACGGTCCGACGGGTGTATTCGAATTCGAGAACTTCACTCACGGTTCACGCGCTGTAGGCGAAGCTATCGTAGAAGCTACCAAGAACGGTGCTTTCTCACTCGTAGGTGGCGGTGACTCTGTAGCTTGTGTCAACAAGTTCGGCTTGGCAAGCGGCGTGTCTTACGTATCTACCGGTGGCGGTGCATTGCTTGAAGCAATCGAAGGAAAAATCCTTCCGGGTATCGCTGCTATCAACGAATAAAAACAAGCAAAATAACACCCAAAGGCAGCTCTTTGAAAAAAGGGTTGCCTTTTTTACTACTATCCATCCCTATAATGAGACGAATTCTACTATCCTGCATCCTTTTATCAGCCACATGCATCCTGAAAGCACAAGATGCTTGTCTGAATGATGTAGTCAACACTTTAAAAGACCGCATTTCACTCTCCGGCTATGCCCAAGTGGGATATACATACGATGATGCGGGCGAAGGTACCAGCAATACTTTCGATATAAAGAGAGTTATCTTTATGGCGCGCGGTAAAATCACCGATAAATGGTCGGCTTACTTCATGTACAGCTTTGCCAATACCGGAAAAATTCTGGAAGCCTACACGGAATACCGCTTTCTCCCTCAACTCACAGCACGTATCGGACAGTTCAAAACCATGTATACCATTGAGAACCCGATGTCTCCCTGCTTTGTCGAATTAATAAACTGTTATTCTCAAGCCGTCAATTACCTGGCCGGTATCAATGGCAGTGATCCGTTGTATGGCTCTGCAAGCGGTCGTGATATGGGATTGTTAATTTATGGAGACTTGTTCGACTCTTTGATGACTTATAACCTTGCCATCATGAACGGACAAGGCATCAACCTAAAAGATAAAAACAATCAGAAAGATATTGTAGGCAGCCTTATGGTACATCCATTGAAATGGTTGTCCGTCGGCGGTTCCTTTGTTAAAGGGAAAGGATGCGCCGTAGCCGTTTCTTCCATTAATCCAGACATAGCCATAGGAGAGAATTACACCCGAAACCGCTGGTCGGCAGGTGCCACCATCAAAACAAAATCCGTAGATGTACGTACAGAATACTTGGCCGGAAAAGACGGACACGTTAAAAGTGACGGTTACTATGCAACCGTATCTGCCCATGTGCTTCCCAAATTTGACGTAATAGCCTCTTATGACTATTTCAACAAAAATAAAACTATTTCCGATAAACAGACCAATTATGTAGCAGGTGTACAGTATTGGTTCTATCCCAAATGCCGTCTGCAAGCCCAGTATACATACTGTAACCGCCATAAAGGAGAAAACTCAAACCTGCTTCAAGCACAGTTGCAAGTTCGTTTCTGAGCTGGGGAAATGGAAATTTATGAACTTTTTGGCATCCTTTTTGTAGTTTTATAAGATACATACCCAAAAAGAGACTGATTTATGAACGAACAAGCCATACAAGAACAATATCAGCATATCGTTACTCTACTCAAGCAGCAACGGCTGAAGGAAGCACAATCCCAACTGGAAGCCTTTCTTTGGAACAGCGGTGACTGGACACTCCGCAACCGCTTGGAACAAGCTCAGACATCCTATCAGTACATGCTGCAATACATGCGCCAGGGAATCGACGATCCTGAACGACAGAAACTATATCGCCAGATTCTGACCGAAACTTGGGAAGTCGCTGACCAGGCACGTCTGTCTCTCCTTGACGGAGTTTCCACGCACTATTACCATTCCCTGCGCAATAACCGGGAACGCCTCCCCAAAGAATACAATATTGCCGCACTGCAGAAGGTATTGGAATCTTTCCCTGATGACTTGGCCGTTTGTCAGCTGATGCCGGACAACCAAGGTCTGGACGCCCTACTTCAACGGCACGAACAAACCGCCCAGGTCCTTTTTCTTTCCACATGGAGCAACAGCGACTGGTCTACAGAAGACGAACAGCAAGCTAAAGGATTACTGGAATCAGAAATGCTTCCCGTCAATGATTTGTGCCTGTTCACCAGTGCCGTCATGCTCAGTCTGATGGAGTGCTTTGATACCCGTAAATTCTCATGGTTGCTGAACGCCGTAACGCATGCAAATACGCAAGTAAACCAACGGGCTTTGGTAGGTATCGCTTTCGCACTTCTTTTTCATCCCACCCGTCTGTCGCTTTATCCCGAATTAACAGCCCGCCTTTCCCTGCTCAATGAAGACAGCAGTTTCGGCAAGCAACTGAACCGTATTTATATCGAGCTGCTCCGTAGCCAGGAAACGGAAAAGATAGACAAGAAGATGCGTGAAGAAATCATTCCGGAGATGATGAGGAATGTGAACATCATGCGCAACATGAAATTCGGTTTTGAAGAGAACCCTGAGGAAAACGATCTTAATCCGGATTGGGAAAAAGCTTTTGAAAGTTCCGGACTGGGAGACAAGATACGAGAGATGAACGAATTACAGCTGGAAGGTGCTGACGTCTATATGAGTACGTTTGCACAACTCAAGACTTATCCGTTCTTTAAGGAACCGTACAACTGGTTCTATCCGTTCGACATGCATCACTCCAGCATCATCAAGGAATTCGGATTCAAGCCTACCGGAGATAATGCCATCCTCTCCCTTATCCTCCAATCCGGTTTCTTCTGCAATAGTGACAAGTATTCCCTTTGCTTTACAATGGCACATATACCACAGTCACAGCGTACGATGATGCTCAGCCAGATGACTTCTCAGGATCTGGATGCACTCATGGACGAAAGCAAATCCTCCGCTTTGCGGCAGTATGCCGAACGACCGGATGTCATCAGCAACCAGTATGTCCACGACTTATACCGTTTCTTCAAGTTAAGCCAACGCAGACACGAGTTCCGTGACATCTTCAAGGAGGAGATTGCCCTGCACCGTATCCCGGCACTCAAAGAGATTCTGTGCAAACCCGAGCTGCTGATTACCATCGCCGACTTCCACTTCCGCAAAGAACACCCGGCAGAAGCATTGGAGCTTTATAAGGAATTGATAGCCTTGAACCATGCAAATGCAGACATTTTCCAAAAGGCTGGCTATTGCCTGCAAAAGGAAAAGAGGTATAAGGAAGCGATAGACGCCTACCTGAAAGCCGATGTACTAAAGCCCGACCATGTCTGGACAATCCGCCATCTCGCTACGTGCTACCGGCAGATAAGGGACTTTGCCTCTGCACTGGAATACTATAAGAAAGTGGAGGCAATCCAGCCGGAAAGCCATAATGTCCTTTTCTACGCCGGAAGCTGCCTTGCCGAACTGGAAAGATATGAAGAGGCTCTGCAATATTTCTTCAAGCTTGATTTCATCGAAAGCAATTGTATCAAAGCATGGCGTGCTATAGGCTGGTGTTCGTTTGTCAACGGCAAGTATGAGCAAGCAATGAAGTATTACGAAAAGATACTCGCCTCCAAACCACTCGCGGCAGACTATCTCAATGCCGGACATGTTGCTTGGAGAACGGGCAAAATAGAAAAAGCTGCAGAACTTTACAGTAAAGCAGCTTTGGAATATGGCGGGCAGGAGATTTTTAAAGAAATGTTCGGTAAAGACAAAGAAACACTTGTCAGACAAGGAATCAGTGAAAAAGATATCCCTCTAATGATGGATCTGGTTTAGATCTCCAACAACTCCCTGTACAGTCTCTGTACGGGGAGCCCCATTATATTATAGTAACTCCCGGATATGTTTTCCACCCCAATGAATCCAATCCACTCTTGTACACCATAAGCTCCGGCTTTATCCATGGGCTGGTATTTGTCCACATAATAGGCAATTTCCTCTTCGCTCAGTTTAGCAAAACGCACTTCTGTTGCCGCTGCAAAACTGCGTTGCCACTCAGTAGTAGTGATGCACACACCGGTAAACACTTCATGGGTACGTCCGGACATGTCGCGCAACATCTGCATGGCTTCTTCCCTATTCTTGGGCTTTCCGAGAACTTGTCCATCCAGCCAGACAATGGTATCTGCCGTAATCATCAATTCGTCCGGATGCATCATATCACGGTAGGCATCCGCCTTTTCCCTGGATATGTAGAGAGGAATATCCGCTCCCCGCAATGTCTCGGGATAAGATTCATCCACATCGGGCAAAGTTCTTACTTCATATTCCACTCCCAAACCAGCCAGCAATTCTTTCCTTCGCGGAGAATTGGAGGCGAGAATCACCTTATATTTTTTCAGATTATCTAACATCATGTCATTTACGATTTGACGATTTACAATTTAACGATTGAAACAACTACCAACCGAAAGCTTTTTCATCTGCCATCCAAAGCCCTTGCACTTTCAATACCTGTTCCACAATGTCGCGACCACAGCCATAACCGCCTTCTGCATACGAAATATAGCGAGCCACAGCCTTTACCTCAGGCACAGCATCCTTAGGACAACACGGCAAACCACACTCACGCATCACCTCCAAGTCGGGAATATCATCACCTACATACAATATTTCCTCGTCCTTCAAGCCATGACGGTCACGGAAGTCATGGTAATCATGGATTTTAACAGAAGAACCCATATAGATATTTCCATCCTCAAAACCTAAAGAAGTAAAACGCTTGCGGACCGCTTCTGTACGTCCACCCGTAATTATACCCAGCAACACCCCTTGCTTAGCAGCCAAATGCAGGGAATAACCATCCTTTATGTTGACCGTACGCAGAGGTTCACCCTCCGAACTCATAGGGATAACATTGGCACTCAGCACACCGTCCACATCAAAAACAAGGGCTTTTATCTTTTTCAAATCATAGTTTATGGTACTCATTGCACTTTTTTCTTGTTCATTATAATATACCTATATACAGCAAAACATTAGTTCAAAAGAGGCAAGCATCGGCATCCGGTTATCTTATTGCCAACCGATGTATATTCTCGCTAATCTCCCGATATAGTTCCAGCATTTGCGGCTCATCGGCAAGCATCCGCAGATGCTCGTCAATGACATTCTCATCATAGCGCACAGCCGGTCCTGTCTGTGCGGCAAGCGGTTCCAGCTCATGCACCTTGCGGGCCGTCTCGTCTATCAAGGGGAGCATTGCCTCGAACGGCAACCCGTACTTTTTCAGCAGTTCAGCAGCCAACACATACATGTGATTGGTAAAATTGCACGTAAACACAGCCGCCAGATGCAAACTTTTGCGCTGCTCAGAACTTGCTTCATACACTTTTTCCGATAGGGCGGAAGCAATGTCCTTCAGAAGCTGCACATCCTCTTCCGAGTTGCTTTCCACAAAACACGGTATCTGTCCAAAATCCACTTCACGCTGCTTACTGAAAGTCTGCATCGGATAAAGCACTCCATAACGCGCAACATGCCCCTGCCAAATATTCATAGGAATACTGCCGGCTGTATGCACCCATAAAGCATTCTCCTTTCCAGAAACAATCTGGGGTAATAATTCTACAAAAGCCGCGTCCTTCAGCGAAACGATATAAAGCTGCGCCTCCTTCGTAACCGCCTGCAGCTCCGTGGTATATGCAGCTTCCACCGTCTGTGCCAATTCCTGCGCCGATTCTTTTGTACGGCTGTAGACCTGCACAATACGAAACCCTTTCCGATAAAGAGCCTTTGCCAGATTAGTAGCCAGATTTCCGGCACCGATAAAGGCAATGGACATATCTTCTATACTTCTTCCTGCCATACACTTATCTTGTTGCCAACCAATACAGAATAGCCCCTAATACCAGCAACGCCAACGGCAGCAGATAAGCGGACATCGTACCGAGTAAGGCAGTTATCAACCCGAAGTTCAATATCAGCCACAAACCTATCAATACCAATCCCACTGACTTGTCATGCTTGAACAGCAGAAAAATCACTGCGGTATACAATAGAAAATTATCCTTATTCATCACCCACGGCAAGCCGATTGCAGAAAAATGCACCAATTTGTCCACCAAGTAAAGAATGCCGAATACAATCAGTGTGATGGCAGTGGCCTTATATGTATCACGGTTATTGTTTGCTTTTGCTGCACTCACTGTTACTTTCCTCCGTACTTATTGATATGTATCTTTTCCCACTGCAGATTGTCTTCGTTGAAAGGCTTGCGCTCCATCCCCTTATGGCCGATAGCAATAACACTAAGCACCTGCAGCTGTAAAGGAATATCCAACACCTCGTGCACATACTCGCCGGAAGGCATACCGGAAGCCGTAAAACGTTCGCGCACCTGCACCCAGCAGCTTCCCAGCCCCATATCTTCGGCCTGAAGTTGCAGGTAGATGGAAGCAATGGAAGCATCTTCTATCCACACGTCGCTTGCCAGCGGGTCGGCAACAACCACTACTGCCAGTGCCGCATCGGCAATAAACTGCGATGCCTGCTCCTTGCAATAGGACAATTCCTTCAATTTATCCTTCTCGTCCACCACTATGAACTGCCATGCATTGCTGCGTTTCGACGTGGGTGCCATCAGGGCTGCTTTCATCAAAGTAACGACTTGTTCTTGTGTCAATTCTTCTTCTGTAAACTTCCGCATGCTGCGGCGTGCTTTTATCAATTCACTGAAACTTTCCATAATGATTTTATGTGCTAATATGCTAATGTGCACATCGACACATTAACAATAATTTTTGCAAAGATACGAGATTATTTTTTAAATTTGCAGACCATGCCTTTGAAACTCACTACATATTACCGTGGGAGCAAGGTTCCTGTTCTGCCAGGCACCAACACCTTCCATTCCACAGAGTTGTTCCGAATCTACGAGGAAACTCCGGGGTATACCCCCATACTCATTGTGGCATCCGAAGATGACAAGCCCGTTGCGAAACTGCTTGCCGCCATACGTAAAAGTGTCCGCATGTTTCCACCCGGCATCATCAAAAGATGTGAGGTGTACGGTACGGGAGAATATTTCAATAACGAGGCAGACAAAGAGATTATCTTCAGTGACATGCTGCAAAGGCTTACCAATGAAGCATTGCGCGATTCTTTTCTCATCGAGTTCCGCAACCTGGAAAATGCCATGTTCGGATACAAATCTTTCCGAGACAACCAATACATCGCCATCAATTGGCTGCGGGTACGCAACTCGCTGCACAGCGTCGAAAAGGTGGAAGAGCGTTTCAGCCCGTCACGTATCCGGCAAATAAAGAAAGGGCTCAAAAACGGCGCCCAAGTACGGGAAGCACGTACCAAAGAGGAGATTCTCTGTTTTGCCCAGATGTTGCGCCACGTATATTCTTCCAAGATACGGCGCCACTTCCCCAGCATCAAGTTCTTTCAGCATCTCGAAAACCAGTTGACAAAAGGGCAGCAAAGCAAAATCTTCATCGTCATTTATAAGGAGAAGATTATCGGTGGCAGCGCATGCATTTATTCAGATGACAGCGCCTATCTATGGTTCTCTGGTGGCATGCGCAAGACTTATGCCCTGCAATATCCGGGGATTCTTGCCGTATGGAAAGCACTGGATGATGCCAAACAACGCGGATACCGCCACTTAGAGTTCATGGACGTGGGACTTCCCTTCCGCAGGCATGGCTACCGTGAGTTCGTTCTCCGCTTCGGGGGAAAACAAAGCAGCACCCGACGCTGGTTCCGTTTCCGTTGGAACTGGCTGAATCGGGTGCTGATAAAGATGTATGAATGATTTTTACCGAAATTAGAAATTAGTGTAGACTACATATCCATGAGCCGGTACATTGACCTGTGTATTTATTGTTTCACTCTTTCCGGTAAAATAATTGGTCCAGTTACCAGCTGTTGCCGGGAAAGCTACATCAACCGCATTATGCGTAAAGTTGCCCATAACAACCAGCTGCTTGCCCGTTACACTTTCTACCAACAATGAACGACCGTTGTCCCAATCAGAAACTCCGACCTTCCATGTCAAGATGGCACTTGAATCGAACAATTCCGGATGGGCGTTACGCAATTTCATTAAATCCGCATAAACATCGTGCAGCTCCTTGCGGTTAGTATTCTCCAGATACTCCCAATGCAACGGTTTCCTGCCCGTACGTCCATTCTCCTCAATGGAAATGTCATATCCCATCTCTCCAAATTGCCAAACCATCTTAGGACCTGGAACAGTAAGGAAGAATGTAGTGTTCAGCGCCAACTGATTCATGCGAGCATCAAGGTCGGTTTTCAGTATACCTTCACCCCATTGCGACTGTTTGTAAGCTGCGCGTTCTTCATCATGACTTTCCATAAAACCTACCCATGCAGGTGTTTTCTCATAAAGGCTGCTAAAAGAACTATTTTCAGCATATCCCATAGCCGACTGACAATAGGCATTATTCAGGTTGCGCCATAAGTGCATGCCATCTGCAGCCAGTTCATTTTCTTCCTTTGAATCACAGAAATGCTCCAGGATAACATAAGAGCCCTCTTTCACTTCCTTGATGGCAGCATTATAATCCTTTAGGATAGCAATGCGACTTGCATCGTAATTGGATGCCGTGCTTTCAGTACAAGAAGTCTGTGTGAATCCTTTCGTCAGGTCAAAGCGGAACCCATCCACCTTATATTCCTTCAACAAGAATTGCAGATTGCGCTTCACAAACTTACGCACTAACGGGCTTTCATGATTGAAGTCATGGAACACACTATAAGGATGAGGTGCTTCCACATTGAAATATGGATTATTCTTTGCAGTCTTATCACCATCCCAATAAAGTTTAGCCAGCGGATTGTTTCCTGTAGCGTGATTATAGACCACATCCAGAATAACTGCCATACCCGCCTCATGGCAAGCGTCAATAAACTGCTTATACATGGCCTTTGTGCCATAAGCCTTATCCATCGCAAAAAAGAAGCAAGGATTATACCCCCAACTGTCGTTTCCGTCAAACTCCTGCACCGGCATCAGTTCGATGGCATTGACTCCCATAGCCTTCAGATAAGAAAGCTTGCCCATTGCACCATTGATGTCGCTGGAGGCGGTAAAGTCACGTAGATGCAATTCGTATATCACCAATTGCTCAGGATTTGCTATTTTAAAGTCATTGACCTTCCAGTTATAACTGTCTTTCTGTATCTTGAAGGTCGAAACGATTCCTACTCCTCCCTCAGGATAAGCCATACTTTCGTTATAGGTAGAAGCCGGAATATATTTATCATTATCAGGATCAAGAATCTTTTCCGTATAGGCATCAGCCAGGCGAACCACTTCACCCGCCTTCGTACCTACATAATATTGGAAAGCATACTCTTTGCCAGCATCCAGCCCCGCCAACGTAATCCACCAACATCCGGAAGCATCATCACGATACATCTGCGATTTTTCGTCATTGCCCAATGTCCAGTTATTGAAGTCGCCCACTACATGGGCAAAGTCCTTATGATTCCCATTCGCATCTTTGTCATAAAGTACCAGTGTCACCGTAGAATTATCCACTACATTGATACCCTCGACCATACCGGCCGGCACTGCTGCAGTTTTAATTTCACCAGGAACAAAACCTTCATATTTTGTGTCGGTCACCTCAACAAAGGAATCCGATTCTATCCCTTTCTTGCTGCCGTCCGCACTGCGAATCACTATTCCAAGCCGGCTCACCGGTGTCTTTCCGCTTCCAAACCATTCCCGGATATTCGGACTCAACGTAATACTCCATACGTTGGCTTCGGTTAAAGTCATCTTGCATTTATCCTTGTTTTCCGTCCACTCTGCCGGAACGAACAGCCAAGTTCCTTCACTGACCACCCCGATATGCACATACACATCTCCTTTATGCCCATAAAGAGCAGACTTTGCATCCGCCTTAAAAGTAATTACAAGGGGCTGGTCGGCATCCGGTGCTGCCGGTGCAAAACTCAAACCATCCGGAACTACAATCGCATTGGCAGCCTGAGTGACAGATATTCCTTTCTTCTTCGAACCGGACACAATATTCAATCGTGCCGTCCGCGCTTTTCCTGTCTCATTCTTGCCGACGGAAACCATAATCGTGGCTTTCCCGGACGTACCTTTTGCCGGACTGATGTTGCACCAGCCGGTATCCTCGCCACTCAGCTCGGCTGTCCACTGCTGCCCGGCCTCAAAACTGACGCTCTGCGAAGAAGCAGCTTCACCAAAGCTAAAACCTTGCTCAAAGATTGATTCACTACCGGAAGCAGGAGTCAGATACTCCTGGAACTCCTCTTTGTCGTCACTGCATGCCGCGAATGCCAGCACTAAACTGAAGCATATTAAATGCCATAAAACAGAAATCTTACGTTGATTGATAATTTTCATAATATGAAGTGTTCAAAGTTATCACTTCACAAATATAGCCGGAAAAGAAAGGGCAAACCGATTAACGCAAGAGAAAAGTAACAGCAAGCTTACGGAAACGTTTGCATGGCAAGCCAATGTTCCCGTACCACCATGTTTTATGAAAGCCGAATGACAAACTTTTGTAGCCAATCAACCGATTTCCTCGCAAACCCGCATTTCCATACCTTTATACACCACCACAATCTTATGCAACCGGGTGGTGCCGATGCCACGCTTCACCGTTTCCGTCTCGGCATAGCGGTCGGCCTGGGCGATGGCTTCCCGGCGAAGTTCCTCCACACGGGTTTCGGAATCCTTATACTTGGCATATTTCAGTTCTACGATGTAGCTGTGCTTCATGTCGGAGTAGATTTCCAGCATCGGGCAGAGGAAAATATCGACATAACCTTCCTGCGTGTCCTGCTCGGAGACGGGACGGTAGAAACGGTTCTGCGCAGTCATGGCAAGGGTAAAGCCGTGGACGAAGGACTCGCCCTTCTGCTTGTCGCGCTGCGAGGCATAGCGGTGCAGGCAGTCGGCAATGTAGCCGAAGTAGGATTGCCAGTCGCCGTCGTAAGCCAGAGCCGAGGAAAGTTCGCTCTTCTCGTAAGAGCTGAAGCTCAGGTCGGCCTCGTCGTAAGTATTCAGCAGATAGGTATAGAGCTGTTCCTGCACCACCATGTTGGGGATGGTGAGCCTTGTCTTTCCTTTATACGTGCCGCTGATGGTGAGCATTCCGAAGTAGTAGAGCAGACTGACGAAGTTGTCGGGATTGGTGATGCTGACGGCAGGGAAGCTGTCTTTCAGTTCGCCCGTGATGAAGCCCTGGCTTACGAGGGTTTGGATGACGGAAGCATCATGGGCAAATTCCTTGTCCTTGCGGATGAGCATGCGCAGCTTTTCGTAGTCGATGCGGATATTGCTCTCTATCATGTTGCGTGGCGCTTTGCCATCGTCAATGTAGTTCTTGACGAAGTAAAGCACCATATTGGAATTGTACATGGTGGTTTCACCGTAACATTCCTGCGCGAAGCAGTAGTTGTCGTACCACGGTTTCATCATCTCCATCAACTCGTCCACGCTGTGGTGGAAGGGGCTGTTTGCTGAATAATAGGCCAACATTTCGCGCACCTCCTCCTCGGTGAATCCCATCATCTGGTTGAACTTCGGCGCGAGGGAATAGTTGGTGCCGATGTTGAATCCGCTGCTGAGGTCGTCCATCGTCACGGGGCTTACGCCGGTGATGAAACAACGTTTGATGCATGAATCCGTTCCTGCTTTCACCTTGTTGAAGAAAGCGCGCAGATAACCTTCGCCATGCGTCTCGTCCGTATATCGGCGCAGGCTTTCGGGACTGGAAAGGATGGTGTTGGTGAAGTGGTCGTACTCGTCGATGAAGAGATACATATCCTGTCCGGCACGTTCACAAGCCTGACAGAGGAAGTCCAGCTGCTCCACGGCTCCGTTCGCCTTGCGCAGTCCTTCCAGAGTGTCTTGCGGAAGGAGGTCGGCGTATATCTTGCAGAAGTTCTCGAAAGTAATGCCGCAATGCGCATCCAGCCCTCTGCGGTAGTCGTTCAGCTCGCCGCCGATGCCGGAGAAGTTGAGATGGAGCACCAGATAGCTGTTGCGGCTCGGCGTGGGATGCTGCCCGATGTACAGGTCACCGAAAAGGGCTTCGAACTTGTCACGGGTGCGCACGTCGTAGTATTGTCTCAGCAAGTTCAGCGTGAGGCTCTTGCCGAAGCGGCGCGGACGGATGAAGAAGAAGAAGCGGTCCGCCTCCTCTATCATGGGGATGAAGCGGGTCTTGTCCACATAATAATAATTGTCTTGGCGGATATCCGCGAAGTTCATCATGCCGTAGGGAAGTCTCTTTCTGCCGGGTACTATGTATTTCAATGGGTCCATCTGCTGTCCTCCTGTTGTTTTTTCTATTCAATCAGCCACTTTTGGCATCAACGACACAAAGATAGCAAAAGTTCTTGTAGAGAGGCGCATTGCTGCTGATTTTTCAAGTTTTCCTCCACGGCTCTTTCATTTAGAGGAGTTGTCGGGAGCTAGAAGGAGTTATCGGGAGTTAAAGGCCGATACTCTTGTTGATATATAACGATACTACCGGCTTCCAACTCCCTTTAACTCCCGATAACTCCTTCTGACTCCCTTAAATGAAAGAGCCGTGGTTTTCCTCGGTTTAGCTTGACCGATTGTAGAATAAACGATAAGGATTACGAATCAAGAAACACGGATATGACAACAGAACCAAATCAACTTGCGGAACTTCAATATGGTTGCGAGGTTGCTCTCCCTTGGCGTTCATCATCGTCAAGGCAAGCATCCTTATGCTTCAGCACCGTTTTCCTTTGATAAAAACGCCTACAGGGCTGACGCATTATAGTTTTTACCATAAATATTTTCTATGTTGTATTCCTAATAATTGAATACCTTTTTATTTGTTATTAACTTTATAAATCAATCACTTACGTTTTTTGAGTTCACAAAAAGAAACAATATTCATCCCGATTGCGACTAAAGCCACAACCTATGAACTAACCCAAAGCCGTAAGCCTTGTGTCGTTTAAAATTAAATAAAAGCCCTATTAGACAAACTTCTATAAGTTGTACCACAATGTATGCAGCCAACAATTTACTTCTTCAGAATAATAGGTAGGACGCAACAATCTATTTAGAGATGCAACCTTGAAGGTTCATCATAATTTATGCAGGAGTCGTCCCGGTTGAAATTTGCCTGAAGGGCTCTTTTATATTTTCTGTCAGTAACATCTGTCATGCTCATACTTTTTTCCACTTTTGAGTATAATCAGTATTCTGTTTGACAATTTACGGGTTATGCGGATTATCGCCTCTTGCGGCAACATACGCTTGCAATACTCTCCGTAGGCAGCGGCCAATGCCCTGTCTTGCCGTATGGCTACCAAGGCGCCCTCCCCCAGGAAAAGGGTCTCCTTGATTGTTGCGATGGCTACCAAGGCGCTCTCCACCAGTAAAGGGCCAAGCCGCTTATTTCCTCTGAACGTCATCTCGCCGTGACTTGTCTTTTCACCGCTGCTATGGCTTGTAGGTACCAGTCCCAGATAGGAGGCGAATTGTCTTTCATTACGGAAGCGGTGAATGTCACCTATCTCTGTCAAAAGGCACATGCCTGTAATCATACCAATACCGGGAATGGAGACGATGTTCTCGTATGCTTCCCCATAACGCCCGTTACGGGATAACGTACGTACCAGACGGGTAATCTCAAGGAGACTCTTACGAAACAACTCCACTTGTCTCAACAACAGATCCAGTGAATTTCGACTTTCTGATAACAGTTGTACATCTTCATGTACCCATTTAAGATAGCGTTTCGACCAATGAGACTTTGAGTTTTGAAAACATTCAGGATAAATAACTCCGTTATTATAAAGCAGGTGCTTCACTCGTGACTTGTAACCGGAAAGTTGCCGTTTCAAAGTTATACGCAAACGCATGACGTTACGGTCATCAAGAACCTCTTTCTTAGGGATGTAAATACCCCGAAGCAGACCGGACTTCAAAGCCCTCGCTATTTTGGTGGAGTCAATGGCATCTGTTTTCATCACGGATTCGTATTGTCCCGTCGGAATATCGGCAGCATGAACCGGAAGACATTCTATACCAAAATCCAACAATGAATAATAAGTGGAGAAGCCACTGAAACCGGCCTCATAAGCGGACAGATAATTACCGTTGGGATAATGTTTCTTCAAATGTTCAAAGAGCGCTTGGGCGGAAGACTGCTGGCTGTGCTTTTTCAAGCAACCGGATTCGGTGAGGATTGACACATGCCAAGTCTTCAAATGAACGTCAATACCTATATAGATATTTTGACCTTCAAAATTTAATTCTTTTCTTTGCACCATAGGTGTAATAGTTTTAATTACTGAATATTGAATCTTGTCAATTACAAATTTAGTAATTCAATTATTGCGCCTATTTTACTTTATCTAAAATTCATTGGTCGGGGAGCGCCCAGCGGCAAGGGGCGGGACCACCCGTCCCGACAAGCGAATATTTTCAGCATTTACAAACATAGTAACTATTATAATTCTATTAAAAGCATACTTTATATGCTTGATAACTAATAGACAAAACGCTTTCATACATCATCTAAAATCCTTATCTTTATAAGCAATTAAGAAACATAAGTTGACAAGAACAATGGCAATATTTAGTATCTGTAAACAAATCAATGACCCTCGTATTGACAGAAAACGTGTACATTCTGCCGATGCCATCGTTTATATCGCCATGGCTGCTGTCATATGTGGCGCGGAGTCCTGGTATGAGATAGAGGATTTCGGCAATGCCAAGATTGACTTTTTCCGCGAGCGTCTTCCCGGATTGGAATCCATCCCCAGCCATGATACCTTCAACCGCTTTTTCAGCGCTCTGAACCCTGAGTATTTCGAACGTATTTTCCGGCACTGGATGTTTGAGATTTGTGAGAAATATGAGGGTGTCGTGGCCATTGACGGCAAGACCATCCGTGGTGCCAGCAAGTGTACCTCTTCCCACCCCGCCGGGAATCCCGGATTTAAGCTCCATATGGTCAGTGCCTGGGCTACAGCTAATGGAATCAGCCTTGGACAACTGAAAGTCAATGAGAAACATAACGAGATTGTGGCTATCCCCTTGTTGCTGGAAGCATTGGACTTAACCGGATGCCTTGTAACCATTGATGCAATGGGCTGTCAAACGGATATTGCCAAAAAGATAATAGAGTGTGGGGCGGATTATGTCCTGGCTCTTAAAGAAAACCATCGGAATCTTTATAATACAGTCAAAGGATGGTTCGATGATTTGGACAAGAAGAATATAGATGTCAACAAGGCTTATTATGCCACCAGATACGGCAAATACATAACGGAGGAAGAGGCTCATGGCAGACACGAACGCCGTGAGTGTCTTGTGTACAGTTGCCAGGCGTTAACCGGGATGTTAAAGGATTGGAAGGGATTGAAGGCAGTTGTGAGAATCTCCTCGCAAAGAACCATCAGGACGACAGGCGAGACGACTGTAAACCATAGGTTCTATATCACTTCATTGGGACTTGAGCCTCAAAGAATAGCAGAAGCCATACGGGCACATTGGGCTATTGAGAACAATCTACATTGGCAATTGGATGTCTCCTTTAATGAAGACGCAGGCAGAAAAACGGGCAATGCGGCACAGAATGTTTCACTTATGAATAAAATAGCACTGATGGTCATTAAGAAAAATGAAAGAAAGGGAAGCGTGAAAGGAAAAAGAAAGGCTGCTGGATGGGATGATGAACTTCTTTGTGAACTTTTATCAATGAAATATTTTTAATGCGTCAGCCCTGCCCATATGAACAAGAAAGCCCACCATAGTGAGCCGTTGACAGACAAGGTGCTTCAACACGACAAACCTCTGTGATTCAGCATAGAAAGCAAAGGGGTATACATCTTTCTTGCCATTGTTTTTCCCGGATGCCACGAAGCGAGCGGACGATACGCTATGAGAGTAACGCCTTACCCTCATGCTGCCCTCATGGTTACCCTCATAGCTGTATGCCCGATGGACAAAGGGATGCAGCACATTATGAGGGCATGAGGGTAAAAGTGCGCTCAACTTTTTGTCGGGGCTGAGCTGAATCTTGAGCAAATACTGCATCACAAACAATGCAATTATCTCTCAAGTTTTCTTATAAGTACTGATTATAAACCAAGTATGTCGCCATAATTAGCTTATACTATCCGTATTCAGCGTAGCGAAGAATCTCTTCTCTGCGTATTCATAAAGAAAGTAGATTCTTCGCTACGCTCTGACTATACCTTGATGAAATAATCAGAAGAGGTTTTGAGCGAAGCTAATGACAGATACCGATAATATAAAAGAAATAAAAGAACATACTTATAAAAGAATAAAGTCCCGGTTAAATGGAAAGAGTCCGGTACAATACCGAACTCTTTCTATAACCGGTTAATGTTTAACCTGTCCAACTTTTGGGGCGCACTTCACCTGCAGCCCTTTTCATTATAATACTTTATATTCTTTCAGCACATTGTTCTTACTGAATACTCCCGGTATTGTCCTTGAAGTTTAACTTCACTGTTTGTCCGGCAGCTACCTTAACGGCATCCTGATCATTGCCTTTACCGCGGAATAGAATCTTGCCATCAAAAACATTAAATTCAGTTTGCCACCAATCGCAGTTCTCCAATTTTACACACATACGCAAATTCCCTTCTTTGCATACCGGAGACACATACTCACCTTCTGCATTCAATTTGAATTTATCAACATCTGCCAACTGAGCATCCCATCCACCAGCTGCTGCATCACCAATCAAGTAAGGCTCCGGTTCAGAAAGAACAATCTTTCTGTTTATGCTCTTCTTATCCGCAGAAAGTGTACATATCACTACTATCTGATAATAACCTGATGTACTGATTACCAAATTAGCTCCACCTGCCGGATATTCGCCATACCCTTTGGGTTCTTCGTTTTCAGCTCCAAAGTTGTCACCAGTATCCCAGCTCATTTCATTATTGAACTTAACGCCTTGACCTGCTTCAATATAATAGATTCCCCAGAACATACCATCGTGACTATGTACCGGTATCATTTCCGGTGCATTTTCCCACTTCCAATCCCATGGTGCACCAACAACAAACATCTTTTCGGGTAACGTAGCACTTGAAGTGTCTTCTGCCGTACAAATAGCCTGAGCAGAAAAAACACCGGTGCGTAAATCCAGTTTCAATGTAACATCATAAATGCCAGCTTTACCTACAGTAAAGTTATCCCCTCCACCTTTACATTCACTGAATGCCTCGGAAATAGCACCTTTTGCGACGGCTCCCATATTTGAGTGCATCTTCACTGTTGCCCCTTGATAAGGAATATCCACGCCCCAATTATGCAAGTAACGGAACTTCATTTCTTTCTTATCCAGTGTTACATCTTTTATAGTATACTCCACAGTAGCCTGAGCTTCATTCAAAGCACCCGCCATAGCAGTTTCATCATTCCACTGCTGAGGAGTTGCATCACCAATAATACCAAAATCAGTAGGGATAACCGTGAGCTGATTATCAGCCTTATTAAAAGCTACATAATATAATCCGTCTTTCGCAACCGTGAACGGGCTACCACCTACGGTCAATCTATAAGTCGGAGCCGGAGTCGTAGCAACAGATTCTCCACTGCCATAATTGATTTCATTGCCTTCAGAATCCACCTCCAACATAGTGAAACTCCCTGATGATTTGAGCCATGTATAGATTCCTACAATATTAGTTCCTTCCGGAGCATTGTCAAACGCTGGAGTTGTCAATTGAGAGGAAGTGGCAGCCGCACTATAAATTGTAGCATCACCCGTAATATACAATCCTGTCGGAACAGCCGTAATCACCTTCCAGTTATCATTTCCTTCTTCACAACTTGTCCCTACTGCCAGTAGCAATAAGAGTGTTGCTATATATTCAAATACTTTTTTCATTTTATCAAGTATTAAATCATTAAACATTAGTAACCGTAATTCTGAGTCAACTTAGTATTCAGACTTAAAACATCTTCATGGATAGGAAACACGGTAGTATATCCGTTAGCTTCACCCTGTAGTTGAGGTCTGTCAGTGTAGGCACGTGTAAACTTACCAAAGCGTACCAAATCTTGGCGGCGCAAACCTTCCCAAGCAAATTCCCTCAGACGCTCTGCCAACAATGTTTCAAGGTTAGCTACTACATCTGTACTTGCTCCAGCGCGAGCACGAACTTCATTCAGTTCAACATTTCCACTTTCGCCATTTCTTACCTTTGCCTCACTTATCATCAATAATACATCAGCATAACGGAACAAAACGATGTCATTCGTTTGCAATTTACCATCATTGGTTGCAGCTGCATCCAGTTCGTATTTTTTCATGCGTGCACCGGCAGTTTTTTCAGAAGCCTTACCAGACATATCCAATGAAATTTCAGCAGGAAGATACTCCAAATCTGTTCCATCATCCAATTTAATAATACCTTTCGGTCCTTCTACTTTACCGGCATAATAGGTAACATCAAAACGTGGGTCTACTGCATTTGTTCCATATCCAAAAGCATCGAGAGCTTCTTTGGTAGCCGAAGAGCCATTCCATCCCCCCTGTCCATAAGCATTACCATGATTATAATGACGGGAACGGATCAAGTTATAGAACTCATTTTTATACAAATTAGGATCCATGGGAATAGTAAGAATGTTCTCTACTGAAGTTTCATTTTTCGTAGAGAAGTTGGAAGCAAAGTTATCGGCCAACTGATAGCCCAACTCTTTAATCTTAGTACCATAAGCAATTGTAGCTTCCCAAGCATTTTTTTCTGCTCCATCCACAGTAAACTTGATAGTTTTCCCATCGGGCTTTGAACCGTCAGTCCAATTATCGTCTGTATAAATTTCGGCATTCAAAGCCAATTTTGCCAATAGAAAGTAAGCAACCGGTTTCGTTATTCTACCGTAATACTCACCCGGCAAGTTGCTATGAGCATCACTCAAATCAGCTACAGATTCCTCAAGTTCTGTTTTCACAAATGTGAATACAACGGAACGTTCAGACTGTTCGACATCAGCCATTGCCGTAGTAGAAGAGGTAACCAACGGCACACGAGCAAACATATCCAACAGATAATAGTAATACAAAGCACGGAATGCGCGAACCTCGGATATATACTTGGGCACAGATGTATTTTCGGGGTCTTTCGCCAAAATTTCATTCAACTTATCCAATGATTTATTGGCTTGAGCAATTACCCTATAAAGATAATCCCATGAACCTTTTACCAAGTCGTTCTTCGTTCCCCATTTATGAAGGAATACATCCTGCCACAACCCTCCATCATACCAGTCACCACCACGTGTAGGGAGAACAGCCTCATCGGTAGTAAAAGTATTCAAGTCATAAAGACCACGGTCAGTACCTTGTAAACCCGATCCACCACCATTAGCACCTACTTGGGTATAGAGCGAAGCTACTGTATTTAAATAGAGTAGCGTAGAATTTTGATATGCCTGTTCCTCCGTAATCTGATCTTTCGGATTCTCTTCCAAAAAAGCATCGCAAGAAGACAAACCGACAGTTGCCACTGTTGAAATCAACAAGCTATATAATATATTTTTTTTCATAATATACATCTAATTAAAAGTTAACACTAAGTCCTAAAGAGTAAGTACGAGACAACGGATAGAAACGTTTGTCATCAACACCCAAATCACCACCTACGGTAGTACTGTTAATCAAAGGAGAAAGCCCTGAGTAGCCGGTAATTGTAGCCAAATTATTTACAGAGAACGTGACACGCAAGGACTTGATAGCTTTCATGTTCTTTGTATTAAGATTCCAGCCCAATGTCACATAATCAAAATGCAAATAGTCACCTTTCTCCAACCAATAGTCTGTCACTGTCTGGTCTTTAATATTCTTCTCTGGAGCTCCTTGCATTACGTTGTATGTGGGGAACTGATTCATATTCATGTAGGATAAAGAGGTACCGTTATATATTTTGTGCCCGAACGCACCATTCATTTGCACCTGAATATCAAATTGTTTATAACGGAAGCTAACATTAGCACCCAATAAAGCTTTAGGCATAGCCTGACCTGCTATATAGCGATCTTTTCCATCTGCAAGGTCAACCCCTTCAACACCATCAATGTCTTGGATGTGGTAAGTATAGTCACCAAATCCATTATCGACCAAACCGTCGCATTTAGGTAAATAGAATACACCCACCGGCTGCCCCACCATCTGATAGATAATCTGATTGTAGCCACCAATGAAGCCAGCACCATTCATGCCACCCAAATTCATATATTCTTTGGCGGTCATAGCTTCACCCATATATGTGCCATTCAACGAGAGCAACTTATTCTGTTGGAAAGCTATGTTAGCGTTGATATTCAACTCCATATCTTTGGTTTTCAGAGGAGTTCCACCCAATGATATTTCAATACCCGTGTTACGCATAGCTCCCATATTGGCAAGCAAAGTAGGATAGGTAAAAGGAGGAACCTTCACATCATAATTGTAAAGCAGGTCGGTTGTCTTTGAATTATAATAATCAAAACCCAAAGTCAAACGTTCGTCAAACATTCCCAAGTCAAAACCAACATCAAAAGTTTTCTTAACTTCCCATTTCAAATCCGGATTATAATTGCGGGTCACCCCCATAGTTACTACAGGAAGGCCATTTACTGTAGTTGTACCATTCGGACTCATCAAAGGCAAAGACATATAGGAACTGATAGCATCCTGATTACCAGCAAGACCATAACCAGCTCTAATCTTCAAATTGCTGATAATATCAATATCTTTCATAAATTCTTCTTCAGAAAGCACCCAAGCCAAAGATGCTGACGGGAAGAAAGCCCATTTGTTGTTTGCTCCAACTTTAGAAGAACCATCTGTACGGGCGTTCACAGTTACAATGTATTTATCGGCATATGAATAATTAACACGTCCCATGAAAGATGCCAAACTCGGATTATTATAATAAGAAGTGTTATTACCCCATTTTAACACTGCACCTGCTTGCAAATTGTTATATAAAAAATCATCAGAACTAAATCCATTCACTGTAGCTCCAAAACCTGTGTTAGTTACCCTTTGAACTTCAGCCAAAGCTAAAGCATTGATGTAATGCTTGCCAAAAGCCTTCTTATAGGTCAACATCATATTCGCCAACATAGATTGCGACTTATTGTCACCACGATAAGCTTCACCACGATTACTCAACCCTGCTTTAATAGAAGTAGGGATGTACTTCTTGTTCTCCTTTACATTGTATGTATAAGAACCAAATGCACTCAATTTCAAATCATCTGTAATGCTATAAGTAATGCGTGCATTCGCATTAATAAATGCATTCGTTTCGCGGTCATCAATATCCAAACGACCTAGCGGATTATGCACCTCATTAGCATTGGCATTTTCATCCCACATTCCCGTCTCAGGATTCTTCACATTCGGGAAAGTGGGGTTATAAGAAGCAGCAGAATAAAATGTTTTTTGATAGTCATTCACATATCTGTTTTCTTTCAATGAACCAAACATGCCGAATTCTAATTTCAATTTATTATTGAACATATTTTGCATTGCATCAATCTTTGCTGTATAATTGCGCATCGTATTGTTCTTTATAATACCTTTCTGGTCAATAACGCCAATAGAAGCGCGATAATTGGAATCCTCATTTCCATTTGAGAAAGACAAACGATGATTCTGAGTATAACCGGACTGTTGCATTTCTTCTATAAAATTCGTATCATACCCTTTATCCAGGATACTGATACCCAAATTTTGAGCAGCAGCTCTATATTGACTCGCACTCAACATATCCAGATTCTTATAAACAGTTTCAATACCGAAACTTCCATCGTAACTCAAACTCTTCACACCATTTTTGCCCTTGATAGTAGTAACTACAATTACTCCTGATGCACCACGTGAACCATACTGAGCTGTTTCAGAAGCATCTTTCAATACTGTAAAATTCTCAATATCGGCAGGAGAAATGGCATTCAACATGTTCAAATCGCCAAACACACCGTCAATAATAACCAAAGGGTCATTGCCTCCGGTCAGAGAAGTAGTACCACGAACACGAATAGCGGGGGCAGCTGTAGGGTCACCACCTGTTTTTTGAATATTTACACCAGCTATTTTGCCCTTGATAGCAGCCAATGGATTAACCACTACACCTGCATTCATTTCTTCACGGCCTACTTTTTGAACGGCACCCGAGATAGTTCGCTGACTACCTGTAGCATAACCAATTACCACAACATCACTAAGTAACTGGGAGTCTTCTTGCAAAATAACATTCACATTAGGAGCTGCTTTTACTTCAGCTGTTAAGAAACCGACAAAAGAGACCTGAAGTATTGCACCACGAGAGGTTTGCAACTGAAAATTACCATCAATGTCGGTGATAACGCCATTAGTTGTACCCTTTTCCAAGACATTTGCACCGATTACCGGTTCGCCTGTCGCATCAGTAACAGTACCTTTCACGGTGATGTTCTGTGCATAAGCGCCAACTGACAAGAACAGCCCTAAAACTAGGGTAAGAATCGTTCGATAGATTCTAGGATTTACTTGCTTCATGCATTTAATAAATTAAAGTTAACAATATTAATTACCTATATATATTATTCGTAAAAATAATTTCGTACTTTTGCTTTCTAATGTCTTTCAAGTACCTAAAGCATGACGCCACAAAAATATGCTTTATTAATTTAGTAAAGTATAAAGAATGTGTAAAATGTGGGGAGCAAACAATGCAAACGATTGCATGCAGTTGCACAATACGAAAAAGTCATTTGATTTTGGCTACTTTGCACCATCATACAATGCATCTGTACACTCCACATACGGCATTCCTGCATGCTATGCATATGTTTATTCAACTGAACCACAGAACTTTTCACCGCCTAACGGCCGTAAAGCAATCTGCCAACGGCCGTCAACAAATCGCCTAACGGCCGTCAACAGATCGGATGATGGCCGTTAAGCACTACACAACATCAAGACAAAACAAAAGAAACACAAAGCTTTTACTGAAGAAATGCCATGCATGTATGAACCAAGCAACATACTTTCAGGATATGAATAACGTGTCTGCACAATATTAATATGCCATTAACACGATATTAACAAAATGGCCGACATGATGTTAACTTATTATATTACAACAAGTTAACATCATGTCAACCCTAAAAACAGAGGTGGAAGCAAAATTTGCTTCCACCTTTTTCTGTTGCTTCCACCGCACCTCAAACACCGATGAACAAAGGGGTACAGAGCAGGTGTGGTAGAGTGGAAGCAAATAGTGCTATTTATTTCTCTGAAGTATAAAGTACCAGCTTTCCGGACTTCAATCCTTTAGCCCTTGCCTCAAACACAATCTCACCGGCTTGCTCGCCACTCTGCACAATAGCCGTCAGCTGACCGCTGAAAGCCGGCATCTTGGGCAAATGGAACAAATCGAGGCTGGTAGCATCTCCATTGGCAGCAGCGCGATATTTTCCGGCACCCTTCACCGAGAAGTTTACCATGCGGCTGTCTGCCGGACAAAGGTTACCGTCCTTATCCACGACACGGACTGTGATATATGCCAGGTCCTTACCATCGGCAGACAAGCGGGTGCGGTCGGCAACCAGCTCCAGATGATGGGGCTTGCCAGCGGTACGAATCACCTTTTCTTCTGCAGGATTGCCGGAAACATCATAAGCCACCACTTTCACTTCGCCCGGTTCATAAGGAACATCCATCCACATCAAGCGATAGCGACGCTGCAAAGCAAGGGAGTCCTGACCTTCCAAAGCACGGCTTTCATCAGCAGTAAGTTTCCGTTGTTTGCCATAACTCTTTCCGTTGACGAACAGTTCGGCACTGGGATAGCTGGTGTAAACAAAAACCGGAGTATTCTCCCCTTCCCTGCCCGGCCACGTCCAGTGCGGAAGGACATGCAAGGTATTTGCCTGCTTGTTCCATAGGCTGCGGTACAGATAGAAACGGTCTTTGGGGAGGCTTGCCAAGTCTATGATACCGAAAACGGAGCTGTGGCTGGGCCAGGAATCCGTACTATAAGGAGAAGGCTCACCCAAATAATCAAAGCCCGTCCAGACGAACTGTCCGATTGTCCAGTCATAATCATCAGACAAAGCAAAATCCTCATCGGGAAGATTCGACCAGGAACAACACTCCACATCATAACCGGAGCACTGATGGTCATCATACATCACACTGGCACCCTTCTGTACGGGAAATTTATAGACACCACGAGAACTTACAGTGGAAGCCGTCTCCGAACCAAGCACAATATTCTGTGGAAGAGTCTCATAAGACTCCACATAACGGTGAGCCCGATAATTAAGACCGGGTACATCAATCATTGCCGCAAACCCGTTGGCAAGCACGCAAGTTACCTGGTCCATACCGCAAGTAACAGGGCGTGTAGGGTCTTCGCGATGGCAAATATCCTGCAGGAAAGAAGCCACTTTGTAGCCCTCGGGACTACATTGGGTAGGAACCTCATTTCCTATACTCCACATTACCACACAAGGATTGTTCCGATAATGATGCAGCATGTTTACCATATCCTTTTCTGCCCATTCGTTGAAATAGCGGTGATAACCATTCTCACATTTGGCAATATCCCATTCATCGAAAGGTTCCAACATCATCATAAAGCCCATCTCGTCACAGAGTTCCACCAATTCGGGTGTAGGCATATTGTGGGAGGTACGGACTGCATCACATCCCATATCCTTCAATAATGTCAACTGACGGCGAAGAGCAGCCACATTGACAGCCGCACCCAACGGGCCCAAATCGTGGTGATTGCATACCCCCTGGAATTTACGGTGCTTACCATTCAGGAAGAATCCCTTATCAGCTATAATCTCAATGCTGCGGATACCAAAACGCGTGGTATATTCGTCAGTCTGTTTGCCATCTACATAAATCTTAGATACTGCCTTATATAAATAAGGTGTCTCAGGGGACCACAGAGACGGAGCATTTATCAGAAAATTCTGCTCAAATGGCTGTCCGTGATTAATTTTCCGGCTATTATCCTTACGGGCTACTATCTTACCGTCCGGCGCAATAATATCAGTAGAAATACGAACATCCGCATCACCGGCATTCCGTATTGTAGTACGCAGACGCACGGAAGCGTATTCAGCAGAAACATGCGGTGTGGTGAGCTGTGTACCCCAAACCGGAACATGGACACGTTCCGTAGTAACCAGGCGGACATTGCGATACAATCCCGCCCCCGGATACCAACGGGAGGACTGGGGTCTGTTTTCCAGACGGACAGCCAGCACATTGTTTTTACCGTCGGCATTCAGCAAACCGGTAACATCGCAATGAAAAGAGTTATACCCGAAAGGCCAGAAACAAGCTTCTTTCCCATTGACATAGACCCGAGCCTCACTCATAGCACCATCGAAAACCAGAGTGACCTGCTTGTCTGCAGAAGCATCAAAAGCCGTACGATACCAACCGACACCCACATAAGGCAACCCTCCGGTACGCCCGGTCTTTACGGAAGCTTGCTTTTCAAGGTCTTGCGTAACCGCTACCTCCTGCAAATCGTTGTTGCGGTCGAACGGACCAAAGATGGCCCAATCATGAGGAATGGTCACTGTTTCCCACTTACTGTCGTCGAAATTTGTTTGTGTTGCTTCGGGAACATCTCCCTTGGTGAACTTCCAGTTCTTTTTCAACAATGCTTCTGTACGCTGCGCCATTGCCGCCAAGGCAAAAAAGGCGCAGCAGGAAAAGATAAGTATTGTCTTTCTCATTCTTCTTTAAAAGATTTTGTTAATATAATTATTTAAAAGCATCCATTATCACAGTGGGGCGGCCGTCTTCAGTGAATGCCCCCAGCCGATATTGGTTCGGCCTGCATTCCGGTTCCCAGTAGAACACGCCCTTGCAGCGTCCGCCGGTATTCTCCTTGCACTCTTTCAGGATACGTGCCAGTTGGCGTTTCCCTTCTGCCAGCACGGAAGCACTTGCCAGATTCCCTTTGTCGTCGGCACACTCCATGCCGGTTTTCACCACCATCACGTCACAGTTGTATTTCCGGGCTACACTATTAATATTGGCAATACACTCGGTGATAGTTCTATCAGCTGTATATTCCTTGTGCTCGAGCATCGTCCAGTAAGGATAGAGCGACATGCCTATCATATCCCACTTACCGCCATTGGCTCTCAGTTCATCAAAGAACCAGGTATACAATTCGTTGTCATATCCATTGTCCAGATGGACGATGACAATGGCATCGTCGAAGACGGACTTTACCGCATCGTATCCTACATTGATAAAAGCAGCCAGGTTGGCAAAGTTCTCACGGTATTTCACTTCCTCGGAAGTGCTGTTGGAACCCTTTACATCACATTCCCTCACATCATAGGACGCACCACTCAATGCAGCATCTTCATCCCAGAGCATCCCCGAACGGATTTCATTACCTACCTGAACCCACTTGGGAGTAACTCCTGCCGCTTTCAGCGCATTAAGTACATCGGCAGTATGACCGGCGACGGCTTTCTTCAAGTCGGCCAAGTTCAGTCCTTTCCATGCAGCAGGCTTATGCTGCTGTCCAGGGTCGGCCCACCAGTCACTGTAATGGAAGTCTACCATTACGTCCATGCCCAGCTCTGCGGCACGCTTGGCTTTCGTCACCAAATCGGCCGTATTGCACCAGTTATCGTGTTCTTTGGGGTCGACCCATACTCTGAGTCGAACCGCATTCAGGCCCAAATCCTTCATCAGCTGGAAACAATCGGTCTCCACACCGGAGGTATTGTAAAATTTCATACCCTTATGTTCCATCTCCGTCACCCAACTGATGTCGGCACCTTTAGCAAAGTCTGTAGCCAGAGGTTCCTCCTTATCGGGAAGTCCACCAGCATTGGGGTCTGTCTCATTATTGCTGCTGCATGCAAATACTGCAAAGGCAATACAAAAAAAGAAAGTCAAAAACTTCATGTGTTTCATGGCGTTATCATCATTAATTGCGTACTGCAAATATAAGCATTTAGGGAATATAGAACTATATATCACCTTAATTTGTCAAAATACGGGTATCTGCAATCGTTTGCACAAACTTACAACCCGATAAACCTCAACGGATAAGCACAATTTACCTTATTACGTTATTTTTGCAATCGGATTAGGGAAGTTTACCTTATCTTTGTCCTCAAAACTATACCATGAATAAACCGCAGATTACCATCAAGGATATTGCCCGGGCGCTGAATGTCTCCCCCTCCACTGTGTCGAGGGCGCTGAAAGACAATCCGGACATCAGCAAGGAAACACGTGACCTTGTCCATGCCTATGCGCGCGAGCATAACTACAAGCCCAACGTACTTGCCGTAAATCTCCGCGCAAGCCGCAGCAATACCATCGGCGTCATTGTCCCCCAACTGGTACACCACTTCTTTTCCTGCGTATTGAGCGGAATTGAGAAAGCAGCGGCGGATGCCGGATATAATATCATAGTGGCGCAGAGCAGCGAATCGTACGAGCAGGAAGTGAAAATTGTACATTCTTTCCTTGCCGCCCGTGTCTGCGGAGTCATCGCTTCACTTGCCAAGGACACTTCCCAATACGACCATTACCAGGAGCTGCTGAACAACGATATTCCCATTGTCTTTTACGACCGTATATGTACGGGGCTGAAAACCGAGCGAGTGGTGGTGGACGACTATGCCGGCTCCTTTGCAGCCGTGGAATACATGATACAGACCGGATGCAAGCGTATCCTTTTCTATGGTGCGGCTCCCCACCTAGAGATTACCAAGAATCGCCGGAACGGCTACCTGGATGCCATGAAGAAGTATAAAATTCCGGTGGACGACAGCATGATTCTGTTGTGCGACACCCGTGAACGCGCCATCTCCATCACTCCCGACCTGCTGGAAAGCGAAAACCGCCCTGACGGTTTCTTTGCCATCAACGACGAGACAGCTTCGGGCATACTGTATGCCTGCAAACTGGTCGGCGTAAAAGTTCCCGATGAAGTATCCATCTGCGGATTCACCGACGGAGCCATTGCCCAAAGCACCGACCCGAAGCTGACTACCGTGGAGCAGCATGGCGAGGAAGTAGGTAAAAGCGCTTTCAGCATTCTGACCGGAAAGCTGGAGAGAGAAGAGAAAAGCAACAACAAGATAGTACGTACCAATCTGGTGATAAGAGGAACTACGAAATAATAAAACATATTAAACCATCATGAAAGTAAAACCCGATTTAAGTTTCTGGAAGCTGTGGAACATCAGCTTTGGTTTTTTCGGCGTACAGATTGCATATGCTTTGCAGAGTGCAAACATCAGCCGTATCTTTTCCACTTTGGGTGCAGACCCGCATAATTTGAGTTATTTCTGGATATTACCTCCGTTGGCAGGTATCATTGTACAACCCATCGTGGGGGCCGCCAGTGACAAGACCTGGACACGCTTCGGACGGCGCATCCCTTATCTGTTTATAGGTTCGTTGGTGGCCGTACTCGTCATGTGCCTGCTACCCAATGCCGGAAGCTTCGGCATGGCAGTAAGTACAGCCATGATTTTCGGACTGGTATCGCTGATGTTCCTCGACACCTCCATCAATATGGCCATGCAACCCTTCAAAATGATGGTGGGCGACATGGTGAATGAGAAACAAAAAGGACTCGCCTACTCCATCCAGAGTTTTCTCTGCAATGCAGGCAGCCTGGTGGGATATCTCTTCCCGTTCATCTTTGCATGGATTGGCATCAGCAATACAGCTCCCCAAGGAGTAATCCCCGACTCGGTGATTTACTCATTCTACATCGGAGCGGCCATCCTTATCTTCTGCGTCATCTACACTTCGGTCAAAGTAAAAGAGATGCCGCCTGCCGAATATGCAGAGTATCACGGCATCACCGAAGAAGAGGAACATGAAAAGACCAACATGCTGAAGCTGCTCATCAAGGCTCCGAAAGCATTCTGGACTATCGGACTGGTACAGTTCTTCTGCTGGTTTGCTTTTATGTTCATGTGGACCTATACCAACGGCAGCATCGCTGCCAATGCTTTTGACGCTCCTACAGTAGAGCACCTGGTAGATGGTGTCACCAAAGTGGTACTCGACACCAAGAGCCTGCAATATCAGAATGCCGCCGACTGGGTAGGCGTACTGTTTGCCGTACAAGCCATCGGCTCTGTGCTTTGGGCCATCTGCATACCGATGTTCAAGGACCGTCGCCGGGTCTACTCACTCAGCCTTGTTCTGGGAGGTATAGGTTTCATTTCCACCTACTTCATACACGACCCTTATATGCTCTTCATTTCCTTCTTGCTGATAGGTTGTGCATGGGCTGCCATGCTGGCACTGCCGTTCACCATCCTGACCAACGCACTGAGCGGAGGACACATGGGTACTTATCTGGGACTTTTCAACGGTACTATCTGTATCCCGCAGATTATAGCAGCTGCTTTGGGCGGCACCATCCTTGCCTTGTTTACTCCCCAAGGAGGACTGCCTCCTGAAATCAATATGCTTGTGCTGGCAGGAATCATGCTGATAATCGGCGCCGCCTGCGTATACCTCATCAAAGAGAACCAAGGAGAAAAAAGCAAGTAAGCACACGCCTCCGAAACATAACACACAAAGAACCGAGACCGGCACACCGTACAAAGGACAGCCGTTATCTTTGTAATAAAGACATGAATCATACCGTATGATTACCATAATCATATCGTATGATTCATGCTTTCATACCGTATGATTGTTACCTCTTCTTCTGACCGTACATAGCATCTGTTATTGACGAGCCTACCAGCCCTCCGGCAAGAAAGCAGGTAAAAAAAAGCCTACCGCACGTTTGTTTTTTTCCTTTCCATTTCTTCTTTATTTCCGCATATTGCTTAACTTTACGGCGATAACTACAGAAAACACGTCGCCATGAAGAAATACCTCAAGACCGATGAATGGAACATCATCGAAGACCAATTCCACCCCGACCGTCAACGGATGTCGGAAAGTATATTCAGTCTCGGAAACGGACGTTTCGGGCAACGGGGGTATTTTGAGGAGCCTTACAGCAGTGACAGTTACCGTGGTTCATTTGTGGCCGGCATCACTTTCCTGGACAAAACCCGCGTAGGATGGTGGAAGAACGGATTTCCCCCATATTACACCCGTATACCCAAGGCTGCTGACTGGAGCCGCATCAACCTGCGCCTCATCGATGAGGAACTCGATTTGGCAGGCTGGGATGTCGACAGCTTCAACCGCCGCCTGGATATGAAGGAAGGTATCTTCTACCGGGACATGGAGGTGACGTCTCCTCGCGGAAACCAGCTCCGCATCCATGTAGAGCATATCACAAATATGGCAAGACCCAACCTCTGTCTCATCAAGTACAGCGTGTCTTCCATCAACTATACCGGCAGAATCTCACTCGTGCCCATCCTTGACGGGAATATAGTAGACGATGCCGATCTGCCAAACCTGAAAATATGGAACATACTGCGTTCCGGTTCTACCAGCAGCTGTGCCTATCTCTGGACACAGACCCGCCGGGAAGATGCACAAGTGTGCTACGCCATGACTTACCAATTCTTCAAAAACAACAAGGAAACCACTGCCAACCTCATACGGATAGAAAAGGAAAAGCAGACCGGTTTCAGCGTAGGTGCCGACGTGAAACCCGGAGACAACGTGACACTCATCAAATACACCGCCATTGCTTCTTCTCTCTACCACGAACGGAGTGAATTGGTGGAACACTCCGTGGCCGAGGCACGCGAAGCCAAGAGCATAGGCTGGAATACGCTGGTAGAAGAGCATCGAAGGGCCTGGCAGGAAATCTGGGACGAAACGGATGTCGTCATCGAAGGGGATCCGGAAGCGCAACAAGGTATCCGGTACAACATATTCCAGCTGTATCAGACTTACCGGGGAGATGATCCGCGCCTAAACATCGGCCCCAAAGGATTCACCGGAGAAAAATATGGCGGAAATACTTATTGGAACACGGAACTGTGTTGTGTACCGTTTTTTCTGCTCTCCACTCCCAAAGAGATTGCAAAGAACTTGCTGGCATATCGGTACAACCAGCTTCCCAAAGCCATCGAAAACGCCCGTAAACTGGGTTTCAAGGACGGTGCAGCGTTGTTTCCGCAGGTAACCAACAACGGAGAGGAATGCCACAGCGAATGGGAAATAACCTTCGAGGAAATCCATCGCAACAATATCATTGTTTATGCCATCGTTCAGCATGCAGTACTGACGGGTAATATGGACTATATCGCCCAATATGGCCTGGAAGTTATGATTGCCGTCAGCCGCTTCTGGAGCCAACGGGTATCCTTCTCCCAACCCAAACAGAAATATGTCATACTGGGAGTTACCGGCCCGGATGAATACGAAAACAATGTGGACAACAACTGGTACACCAACTATTCCTGCATACAATGCCTCAAGATGACCCTCCGTTTTCTGGAAATGATAGCACAGCAATATCCGGACGAATATGCCCGCATACGCCGCATCACCAATCTCGACCAAGTAAAGGAAAGCGCCCGGTGGAGAGACATCATCGAACACATGTATCTGCCGGAAGACAAGGAACGGGGAATTTTTATCCAGAATGACGGCTATATGGATAAAGTACTGGAAAGTACAGATAACATTCCTGCCGAAGAACGCCCCATCAACCAACATTGGTCATGGGATCGCATTCTGCGCTCTTGCTACATCAAGCAAAGCGACGTGTTGCTCGGACTTTACCTTTATTATTTCTATTTCGACACGGAAACCGTCCGCCGCAATTTCGAGTTCTATGAGCCGATGACCGTACACGAATCCTCCCTTTCTCCCCACATCCATTCCATCCTGGCTGCACGCATCGGCAAAGTGGAAAAAGCTTACCAGCTTTTCCTGCATGCCACGCGGCTTGACCTGGACGACTACAACAACGAAGCGGACCAAGGCCTGCACATAACCAGTATGCCCGGCAGCTGGCTGGCCATTGTACGCGGATTTGCAGGTATGCAGGTGCTGAAGGAGACGTTGTGTTTCTCCCCTGTCATACCGCAAAAATGGGACAGCTATTCATTCAAGGTGAATTATCTGAAAAACACACTTCACATACGGGTAGGAAAAGAAATCGAAATCTCGCTTACAGCAGGCAGCAAAGTGGACATACAAGTCTACGGACACCCATATACGCTGGAACGGGGGACGGAATTGAAAATTAATATGCCAATGTGCCAATGACCTGCGGCGTGATAGCGCAGCATAAACATTGCGCAGCCAATTAGCACATTGGCACATTAAATCATCATTTATCCTATAACCGGGAGAACATTTGGTTGTTTTCCCGGTTTTATGTTTTTATATATACCTGAACGAATAACTATATACTTGTTTACCAATGAAAAAAATGTTTCTTTTCGCCCTGGTTACGACGTTGTTCATCACGTCGTGCGGGCAAAAACAAAAGGGTAGCAATACCCTTATCCGACCGGTGAAGACTGCGCAAATCAGTTCACAGTCGGTTATCCGCAAAGACTTCTCCGGAATAGTGGAAGCCGTGGAATATGTGAGACTTGCCTTCCGCGTCAGCGGACAAATCATCAGCCTCCCGGTTGTAGAGGGACAGCGGGTAAAAAAGGGGCAACTGATTGCCGCCATCGACCCACGCGACATCTCCCTGCAATATGCAGCCGACAAGGCTGCCTACGAAACAGCTGCCGCACAAGTGGAACGTAACAAACGGCTGCTTGGCCGCCAGGCTATCTCCGTGCAGGAATACGAAATCAGCGTAGCCAACTATCAGAAAGCAAAATCCACTTACGAGTTGTCCGGCAACAATATGCGGGATACGCGGCTGACAGCCCCTTTCGAGGGTTCCATCGAAAAACGGCTGGTAGAGAACTATCAGCGTGTCAATGCAGGAGAAGGGGTTGTACAGCTGGTAAATACACAGAAGCTACGAATCAAGTTCACCGTACCGGATGATTATCTCTATCTGCTCCGTGCCAAGGACGTAAAGTTCAAGGTGGTGTTCGACAGTTACCCTGCAGAGGCTTTCGATGCCAGACTGGAAGAGTATCTTGACATCTCCACAGCAGGGACGGGTATTCCGGTGACAATAACAATTGACGACCCGCACTTTGACCGTACACGTTATGACGTAAAACCGGGATTCACATGCAAAATAAAGCTGGCATCGGATGTCGCTCCCTTTCTGGAAGAAAAGCTGATGAATGTACCGTTAAGCGCCGTATTTGGCGACAGTGAAAACCGGAAAACGTATGTATGGGTGGTGGAAGGTAATAAAGTCAGTCGCCGCGAAGTGACCGTTTATTCTCCAACGGGAGAGGCAAACCTGCTTATTTCTAAAGGGTTGGAACCGGGAGAAACCGTTGTGACGGCCGGAGTATACCAGCTGACAGAAGGAGAAGCAATAAAGGTACTAATGTGATTAATCACATTGGCACATTACATTCCCCATTTATCTAAAAAATATTCATTATGAATCTAGCCCAATATTCATTAGACAACACGAAGATAGTCTACTTCTTTCTGGCTGTGCTGCTTATCGGCGGTATACTGTCATTCGGCAGGTTGGGAAAGAAGGAAGACGCACCTTTCGTCATCAAGTCGGCAGTCATCATGACACGCTACCCGGGAGCGGAGCCGGCAGAAGTGGAACGGCTCGTCACCGAACCCATCTCCCGAGAAATACAGTCGATGAGCGGCGTCTACAAGATAAAGTCAGAGTCTATGTACGGACTCTCCAAGATAACCTTCGAACTGCAACCGTCACTCTCTGCCACATCCATTCCGCAGAAGTGGGACGAACTGCGGCGTAAAGTGCTCAACATACAGCCCCAACTGCCCGCAGGCTCTTCTGTACCGACCGTCTCGGATGATTTTGGAGACGTTTTCGGCATCTATTACGGCCTGGTGGGTGACGACGGTTTCTCTTATGAAGAAATGAGAAACTGGGCGGAACGAATCAAGACACAAGTCATCACGGCAGACGGTGTGATGAAGGTAGCCCTTTTCGGTACACAGACAGAGGTCATCCATATATTCATCTCCGTAAACAAGCTGGCAGGAATGGGTATCGACCCCAAGCAGCTGGCCAGCCTGCTACAATCGCAGAACCAGATTATCAATACGGGTGAAATCAGCGCCGGAGAACAACAGTTACGCATTGTGGCCAACGGTACCTACACGACTGTCGATGATATCCGCAACCAGGTTATCACTACCTCCGGCGGACAAGTCAAGCTGGGTGACATCGCCATCATTGAAAAGGGATACATGGAACCTCCCGGCAATATCATGCACGTCAACGGAAAGCGCGCCATCGGTATCGGCATCTCCACCGACCCGACAAAGGATGTGGTAAAAACCGGTGAACTGGTAGACCGGAGGCTTGCCGAACTCATGCCCCTCATCCCCGTGGGGCTGGAACTGGAAAGTCTGTATCCCGAAAACGTGATTGCCAAAGAAGCCAACAACGGGTTCATCATCAATCTGATAGAATCCATCCTGATTGTGATTGTAATCATCATGCTGGTGATGGGCATGCGTGCAGGAGTACTGATTGGCTCTTCCCTTATATTCTCTATCGGAGGCACACTGCTCATTATGTCGTTTCTTGGCGTAGGTCTGAACCGGACCTCCCTCGCCGGATTCATCATAGCCATGGGAATGCTGGTGGACAATGCCATCGTGGTGACAGATAATGCCCAAATTGCCATTGCCCGCGGCATCGACCGCCGAAAAGCGCTGATAGACGGTGCCACCGGTCCCCAATGGGGATTGCTGGGAGCAACGTTCATTGCCATCTGTTCGTTTCTGCCACTGTATCTGGCTCCCTCTTCCGTAGCCGAAATCGTGAAACCGCTATTCGTAGTGTTGGCCATTTCCCTGGGATTAAGTTGGGTGCTGGCGTTGACACAAACCACTACATTCGGCAACTTCATACTGAAAGCAAAGGCTAAAGATGGTGATAAAGACCCATACGACAAGCCTTTCTACCATAAATTCGCCTCCATCCTCGGCACACTGATACGCAAGAAGGCGTTGACCCTTGGAAGCATTACAGCACTGTTCATCCTCTCCCTCATCGTCATGGGACTGATGCCCCAGAACTTCTTCCCTTCTCTGGACAAGCCCTACTTTCGGGCAGATGTATTCTATCCGGACGGGTACAGCATCCGCGAAGTAGAAACCGAAATGAAAAAGGTGGAAGCGCATCTGATGCAGCAGCCGGAAGTGAAACGGGTATCCGTCACATTCGGCAGCACACCGTTGCGTTACTATCTGGCCTCCACTTCCGTCGGCCCCAAACCTAACTTCGCCAATATCCTGGTGGAAGTAACGGACAGCAAATATACCAAGAAGCAGGAAGAGAACCTTGATGCCTACATGAAGGCCAACTATCCCAATGCCATCACCCGTACCATGTTGTTCAAACTCTCTCCTGCTGTAGATGCCGCCATTGAAATCGGGTTCATCGGCAATAACACGGATACGCTGGTCATGTTGACCAACAAGGCTCTGGACATCATGCACCGTGACGGCGAACTTATCAACGTGCGCAACTCCTGGGGCAATAAGATACCGGTATGGCATCCCGTTTACAGTCAGGAGCGTGCACAACCGTTGGGTATCTCCCGTCAAAGCATGGCACAGAGTATCCAGATCGGTACGAACGGCATGACACTTGGGGAATACAGGGAAGGAGACCAGGTACTTCCCGTTCTGTTGAAGGATAAAACTATCGACTCTTTCCGCATCAACGACTTGCGTACACTCCCCGTATTCGGCACTGCACGCGAAACAACCACTCTGGAACAAGTCGTCAGCCGGTTCGACTTCCAGTACAAGTTCTCCAATGTGAAAGACTACAACCGGCAGATGGTGATGATGGCGCAGGCCGACCCACGCCGCGGTGTGAATGCCATTGCCGCCTTCAACCGTATATGGAAGCAAGTGCAAGAAGAGATTGATGTGCCCGAAGGTTACACCATGAAATACTTCGGAGAGCAGGAAAGCCAGGCAGAAAGCAATGCCGCACTGGCAGCTAACCTGCCGCTGACATTCTTCCTTATGTTCGTCACCTTGCTGTTTCTGTTCCGCAGCTACCGGAAGCCGATTGTTATCCTGCTGATGCTGCCGCTTATCTTTATAGGTATTGTACTGGGACTGGTGGTATTGGGGAAATCATTCGACTTCTTCTCCATCCTCGGCTTGCTGGGGCTGATTGGAATGAATATCAAGAATGCCATCGTGCTGGTGGACCAGATTGATACGGAAACCGCTGCCGGAAAAGCACCGCGTGAAGCCGTTATCAGTGCAACGACCACCCGTATTGTCCCGGTGGCCATGGCATCGGGTACCACTATCCTGGGAATGTTGCCGTTATTGTTCGACGCCATGTTCGGCGGCATGGCGGCAACCATCATGGGTGGTTTGCTGGTAGCCTCGGCATTGACACTATTCGTGCTGCCGGTGGCTTATTGCGCCATTCATAAAATCAAGTGAGAGAACATTCAACAATTTACAGTTTACCAATTGAATGATGAAAACAAATATACTTATTCTATCATTACTGTGCTCAGGACTGAATGCCGGGGCACAACAAGCATATCTGAGCCGCGAAGAATACCGCGACAAGGTAGAAGCATACAGCCAGATTCTGAAACAACAGCATCTGAAAACATTCGCCAGTACCGAGGCACGCAAGATTGCCTCCACCGGTTTCCTGCCCCAGATTGACATCACTGCCGAGGGTACCGCCAATCTCAATCATCTGGACCAATGGAACAGTCCGAAAGGAGACTACCACCCTTATACCTATCAGGCACTTGCCACCTTGACGCAGCCGCTTTATACCGGAGGTTCCCTAATAGCCCAAAAGAAAGTGGCGCAAGCCGAAGAGGCACTGGACCAACTTACCACAGAGCTGACCCTCGACCAGATACACTATCAAAGTGACGCCGTCTATTGGAATGCCTCTGCCGCCCGTGCCGGTCTGAAAGCCGCGGCTACCTTTCAGGATATTGTACAACAGCAGTACGACATCATCCAAGACCGCTTTGATGACGGTGCCATCAGCCGCACAGACTTGCTGATGATTTCCACCCGACGTAAGGAAGCCGAATTGCAGTACATCAAGGCACGCCAAAACCATACCCTTGCCCTGCAAAAACTGAATATCCTTATGGGCTCGGAACCGGACGCTCCCATAGACAGCATAGCCGAAATAGATATACCGACTGCCTCCATCATACCTCTGGGCCTGGATGATGTGCTGCTTCGCCGGGCAGAATATGCCAGTACCTCCGTGAACATCGCCCGCAGTGAAGCGCAACGGCATGCCGCCCTCAGCCGCTACAACCCACAAGTCAGCATGTTTCTCGCTACCGGTTGGGATACGGGAATCACCTATATGGGGCAGGATGTACCTCATACTCCCGTCGTAGGAGTCAATGTCAGCATCCCCATCTTCCGTTGGGGAGCCCGCTTCAAGACAAACCGCCAACAGAAAGCCTATATCGGCATACAGAAGCTGCAACAAAGCTATGTAACGGACAATATTCTGGAAGAGCTCTCCGCAGCCACCACAAAACTGACGGAAACTGAACAGCAAGTCAAGACGGCCCAGGAGAATATGATACTCGCCGAAGAGAATCTGGGCCTTGTCACCTTCTCTTATAATGAAGGAAAAGCCAGCATGGCAGATGTGTTGTCCGCACAACTCTCGTGGACGCAGGCACACACCAACCTGATTGATGCGTATCTGGCGGAGAAGATGGCGATGGCTGAATATTGGAAGGTGGTTAGTGAATGAAATGCCCCTCAAAGAAAAACATACAAAAAACTCCGGCATAGCTTTACAAAGCCATACCAGAGTTTCTTTATATTTTTCCTACTGACCGTTTATCCCAGGAATGAAATCAGCACACCCGCCGCAACAGCCGAGCCGATTACGCCGGAGATATTACTGGACATACAGTAATTCAGCACATGGTTTTTCGGGTCATACTTCGTTGCTATTTCATTGCAGACACGGCTTGCCATGGGTACGGCACTCAGGCCGGTAGCACCAATCAGCGGATTGATCTTCTTCTTGCTGAATAGGTTGAACAGCTTCACAAAGAAAATACCTCCCGTAATGGACAATGCAAATGCCAAGAAACCACCAATCACAATACCGATAGTCGTCCAATTCAGGAATGCCTCACTGGTCATCGTGGCGCCAACGCTCAATCCTAAGAAGATGGTAGCTGCATTCATGATACTATTAGCAGCAGCATCAAACAAGCGGCTTGTATCCGAACCGATTTCCTTAATCAAGTTACCGAACATCAACATACCAATCAAAGGTACTGCTGTGGGCACAAATAAAGCAACAATCGTAGTCACTGCAATCGGGAAGATAATCTTCAATACACGCAGATTCTTAATCTCGGTTTTCGAAGGATACAGCTTCTCCTGCTCCTTCATGTTAATCATCAATTCCTTCTTGGTACAGAACAGCTTCACCACCATCGGAATGATGACCGGTACCAGCGCCATATAAGAATAAGCAGCAATGGCAATCGGTCCCAACAGATGGGGAGCCAGCTTGATGGTAGTAAAGATAGCCGTAGGACCATCGGCACCACCGATAATGCCCAACGCACCTGCTTCCTGCGGAGTGAACCCTATCATCACAGCACAAAGCAGTACGGTGAAAATACCTAACTGCGCAGCCGCACCGAATATGGAGAGACGCAAGTTACGGAGCATCGGACCGAAGTCTGTCAGCGCACCCACACCCATAAAGATAACAGGCGGCAGAAAGCCGGTCTTAATCAGCATATAATAAATGAAGTTCATCAGTCCGAGGTCGTGCGCAATCTCGTGCAACGGCATCTCCCAAATATTCTTCATCACCCCGCCTACCATGACCATTCCGTTTTCATCTGCCTGAATCACCCCCATCTCGCCGCCGGGAAAGTTGGCAATGAGCACACCGAAAGCGATGGGTACCAACAACAATGGTTCATAGTGTTTCTTGATACCTAAATAAAGCAGGATGAAAGCGATGGCATACATCACGAGGAACGACGGATCAGCAATGATGTTACTGAAGGCCGTCATATCATAGAGTTTTGCAAATATATCTTCCATTATCCTATCTTCATTAATACATCATCTTCAGAAACAGAGTCACCCGGATTGACACAGATGGCAACAACCGTTCCATCAAAGTCTGCGCGGATGGCATTGTATGTCTTCATAGCTTCGATATAGCAGAGGAGGTCGCCACTCTTCACCTTGTCACCCACTTTCAACGGGGTTTCCTGCGCATTCTTTGTCAGGAAGAACTTGCCTTCGAGCGGAGCCGGAACGTCCTGACCTTCGCCTACGGGGGGAGCTGTCACCTTTTCGGTGGCCGAAGCGGGCAGGTCGATGTCACCGTATGCCACCGTCACGCGGTAAGCCTGACCGTCCACCTGCACAGTGAGCGTCTTGGGTTTGGCATCGTCCAGCGGAGACTTGTCACGTTCGGCACGGCGTTTCTCCACATCCTCCAGGAAGTCCTGCTTGGCCTTGCCACTCTTGTAAGCCTCGTATTGAGCCGGGTGCATGGCGTATTCGAAGAGCTCTTCGTCGTCCTCGCCCAGTTCCCACTTGTTCTCCTTCATCAGCTTGCGGTACTTGTCCAGAGCATCGGGATAGTTGTCCTGCGGATTGCCGGTGAAGAACTTGCGTCCTTCGCGTTCGGCCTTCTCTATGATTTCGGGAGCCAGCTGACCCGGCAGCTTACCTGCCTTGCCCAACAGCATATCCCAAATGTCATCGGCAATCATACCCCAGCGTTCCTTGCCTTTCTCCATAGCAATGACGTTCATCATGGAAAGGTTCTTGACGTACTGGCTGAACGGAGTCACCAACGGGGGATAACCCACGCGCGGCCAAACATATGCCACTTCGTTGAACAACTTGATGAGCAGTTCATCCTGCTTCATGAAGGGCAGGTTGCGTTTTGCCTTGTATTTGTTGATGGACTCCAGATTGGATTCCAAGTCTGCCATCAGACTGCCCATCATGCCACCCGGCAGTCCGGGACCAATCAGCAGGGAGTTCATCAGGCGGTTGCGCGGGCTGATGTACAAGCCAAGGAAGTCGTCCATAAACTCCTGGATGAGTGCGCGTACCTTCATATATGCCTCCATATTGACTTCGGGCACCTGGAAGCCTGCATCCTTCAGCATGGCCTGCACACTGAGCAAGTCGGCATGTCCCGTACCCCAGGAAAGCGGCTCCATGCCTACGTCGATATAGTCGCAACCCGCTTCGCACACTTCAAGAATACTTGCCATATTGAAACCGGGACCCGCATGACTATGATACTGGATAGGAATATCGGGATGCGCCGCCTTGATATTGGCCACAATCTTGCCCAAAGAAACCGGACGTCCGATACCTGCCATATCCTTGATGCAGATTTCGTCGGCACCTGCCTTGATAAGCTTCAGTGCCATCTCCGTGTAGTATTCTACGGTATGGATGGGTGAATGGGTGATGCAGAGCGAGCATTGGGAAATCATTCCGGCATCGTGTGCATAGCCAATAGAAGGAATGATATTGCGGGTATCGTTCAGACCGCAGAAAGTACGCGTGATGTCCGTACCTTGCGCTTTCTTCACCTTATAGAACAGCTTGCGCACATCGGCGGGCACGGGACTCATGCGGAGGCCATTCAGGGCACGGTCCAACATGTGGGTCTGGATACCGGCTTCATGGAACGGCTTCGTCCACTCGCGCACGGCTTTATTCGGATTCTCCCCAAACAGCAGATTTACTTGTTCAAAACCTCCACCATTGGTTTCCACGCGCGCAAAACAACCCATCTCAATGATGGCGGGAGCTACTTTCACCAGTTGGTCAACACGGGGTACATATTTTCCGGCACTCTGCCACATGTCCCTGAATACCAAACTGAACTTAATTTCCTTTTTCATACTAAATTATTCGGTGTGTTTTTATATAAGATTATTATTTCAGATTTTTTCTACCTTAGCAACTTTACCCTTACCTTGTGTCACTACTGTTACGGCTGCACTGATAGCTGCCAGAATATTACCGGGGACAGGTGCGGGACCATTTGCCGCAGCTTTAGCCGGTGTCACCTCTTCGGGCGCATATTTATTCACCAATGCAATAAGAGATTTTCCTAAGTTAATAACAATCAGCAGGATAGCGAAGACTGTTGCCATACCTACCACCATCAGCAAAAGTGCTGTATTCAAGTTTTCCATATTATAAATTATTAGTTATTCAGCCGAATTTACGAAAAATCGCTCGAAATTAGCGATAATCCATTAAAGAAAGGCAGAGAAGAATGATAAAAGATGCTAAAAAGTAAAGCTTCCCGCACAACCAATGAGGCGGTACAGGAAACTTTTAGCATAAAACGGTGTCAGTCATCAATTGCTTTCAAGGAAGGAGAATCAGCCCAACGGATTCTCACCCTGGTCGCCGTCGTTGCCGCCGGGGGTTCCACCGGTATTGTCGCCGGGAGTAGTACCGGTGGAGGTAGAAGTCTTACCCCACTCTTTCCAAACAATCTTTGTATTCACCATGCTGCGGGTAGTCACCTGATTGCCACTATTACGCTCCACTTCGGGCAGGAAACGGACACGTACTCCGTTTATCAGCGAAGCGCTTACCTCCTCAGCCGTCGGCACCCCTCTTTTGGTAGAGGTAGCAGTATAGTAGAAAGTGCCTATACCGTCTATCTTCACAGTACGTCCCTGCCCCATGAAATTGCTCAATACACGCCCCAAGTTCTCCATCACCGCATACGTGTCACCACGGGTCACGGTAGAAATGAAAGACAGTTCATCTGCCACTTCACGGGTAGTAACCGCCTTGCCCCAGGTTACTGATTGAGGATACCACAAATCGTTTACTTTTTTTTGAACTCTTTTAAAAAATGCCATAATCGTAATGTTTTAAATGATTAATAATAGGTATATTCTGTTTCTCTTGTCTCACCCGAGAAGCAGAAGTTTTCATCGTGAGGCCTCAACGATTCAGCCGTCTGCTTTTCTCAAATTCGATGTTGCAAAGTTAGGGTGGGAAACAAGGGAAAACAAGAAAATGGCATCTACAACCGATTTTCACAAATCACTCAAAAACAAAGGATTACAAAAACCATATCTCTACAAGAAGAAGGGGGGAAATAAAGCTTAAATAAGAGGAATAAGGTGATAATCTCTACAAGCGACACACGCAAACCCCTGATAATGAAGCCACCTGTATCTTCCTATCTCTACAAGGTAATTGTTATAAGTTATTCTTTGCAATATGACATCATTTATGAGTTTATGCCAGTGAAAAGAAAGAATAAACACATAGAGAGAATGTGCCTCTCTACGTGTTTGGCTGATTTTACTTTGTTACCGCATTATACAAATCCTGATAGGTTTTCACCACACTATACACCAAAGTTCTATCGGCAGGTTTCGAGCAGGCTGTCAGCCCCAGAAGGAGATTCAGCAGGAGAAAAAGGAAGGTATGTTTCATCTTGAAATTTTGTGTTTATAATAAGTAAGGTGTAAAATCGGTAAGGAACGAGCTTACTTCAACAGTTTTCATAATCAATGCATATTAATCGTTGCAGAAACAAAGGTAACACTTTCTTCCCACAATAAATAAAGAGGTACAAAGTTTTTCATTACTTTGTACCTCCTCTTTTTCTTCGACTTGCATCATTTATAGCCGTGAGTCAGCAAAAATCGTATAGCTTAGAACTCGCTCGTAAAGTGGAACTTGATATGCTTGAAGTCCATCTGCGCCATCTGCAACACATATCCGCTGTCCGCCAGGAACACATCCCTACCCTCGCGGTCTTTCGCCATGTACTGGTATTTGCGCTTCTTGAAGGCTTCCAGTTCAGCCGCATCATCGCTCTCAATCCAGCAGGCTTTATACAGACTGAGCGGCTCCCAACGGCACTTCGCACTGTATTCGTTCTCCAGACGATACTGGATGACCTCGAACTGCAACTGCCCCACCGTACCGATAATCTTACGCCCGTTGAACTGGTTGACGAACAACTGCGCCACACCTTCGTCCATCAACTGGTCGATACCCTTGGCAAGCTGTTTCTGCTTCATCGGGTCGGCATTCTCAATGTACTTGAACATCTCCGGAGAGAAACTCGGAAGCCCCTTGAAGTGAAGCGCCTCGCCTTCGGTCAGCGTATCGCCAATCTTAAACGTACCGTTATCCGGCAGGCCGATAATATCTCCCGCCCAAGCCTCATCGACAGTTGTCTTGCGCTGCGCCATGAACTGCGTAGGCGACGAGAAACGCATCGTCTTGCCATGACGTACATGCAAGTACGGGGCATTGCGTACAAACTTCCCGGAGCAGATTTTGCAGAAAGCGATACATGAACGGTGATTCGGGTCGATATTGGCGGTTATCTTGAAGATGAATCCGGTAAATTTAGGTTCTTCCGGCTCCACCTCACGTTCTTCCGCCTTCACGGAACGGGGACTGGGAGCAATCTCCACAAAGCAATCCAGCAGTTCCTGCACACCGAAATTATTCAGTGCCGAACCGAAGAACACAGGAGCCAGCTCACCCTTCAGATATTCCTCCTTATCGAATTCGGGATAAACACCGTCTATCAGTTCCAGTTCGCCACGCAGCTTATCGGCCAGCTGGGCACCAATCCGGTTGTCCAATTCCTCGGTATGGATGTCCACTTCCACCTTCTCCGTCACTACCTGCTTGCTGGGCTGGTAGAGGTTGAGGTTATGCTCGTAGATATTGTAGACACCCTTGAAACGGACACCGCTCTCGATAGGCCACGTCAAGGGACGCACGTGGATGTGCAGTTCCTCCTCCAGCTCGTCCAACAGGTCGAACGGGTCTTTGGCTTCACGGTCCATCTTGTTGATGAAGATAATCACCGGCGTATTACGCATACGGCAGACCTCCATCAGCTTGCGTGTCTGCGTTTCCACACCTTTCGCACCGTCCACCACGATGATAACACTGTCCACAGCCGTCAGCGTGCGGTAGGTATCTTCAGCAAAGTCCTGGTGACCCGGAGTATCAAGGATGTTGACCTTGTAGTCATGGTAGTCGAACTCCATTACAGAAGTGGTAACGGAAATACCACGCTGTTTTTCAATATCCATCCAGTCCGACGTTGCCGTCTTCTTTATCTTATTGCTCTTTACGGCACCCGCCACCTGGATTTGTCCACCAAAAAGCAACAGCTTCTCGGTCAATGATGTCTTACCGGCATCCGGATGCGCAATAATCGCAAACGTTCTCCGTCTCTCTATTTCGTTGTTATTGGCCATATATCAATTAGTCAGTAATAATCACTCTTCCAAATTCTTCATGCAGACGGCAAGGCTCGCCTCCCAATGGGGTATATCGATGCCGAATGTCTTCTTTATCTTTGTCTTGTCCAACACAGAATAATGCGGACGCGGTGCCTTGGCAGGGAATTCGTCCGTATGCAGCGGACTTACCTTGCAGCTCTTGATACCTGCCAGACGATGGATAGCCAACGTAAAATCATACCACGAGCAGACTCCCTCGTTGCTGAAGTGATAGATGCCGGGCACGATTCCCTGGCTGATAGCCGCAAAGATGGCGCGTGCCAAATCATTGGCGTATGTCGGCGTACCTATCTGGTCGAATACAACTCCCAGCGTCTCGCGCTCGCGTCCCAAACGGAGCATCGTCTTCACAAAATTATTTCCATAAATGGAATAGAGCCACGCCGTACGGATGATCATGGCACGGCTGCAATACTTCATCACCGCCTGCTCACCCGCCAGTTTGGTAAAACCATATACTGAATTGGGACAAGTAGCCGCCTCTTCCGTATAGGGGGTGTGTCCGGTTCCGTCAAAAACATAGTCGGTAGACACTTGTATCAATGCAGCACCGCAAGCTTCGGCAGCGGCAGCCAGATAGCCCGGAGCGACATGGTTCAGCTTGTCGCAAAGCTCCTGATTGTCTTCCGCCTTGTCTACAGCCGTATAAGCGGCGCAATTCACGATTACATCTATCCGGTTGTCCTTCACAAACCCGTGCACAGCTTGTTCGTCGCAAATGTCCAATTCCTGCACGTCAGTGAAAAAATAAGCATGTTGTCCGTTTTCTTTCGACAACACTCGCATTTCATTGCCAAGTTGACCGTTGGCACCGGTTATCAGAATATTCATTTAATAAAGTTACACTTATATATAGAATGTTACGATGAACAATATTTTCCTCTATAATTATCAATTATCCATCAACTCCAATTCTCCCCGCTTCTCCTTGTCATAATAGTTGGCAAGCAACGAGACGAAACCGCTGATGGCCTCCATAGCCTTTGCCGTGCCCTGACTGATTTCCTTCTTCTGCAAGCGCAACAGCAGCACTCCATAAAGCGCCTCGAAACAAGTGTCTACCTCAGGCTCCTCTTTCCGGCCGCTCTTCTGGCGCAGCTCCACGATAAAAGGCAGTGCCTTGAAATAAGCCGCATTATAGAACGGATATTTCGTAGAAGCCAGTAATTCGCCATGCAGCTCCGTCAGGTTCAGAATGACATTCCGGTTGATTTGCAGATGTCCTTTTTCCGTTACGCCTTCCGCACGCATCATATCTGCCAGATTTCCATACCATTCTTCCAACGCAGGCCGTTCCTCCTCCGGATAGCGCAAAATGATGTTCTGGCGTATCCGGTCTATGTCACAGCCGTTGGCACGGAGCAAATCCTCCACCTGCCACATATATATAAGGTATTCGGCTATATTCTTTTCTTTCAGTTGTTGCGCAATCTTCACGATAAAATGTATGAATTATGATTTTTCACCTTCCCACTCAATACAGCGATTCACCCATCAGCGTAAACACCAATCCCACCACAGACACCACAATGACAATGCTCCCGATAATACGGTTCAGCATCCAGATGCCACGCAAGTTGAATTGTGTACGGACTTTATTGACAAAAAAGGTAATGCCAAACCACCATGCCAAAGCGCCCAATGCGATGGCCAAGTATCCGGTAACGGCCTCGAATACCAGCACTCCCTCACTTACAAAAGCGAAGCGGGCGAAAAGGCCTACAAAAAGGAATATAATCAGAGGATTGGAAAGCGTGACGGCAAACGCCGTTATGAAGTTATGAAAATAGGAACCCTTGTTGATGGATACCGGACGGATGGACTGTACCGGATTGCTGCGGAACGTATAAACGCCAAACGCCAACAGAAGAATGCTTCCGAAAAGTTGCAGGTAAAAGATGTTCTTGTTGACATAATCAAAAACGAAACTCATCCCGTAGCCCGTCAGCAAAGCATATGCAATATCGCTTAGCGAAGCTCCTATCCCCGTTACGAAACCATACCACCGTCCTTTATTCAAAGTACGCTGAATACACAATACTCCTACAGGACCCAATGGCGCGGACACAATGACGCCGATAATGAACCCCTTCCACAATATGTCAAATATGGTCTCTATCTGAATCATGGCTGCAAATATCGGACTTTTTTATGAGACGAACGAATAGTGTTAACGTTTTTTCGACGGAAAAGGATTTTAAGAAGTAAAGATTATCCATTTTACATATTATTCCGTATATTTACCTCCGAACTTAACAATACCCCCTTATGAAACGAATAAAAAAAACTCTAACACTCGTTTCCATGGCCGTCTTACTACTGACGGCATGCGAAGCCCCCAAGGAACTCGGTGTGGTTCCATATCCGCAGTATGCCCAAACAACGTCAAAAACAGTAGAACTGCCATCTACGGTAACCTTCTCGACCAATCTGGCGAAATCCGACATGAATGACCTGCTGGCCTATCTGCCGGACTTTGCCATCCCCATGAAGCTTGTCGACAAGAACCCTTTTGTAACGATAGAAATAACGGACGCAACGGATAATCCAATCGCTGCCGAAGGCTACAACCTGACAGTCAGCAAACAAGGTGTAAACATTCAGGCCTCCTCCGCTGCAGGTGCCTTCTATGGACTGCAAACCCTGGCACAACTTGCCCGTAACGGGAAGAAACTGCCAGTCACGACCATCAAGGACGAACCCAGATTCCCCTATCGTGGGCTGCACCTGGATGTTTCAAGACACTTCTTTAACACGGACTATGTCAAGAAACAAATAGACCTGGTAGCCACCTACAAAATCAACCGCCTGCATTGGCATCTGACCGACGGTGCCGGATGGCGGCTGGAGATTCCGGGCTATCCCCGCCTGACAGAATTCGCAGCCTGGAGAAAAGCCGCCAATCTGCAGGATTGGGGGAAATATGACCATCACTTCTGCGAGAAGGATGAAGAAGGAGCCTATGGAGGCTACTATACGGAAGCGGATGTACGTGAGGTTCTGGAATATGCCCGCTTGAGGCATGTCACCGTTATCCCCGAAATAGAAATGCCGGGACACTCGGGAGAAGTACTGGCAGCCTATCCACAGCTGTCCTGTACCGGCAAGCCTTATACATCCGGCGAAGTCTGTATCGGAAACGAAGAGACCTTCAAGTTCTTCGAAGATGTGCTGGATGAAGTGATACGGCTGTTCCCTTCCCGGTATATCCATATTGGAGGTGATGAAGCCAGCAGACGCCACTGGAAGGCATGCCCCAAATGCCAGAAGCGCATGAAGGAAGAAGGGCTCAAAGATGAAAGTGAGCTGCAAAGCTATATGATAGTCCGCATAGAGAAGTACCTCAACGACAAAGGGCGTGAAATCATCGGCTGGGACGAGATACTGGATGGAGGCCTGGCCCCCAACGCAACCGTCATGTCGTGGCGGGGTACGGAGGGTGGCATTGCCGCCGCCCGCATGGGGCATTACGCCATCATGACACCGGAGAGCCACTGCTATCTGGACCACTACCAGGATGACCCTGAGACACAGCCGCTGGCGTTTGGCGCCTGCATCCCCATCGGACAGACCTACTCCTACGACCCGGCTCCCGATTCATTGGGAAGTGATATCTGCAAATACATATTAGGCGTGCAAGGCAATGTATGGGCTGAATATCTGCCCACTTACGAACATGCCGAATATATGATATACCCACGCATCATCGCTCTGGCAGAAGTAGGCTGGACTCCCATGGAGAACAAGCATCCGGAGAGTTTCAAGAGACGTATCAACAACGAAATACGATACATCCGGACGAAAGGGTACAACCCGTTCACCTTGTCGGAACAAGTGCAGACCAGCCAGACCGTTGACTATGCCAAGAAAAAAATCATGCTGTCCCTCACCTCCGAAAAACATCCGATTGACATCCGCTACACAACGGACGGCTCCGAACCGACTGTATCTTCCAAGTTATACAAGAAACCGTTTGCCGTAAAAGACTCCATATTGCTGACCGCACGCCTTTTCGACGGAGAAAAGCCTATCGGAAAAAGCCTTCACCTGCGCACCGACTACCATAAGGGCATAGGCAAAAAGATAACCTATGCACCGGGCGGCAGATACTATCAGCATAAAGAAGTATACAAAGGCGGCGGTGACGCCGGTCTCCTCGACGGACTTCGCGGCGGCAAAAGCTACATGGACGGACGATGGCAGGGCTTCTGCCCCAATGATTTGGATGCCATTATCGACCTGGGCGAAGTGACCGCCATACATCGGGTCATGGCCAACTTCATGCAAATCCGTACCCCACAAGTATTTCTCCCTGCCAAAGTGGAAGTATGGGCATCTGTTGATGGCAAGAACTTCACCCTGCTGGGCAGTGATATCTGCAGCGAGGAAGAGGCCGGAAAGGACGTGATATTCCGTGATTTCGGCTGGATTGGCACCCCCACTGAGACACGATATGTACGCTTCCATGCCATACAAGGGAAGAAGCAATTCTTATTTACGGATGAAATCGTCATACAATAACACACATCCGGTTTTTATGAAACAGAACAAAAAACGCATACGAGTAAAATTGCATGCGTTTTTTGTTTTCCTTTTTTTCTCCTCCCCACCGATTTTACGTATCTTTGCCCCCAAGAAGAAAAGATGAAGATACTCAAAGAAGTAACTTCAATCGTAAAATCGTAAATCGTAAAATCGTAAATATAACTATGATTCTTTTTTTCAGAACCCCATCCAAGAGTGTGATTGCCGTAGAATGTAATCATGAACTCCCCCAGGCAGACAGCGACAAACTCTGCTGGCTTTTTGGAGAAGCCACCCCCGAAAGTGAAGACAACCTGAAAGGACATTTCGTCGGCCCGCGCCGTGAGATGATTACTCCTTGGAGTACAAACGCCGTAGAAATCACCCAGAATATGGGGCTGGACGGCATCATACGCATCGAAGAGTACTTCCCCGTAAAAGATGAGAACGCAGACCACGACCCGATGCTGCAACGTATGTACAAGGGGCTGGACCAGAATGTATTTACAACCAACCGGCAGCCGGAACCGATTGTACACATCGAAGACCTGGAGGCATACAATGAAAAGGAAGGTCTGGCACTTTCCAAAGAGGAAATGGATTACCTCAAGAAGGTAGAGAAAGACCTCGGGCGCCCTCTGACAGACTCCGAAGTATTCGGCTTCGCGCAAATCAACTCCGAGCACTGCCGTCACAAAATCTTCGGCGGAACATTCATCATCGATGGAGTGGAACAGGAATCTTCACTCTTCCAAATGATAAAGAAGACCACACAAGAGAATCCCAACAAGATTATCTCTGCCTACAAAGACAATGTGGCCTTTGCCGAAGGTCCGGTTATCGAACAGTTTGCTCCGGCAGACCACTCCAAGCCCGACTATTTCCAAGTAAAAGACATCAAGAGTGTCATCTCCCTGAAAGCGGAAACACATAACTTTCCCACAACAGTAGAACCGTTCAACGGTGCGTCTACCGGTACGGGCGGTGAGATTCGCGACCGTATGGGCGGCGGTAAGGGCTCTTGGCCGATTGCCGGAACAGCCGTTTACATGACCTCCTACCCCCGTACGGAAGAAGGACGTCCCTGGGAAGAGATTCTGCCGGTACGCAAATGGCTGTATCAAACTCCCGAACAAATACTAATCAAAGCCTCCAATGGTGCCAGTGATTTCGGGAACAAATTCGGCCAACCGCTAATCTGCGGTTCCGTGCTCACTTTCGAACATAAGGAAAAAGATGAAGTCTATGGTTACGACAAAGTGATTATGCTTGCCGGAGGCGTAGGCTACGGTACCCAGCGTGACTGTTTGAAAGGTACACCGGAAGCCGGCAACAAAGTGGTTGTCATCGGTGGAGACAATTATCGCATCGGTTTGGGCGGCGGCTCCGTATCTTCCGTAGATACCGGACGCTACAGCAGTGGCATCGAGCTGAATGCTGTACAACGCGCCAACGCCGAAATGCAGAAACGCGCCTACAACGTGGTACGCGCACTTTGTGAGGAAGAGACCAATCCGGTGGTTTCCATCCACGACCACGGCTCTGCCGGACATGTAAACTGTCTGTCCGAATTGGTAGAGGAATGCGGCGGTTTAATTGACATGAGCAAGTTGCCCATCGGTGACACGACTCTGTCTGCCAAGGAAATCATTGCCAACGAAAGCCAGGAACGCATGGGCTTGCTGATTCAGGAAGAGGCCATCGAACATGTACGCAAGGTAGCCGAACGTGAGCGTGCCCCGATGTACGTAGTCGGTGAAACGACCGGCGACCATCGCTTTGCCTTCCAGCAAGCTGACGGTGTACGTCCGTTCGACCTCGCCGTAGAACAGATGTTCGGCTCTTCCCCCAAGACCTATATGGTGGACAAGACCGTGGAACGTCACTACGAAATGCCCCAATACGAAGTTTCCCAACTACACGAATACCTCACCAATGTGCTCCAACTGGAAGCTGTGGCTTGTAAAGACTGGTTAACAAACAAGGTGGACCGTTCTGTAACAGGCAAAATTGCTCGCCAACAGTGCCAGGGTGAATTGCAGTTGCCTCTGAGCGATTGTGGTGTGGTAGCTTTGGACTATCGCGGCGAAAAGGGTATCGCAACCTCTCTGGGCCATGCTCCCCAGGCGGCACTTGCCGACCCTGCAGCCGGCTCCGTTCTTTCCGTCAGCGAAGCATTGACCAACTTGGTTTGGGCACCGCTTGCCGAAGGTCTGGACAGCGTTTCCCTTTCTGCCAACTGGATGTGGCCTTGCCGTTCGCAAGAAGGTGAAGATGCCCGTCTGTACACGGCAGTAAAGGCCTTGAGTGACTTCTGCTGTTCCCTGCAAATCAATGTACCGACCGGTAAAGACTCTCTTTCCATGACACAGAAATACCCCGACGGCAGCAAAGTAATTTCTCCGGGCACGGTAATTGTTTCTGCCGGTGGAGAAGTTTCCGACGTCAAGAAAGTCGTATCTCCGGTGCTGGTTAACAATGAAAAGACTACCATTTATCATATAGACTTCAGTTTCGACAACCTGAAACTCGGCGGTTCCGCCTTTGCTCAGACCCTGGGCAAGGTAGGTGACGAAGTTCCCAGCGTGCAGGATGCCGAATACTTCCGCGATGCTTTCCTTGCCGTGCAGGAACTGGTCAACAAGGGACTGATTCTTGCCGGACATGATATTTCCGCCGGTGGTCTTATCACTACACTGCTTGAAATGTGCTTTGCCAATGTGGAAGGCGGTATGGAAATCAACCTGGATAAAATCAAGGAGCAAGACCTTATCAAGATTCTGTTTGCAGAGAACCCGGGTATCGTTATCCAGGTGAGCGACAAGCACAAGGAAGCTGTAAAGCAAATACTGGAAGATGCAGGCGTAGGTTACGTGAAGCTCGGCAAACCGACAGACGAACGCCATATTCTTGTATCAAAAGGCGATGCTACTTATCAGTTTGGCATCGACTATATGCGTGATGTATGGTACTCTACTTCTTATCTCCTTGACCGTAAGCAGTCCATGAACGGCTGCGCCAAGAAGCGTTTCGAAAACTACAAGATGCAACCGGTGGAATTCGCCTTCATGCCGGACTTCAAAGGCAAGTTCTCACAATACGGCATTAATCCGGACCGCCGTACACCGTCAGGTATACGCGCCGCCATCATCCGTGAAAAAGGAACCAACGGCGAACGCGAAATGGCCTACTCACTCTATCTGGCAGGCTTCGATGTGAAGGATGTTACAATGACCGACCTTATCAGCGGCCGCGAGACGCTGGAAGATGTAAACATGATTGTTTACTGCGGTGGTTTCTCCAACTCCGACGTTCTTGGTTCTGCTAAGGGTTGGGCAGGTGCTTTCCTCTTCAATCCGAAAGCAAAAGAAGCGCTCGACAAATATTATGCACGCGAGGATACGCTTTCACTGGGTGTCTGCAACGGCTGCCAGCTCATGATGGAACTTAATCTTATCAATCCCGAGCACAAGAAAAACGGCAAGATGCTTCATAATGACTCACACAAGTTTGAATCCAGATTCCTCGGTGTTACCGTCCCCACCAACCGCAGCGTAATGCTCGGCTCACTGAGTGGCAGCAAACTGGGTATCTGGGTAGCTCACGGTGAAGGAAAATTCTCCTTGCCATACGACGAGGACAAATACAACGTCGTGCTGAAATACTCATACGACGAATATCCTTCCAACCCCAACGGCTCAGATTATTCCATAGCCGGATTGGCAAGTGCCGACGGACGTCATCTGGCCATGATGCCCCACTTGGAACGTGCCATCTTCCCCTGGCAGAACGGTTGCTACCCCGCAGACCGCGTAAACAGCGACCAAATCACTCCTTGGGTAGAAGCATTTGTCAATGCACGCAAGTGGGTGGAAGCCAATAAAAAATGAGCTGAACTTCCTTTTTTATAGAAATGTAACAAGCGCGGGTTATGAATAATCTCGCGCTTGTTACATTTCTATTCTTCGCTTTCTTTTTGTTTTTCTCAAACAAAAGCATTATTTTTGTGTTTATTTTCAACTCTCCCTCAGTACAACATTCAAAAAACCGTTCGACAATTATGAAAAAGTACTTCTTTTTCTACATACTACTATTATTGCCAATTATAGGCATTGCACAAACATACAAATACATCGGTGTGGAAGACGGTTTGAGCAACAGACGGGTATATGCAATTCAAAAGGGACCTAAAGGTTACATGTGGTTTCTTACCCACGACGGCATCGACCGATACAACGGAAAGGACTTCAAGCCGTACAAATTGATGGATGGAAATGAAGAAGTGAATTCCATGATGAACCTGAATTGGCTCTATGTTGATCCCAAAGGCACCATATGGGAAATAGGCAAAAAAGGACGTGTGTTCCGCTATGATACAAAACACGATCGCTTTGTCCTGGTATACAAGCTACCCGAAAGCGAAGTGAAAGGACGTCCAACCCCTATCAGTTACGGTTTTGTGGATGCCAACAGCGTAATATGGCTTTGCAATGAAGATGCCCTATATCTGTACGACAGCAATACCCAGAAGGTAACATTCATTCAAAACGAAATAGGAGAACGAATTACGGATATCGCACAGATTGATTCGACCCACTTCTTCATCGGAACCGACATCGGTATACACTATGCTGAACTGGCCAACAACATCCTCACCCTCAGCCCCTGCAACCAGTTGGATACCTTGAAGATACAAATCAACGAACTATACTATCACAAACCATCCCACAAGGTTTTTATCGGTACTTTCCAGCGGGGAATATTCTCCTATGACCTAAACAAGCACAAGGTCATGCATATACCATCCGGACTGATGGACATCAGCATCAACTGTATCCGTGCCTTCAATGACAATGAGATTCTCATCGCAACGGACGGAGCCGGTGTCTACAAGATGAATACCGATACCTATGCATCCGAACCGTATATCGTTGCCGACTACAATCGGTACAACTCAATGAACGGAAATACTATCAATGACATTTACATCGACAGCGAGCAGCGTATCTGGATGGCCAATTATCCCATCGGCATAACTGTACGCAACAACCGATATACCGATTACCAATGGATAAAACACTCTATCGGCAATAAACAATCACTCATCAATGACCAGGTAAACGCCATCATCGAGGACCATGACGGAGATTTATGGTTTGCCACGAACAACGGAATCAGCCTCTATTACAGCAAGACGAAACAATGGCATTCTTTTCTCAGCACCTTCGACTCCGAAAGCCATAGCAAAAATCACACCTTCATCTCACTATGCGAGGTGGAGCCCGGCATCATCTGGGCCGGAGGGTATAGTTCCGGCATCTACCAGATAAACAAGAAGCAACTGTCCATAGACTTCTTTACCCCATCCTTATTCAGCAATCTGAATATCCGGCCAGACAAGTATATTCGTTCCATTATGAAAGATTCTTCAGGAAACATCTGGTCCGGAGGGTATTATAACTTAAAAGAAATAGATTATTCCAGAAAAAACATACGGCACTTCCCGGGCTTGAATGGTATCACCGCTATCATAGAGAAGGACTCCACACATATGTGGATAGGCACTGCCACCGGCTTGTACCTATTGGAAAAAGTGACCGGTAAGTATAGCTATATCCAGATGCCGGTAGAATCCTATTACATCTATTCTCTATACCAAGCTTCCGACGGAATGCTGTATATCGGTACCAACAATGCCGGTTTACTGGTATATGATACGACCAAAAACACATTCAGACATTATCATAGAGACAACTGCGCTTTGATTTCCAATAATATCTATACACTATTGTCCGATGGTAAAGGAAATATCTTCCTGAGTACAGAACACGGTCTGTCCACCTTCTATCCTGCCGAAGAGACATTCCATAACTGGACCAAAGAACAAGGACTGAAGTCTGACCATTTCAACGCAGCCTCAGGCACCTTGAGGAAAAACGGCAATTTCATTTTCGGCAGTACGGATGGAGCCATAGAGTTCGACAAGGACATGGTCCTGCCTCGCGACTATAAGTTCAAAATGGTATTCAATGACCTGCGGGTATTCTATCAGACCGTTTATCCCAAGGATGAAGGTTCTCCACTTATTCTGGATATTGACGAGACAAAAACCTTGCGTTTGAAGTACAACCAGAACATCTTCTCATTGCAGGTCTCAGACATCAACTATGACTATCCTTCCCTAATTCTGTACTCCTGGAAACTGGAAGGCTTCTATGAGGGTTGGAGCCGTCCGGGAGAGGAAAACGTCATCCGTTTTACCAACCTGAGTCCGGGCAACTATACCCTCCGCGTACGTGCCATCTCCAACGAAGACCGTCGTATTGTCCTGGAGGAACGCAGTATGGACATCATTATCGAGCAACCCCTCTGGCTCAGTTTCTGGGCGCTGATACTCTATGCAGTGATTATCATATCCATTGCAAGCATCACTCTGCGAATAATAGTCTTGAGAAAACAGCGGAAAGAATCCGATGAGAAAATACGCTTCTTCGTCAATACGGCGCATGATATACGTACTCCACTGACGCTCATCAAAGCACCCTTGGAAGAAATCACCGAACGCGAGCAACTGACTTCCAGCGGACAGAGCAACATCAATACAGCCCTGCGAAACGTAAATGCCTTGTTGCGCCTGACCACCAACCTTATTAATTTCGAGCGCGCAGACACCTATTCCGGAAGTCTATACGTATCCGAATACGAACTGAGCACATATATGGAAGAGACGATCGATGCTTTCCGTTCATACGCAAACATAAAACACATCAACCTGACCTACGAAAGCAGCTTCCGTTATCTGAACGTATGGTTAGATAAGGACAAGATGGATTCCATTTTGAAAAATATCATATCCAACGCACTGAAATATACACCGGACGGCGGCAATGTACATGTCTTTACTTCCGAGACAGAAGATACCTGGAGTATTGAGGTGAAAGATACCGGTATCGGAATTCCGGCTTCAGAACAGAAAAAGCTGTTCAAGATGCATTTCCGTGGCAGTAATGCTATCAATTCCAAAGTTACCGGCAGCGGCATCGGACTACTTCTGGTAGGGAAACTTGTACACTTACATAAAGGAAAGCTCAACTTCAGCAGCATGGAAGGGAAAGGCTCTTGCATCAAAATCACGTTTCCCAAAGGGAACAAGCATTTCCGCAAAGCAATCCAACGCCCTCAACCCAAAAACGAACGGATTGTTTATTCGGCTTCCGGAGTGCCTATCAATGCCTCTACTACATCATCCCCTGCTTCCAGTGGAATCTACGACAAGACGCAGCAACAGTCACAAAACAACAGTAACCACCAGAAAATTCTTATTGTAGAGGACAATGACGAATTAAGGGAATATCTGCGCAGAACATTGTCTGAACAATACAACATACAAGTATGCTCCAATGGAAAAGAAGCACTGACCATTGTCAAGGAGTATATGCCCAACCTCGTCATTTCAGACATTATGATGCCGGAAATGAGAGGAGACGAATTGTGTCATATCCTGAAGAACGACATCGAGACATCACATATCCCCATCATCCTGCTCACAGCACTGAATACCGACAAGAATATCATCGAGGGACTGCAAAGCGGAGCGGATGAATATATTGTGAAACCCTTCAATATCGGTATATTGCGGGCAAACATTGCCAACCTGCTGACTAACCGGGCACTGTTGCACCACAAATATGCCAGCCTGGACCTGAACGACGAGAAGAACAATACGGATTGCATCAACTGCTCCAACGACTTGGACTGGAAATTCATTGCAACCGTCAAAAAGAGCGTCGAAGACAATATGGACAACCCAAGCTTCAACGTCGACGTGCTCTGCAACCTGCTGAATATGAGTAGGACCAGCTTCTACAATAAGATAAAGGCACTGACCGACCAAGCTCCGGCTGACTACATCCGGCTGATTCGACTGAAACATGCTGCCCAACTTCTGAAAGAACAAAAGCATACCATCACCGAGATTTCAGAGCTGACCGGTTTCAGTGATGCGAAATATTTCCGTGAAGTATTCAAGAAACATTTCAATATGAGCCCAAGCCAGTATGCCAAGAGAGGGAAGGAAGGGAAAGATGATAAAGAAATAAAGTAAATTACAACATTTTGAATATGAATATATATCTTGAAGCATTCTCCATTTTCTTTAAGATAGGAGCCTTTACCATCGGCGGCGGTTATGCTATGGTACCGCTGATAGAAAACGAAATCGTAACCAAACGAAACTGGATAGCCAAAGAAGATTTCATTGACCTGCTTGCTATATCACAGTCCGCTCCGGGCATCCTTGCCGTCAATATATCCATTTTTATAGGGTACCGGCTACGGGGAATACGAGGGAGCATAATCACTGCATTGGGAACCATACTTCCTTCGTTTCTCATCATCCTCGCCATAGCGTTGTTCTTTCACAACTTCAAGGACAACACCATTGTGGAACGTATATTCAAAGGTATTCGCCCGGCAGTGGTTGCATTGATTGCAGCCCCTACATTCAGCATGGCTAAATCGGCCCGGATAAACCGATACAACATATGGATACCGGTGGTTTCAGCACTGCTCATCTGGCTGTTGGGCTTCTCTCCCATCTGGATTATCATTGCGGCAGGTGTAGGAGGATACTGCTTCGGACGTTTTCAACGTCCGAAGAATTAAAAATTAAAGAATTAAAAAGGATAGCAACATTAATCACTAACCATTTATCATTAATTACTAATCATGGTTTTCTTACAGTTATTCTATACATTCTTTAAGATTGGGCTTTTCGGCTTTGGTGGCGGATATGCCATGTTGTCTATGATACAAGGTGAAGTAGTTACCCGTTACGGTTGGCTTACAGCGCAGGAATTTACTGATATTGTGGCAATCAGCCAGATGACACCCGGTCCGATAGGAATCAATTCGGCAACTTATGTGGGTTATACTACGATAGCTGATTGCTACGGTACAAGCTATGGTATTTTAGGTTCTATTATTGCTACGTTTGCCGTGGTGCTTCCTTCTTTCCTACTGATGCTGACCATCAGCAAATTCTTTCTGAAATACCAGAAACATCCTTCCGTGGAAGCGGTATTCAGTGGGCTCCGCCCGGCAGTGGTCGGTCTGCTAGCCTCAGCCGCGCTGGTATTGATGAATTCGGAAAACTTCAGTTCTCCCAAAGAAGACATATATTCCTTCGTCATCAGCTGCCTCATCTTCCTCGTGGCATTTATAGGTACAAAGAAATATAAACTGAACCCGATAGGAATGATTGTAGCTTGTGGAATAGTAGGATTGATACTTTATTAGGGATTAAGGATTAAACGTTAATGATTAATCCCTAATCCTTAATCCCTAATTTTTAAAGTTTAATCTTCTTTCCAACGGATTTCGATTCATTATGCAGACGGTCCAAGGCTGTCACCACATAGCGGTACTTTGTCTTTCCGTCTTCGTAAGGAAGTTTATAGAAATTATCGCGCGTGATGGCTACAATATGGGAAGGGTCATCTATATTCACTTTCTCTTTGTCATTAAAGCGATAGACCACATATTGGACGGCACGGTTCATTTCCTCTTTATACTTGGGAGCTGTCCAGAAAAGAATATATCCGTCTTCCGTCCACACCGGTTTCATCTTACGTACCTTTGCCGGGGCTTCGTTATCCATGAAATCGAAAACGGGAGGTAGCGCCGGATACTTATGATATTCGGCAATCAGGGCATCGCGATACTTGCCTGCATTCTCTACAACCGCACTGGCAGGCCACTGGCAACTGCCACCGATGGTCTGATAGGCCCGTTGCAAGGCCATTTTGCGAGGAAGCTGATTTATCGACGGGTTCTTGGGGTCGGCATTCTGCACGGTGTTCATCACGGACTGGCCGATAAACAAGGGGCGGTTTTCCGTATTCCTGGCCCACCACTTCACCAGTGTCTCATAGTCGGCAACCGGATGTCCTATATGCCAATAAATCTGCGGAATATTATAGTCTATCCAACCTTCACGGGCCCACAGCAACACGTCCGCATAAAGGTCATCGTAGTTTTGCAGGCCTTTGGTCTTACTGCCAAGCGGGTCACTGCTTTCATTTCGGTAAATGCCAAACGGAGAAACCCCGAACTTCACCCACGGCTTGATTTCACGAATTGTTTCATGCAGTTTCTTAATCAGCACATTCACGTTGCTCCGGCGCCAGTCTCCTTTATTGCTGAAACCTCCGCCAAAACGTGCAAAACTTGCATCGTCAGGGAAATCCTTTCCCTTAATGGGATAAGGATAAAAGTAATCGTCCATATGAATGGCATCCACATCATAGCGGGAAACGATGTCGCTCACCACCATGCAGATGTGCCGGCGGCTCTCAGGCAGTGCCGGGTCAAAATACAACTGGTCGCCATAAGTGACAAACCATTCCGGATGGATATTGTACACATGATTGGGAGCCAACTCACTCTTCAAGGTCGTCTTCGTGCGATACGGATTAATCCATGCATGAAACTCCATACCACGCTTATGGCATTCATCAATCATAAACTGCATAGGGTCCCAATAGGGTTCGGGCGCTTTACCCTGCACTCCGGTAAGGAAACGACTCCACGGTTCCAGTCTGGAAGCATACAGAGCATCCGCTTCGGGACGTACCTGGAAAATTATGGCGTTGATTCCCGCCTTCTGCAAGGAATTCAACTGCCCGATCAGATTCTGCTTCAGTTTTTCGGTCGGCATTCCACGGAACTGTCCGTTTACTGACTGTATCCATGCTGCACGAAATTCACGTTTAGGATAGGCAGACCCGGTCTGCACTTGCGCAAATACTCCTCCCGCCATTAGCAGCAAGAAGAATACACATAAAAGGGATTTTACTCTCATTCTCTAATTACAGCTTTTTAACACTTAAAATAGTTTATAATTAAGGTTTGTCCTTCATCGGCCATTCCACAATAAAGCGGCATCCTCCGCAATAGGTGTCATCCAGATAAATCCGGCCTCCCACCAACTCCATTATCTCATTGGCTATGGCAAGCCCCAATCCGGACCCTTTGGTAAACGTGTCCACTTTATAAAAACGTTCGAAAATACGGTCCGATTCGTCCGGCCTGATGCCTATACCGGTATCCTCTATCACGAAGCGCAATACATGTCGGGACTTATCTTCCTCGCAGGAAACGCGTATATGACCTTCTTCCGTAAACTTCACCGCATTATCCAACAAAGACACCAGCACCATTTTCAGCCATTGCCGGGCTGCATAAAAGGCCATAATGCCGGAAGCAGGCACATATTCCAGTTCAACTCCCGGCTTCAGTTCCGGACGGAAGCCCTCAATACATTCCTTGCAACACGCATCCACTTCTATCTCCTCCCGCGGCATCTCCCACACTCGCGAATCCATATCCGCAATATTGAGTATGTTCTCCATCAGACTCAACAGATATGTATTGTTGCCCTCCACTTGTTCAACATACTCGCGTTTCTCCACATCATCCAGTTTCTCTTGAGCCAGCAAGGTAGAAAAGCCGACGATGGAATTCAACGGAGTACGGATTTCATGGGTGATATGCTGTATAAAGGAACTTTTGACCTGGCTCATTTTTTCCACCGCCCTGCGTGCAGCTTCCAACTTGCGGTTCATGGAGAGGGTGCGGATATACAGATAAGTAATGAGCAGCAAAAGCAACAATACCAGTCCGCCAACGGCCAAGGCTATCATCAGTCGTTCCTTGTTCAATCTGGCACTCAGCTCCAGCTTCTCCATCTTCAACCGGTCCACCTCAAACTGTGCCGTATATTTGCTTAGCTTGTCATCCATTTCTGCCGTACGCACGGAGTCACTCACGGCGGCATATCTGGCATAACTGCGGCAAGCCGCACGATAATCGCCCAACTGTTCCTGCAGTTCTCCTTTCATATAATGGTTATAAGGATAGCAAAGCCCCAGTGAATGCTGATAATCCATGAGTGAATCCACGTAAGCAATGTTACCTTTCAAATCACCGAGGATACGGCAACACATTATCTTATAGCCAAACCATGCTTCGGGCGTCGAGCTCTCCGGATGTTGACGGTAGAAGCGGTCAGTCTCCTCAATATAAGGCTCAGCAGCCTTTCTACCTTCATTGGCCAATAAGCCTATAACCCTGAATTCACAGAAACGCAGGTGCAGGGAAGGGTCTACGCCGACTTGTTTACGGTTCAGTTCATCCTCCAGTTGCGACAATTTACTCAGATACTCGCCGGCTTCTGCATACTCACTGCGTGAAAGATAAGTCTGGATAATATTAAGCAACACCACGTATGCGTCACGATAGTAGCTGCCTTCCTCGAAAAGTTTCAGTGCATTGTTGTAATTCTCTATACACAGTTTTACGTTGTTTCCAAAGACCCGATGGTTATACCCGATGCACATTTCGCCACATGCCAATCCGTATTTGTCCCGGGCTTGCTCGGCATCCTGATGGAGCCTGACGGTTTCAGCCATCGCCTCCTCCTGCATACCTTTCTCTGTCATGCGCTGAATGTACTGCCGCCACGCCATATACCGGTCTCGTGTCCGTTGGTATTTCCGGCACCAGTCCATATATTCATAGGTTGCGGCTTTCAGGTGGTCAATGTCCCCCAACTGATAATAATGAGAAATCAGGTTGTTGTGGGCATCGCTAATCTGTACCGTATCGTTCAGTTCGCGGGCAAATTTCATCCACCGGGCATTGACGGAAGGCAGCCGGTCTTGTCCCAACACTTTCCGCGCACTATCTGCCAGAGCTTTCATCTCTCCATAAGGGTCTTCGGCATACAAGATTGAGGGGTATAAACCTAATACCAGCACAACAAGAAGCCATTTTATATTACGCTTTACCATGTTCGGACATTAAAAGGAGTCGGATGCGAATTTAGTGCTTTTATTTAATGTAAATTAGCAGTCATCCTAAAGTATAACAAATCTTAACCTTGCCTGTCTGATACGATTTTTCCAGCAGGTTCGTTTTATTCTACCCCGGTTTGCATTATCTTTGCAAATCCTAAATCACATAAGTGACTTTTATATGGCAGAAAATACATCGATTATCATAAAGGGAGCTCGTGTCAATAACCTCAAGAACATTGACGTAGAGATTCCCCGTAACAAACTCGTAGTCATCACCGGACTGTCCGGTTCCGGAAAATCCTCACTTGCTTTCGATACATTATATGCCGAGGGGCAGCGCCGCTACGTGGAGAGCTTGAGCAGTTACGCCCGCCAATTCCTGGGACGCATGAGCAAGCCCGAATGCGATTTCATCAAAGGCATCCCGCCTGCCATTGCCATCGAGCAGAAAGTTAGCAGCCGCAATCCGCGGTCCACCGTGGGCACCTCCACCGAAATATACGAATACCTGCGGCTGCTCTATGCCCGTGTGGGGAAAACCTTCAGCCCGGTCAGCGGACAGGAAGTGAAGAAGCATTCGGCGGAAGACATCGTGAAGTGCATGCTGGAATATCCGGAAGGAACCAGATATACCGTGCTCGCCCCGATATTGCTGCGCGAAGACCGCACGCTGCAACAACAACTGGAGATAGACATGAAGCAAGGTTTCACCCGTCTGGAAGTGAACGGTGAGATGATGCGCATCGACGAATACAAGCCGAAAGAGGGAGACACCGTTTTCCTGCTGATTGACCGTATGACAGCCTCTTCCGAAAAGGACTCCGTGAGCCGCCTCACCGACTCGGCAGAGACAGCCATGTACGAAGGAGACGGCGCCTGCCTGCTGCGGTTCTACCAGTCCGACGGAAGCACCTGCCTCTACCGGTTCAGCACCAAGTTCGAGGCGGACGGCATCATCTTCGAGGAGCCGAACGACCAGATGTTCTCCTTCAACTCTCCCATCGGCGCATGTCCCGTATGCGAGGGATTCGGGAAAGTCATCGGCATCGACGAGCATCTCGTGATACCCGACCGCTCCTTGTCCGTCTATGATGGAGCCGTTGTATGCTGGCGGGGCGAAAAGATGGGCGAATGGAGGGATATGGTGATACACGGAGCCGAGAAAGCCGGCTTCCCCATCTTCACTCCCTATTATGAACTGACCGACGAGCAACGCCGGATGCTGTGGGAAGGGACACCCTACTTTGAGGGCATCAACGCCTTCTTCAAGATGGTGCAGGAAAATCAGTACAAGATACAATACCGTGTGATGCTGGCACGCTACCGCGGAAAGACGCTCTGCCCCAAATGCCACGGTACCCGCCTGAAGCCCGAAGCAAACTACGTACGCGTGGGAGGACGCAACATCTCCGAACTGGTAGATTTGCCCATCACTGAGTTGAAGCTCTTCTTCGACAACCTGCAGCTAGACCCACATGACGCCGACATAGCCCGCCGCATCCTGACAGAAATCAACAGCCGCATCCAATTCCTATTGGATGTCGGTTTGGGATACCTCACGCTGAACCGCCTCAGCAACTCGCTCTCCGGCGGTGAAAGCCAGCGAATCAACCTCGCCACCTCGCTGGGAAGTAGTCTGGTGGGCAGCCTGTATATTCTTGACGAACCGAGCATCGGCCTGCATAGCCGCGATACGGACAAACTGATACACGTGCTCCGCCAGCTGCAACAGTTGGGCAATACGGTAGTGGTAGTGGAACACGATGAAGAGATTATCCGTGCTGCCGACTATATCATCGACATCGGTCCCCGGGCAGGCCGCCTGGGAGGGAAGGTCGTCTACCAAGGAGATATGAAAGACCTTCAGAAAGACAGTGACAGCTATACCGTGCGCTATCTGCTGGGCGAAGAAACCATCCCCCTGCCGGAACACCGCCGCCCGTGGAACAACTACATAGAAATAAAAGGCGCGCGCGAAAACAACCTGAAGGGTGTAGAGGCACGGTTCCCGCTGAATGTAATGACCGTAGTCACCGGTGTCAGCGGTTCGGGCAAGAGTACGCTGGTACGCGACATCTTCTACCGCGCCCTGAAACGAGAGTTGGATGAATGCAACGAACGTCCAGGCGAGTTCACTTCCATTGGAGGAGACTTGCAGAACCTGCGCAATGTAGAGTTTGTTGACCAGAATCCTATCGGGAAGTCATCGAGAAGTAACCCCGTGACCTACATCAAGGCCTACGATGAAATCCGTAAACTATGGGCGGACCAACCGCTTGCCAAGCAGATGGGATACAGTGCCGGATACTTCAGCTTCAACAGCGAAGGCGGCCGTTGCGAGGAATGCAAGGGTGAAGGCACCATCACGGTGGAGATGCAATTCATGGCAGACCTTGTACTGGAATGCGAATCCTGCCACGGCAAACGCTTCAAGGCGGACACGCTGGAAGTGAAGTTCCACGACATGAATATCTACGACGTATTGGAGATGACCGTAAACCAAGCCATCGAATTCTTTACGCAACACGGACAGAAAAAGATTGTGAAGAGGCTGCAACCCTTGCAGGATGTAGGTTTGGGATATATCAAACTGGGGCAAGCCTCCTCCACCCTCTCCGGTGGAGAGAACCAGCGCGTGAAACTCGCCTTCTACCTCAGCCAGGAGAAAGCAGACCCGACCATGTTCATCTTCGATGAACCGACCACCGGACTACACTTCCATGACATCAAGAAACTGCTCGAAGCCTTCGATGCCCTAATACGCCGCGGGCACAGCATTGTCATCATCGAACATAATCTGGATGTGGTGAAGTGTGCGGACCATGTGATAGACCTGGGGCCCGAAGGAGGGGACAAAGGAGGAAACATCGTAGCTACCGGTACACCGGAGGAAGTGGCGAAGTGTGCGGCAAGTTATACGGGACAATTTTTGCAAGAGAAATTACACCCCTCGCTTCCTTAAATAGAACACAGAGGCACGGAGACACAGAGATATTAAATTCAAGGAAAAAGAATAAAACTCTATGCCTCCGTGTCTTTGTGTTTAATCTTACCGGGTGCTACTACTCCAATTTAAAAGTAACCGGAAAAGTAAATTCCACCTTCACGGCTTTACCCTGCTGCATCCCCGGTTTCCATTGTGGCATCAATTCTACAATCCGTAATGCTTCCTCATCCAGGGCAGGATACCTGCTGCGCATAATAACGGGGTCCGTCACACGACCATTCTCGTCAATCACCACGCTGACAGCAACTCTTCCTTGAATGCCATTCTTACGGGCTTCTTCCGGATAACGGATATTCTTTTGAATAAAATCCATTAAGGCTTTCATACCTCCCGGAAACTCGGGCATCACTTCCACTACTTTATAGACCGGTTCTTCCATTGGCTCTTCCGTTATCAATTGTGGGCTCCCGCCCTTCCCTGCATCCGAAATATAAGGGGGAAGAGATGTCTTTTCCGCCGTTCTCCATTCTTCCTCATTGTCCGTCAGTCTGAACTCAGCCATCATCAAGACAGGTTTCCTCCTGATGGTTATCTCATAAAAGTAACGGTAGCGTCTCGGCTTGTTGGGATGCACATCCGGATAAAGGGAGGCTTTCATAACCCTTTCCTCCCCATCCCGCAGCACATAGGCGATGTCCCAAAAGGCAGCGTTTATCGGCAATTCCCGCCAGGTACCTTTTTCGTCTTCGAACGTCAGGTAGTAATGCTCGCCGCAGGTCAAATCTCCGCCGCTGTGATTGCTGAGGATGAATGTCGCATGGAGAGCTTTCGTTGAAAAGACCGGATATTCGAGACGGATATGGATGCCACGAATATGATTCCTGCCTACTCTCTCGTTGATGACGGGGACTTCTACACCATGAAAACAGAAAACGGGGGAGTCCATTATCTTCTCCCGGAACTCTTTCTGCCGCTCGGGAGTATTCACCATCAAATCTATATCGATGCAATGCAACCCCACCCCATATCCGGTCACATTCCTCTGAATGTGTGTATATGGTGTATTATTCAATCTTTTTCTCAGTTCTTCGTGAATGGCAAGCAATTGTCTTTGCAAGTAGTCACCATCATCCGCAATCCCTATCTTGAGGCTATCGCTCACTGTTTTTTTTCCCACCCCTTGGTCTATCCTTACTGTATCTATGGAATCTTCAGACATTTCCATGCGTTCCGTCTTATTCATTCGGCAAGATGACAAGCAGCAAAGCAATAAGGTAATACAAACTCTATTCATGGCATTTTGCTTTTAGGATTCATACTTCGAGTATAAATATAAGGATTTTTGCTATAATGTTCAAAACCAGCCTCTACTTTCATTAACATATAAAAAGTTTCACGTTATCCAGGCAACCAACAAATATCCACTTTTATAGTGGAATATTGGAGATATACATTACCTTTGCACAATGAAAACAATCTAAAAACAATGGAAATACACTTTGATAAGGAATACTTGCAACAACTATATGAGGAAGGAAAAACAAAGGATAAGAAATATCGCTTTCAGCCTCAAATGGTGAAACGATATCAGTTGCGCATAAAGACCTTGGAATACGTTCAAAATATCGAAGAGCTTTACGCCATTCGGTCGTTTCATTACGAAGTATTGAAAGGAGATAAAGCAGGTATTTCTTCCATTAGAGTAAATGACCAATACCGCATAGAATTCACAGTAAAGCAGAGTACATCTGAAACCGTAGTGACAATATGTAATATCCTGGAATTATCGAACCACTATAAATGATTATGAATATGGGAAATTATAAATGTCAACGCCCTATACATCCGGGTGAATTACTCAAAGAAGAGGTGGGAAATAGAAAATTACCCCAAACTAAGCTTGCTGCACAAACCGGCATCTCATATAAGGTACTAAACGACATCTTGAACTGTCGACGTCCCCTCACAACATCTACAGCATTGCTCTTTGAAGCAGCATTGGGAATCAGTGCCGGCTTGCTGATGCGAATGCAGCTAGACTATAACATGCAATTGGCTGAAAGTGACCAAACACTCATGGAGCGCTTGAAACAAGTTAGAAAATATGCAGCATTGCTCTAAGCAAAACGTTACTGCAAAACCACTGCATATCTTTTGCAGTACTGCTGCAAACATTTATGCAGTGCCACTGCAACACATTTACAGCGGCACTGCAAAAAAACTTGCAGTAGCAGGAAAATAAGATTAGAAATAGAATCCGAAACCTACCTTCAGACCGAATTTAGAACGGTCGCTATTGACGTTCCAGTAAGCTGCAGGTTCGATGGTCACCGTGCGGGTCAGGAAGAACGCATAACCGGCTTCCAGACCGAAAGAGAACTTGGTATCATCCAAATCATGTCCCCAATCCCAACGGTCCACATTGACATCGGCACCCAGATACACGCCAATCTTGTCGAAATAATAACGTCCACCTACACCCAGCGTATAGACATCGAGGTCAGACCCTCCGGTATTCCAAGCAGCCCCGGCATGCACCAGCAAGGCGATGTTGTCGAGCAGGAAAGCACCTCCCTTGGCTTCAAGGCCAAAACTTGTCTTGTCGGTTCCCGTGTCATGAGAAAATTCCAAACCGGTGATGGACGGGTTCAAAATCCACTTACCTTTTTCAAACTGTGCCTGAGCTGCCACTGTGACAACAAGCAAGCAAACGAATAATGCCAGTTTTTTCATCTTGTTCTGTTTTTTGAGTAAATAATCAATGTTGTTTATTGTCTTCTTCGAATCGCTTGCGTTGCAGCGCCTCCTTCTTGCGAAGCACCAGCCACAGCACAAATACAATGAGGTACGAAGCAGCTACGGTGACATACTTCTCAGTATCGCTGATTTCCGTATTGCGGGGAAGGAAATAAGCGGCAGTAGCAGAAACGTAAATAAGCAGGGCCAACGTGAGCCCGGTAGATTTCTTGATTTTCTTCATTACCAAAGTTTTTTAGTCGTCTTAAAATACCAAATATTAAACCAAATAGCAGCCAGCACAACAGCTATCAAGGCTATGCCCAGCGCATAATTCGGACCGAGCCCGAAACCTTCGGGAGCAATGCAGATGTAAGTGGTACACACAGCCGTCATGAATAATGCCGGGAAATAGGTGACGTAATAATAACGTCCTTTCTTCTCGCGTACCAGATAGACCGTAATGGCCCACAACGTAAAGACGGACAGAGTCTGATTGGCCCAGGCAAAATAACGCCAAATCATATCAAATCCATCCTTGTCCCGCAGGCTGTAAAGCAACAAGCTAATGGCTACCAGGAACATCGGGATGCATATATATAAACGGCGACGCATGGATTTTTGTTCCATTCCCAAGAAATCCGCCACAATGAGGCGCGCTGAACGGAAAGCCGTGTCGCCACTGGTAATAGGCGCGGCAATAACACCCAGAATGGCCAATACGCCACCTACGGCACCCAGCCAGTCTTTTGTAATGGCGTCTACAATGATAGAGGCATTCGTCTCCCCCATCCCGTTCTCGTGGAAGAAATAAGTGGCGGCGGCAGCCCATATCAGAGCTACAATGCCTTCGGTTATCATTGCCCCATAGAAAACGGGGCGTCCGTGGCGCTCGCTTGTCATGCAACGTGCCATCAGCGGACTCTGCGTGGCATGGAAGCCACTGATGGCACCGCAGGCAATACTGACGAACATGATGGGGAAGATGGGCAATGCAACCGCATCGGGATGCGTGTTCTGCAATCCGTCCCATATCTCCGGCAATGCAGGATGGTTGACGTAAAGCATTACCAGAATACCGACCGCCATGAACAGCAGGGCAACGGCGAACAGTGGGTATATCTTACCGATAATCTTATCTACCGGCAGCAAAGTGGCAAAGATATAATAAGCGAAAACAACAATAATCCAGAAGGTGGTATCCAAGCTGTCGGGGGTCAACTTGGCAAGCAGTCCGGCCGGCCCTGCCACAAAGACAGCTCCCACCAATATCATCAGGATGACGGTAAAGCCGCGCATCACCTGCTTGGTGGTCAGCCCCAGATAGCGTCCGATGATTTCCGGCAGGCTTTCCCCGTCATGCCGCAAGGAGAGCATACCGGCAAGATAGTCGTGCACTGCACCGGCAAAGATACTGCCAAGTACAATCCACAGATAGGATGCCGTACCGAACTTAGCTCCCATGATGGCACCGAAGATAGGTCCCAACCCGGCAATATTGAGAAACTGTATCATAAAGATTTTCCAAGTAGGCAGTGGAATGTAATCCACACCATCGGCTTTGGTAAGGGCGGGTGTTTTGCGGTCATCGGGACCAAAGACGCGTTCTATGAAGCGTCCGTAGATAAAATAGCCGGCTATCAACGCCAGCAGGCAAAGCGTAAATGTAATCATGGCGTGTTAATATCTTTAATGTATGCAAATGTAACAGTTTCCAAGTAAACAGCACAAAATAATCGGGTGTTTTGCTTATCTTCGCCGAGAAATATGACAGAAATAAAGAAGAAAAGAGAAAAATGAAACGAATTATTTCCATTTTACTATATATGGCCGTCTTGCTGCCACTGGCTGCGCAACCGCCCAAGCATGAAGTGCGTGCCGCCTGGATAACTGCCGTCTATGGCCTGGACTGGCCGCAGACACGCACCACTTCGCCCGAAGGCATCCGCAAGCAACAGGCCGAACTGATTGAAATATTGGACAGACTGAAAGCCGCCAATTTCAACACAGTACTGTTCCAGACCCGTACACGGGGAGATGTCCTCTACAAATCAGCCATCGAGCCCTACAACTCCATACTGACCGGAAAGGTGGGCGGCGACCCCGGCTACGATCCGCTGGCTTTTGCCATAGCCGAATGCCACAAGCGCGGTATGGAGTGCCATGCCTGGATGGTGACCATCCCTCTGGGCAACCGCAAGCATGTAGCCGCCCTCGGTAAAGAGTCCGTCACCAAAAAGAAACGCGCCATCTGCGTACCCTACAAACGCGAATACTTCCTGAATCCCGGACATCCGCAAACCAAAGAGTACCTGATGAGCCTTGTCCGCGAAGTGGTGGAACGCTACGATGTAGACGGGATACACTTCGACTACCTGCGCTATCCGGAAAACGCCCCCCGTTTTCCCGACAGCTACGACTACCGCAAATACAGCAAAGGACGCAGCCTTGCCCAATGGCGCAGAGACAACCTGACGGAAATAGTACGCTATATATATAAAGGTGTAAAAGCCATGAAACCCTGGGTAAAGGTCAGCACCTGCCCGGTAGGAAAATACAAAGACACTTCCCGCTACCCCTCCCGTGGCTGGAATGCCTTCCACACCGTCTATCAAGACGTGCAGGGTTGGCTGGGCGAGGGCATCCAGGACCAGATTTATCCGATGCTCTATTTCCGTGGCAATCATTTCTATCCCTTTGCCCTCGACTGGCAGGAACAAAGTAACGGACGCCAAATCATTCCCGGTCTGGGCATCTACTTCCTCGACCCCAGCGAAGGGAACTGGACGCTGGACGAGATTGAACGGCAGATGCACTTTATCCGCGCCCACGGTCTGGCGGGCGAGGCACACTACCGCGTGAAGTATCTGATGGACAATACGCAAGGGCTTTATGATGCGCTGGAAGAAGACTTCTATACCGCCCCGGCCCTGCAACCCGCCATGCCGTGGATAGACAATGTAGCTCCTACACCTCCCTCCGGACTCACGGTGGAAACACCGGAAAACGGCTATTGGAAACTAAGCTGGCAACCCGCCACGGACAATGACAAGCGGAATGCTCCGATGTATGTAATCTACGGTTCGGACACCTATCCCGTAGATACCTCCAATCCGGAGAATATCCTGGCACAACGAGTACAAGGCACGGAATATACCTATGCCCCCATCCGCCCGTGGACTGCCCGAAAATATTTTGCCGTGACAGCCATAGACCGTTGCGGAAACGAAAGCGAAGCTATTCAGCAGCAGTGACACAGACAAAAGCCCGGTAACGGCTCTTCGGAGTGACCGGTACCAGAGGCAGATAGCCGGAAACAACCCTGCCGTCCTTCACCACCAGCGGATAGCTTTGCATATCCTGCTCATGCCGCTCCATCAAAGCTTCATGGGTCGGAAAACAATCAATGGAGAAACGTCCCTCCCCACCGGGGACAATGAAATGATCACTAAGCACATGGGAAACGATTCCCATATTCATCCGTAGATTTATTTCGACATGGGGGTTGATGGCATACGGATGCCCTTCCTTCTGACGGCAGACCATCATGTCCACACCCAAGAAACCCATATAAGATGTAGCATAACTCGTTTCCAATGCTTTCTGCATCATATTGCGTATGCGTACAAATGCTTCAAAGGGTACATATTGCTGAATCCATTCCTCCACTTGCTCATCCGAAGTAAGGATATTACCACGATATGCCCCTTTGTCATCCGTAACAAAACGGGAATAGCCGACAAAAAGAAGCTTTCCCCGACCATCCGAATAAAATTCCATGGCAAAGTCTTCCACCTTATCAAATATAGGCTCCATCACAAAACCTCTATTTTCTTTCAGCGCCCTACTACACCAATCGGAAACATTTTTCGTAAAGCCATGACGGCACCAACACAATCCCTTTCCACTTCCCGACCAAAGTGATTTGAACACACATCCCTCCTTGTAACGATCAACAATATCCGGAGAGATATCCGTCATTCTACCATCAGCCTCCACCAAGCAACAACCGTCACCACAAGTATAATCTATTTTATTGAAATAGAAAAGTGCGCGAAAAGCCAAAGCGTTACTACGGGCAGCCTTCATACGATATTTATCCAAAGCATCCGGCGTAGGAAGATTTTTTTCCAGAACACCGCCTTTCAACATCCGTTTACGGATAGCGGGGTTCCATCCCCAAGGCATTACCCGCACATCAGCATAATCGGGCAGCTCCGGCTCTGTCACCAAATGCACATCCAGCCGGAACAACTGTTGCATCTGTTTCAGATAATCTGCATTATAGGCGGAAGAGGCCAGTACCCCACTACCCGGCTGGGCATACCAAATCGGCAACAAAGCCAAGTCTTCAGCCATACGGCGGATGGTAGCGGGCGCCATATAATTTTCTTCATTATTTCCCAATGCCATATCTGCATCAGGATTGAACACATAAAGTTTCATCTTTCAAATGTTAACCAATTACTCACGTTTTGTATGAGAGTGCAAAGTTATATAATATTTTGCCATCTCTACTTTGCAAATCTATAAAAAAGCCGTATATTTGTCGCCCGATAAACCGAATTTAAAGCATGGAAGCATTTTACCGTACACACGCTTATCTCGTAGAGCATACCAATGCCCCCGTACGCCGCGACCTAATGGACGAAATAGACTGGAATGACCGTCTTATCGGTATCAAAGGCACAAGAGGCGTAGGTAAGACTACTTTCTTGCTGCAATATGCCAAAGAGAAATTCGGCACAGACCGCTCCTGCCTCTTCATCAACATGAACAACTTCTACTTCTCCGGACATGGCATCGTGGAGTTCGCCGCCGAATTCCAGCGCCGCGGAGGAAAAGTGCTGTTGATAGACCAAGTATTCAAGTACCCGGAATGGAGCAAGGAACTGCGTATGTGCTACGACCGCTTCCCCAACCTGAAAATCGTGTTCACCGGCTCGTCCGTGATGCGTCTGAAAGAGGAGAATATGGAGTTGCGCGACATCGTGAAGAGCTACAACCTGCGCGGCTTCTCCTTCCGCGAATACCTGAACCTGCAGACGGGCATGAAGTTCCATGCCTATCCGTTGGAAGAAATCCTGAGCAACCACGAACAGATAGCCAAAGGCATCCTCTCCAAAGTACGTCCATTGGACTACATACAAGACTATATGCACCACGGCTTCTACCCTTTCTTCCTTGAAAAGCGTAACTTTTCGGAGAATCTGCTCAAGACGATGAACATGATGGTGGAAGTGGATATCCTGCTCATCAAACAAATTGAGCTGAAATACCTTTCGAAGATAAAGAAATTACTATATTTGTTGGCCGTGGACGGGCCGAAAGCGCCGAATGTCAGCCAACTGGCAAACGACATACAGACCTCCCGCGCCACAGTAATGAATTACATCAAGTATCTGGCAGACGCACGACTCATCAATATGGTCTATCCGAAGGGAGAAGAATTCCCCAAGAAGCCGTCGAAGATAATGATGCACAATTCAAATCTGATGTATTCCATCTATCCCGTCAAGGTGGAAGAGCAAGACGTACTGGACACTTTCTTTGCCAACACAATGTGGAAGGACCACAAGGTGAACAAGGGCGACAAGAACATCTCGTTCATGGTAGATGAGGTGATGCCTTTCAAGATTTGTCCGGAAGGAACAAAGATAAAGAATAATCCGGGAGTTACTTATGTACTGCATAAGGCAGAAATAGGCCGAGGCAACCAAATACCTCTCTGGTTATTCGGTTTCTTGTATTAAGAGAGAGATTTTTTTACTTAAATAAATAATTCAATTTAGTTATGACTAAACAGAAGAAATTCATTACTTGTGATGGTAACCAGGCTGCTGCACATATCTCGTATATGTTCTCCGAAGTAGCTGCCATCTACCCCATCACCCCCTCTTCTACGATGGCTGAATACGTAGACGAATGGGCTGCCGCAGGTCGCAAGAACATCTTCGGCGAAACAGTATTGGTACAGGAAATGCAGTCAGAAGGCGGTGCTGCAGGTGCCGTTCACGGCTCTCTGCAAGCCGGTGCGCTGACTACTACTTACACAGCTTCACAAGGTCTGTTGCTGATGATCCCGAACATGTACAAGATTGCCGGTGAATTCCTGCCTTGTGTATTCCACGTATCAGCACGTACATTGGCAAGCCATGCACTGTGTATCTTCGGTGACCACCAGGACGTTATGTCTGCACGCCAGACTGGTTTTGCCATGTTGGCCGAAGGTTCTGTACAAGAAGTTATGGACTTGGCAGGTGTTGCCCACCTAGCCACCATCAAGGCCCGTGTTCCGTTTATGAACTTCTTCGACGGCTTCCGTACTTCTCACGAAATCCAGAAGATTGAAATGTTGGAGAACGAAGACCTCGCTCCGCTTATCGACCAGGAAGCTTTGGCTGAATTCCGCGCACGTGCATTGAACCCGATGAACCCGGTTGCCCGTGGTATGGCCGAAAATCCTGACCACTTCTTCCAACACCGTGAATCTTGCAACAACTACTATGAAGCAGTTCCGGCTATCGTTGAGGAATACATGAACGAGATTTCCAAAATCACAGGCCGCAAGTATGGTTTGTTCGATTACTACGGTGCAGAAGATGCAGAACGCGTTATCATCGCCATGGGTTCTGTAACGGAAGCTGCCCGCGAAGCTATCGACCACCTCGTTGCCAATGGCGAAAAGGTTGGTTTGGTTGCCGTTCACTTGTATCGTCCGTTCTCTGCCAAGCACTTCCTTGCCGCCGTTCCCAAGACTGCCAAGAAGATTGCCGTACTGGACCGTACGAAAGAACCGGGTGCTAACGGCGAACCGTTGTACCTCGACGTAAAAGACTGCTTCTACGGTGCAGAGAATGCTCCGGTTATCGTAGGCGGCCGTTATGGTTTGGGTTCCAAGGATACTACTCCTGCTCAAATCCTCGCCGTTTACAAGAATCTGGCTATGCCGATGCCGAAGAACCACTTCACTATCGGTATCGTGGACGACGTTACCTTCACTTCTCTGCCCCAGGAAGAAGAAATCGCATTGGGCGGCGAAGGTATGTTCGAAGCCAAATTTTACGGTTTGGGCGCTGACGGTACAGTAGGTGCCAACAAGAACTCCGTAAAGATTATCGGTGACAACACCGACAAGCACTGCCAGGCCTATTTCTCTTACGACTCCAAGAAATCAGGCGGTTTCACTTGCTCGCACCTGCGTTTCGGCGACACTCCTATCCGCTCTACATACCTGGTAAATACGCCTAACTTCGTGGCTTGCCACGTTCAGGCTTACCTGCACATGTACGACGTAACCCGCGGCTTGCGTAAGAACGGCTCTTTCTTGCTGAACACCATCTGGGAAGGCGAAGAGCTTGCCAAGAACCTGCCTAACAAGGTGAAGAAGTACTTTGCACAGAACAATATCACTGTTTACTATATCAATGCAACCCAGATTGCACAGGAAATCGGTTTGGGCAACCGTACCAACACCATCCTGCAATCCGCATTCTTCCGTATCACCGGCGTTATTCCGGTTGACCTGGCTGTAGAGCAGATGAAGAAGTTCATCGTTAAGTCTTACGGCAAGAAGGGTGAAGATGTTGTCAACAAGAACTATGCAGCTGTTGACCGTGGCGGCGAATACAAGCAGCTGACCGTTGACCCGGCTTGGGCCAATCTGGCAGACGACGCCAAGGCTGAAAACAACGACCCTGCATTCATCAACGAAGTGGTTCGTCCTATCAACGCACAAGACGGTGACTTATTGCCGGTATCTGCATTCAAGGGTATCGAAGACGGTACTTGGGAACAAGGCACTGCCAAATATGAGAAACGTGGTGTAGCCGCATTCGTTCCCGAATGGAACGCTGAGAACTGTATCCAGTGTAACAAGTGTGCTTACGTTTGTCCTCACGCTTCCATCCGTCCGTTCGTACTCGATGCTGAAGAGCAGAAGGGTGCCAACTTCACTCAACTGAAGGCTGTAGGTAAAGCATTCGACGGTATGACATTCCGTATTCAGGTAGACGTTCTCGACTGTCTGGGTTGTGGCAACTGTGCCGATGTCTGTCCGGGCAACCCGAAGAAGGGTGGCAAGGCTCTGACTATGAAGCACCTCGAAAGCCAATTGCCGGAAGCTGCCAACTGGACTTACTGTGCTGAAAACGTGAAGAGCAAACAACACTTGGTTGACATCAAGGCCAACGTGAAGAACTCTCAGTTCGCCACTCCGTTGTTCGAGTTCTCAGGTGCTTGCTCCGGTTGTGGTGAAACTCCGTATGTGAAGCTGATTTCCCAGTTGTTCGGTGACCGCGAAATGGTAGCCAACGCAACAGGATGTTCTTCCATCTACTCCGGTTCAGTACCTTCTACTCCTTATACCAAGAACGAAAAAGGTCACGGTCCTGCTTGGGCAAACTCATTGTTCGAGGACTTCTGCGAATTCGGTCTGGGTATGGAGCTTGCCAACGAAAAGATGCGCGCACGTATCGTGAAGGCTATGGAAGATGCCATCGCAGCAGAAGGAACTCCGGCTGAATACAAAGAAGTATTCCAGGCTTGGATTGAAAACATGTACGATGCAGACAAGAGCAAGGAACTGGCTGAAAAGATTATTCCGATGGTAGAAGCTGCCAAAGACAAGTGCGACAGCTGCAAGACTATCGCCAGTCTGTCTCAATACCTGGTAAAACGCAGCCAGTGGATTATCGGTGGCGACGGTGCCTCTTACGACATCGGTTACGGTGGTCTCGACCATGTAATCGCAAGCGGTAAGGATGTCAACATCCTCGTACTGGATACTGAGGTTTACTCCAACACAGGCGGTCAGTCTTCCAAGGCTACCCCGGTAGGCGCTATCGCCAAGTTTGCCGCTGCCGGTAAGCGTGTACGCAAGAAAGACCTCGGTCTGATGGCTACTACTTACGGTTACGTATACGTTGCCCAAATCGCTATGGGTGCCGACCAGGCTCAGACTTTAAAGGCTATCCGTGAAGCAGAAGCATATCCCGGTCCGTCACTCATCATCGCTTACGCTCCGTGTATCAACCACGGTCTGAAGGCAGGTATGGGCAAGAGCCAGGCAGAGGAAGAAAAGGCCGTTAAGTGCGGTTACTGGCACTTGTGGCGTTACAACCCGGCTCTGGAGGCTGAAGGCAAGAATCCGTTCACGCTGGATAGCAAGGAACCGGATTGGAGCGGATTCCAAGACTTCCTGAAGGGTGAAGTTCGTTACGCATCCGTAATGAAGCAATATCCGCAGGAGGCCGACGAGCTGTTCAAGGCTGCTGAAGAAAACGCTAAATGGCGTTACAACAGCTACAAGCGTCTTTCCAAAGAAAATTGGGGCGCTGAAGTTACAGAGTAATTCCGATTACTAAATAAAGAATAGAGGCTGCTCCTGAATAAGGCGTAGTCTCTATTTGTTTTTAATTAACAATACTAAATATCACAGGTTATGATTGGATTTATCATTTGGATTATCGGTGTGGTTCTGTGTGTCAAAGCCGTACTTGAAATCATGAAGTGGCCGGTAGACGGCGTGAAGAAACTATTAGTTGCAATTATCATCCTGCTCACAAGCTGGATTGGAATCTGTGTTTACTACTTCTGGGGAAGGGAAAACCTGCCTCAAATACTGAAATAAGTTCCAGTATCATTTACAGAAGTAAACAGACGTGTATTAAGAACAAGGGGGATAGACAACAGCTATCCCCTTCTTTTCAGAAACTCGGTAGGACTCTCCCCAAACTGTTCCTTATAGCATTTCGTGAAATAGGAAGGTGACGAAAAGCCCACTTCATAGGCAATCTCCGCTACCGTCATGTCAGAGGAGGCAAGCAGTGAGGCAGCCTTTTTCAACCTCATCTGGCGCAGCAGCTCATTCGGCGAATAGTTGGTCAGCGATTTCAGCTTACGGTAAAGCTGCACACGGCTCATACCCATATTCCGTCCCAAATCCTCCACATTGAGTTCCGCATCTTTCATCCTCTCCTCGACAAGCGATTTGAAGCGGGAGACGAAACCCTTATCCAAATCACTGATGGCTTCCTTCTCGATAGTCTGGTTATCTCCGAAGAACTGCCTCAACTGACGGCGGTTTGCAATAAGATTGCGGACACGAGACAAGAGCAACTGCGAATTGAATGGTTTGGAAATATAAGAATCGGCACCGCCATCATAGCCCTGGATACGCTGTTCGTCCAGCGAGCAGGCCGTCAGCAGAATCACCGGGATATGGCATGTCTGTAACTCCCCCTTCAAGCGGCGGCAACATTCCACACCATCCATACCGGGCATCATTACATCCGAAATAACCACATCCGGCACATACTTCATGGCCAGCCGGATACCCTCTGTCCCGTCCGCAGCATCCAGCACGCGAAATTCTTGCGTCAACAGTGACTTCACATAGTTGCGAATATCCGCATTATCGTCAATTACCAGCACAGTAGGACAATCAGCCTCAACCACCTCTTCGCATGCCTTCACTTCCGTATCTATCAGGGTGGACGACACGTCCTTCTCTTCGGCAGGCAACGTCACTATGGTGGGATGGTACTGCAAAACATCCTGCTTCGGGAAAGTGACGGTGAAGGTAGTACCCTTATCATCACTGTGTGCCGCAATGTTGCCACCATGCATCTCTACAAAAGCACGTACCAGCGCAAGGCCGATACCGGTACCTGCCTGATGTCCGTCCACTTGATAAAAACGCTCGAAGATAGCTTCCACATCGGTCGAAGAAATGTAACTGCCGGAATTGAAAACAGACAAGCTATAGTTCTGCTCTGTCATTGACAAGCGTATAGCTATCTTCCCATTCTCCGGCGTATACTTCACGGCATTGGAGAAGAGATTGAAGTAAATGCGCTCCATCTTCTCCGCATCTGCCATCATCCGGAAGTCCGTATCGGGAGATGCCTCAAAGCTGAAAGCAATATGTTTCTTCAGCAACGCCATGCGGAAAGAGTCGTTCCAGCCCCGGAAGCTGTCGAGCAAATCAAAAGGTTCGAGATGGAGCTCCATGCGCCCGTTCTCCACCTTCCGGAAATCAAGTATCTGGTTGACCAGGCGAAGCAGGATATGCACATTCTTTTTCATCAGCTCGAGGAGCTGGCGCGGCTGTCCGTCGAGGGTGCGGTTGGCAAGAAGCTGCTCTATGGGATCGGCTATCAGCGTCAGCGGAGTACGGAAATCGTGTGAAATATTCGTGAAGAACACCAGCTTGGCGTGCGTAGCCTCCTCCAGTTCATGGGAAAGCTGTTCTAACTGCGACTTCTGTACTTCCAACAATTCCTTCTGCTGTATCAACTGGGTTTTCTGTTCCTCCAGTTTCTTTTTCTGCATGGACAGTTCACGGTTCAACCGGTTCTTGGCACGCAAGGAGAGGTAGACAGCCACCAACAAACCGACCAGCAACAATAGGGCGGACAGACTGCCGTACAAGACAACCTGCTGCGTGGCATAACTGGCTAAATACTGGTTTATCTTTCCGTTCAGGGTTTCTATCTTTCCATCCAGGGTGCCGATGTGGGCGGTCTGCATCTTCATGATGAGAGCATTGTCGCGGTCGACGACGGAAGTGCCCAGGATAGTTTCACGGGGGAAATCACGCTTGTTCAGGATATCCATGGCAATCTGCATCACGCGGTCGCCACCGGTAGGATATATAAACGTGGCATCCAGTTCGCCGGCAAGCACTTTCTCCACTCCATAGTCTTTGCCGGACAGGGCGTCTATGCCGATGAACCGCATATCCTTTTCCCGCCCCTCTCGGGCAGCGGCAGCATAGGCTCCGGCCGCCATACGGTCATTCTGCGCATACACCAGGTCGATATGCGGAAAGCGGCTCAGCAGAGTATCCATTTTCTCTCCGGCCTTGAGTTGCAACCAGGCACCGTCTTCAACGGCCAGCAACCGGATACCGGGATAAGCGGATATAGCCTTCACAAATCCTTGATGACGGTCTACGGCAGGTGTGGAGCCCACCAAACCTGAGATTTCCACCACATCTCCCTGCCCATGCAGCACATTGGCCACATACTCTCCCACAGCTTTCCCTATCTCGTAGTTGTCTGCACCGACGTAGGCCGTGTATTTGTCCGAAAGGATTTTACGGTCCACTACAATCACCGGAATGCCCCGGTTGTATGCCTCCTCCACAACCGGAGTTATCGGAGTGGCTTCATTAGGGGCCACAATCAGCAGATCCACCCCTTCGGCTATCAGCTCACGAATGTCTTTTGCCTGACGGTCATTATCGTCGACAGCAGTACGGATGTCCACCTCCACATCCTCGTAGAAATGGGCTTCACGGAGTATCTCACTGTTCATCTGGCGCCGCCATTCATCCTCGCTACATTGGGAAACGCCGATACGGAAACGTGCCTCGCGCCGGGAGCAGGCAACCGCCACTCCCCAAAGCACGAGCAAAAAGAATAAAATCCGAAGGTTATGCTGTCTCATCTTCACTTTCCTCTGATTTAAGATTGCAGATGAGCAAAGATAACGAAAAATGTGAAAAGAATAAGAAAAATCTATGCCAGCCTTTCTTTCAAGGCCACCGGCAATTCCGGCATGGCACCGCTCTGGGTACATACATAGGCAGAGACTTCCACCGCCAGTTTATGGGCATCGGGCACCTGCTTCCCGCTGAGAATGGCAGCGGTGAAGGCTGCCGTGAACGAGTCACCGGCTCCAACGGTGTCCGCCACCGGTACCTTGGGCGTCTCCTGGAAGGAAACCACTCCCGGAGTGAACACATAGCTGCCGTTCGTTCCGCAAGTCAAGATAAGCATCTTCAGGTTATACTTGGCCAGCAGAATCCAGCATTTGTCCTGCAAGTCGATGCCCGGGTAGCCGAAAATACGGCTGATGGTCACCAGCTCCTCATCGTTTATCTTGAGGATGTTGCAGCGGCGCATGGATTCGCAGAGTATCTCTTTGGTATAGAACCCTTGGCGGAGATTGATGTCGAATATCTTCAGTTGCCCCTCCGCATCGGGCATCGTGTCGAGAAAACGGTTGATGGTGATGCGGCTTGTTTCACTGCGTTGCGCCAAAGAGCCGAAACATACGGCACGCGTGTTCAGTGCCAGACGCTTCAGTTCGTCGGTAAAGGGAATGTTGTCCCAGGCCACGCCTTCTTTTATCTCATAGCACGGCACGCCCACGGCATCGAGCGTCACCTGCACCGTTCCCGTGGGGTAAGGCACGCGCTCAATCTGCGTGCGCAGCCCCTTCCGGGCGAACACATCCAGAATCTCGTCCCCATCCGCATCGGCACCTACGGCACTGACCACACGGCTGTCGAAACCAAACTGCGATGCATGGTAAGCAAAGTTTGCCGGAGCACCGCCTATCTTCTTTCCTTCGGGGAGGCAGTCCCACAGAGCCTCGCCCATACCTACTATTATCTTATTCATAATATTATATTGTTTAATGAATGATATATTTTATTCACGGCAAACTCAATGTCCTACCCGCTGCAAACCTAATAAAAAAGTTCCTAACTATAGAATGAAAAGTTGCCAATTATCTATTAAAAAGTCTCTAAGAACTAAGGATTATCTCTATCCCAAGGCTTGGGATAGACATCCGCAACCTTGGGATATGTGTCCGCAGCCTTGGGATATGTGTCCGCAGCCTGCGAACAAAGATTACCGCTTCATACGCAGCATATAGAAGAACAAGTACACTACCCCTACCGTCATCACAGCCACGGCACCGCTTTGTCCTACAGCATCACTTGCCAAGCCCATTGCTATCGGAAATACCGTACCGCCGAAGAGCCCCATAATCATCAAACCGGAAACCTCGTTCTTCTTTTGTGGCATAGCAAGCAACGCTTGGGAGAAGATAACCGGAAAGATGTTCGAATTGCCGAAACCGATAAGGGCAATGCAAATGTGTATCATTGTCTTTTCATGGAAAACGAACAACCCTACCATCGCAGCCAACATACATAACACGCTGATGCCGAAGAAGGTTCGGGGAGCCATCTTCTGAAGAATGAAGGCGCCGAGAAAGCAACCCGCCGTGCGGAAAATGAAGTAAAGGCTGGTGGCAAAGCCGGCATCGGCCAGCGTCATGCCCAGACGCTCCATCAAGATTTTGGGCGCTGTGGTATTCGTACCTACATCAATGCCCACATGACACATGATGCCCAGGAAGCAGAGAAAGATAAACGGCTTGCCCAGCAGGGCGAGGCACTCCCCGAAGGTGGAAGAGCGTCCCTCTTCCTTTTCCTCGCGGATGGAAGTACCGCTCAGCCAGAGAATGGCAATCACCGCAATGACCATATAGACCGGGAACAGCACCCTCCAGCCCATGCCCAGAGACGGAATGGCCTGCGTAGCTCCCCACATGGCGATGTATGGAGCCAGAAACGAAGCAATGGCTTTTACAAACTGTCCGAAGGTGAGCGAACTTGCCAGCCGCTCGCCGCTTACGATATTGGAAAGCAGCGGGTTGAGCGACGTTTGCATCAGCGCATTGCCGATGCCCAGCAATGAGAACGAGAGCAGCATCAGCACATAGCCGTCTCCGAAAACCGGGAGAAGCAAAGAGGCAAACGTGATGACAAGGCTGAGAAGCACCGTCTTCTTGCGTCCGATGCGGTTCATCAGCATACCCGTAGGTACGGAGAAGATGAGGAACCAGAAGAACACCAGAGACGGGAATATGTTGGCTTGCGAGTCGGTCAGGTTCAAGTCGGCCTTCACGTAGTTGGAGGCGATGCCCACCAAATCCACAAAGCCCATGGCGAAGAAGCAAAGCATGACCGGAAAGAGCTTTGCCAAGGAATTCGTTTTTTGCATAATTATATCCTATTTTTTAAAACCCTAATCTGTAAATTCTGCAATTATTCACTTTGTAGCTTCCACCTTTTGCATAACAACTCATACGATTATATGGCTCATTAGGGAAAACCAAATTAGTCATAGCTACCTTACCACCATCAAGGAAAATCTCAACAGAACACTTATCAACAAATATATTTAAAGTATGGCTCATTGTTTTTACTATAGGCCCCCAAGTAGCAAGAGCAAAATCATCGATATAATTAATCGAAGTTTTCATACGTTTATCATGGGTTTCAAGTATATGAGATTGACTATTACGACCAAAATCAACAATACCACTCTTCGTGCGATCCATTACTAATCTACTTTCTAATAAATCTAAGTAAATATCAACCTCTTCACCTTTTTCATTAAATAGTTTAAACCCCATTATATTTGCTGTACCATTGATAAACTGCATTTCAATTTCATAGGCCCCACTATTCTCATTCAACAATGTATCCACATGATACTCGGTATCAACCATAAATGTAGATATCTCCCTCACTTCTTTACGTATATCACGTACTTCCTTTACAGGAGTTATTGATACATAAAATTCACCATCTTGTTCATACAACCCTAACTCACGAGGCAAGGCATTAGCACTACGAAACTGTTTTGTAGGAACGATGTTTGCATACTGCCAATTACTCATCCAAGGTATTGCAATAACCCTATCACAAGTATTTGAAAAACAAACTGTTGCATAATGGTCCTTTCCCCAATCCAGCCATTTTACTGTCTCTTTAGGACTATCACAGACAAACTTCGTCCCATCAAAATTGCCTACAAAATATTGCGTAGCACTTCCCCCAAAATAGCAACCAGGATTTACATTGACAATCATAACCCATTTCATATAATCCTTATTACCATTAACTGGTAATTGGACCATGTCTGGGCATTCAAATTGACGAGGTTGCACACCATATCCTTCTCCCCACGCACTAAGATATGTCCAATCCTTTAAATTGTACGAAGCATAAAAGCGCATTTCTTTATCAGCAGAAACAATCATAATCCATTTCTTTTCAGGATTATACCAAAAGACCTTGGGATCACGAAAATCTTTTATCCCATCAAAAGGAGTCAGAATAGGGTTCTTTTCATATTTAGTATAAGTATACCCATTATCTTTACTGTAAGCCATACACTGAATTTGCCCATTTTTTTCACTTGCAGAAGTATAAAAAGCAATAATAGCTCCTGCACCATAACCAGCTGTATTCTCTACATCTACAACAGAACTACCTGAAAATATATGTCCCAGAGAATCACGAGCAATCACCGGTGCTTTATGCTCCCAATGCATCAAATCTTTACTAACTGAGTGTCCCCAATGCATATTCCCCCAAACAGAGCCATAAGGATTATATTGAAAATAAAGATGATATTCTCCATCCTTATAGACCAATCCATTGGCATCATTCATCCAACCATACAAAGGTGTGTGATGGTAAATTGGACGAAAAGTTTCACGGTTAGTAGTATCAAAAGTATCAACCAGCTCTATAGCATCCCACGTAACAGCATTATTATAGAGTCCTTTCATACGAATCATAATAGTCTCTCCACTACCCTGCCGATAATTATCTAAATCAAGAGGAACAAAATAATCTATACTGTCAACTGCCATATGTACGTCTAAAGTCTGCATAATTTTATTCCCGTCCCCACTCTCTATTTGCAAAAGAGATTCATCTGCAGACTCTTGAATTGGAAGAAGCAATATTTTTGCTTGTCCTTCCACATAAATAATACTTTCCAACTCATTCATATGCTCCAATTGCATCTGAAAATGAGTAGCTTGTTTACAACCCCAAAAGAGTAAACAGCACAAACTTGCGAATAATGCTATACTCCATTTTACTGCCATCTGCCACTGTGTTAATAAATGTTTCATGTTTAATGGTATTATATTAATAAGGTTTTGCAAAGAAACAACAAAAAAAGAAGCCTGGACATAATTAATGTTGCAACTACTATAACAAATGTTACCTCAGCATTGTAGAACAATGCTGAGGTAACAAAATTCATAGTTTTTGAAACATATTTGACAAGCATTTCATTTTCTTAGCGCTATATTTGCCATTGTTATAAAATAAATAATAT
>OCAK01000070.1_pt1 | contig 122243 bp, 90 predicted proteins | sample 1538301 | NCBI WGS metagenome assembly OCAK01 (sample SAMEA2580285, study PRJEB22360) | human gut metagenome | biome: human gut; feature: human-associated habitat; material: faeces | place: Denmark | collected 2008/2010 | reverse complement strand
GGTATATTCTTCCCGAAGGAGTAAAAGTACTGGAAGTTAAGTATCGTGAAACCGGCTATGATACAGAGTTTGCCGGATCGTTTCAATGTAACGATCCTTTCCTGAACGAACTTTGGAAACGTTCTGCGAGAACATTATATATAACGATGCGTGACAATTATATGGATTGTCCCGAACGCGAACGTGCTCAATGGTGGGGAGACGAGGTGAACGAGTTGGGAGAGGCTTTCTATGCACTTTCTCCTTCTTCACATAAACTGGCCGTTAAAGGCATTTATGAACTGATGAACTGGCAGCGTGCCGATGGCTCGTTGTTTGCTCCTGTTCCTGCCGGTAACTGGTCGAAGGAGTTGCCTTTGCAGATGCTGGCTTCGGTGGGTTGGTATGGTTTCTATACACAGTATTATTATAGCGGAGACAGTACATTTATTCCGGTTATTTATGACCGCCTGCATCGTTATCTGCATGAAACATGGCAGGTCGATAAGAGTGGCTTACCCATCGAACGCAGTGGCGAATGGAGTTGGGGTGACTGGGGCGAACAGATCGATATGGGGGTATTGACGAACTGCTGGTATTATCTGGCACTGAAAGCAGAAAAGGAATTTGCACTTCAACTGGGTAAGAAAGCAGATGCAGAAGAGATCACCCGTATGATGTATAGTATTGAGAAATGCTTTAATACGAAATTCTGGACCGGTACTGCATATCGTTCTCCGGGTTATCATGGCAAGGATGACGACCGTTCGCAGGCTATGGCCGTTCTATCCGGTTTGGCGACAAAAGACAAGTATCCTGCCATACTGAAGGTCTTGAAAAAAGAATATCATGCCAGTCCCTATATGGAAAAGTATGTATTGGAAGCACTTTTTCAGATGAATGCCCCGGAGGTTGCCTTGCAGAGGATGCGTGACCGGTATGCCGGTATGTTAAGTTATAAGGATTATACCACCTTGTTTGAAGGTTGGGGAGTCGGCGCTGAAGGTTTCGGAGGAGGTACGATCAACCATGCCTGGAGCGGAGGACCGCTGACGCTGCTGAGCCAGAAAGTGTGTGGTATTGAACCGACATCTCCCGGTTTCCGTACATTCCGCATAAAACCTCAGATGGGGTCTTTGACGGAAGCATCGGCATCAGTACCTACCCATTACGGAGATATAAAAGTGAAATTACGCAAGTCAGGACGTACTATATTAATGGAAATACAAGTTCCGGAACAGACGAGTGCAGAGGTCGTTTCGTCGAAAGGAAAGATACAGCAGATAGGCTCCGGAACCTATAATTTAAAGTGCCCCTTTTAATCGGGGCACTTTTTGTATTAATTCTGACGAATATATTTAAGGTTTATATATTGTTTAATAATCTCACATTATCTACTTTTGCGGCGGAGAATAAATGGTTATTAATCAATGGCAAAAAGAAAAGGCAAAGCAAAATCGCGGAAAAAGAAGAATCAGGGGGCATCTTTAGTTTCAGTAATCAGGCGTATATTTGTTCTTGCGGCCTTAGTGGTTATCTGTTTTATCGGCCTGTTATATGTGTTTAACTATTTCTATCCTACTTCCGGTAAGAAGCCTGTGGCGGTGGAACAGAAGAAGCAGCCTGCTGATCCTGTAAAGGAAAAACCGGCAGATAAAAAGCCTGCTATTGTTCCCCCTCGTCCGAAAACAACTACTTTTAAAGTTCCGGCAAATGCCGAAATCCCTAAATTGAAGGCTAAACGTTCCGAGCAAGTGATCCGTCACGAAGGATATACTGTATCCTACAATTCAGATTATAAGATTGCGAACTGGGTAGCTTACGAGCTGACTGCCGAAGAGGCGAAAAGCAAAAAGACGGAACGTTCTAATAAATTCGTACCGGACCCGATGGTAAAAGGTGCGACAGCAACGAATGAAGACTATACCCGTACAGGTTACGACCGTGGTCATATGGCTCCTGCCGGTGACATGAAGTGGTCGGCAAAGGCAATGCGCGAATCATTTTATTTCAGTAATATCTGTCCGCAGAAACCGGCGCTGAACCGGGGTATCTGGAAAGAACTGGAAGAGCAGAGCCGCCTATGGGCGAAAGATTACGGATCTTTGCTGATTGCTACCGGTCCTGTAATTACGGACAATATGAAACGGATGGGAAAGAATCGAGTAGGTGTTCCTGACGCGTTTTACAAAGTGATTTGTTATGTTTCGGGAAGCGAATATAAAGCAATTGCGTTCATTCTGGAAAATAAGGATTATAAAAAGACTTCTTTGAAGTCAATGGTAATACCTGTCGATAGTGTGGAAAAAGTAACGGGAATTGATTTCTTTCCGGCTGTTCCCGATGAACAGGAAAGGGTAATGGAAGCAAAAATAGATTGGGACAGTTGGTCCTTTTGACACTAGTAGTTTGTACGAGCAATATAGAAATAAAACAAGCAAATGTAAGTAGCTGCCGTTCGGTTCCGAAGGAGCGGCGCAATTAGAACAATTAGTGGAAAATGAATGTTGTATAGCTATGACTTAACGCATAGTTTTATATGACTGTATACAAGCATATATAATTAATAAGTAACTAAAATAACTAAATCAAGTTGTTATCATGAATGGTAAATTGATTCCCGTTTTTGTATTGACAGCATTGATGTCATGTAGCCAGCCTCCGGTAAAGGAACAGGGCCCTCGTCCGGTGAAGCTGGAAGAAGTGACATCTTTGGATATGGTAGAAAAATCATTTAGCGGTGTTGTATCGCCTGATCAATTTAGTGACCTGGCTTTTAAGATGTCCGGTCCACTGATCTCATTGAATGTCGAAGAAGGACAGAAAGTTCGTACAGGGCAAATCGTAGCCGAAATAGACCCACAGGATTTCAAATGGGATTATGAAGCCAAAAAGGCTTCTTTCCAGACAGCACAGGCGCAGTTGCAGCGTGCAGAAAGACTGCTGGCTAAACAGGCAATCTCTCAACAGGAGTATGAATCGACAAAAGCTGCTTATTCCAATGCACAGGCAGCATTCGAAAACTCACAGAACACATTGGAGCAGACTAAGCTGCGTGCTCCTTTCGATGGCTTCATCCAAAAGAAATATGTAGAGAATTATCAGAAGGTACAGATGGGACAAGGTATTGTCTGCCTGATAAACCCGAACAAATTGCAGGTGCAGTTTACAATGCCTGAAACGAATATCACTTACTTCTCCACTCCCTACAGCATCTTTGTAGAGTTTGACAATTACAAAGGAACCCGTTTCAAAGCGAAAGTAAAAGAATATGTGGAAGCCTCGCCCGATGGTTCCGGCGTACCGGTATTCCTTTATATTGATGATCCCGAATTTAATCTGAACAAATATAAGGTAGCCGTAGGTTTCTCCTGTCGTGTAATCCTGAACATAGAGAGCAAGAGCTTCAATGAAGGAGCCGTGTTGATTCCACTGTCTGCTATCGTTGCCGACGAACCGAACAGCGGTAATAAATATGTGTTCATCTATAACCCGCAGACCTCGAAAGTGGAACGTCGTAAGATTACGGAAAAAGAACTGGTCGGCAAAGACGGTGTTGTCGTAACCGAAGGTTTGAAAGCCGGAGAACAGATCGTTACTGCCGGAGTAACCCGCCTTGTCGACGGACAACAAGTAAAAGTATTAACAGATTAAGAGGATAAGCAATGAATATTCCAAAATATTCTTTAGAGAATTCGAAGATTATATACTTCTTCCTGGCTGTTATGCTGATAGGTGGTGTATATTCTTTCTTCAAATTGCCGAAGAAGGAAGATGCTCCCTTTGTGATCAAGCAGGCTGTGCTTGTTACACAATATCCGGGTGCGACTCCTTTCGAGGTAGAAAAACTGGTCACCGAGCCAATCGAACGTGAGATCCAGTCTATGTCTGACGTGCTTCAGATCAAGTCTGAATCTTATTTCGGTATGTCTAAGATTTCGATTGAACTTCAGCCGACACTCGACCCTGACAACATGCCCGTTAAGTGGGATGAACTTCGCCGTAAGGTGGCGAATATCGAACCCCGCCTGCCGAGTGGCGCTTCTTCCATCTCAGTCAGCGATGATTTTGGAGACGTGTTTGGTATCTATTACGCTTTGAGTGCGGATGATGGTTATACCTATGATGAATTACGTGACTGGGCTCAGAAGATCAAGACGGAACTGTCTCCCGTTCCCGGTGTTCAGAAAGTATATCTGTTCGGTGAACAGACACAAGTTATTAATGTAAGGATTTCAGTTCCTAAACTGGCAAATCTTGGTATCGACCCGAACTCGATACAGCAAGTGTTGCAAACGCAAAACCTGCTGGTAAATACCGGAGATATCAATACGGGTAATTACCAGTTGCGTGTCCGGGCGGAAGGAACCTATAAGAATATCCAGGATATCCGCGACCAGTTGATCGTAACCAAAAGCGGTAGTGAAGTCCGTTTAGGAGATATTGCTATTGTGGAACGAGGGTATATGGATCCTCCTTCCAATCTGATGCGTGTGGATGGCAAACGTGCTATCGGTATCGGAGTTGCAACAGGTGCTAAAGATGACGTGGTGGCTGTCGGTAATGATGTAGCTGCCCACCTCCAGGAGATGGAACAATTGTTCCCTGTTGGAATGGACCTGAAAACGATCTATCCGGAAAACAAGATTGCAGACGAGGCAAACAATGGTTTTATCCTGAACCTGATCGAATCGTTGCTGATTGTAATTGTGGTGATCTTCCTGGTGATGGGATCACGTGCCGGTATGCTGGTGGGTAGTTCGCTGCTCTTCTCGGTGGGCGGTACTTTATTGCTTATGTTGATCTGGGGCGTCGGACTGAACCGTACTTCGCTGGCCGCCTTTATCATTGCGATGGGTATGCTGGTGGATAATGCGATAGTTGTAACCGATAATGCGCAGGTCGGTATCAAGCGGGGATTGTCCCGTTATCAGGCTCTGATCGATGGGGCGACCAAGCCGCAATGGGCATTGCTGGGAGCTACCTTTATCGCTGTCTGTTCATTCCTGCCGATGTATCTGGCTCCGGCTTCAGTAGCCGAAATCGTTAAACCGTTGTTTATCGTATTGGCTGTTTCATTAGGTTTAAGTTGGGTACTGGCATTGACTCAGACAACAACTTTCGGTAACTTTATCCTGAAAGAGGCTAAACCGGGCGAGTCGAAGGATCCGTACGATACGAAACTGTATCATAAATTCGAAGGGGTGCTGGGTCGTCTGATCAAACGCAGATGGATAACTATTACTTCCGTGATTGCGACATTGTTCCTCTCCTTATTTATTATGAGTATCATGCCGCAGAGTTTCTTCCCGATCATGAACAAACCTTATTTCCGTGCCGACCTGATCTTCCCTGAAGGGTACAGTATTTACGACGTGGAGAAGAATGTTAAGCTGATCGAAGATTATCTGAGCAAGAACGAGAATATCAAGTCATATTCATTTACCCTGGGAGGTTCACCGGTTCGTTATTACCTGGCAAGTTCGTCGGTAGGTCCGAAACCTAACTTTGCCAATGTGCTGATTGAGACTAAAAAGGCGGAGGATGCACAGGCGGAAGAAGGTAAATTCTATGACTATATGGTGGCTAACTATCCTGATATCCTGACGCGTTCAGCCTTGTTCGCCTTGTCTCCGGTACCTGATGCCGCTATCGAGATCGGTTTTATCGGCGACAATGTGGATACACTGGTCGCTTTAACGGAACAAGTCAAAGAGATTGCCCGTCAGTACGACCAGGTGATGGAAGTGCGTGACAGCTGGGGTAATAAAGTACCGGTATGGAAACCGATGTACTCACAGGAAAAAGGTCTGCGCCTGGGTATTACCCGCCAGCAGGTTGCTTATTCCCTTCGTTCGGCAACGAATGGTGTACCATTGGGTGAATATCGTGAAGGCGATGTCTTTATGCCTATCCTGATGAAGGATGCCGACAGGGATTCTATGAACCTGAACGATATTAGAACATTGCCGGTTTACAGTGCCAAAGGACGTTCCGTCAAAGTAGAACAGGTTATCGACGATTTCTCTCTCGATTATGAATATAATGTAGTGAGACGTTACAACCGTCAGCCATACATGATGATGCAATGTGAACCGAAACGCGGCGCCAACACCATGGCTGCTTTCAGCCATCTTTGGACAGAAGCCCAGAAACAAATACAGGTTCCTGAAGGTTATAAGATGACTTATTTCGGAGAACAAAGCGAACAGGATAAAGGTAACAAAGCGATTGCCGCCAATATTCCGTTGATGTTCGGTCTGATCTATGTTACCCTGTTGTTCCTTTTCCCGAAATATTACCGTAAACCAGTGCTGATCATGGCTATGCTTCCGTTGATCTTCATCGGTGTGGTACTGGGATTACTGGTATTCGGCAAGTCGCTCGACTTCTTTGCGATGCTGGGATTATTGGGACTGATCGGTATGAATATAAAGAATGCGATTGTGCTTGTCGATGAGATAGGTTTGCAAATGGATAGCGGACTGGCTCCTGTCAATGCCGTTATCGAGGCAACTAAGACACGTATCGTTCCTGTAACGATGGCCTCGGGTACAACGATTCTGGGTATGCTTCCGTTGTTGGGAGACGCGATGTTTGCAGGTATGGCCGCAACGATCATGGGAGGTTTGTTTGTCTCAACCATCCTGACCATCTTCGTGCTTCCGGTTACCTATTGTATTTTCTTTAAGATTAAATCGGAATAAGATATGAAAAGTAAACTGATAATAGGTTGTATGTTACTGGGTGCCCTGTCTGCGAAAGCACAGGTGCAGCCCATTACGGCAGCCGAATACAAAGAAAAAGTACTTGAATACAGCCGTCAGATCAAGCAAAGTTCGGAAGAACGGATTGCAATGCAGCATGCTATCAAAGCTGCTAAAACAGCATTCTTCCCGGCTGTGGATTTCTCCGGAAGTTATCAATACCGTATAAATAAATACGAATTGGGAATGGGAGATGGCATACCCGGTATCGAAATGGACCATAATACGTATAGTCTTGGTGCCACAGTAAGCCAGCCTATTTACGCCGGCGGACAAATTTACAACAATTATAAGGCTGCCGAAATCCAGGGCCAGATCGCGACCGAGGCCGAAGAGTTGACGACCGATAACATCGTTTATGCTGCCGACATGAACTATTGGTCTGTTGCTGCCCGTAAAGGCATGTACGCTGTAATGACACAGTATGTCGATATTGTACAGGAACTGGCAAACGTGCTGACTCTCCGTTTTCAGGACGGACAGATCAGCAAGACCGACCTGTTGCAGGTACAGGCCCGTTTAAAGGAAGCCGAGTTGAATAAAAGTGCCGCTTATAAGGATTATCAGATTGCATTGCAAAATCTGAATGTTCTGATGGGTGTCCCTCCAATGGAGCCGATAACGATCACAGACTCTATTACGATGGTTTTGCCATTGCCTATGCAGGTCGGTGAATCGGCAGCATTGGAAAACCGGCCGGACTACCTGATCTCCAAACTGAACATCGAGTATCAGAAAAGACAGATCAACCTATCAAAAGCAAAATATAATCCGACCCTGTCTGTCGGTTTTCAGGGCACATGGGGAACTCCTATGTTGAACGTAAAAGGCTCCGATAACTTATGGACACCGGCTGTCTTTGCATCTTTAAAGATTCCTTTGTTCCGTTGGGGTGCCCGTTTCAAGGAAGTAAATTCCCAAAAAGCCGTGCTGCGCAGTAAAGAGTATGCAATGGATAATACCCGCGACCAGATCACTCAGGAAGTGGCTAATGCATGGACAAGCCTGACAGAGAATACTAAACAGATCGATGTCGCTGAAGAGGCTTGTAAGATAGCAGAAGAGAACCTGGATCTGAATACATTCAGTTACAACGAAGGTAAGCTACCCATCGTCGATGTCCTTTCTGCCCAGTTGTCATGGATACAGTCTTATAGCAGTCTGATCCAGACCTGGTACCAGCAAAAAGCATCATTGGCCCAGTATAATAAGGCTATTGGTATCCGACGGATGCAGTGACCTCTGGAAAATACATACTAAGTAAAATCTGTTTCTCCCTAGTGGAACACTTGTTTCATTAGGGAGAAACATTTGTTTCATAGTAATGAAACAGTATCAAGGTTGTATGTTTATATTTGAATACAATTGCTTGCAGGTTAGAAAGCATTAGTTTTTATCTTTGTATCCGTTTAAGAACACAAAAACAAGATGGAGATTATAAGATTGACAGCAACGGATCATCCGCGGTATACTGCTTTTAGAAACATATATGATATAAGTTTCCCAATCTATGAACAACGGACTGTGGAGCAGCAACAGGACGCGTTTTCAGACAGCCGGTATCATTTGGATTGTCATATTGATCCGGTCAATGATCTTTTATTGGGCTTTATCGCTTATTGGAGATTTGATAGTTATACGTATGTGGAACATTTTGCAATCCATCCGAATGAGCGCGGGAAAGGTCTGGGAGGTTTGATTCTGAAGAATCTGATAGAGCAGGAAAGTGGGCGTGTATTATTAGAAATAGACCCTGTTACGGATAATGTCTCTGCTGCCCGCTTGCATTTTTATCAGTTACATGGGTTTGTAGAAAATCCGTATCCTCATACCCATCCGGCTTACAGAAATGGATATCCGGATCATTCGTTAGTTGTTCTTTCCTCCGGAGAAACCATACCGGATATTGAATATAAGCGGTTCGCTTCAGATTTGAATCGGGTTATAATGAAAAAGGGAAGGTGATGAACCTTCCCTTTTTCATTATATAGTTTCTTTTTATTCTTTACTCAACGCTTTCAGGGATGCGAAGAATGTGGAACCTTTACCTTCTTCCGACTCGAACCAGAGCTTTCCGTCATGCTGTTCAACAAAGTCTTTGCAAAGCATCAAACCTAATCCGGAACCTTTTTCATTATTCGTTCCGTAGGACGTGAAGTGAGTATTCTGTTTTAACAGCTTTTCCTGGTCTTCTTTCTTTATCCCCTTGCCGGAGTCTTTGACGCTGATAACAACATGGTCTCCTTCTATCTTGGAACCGATAGTAATGGTTCCGCCTTCAAAGCTGAACTTAATAGCATTTGAAATAAGGTTCCTGACAACTGTTTTGATCATGTCTATATCAACAAAACCGGATAGTTCTTTGTCCATGTCCTGTAATTGGATAGTCAGTCCTTTTTGAGTTGCCATCGGGATATATATTTCTGCTGTGCTTGAAACCAGGCTGTTTATATCAGTTTCCTGTTTATATACATTTTGTTTCTTCAGACGGTTTTTAGCCCACTTAAGCAAATTATCCAACAGCAGGAAGATTTCTTCCGACGTCTTGTTCATCATCTGGAGCATTTCAAATACTTCCGGACTTACCTGGTCCTTATCTACCATCATAAGGATCGCATTGTTCATCATTTTCAGAGAACCTAGTGGCGAACGCAGATCATGGGCGATAACGGAATAAAGGGTGTCACGGGATTCTATGGTGTTTTCCAGTTCCTGCTTAATTCGTTTAATGCTGAATAACTCGAAACGGTGAGCTACGCGCTTAACCAATTCCTCTCTCTGGAACGGTTTCGTCACATATTCTGTTGCTCCGAGCTGGTAACCTTTTACTATACTCTGCATATCACTCAGGGCCGACATGATAATAACAGGTATATCGTTTGTGTCCGGATTACTTTTAAGATGCTGTAATACTTCGTATCCATCCATCTCCGGCATCATGATATCTAATAGTATGAGATTAGGGTGCTTGTCATGTGCCAGACGTAAAGCCTTGGCTCCGCTGTCACAGGTTAATAGCCTGTAGCCTTCTTTTTTTAATATAGCTTGTACTAACATGACGTTGGTTGGTACATCGTCAACGATCAATACTGTATATCCTGCTGCTAAATTATCCATATCAAATTTAAACTTTTCTTGATATTCAATCACTATGCGTACGCAAAAATATTAATAATGTTTGAATTTACAGGCGTTTTCCTTGTTACATTTTAGAATTATTTTTTTTATTGAATTCTTTTTGCTTTCTCCCATGCTCCATTCCCTTTATTTCCAGCTAAATAGAAAAAACCTCTTATCACATTTATATTCATGAAAGAGAAGTAGTAGGGGATAAAAAACAACTTGTTTCGAACATTTTTCTGTTCCATCATATAACCGGCATAAGCCATTATATAGAATGCAACTTGTAAAAGTAGTAAAAATATATAAGTAAACCCTCCATAACAGGCTAATATTATATTTAATGGTATTAAAAGAAATAACATGACCGGCGTAATGGTCCATCGTAAGACACGATGGCTCACAAATTGAAAACTAAGCATACCATAACGGAAGATGTTGAACAGGTTTCGCAGACGCCAGACCGATTGCAGTCCTCCGGCAGCAATGCGTATTTTGCGTTTTTCTTCTTCTTTCATATTGAGGGAAGCGGTTTCGGTAGCGTAGGCTTCTTTACAATAGGCTATTTTATATCCTTTTTGTGCAATACGTAATGAAAGAATGAAGTCGTCAAGCAGGGTGTCTGACGGCATTTGTTCGAATAACTCCGTCCGTACGGCAAATAACTCTCCTGCTGCTCCGACTGCCGAATACAACCGGTAGTCTAATGCTTTCAGGGCTGATTCGTATTTCCAGTAAATACCTTCTCCCGCCGTAGCTCCCTGGGCAGTGTTTGTTTCCACTCTTTTTTCTCCGGCTACGCATCCGACCTCCGGATTGGAGAATTGGCGGATAATTTCATGCACGGCTTCTTTATTAAGCATGGTATTTGCATCCGTAAAGATAACGTAGGGCGTTGTTATGTATTGTATACCCCGGTTCAGGGCGGCTGTTTTCCCTTTGCGTTGCGGTTGGAAAAGCACGGTTACTTCCGGATATTGCTTCAGGAGTTCATTCGTACGGTCGTTCGACCCGTCTGTAACCCAAACGATTTTCAGTTTATCGGTCGGATAGGCGAGGGCATGACTGTTCTCCATCTTGGAAGCAACGATATCTTCTTCATTGTATGCCGCAATGAAGAGGGTAACTTCAGGAAGAGGCTCGGGCAATCCTATGCTTATGGGTTTTTTGAAGAGTTCTTTTACTTTTACTAATACATATAATAATATACCGTATCCCAGATAGGTATAGAAGACTATAAAGATACCGATCCAAAATAGCCATTCGATTACAGTGTAAAATACTTCTTGCATGGTTTTATATTTATTTATCTGATAAAAGAGATTCCGTCTATTCCTCCTTTAAGCAAAGGAAGTATCAGCTTGAATTTTCCTTGGCATAAATAAATCAGAAAGTGCTTAGGTAAAGCAACAAAAAGCTGATATAGATAGGAACATTTCCTTTCAAATGGGTCAGACAATGTTCTTTGGGCAAATATCAGGCGATTGCGGGTATGAAAATATACTTGTAACGGACTTTGCAGACCGACACTGGCACTTTCTTTATGTCCGACGACTGCCTGAGGTTCATACCAGATACTAAATCCGGCTTTATGCATGAAGGTACACCAATCCAGTTCCTCATAATACAAAAAATAGTATTCGCTCATATAACCGAACTTTTGAATATCAGCCGTCCGGATCATCATGGCTGCTCCATTGGCAAAGGCTGTTTCCTGCGGGACATCAAACCTTCCGTCGTCTTCCTGTGAGTAGCCGATGAATTCGTTACGGAGTGTTATGTAACTCATTGGAGTGGCTCCTGCATATTGCAGTTTATTGTTTTGCGGCCAGAAAGTCGTTTTAGGGGAGACACATCCTATTTTTTCATCACTATCCAGCCGTTTTACCAGTATCTCAAGAATGGGGCGGGTAATGATCGTATCGTTATTCAGGAAAAACAAGTAATCACCGGTTGCCTGTTTGACACCGATGTTATTTCCTTCCGCAAATCCGAGGTTTATATCGTTTCGTATTACTTTTGCATCAGGATATTTTTCTTTTAACAAAGTGTAATCATTCAGGCTGGCTGAACCGTTATCCACAACAATCAGTTCGTAAGGATAATTTTCATGCCGTTTTAATGATTCAATCATTTCACATGTATCTGTGACCCCGTTATAATTAACAGTTATTATGGAGACTTTTTTATTCATGATTATTCTTTTTAGTGATATGATGCGGTGTATTGTTGAAACTCATGTCTTTCTTTTTTACGCGGCAAATCGAAGCCGTGTAACTGCGTAACAGTGCTATCATCATTGATGGTAGTTTTGTTATGCTGACGAAAAAGTCTTGGGTGTACATATTCCGGGGTATTGCTAAGAGATATGTTCCTATTTTGATGATTAGCAGGTAATACCATTTAATTGCAACGGGAAACGATACGACAGACCAGAAGAGTATCATCAGGAATATCAGCAAAAAACGGACTGGTCTGGGGAAAGGAATCCATTGGATGACCTTGTCAATATATGACAGATTTATCTTCCTTATATTAAAATCCTTTGTTATCAGGGAAAATGCAAGAATCTGAGCATGGAACCATCTTGATCGTTGTCTGATCAGAATGTCTTGTCTGGCGGTCTTCTCATCATATACATATATATCATCACTGTAATCTACGAATATGTTGTCTCTGGCCAGGATAGCTTCCAGTTCTTTGTCTTCCGCAAAGGTTTTGCACTCATGCATATGTTGTTTCAGCCATTCAAAATCAAAAACCATTCCGGAACCGATCAAAGCTGATGATAGTCCGACGTTCACACGTCCTTTTCTGAATATAGTATTATTTATCTCTTCTGAAATGCCATCCCACACGGCAACGGATGTATTTTCATTTTTCCGGGTTCTGTGGGCCTGCAATACTTTAACTGTTTGTGTGGCTTGGTTTATGCGGGTCAGGAAGTCTGTGTCGGTAATATTATCGGCGTCCATAATAATAACCCGGTCAAATCCTTCCAAGTGATCTAATGCATAAGATATGGATTTATGCTTCATACTTTCTTGAAAGTCAGGAGTAAAAAGAGTTATTGGCAATTGCCCCAAAGCGAGATTGGTTGCCTCCTCCATATGATCAGAGACCACTACTACCTGAAATTTATCCCGGGGATAATCTTGCTTCATAAAACTTTCAACAGATTCTTTTATTACCCGGTCTTCCTTATAGGCAGCAAAGATAACTACAATGCTTTGTGTTTTAACATGGTCTGTCTTTCCTTTTTTTCTTTTGACAAAAGAGGCCAAAGTGAAAAAAAGATTGTATCCTGTGAATAGTACAGTGATAACAAACAGTAGAATATCTATTTTTAAAATAAGATTCATTTCTTTTTTTTACAAAAATAGAGATAAATATTAGTAAACTTTGATTTTCAATAAGTTTTTATCGACTCTGATACAAAAAACTTTTAGCAAAGAGGCGTCTTGTATTATATATGCAAGCCTTCTGCAAATAAGAGACTTTGCAGAAGGCTTGCTATGAATAACTTACGTCCATGCAATATTTTATTTACTATTATTATATTCTGCCAGAGAGATTGGTTTGTGAACGAATATCCTCCTTTTTATCATTGTTTTTATCAAATGCATAATGACCTTTATTGATATTGCAACATCTTGTTGTTTAGAACGAATTGGGAAAATTTTATGTTGCATCTCTTCAGTCCATGTCTTTTCAAAAAAGGATCTGTAATATTCGTCTTGCGGATTGACTAGTATATCAATTGTATCATTCCATTCATATCTGACTGTATTGACCTGATGGTAGGACAAATAGAAAGTTCTTAAGGCCAGACTTTGATACGGAAGAAAATTGAGAAAAGTTCTCCCGTAGTCGGGGTATATCCTTGGCAATTTGTCCTTTTCAAATAGTACTAGTTTACCATCTATTTCCAAACAAACCCATTTGTGGGCTAATTTAGGAAACAAGGACTCTCCAACTAAACTAGGTAGTTCCAGATATCCTTTTGATGCAACACGCTGTAACTCTTTTACAAATCCAATAGGATCATCAGTGTGTTCAAGAACCTGATTACATATAATGTAATCAAATTCTTTATTCTGGAATGGCATGCTGGCGCCATCCGCATTTATAAATTTCTGGTGGGGGAATATCTTTACCTCTCCACTTCTGTGATAGTTCGAGCTGATGTATTTCTCAACAATTACATTCGCCCGATAGCTGGGATTATGCCCGCTACCTACTTCTAATACATAATCACTCTTTTTAATATTCAGATCATAACGATCTATTGGTGTACGATGTCCCATAGCTTTTATTTTTTAGTTATTTATTCTTCTATCGCTTTTATAACTTTATTCATTTGTGCTTCCCATGAAAGTGAAAGAATAGAGCTTCTTATTTCCAAAGGGATAGGATTTAACTTTTTGTAAAACTCTATTATTTTATTTACTTCAATAGGACTTTCGTCTGCCGGGACCTTTAAGATGTAAGGCTTGTCCTCAAAGTCACTGTCTTGTTCCGAAAAGATGAAAGATAAGCCGCGAGCCGCATATTCCCGGTTCTTAAGTGTTTTTATATTGGTTATACCACTACGATGGCGCGCCAGACTACCAATGGCCATATCTGATTGTTCAAAAAGCTGATCTAATTCTTCACCATGTTTTGCCCCATGTAGAATGATATAAGGCTCCAGATGATTTGTTTCAATCAGTGGTAAAATATCATTTTTCTCTCTTTCCCCAAAAAAATTACCGACTAGGTGGAAAAACACTTTGTAATCGGGGGCTTTCTTATAATAATTAACCAGGCCTTGTACAAGACGGTCGAATCCATGCCAGTAATGTATCTCTGCGACTCCAATCAAATGGAGTTCGTGAGAAGTGTCATTTGTTTTTTGTTTCAATTTTATTTTGTTAAAATCGACTCCATTGGATATCTGGATTGTGGAAGTACCAAAAATACTTTTATAATCAGAAAATGTAACAATCCGGCATAATTGTTTGGCTAGACTATTCCTGAAATACTTATCCAGAAATCGTTGTAGTTTTCTTTCGGAAGAGGGTGTCTCATTATCATAGGGGTAAGTCGGAATTTCCATAACAACACGAATGTCCGCTTTACGCATTTTTTTTACCATTTTGATCGTAAACGGGTTGGCATTATGATCTGAACGGATATATACGAAACGAATACCTTCATTAATTGCATAATCTGCGATTGAATTGAACTCAATCCGTTTTAGTAGTTTTCCTTTTATTCCCCGTCCATAATCACATAAAATGGCATTATCGATCATCCTGTATTTGTTTCCATCGGACTCGCTCAGATAACAGGTTTGTACATCTAAACCACAGGCCTTTAATGCATCTACCTGATAACGTATTTTTTTACTGATACCATTTGTTTCACTGAAACCATGATATACGAGGAATAGGGCTTTCATCTTTTAATTTTAGATTTAATCAGATTGATAATATCATATTCTCCACTTATTTGGATATATAAAATGTATATTATTGCGAATGTAAGGACTTTGATCATTAAACTGAAAAATATAGATAATGTATCTAATAAAAAATAAGCAGGTGATATACATATAATTAGAATGAAACTCAATAAAAGAGGAGAGGTTAGTTGACTCCAAAAAGACTGCATTTTTTGTTTAAAAGTTATTTTGTACATCATTATATAACAGAGTATGAAGTTTATCGAAAATGTTAAGAAAATACACCAAGCTATTATTTCTAATGAATCAAAAATGAATATGCCGATTATTATACCAGAAACATTCAGTACAGTCGAAAATACACCACATATAAACAAACTTTTGGTATCATTAGCTGCCTGAAAAATAGATCCGGATGTTGATAAAATAATCTGTATTCCAACAGATAATGATAATGTTTGAAATATACTAACAGAGGGGATCCATTGTTCACCAAATACAATTAGGATGATCTCATGGGCATTAAACCATAACAAAACTGATAAAGGGAAACCTATAAATGCAAGTAAATGTATTATTTTTTCATATGAAGTAGACAGTTTCTTTAAATCATTTTGAAAATCAGAAAATATAGGATGCATTACAGGTGATATTATGTGTGTGATGTTTTGAAGTGGTAACATCATTAGACGATAAGATTTTTCATAATATCCTAATGATATCATACTCATATATTTTCCAATCAATAGTTTATCAAGATTACGACTAAAATAATTAATAACATTAAACATAAACTGGTATACTGAATAATTAAATATTTTTTTTATAGATTCGATATCCCCAATTAAACTGAATTTTTGTGGTTTTTTTCGATATGAAATAATAAATAGTAGAATGCTGGAAAAGATAGGATTAATAATTAAGGCATATAGGCCTATTCCCATTAATGCTGCTATAGAAGCTATTCCTCCACCAATTGTTTGTATTATCAAACTGCGATAAGCTATGAATTTGAATTCCTTATTTTTGAATAATAACGCATTAGGAACAATGTTTGCGGCGGCAAAGAACAAGTTAATTGACAAAATCTGGCAAATGATCAATAATTTTGAACTTTTATAAAACCAGGAAATAGGCCAAGATGATAGAAAAAATAGAATAGAAATAGTGGCACCTAACCACACTGTAAATGAGAAAATATGACTAAGATCCTTATTGGTTAATTCCTTATTCTGTATAATAGCTGGTGCTATTCCTAAATCACTGAAAATGCTAAAGAAAGAAATGATAACAGTTGCTATTGCTACTATTCCAAATTCTTTAGGCTCAATTAAACGAGCTAAAATTCCTGATACTATTAAAGAAATGATAATACCTATATATTTTGCAATACTAGTATAATATATCCCTGATAATAATTCTTTCTTCGTCTTGGACATAATGCTTATTTTTAGTTGTTTGTATTTAAAAAGCAAAGTCCTCCTTTTTGAGTTACCTTTCTATTATGTAGCATTTTGTTTATAATAAATAAACTTTTCCATAAATAGATCAATGGTCGTAATGATTTATATTTTATGCAGTATATAATTTCATCTTTTATAAGAGTAGAGTATGCCTTTACAATACACTTAGTGAGACTGTTATTGATGTTGTTTAGTTCGACTAAAAATGCGGAAGTATATTTAAGATAGAATAATTCAGATGGTTTTCTTTTTCGGTCTTCTCTATCATGGGTTACTCTTAAATATGGGCAGATACCTGACTTATATCCGTGAAAGTGTAATCTGTGCAAAAAATTATTATCTTCTCCATAATGATGAAAGATAGAAGAAAAACCACCTATCCGTATTATGCATTCTTTTGATATTAACCAATGAGCTGCCATAATGAAGTCTGTGTCATATACTTCTTTATACTTGTTTAGATATATATCAGAAAGAATATTTTCTTTATTTTTTCCTATAGCTAAAGAAGCGAAATAATTATCGAATTTATCTCTTGTTGCATTCATTTGCATTGGACTTAATACTCCGAAACTGGGATTCAATTTCTGAATTTCTATTATACTTTCGAATGTATTAGGATCAACCCAGGCATCTTGATTGAGCAGGTATATATAGTCAGCATTATTTTTGAGTGCATATTCAATACCGATATTATTAGCTTTTCCAAAGCCTAAATTATTTTGATATTCAAATAATATAACCATTGGAAAATTAGTCTTAATATACTGAACAGTATTATCACTTGACTTATTATCAATAACTATTGTTGTTAATGGTATGGTTGATTTATAGACGCTACTAAGGCACTTATCAATCCATTTTTCTCCATTATATGTAACTATTATAACAAATAGATTTTCCATTACTATGATTGTTGTTACTTGTGATTATCAGTCTTAATCCATTTATTTGATATTAAATCATATTTTTTTATTATTCTTGCTGGATTACCTACAGCAACAGAATAATCCGGTATGTCTTTGGTTACAACACTTCCGGCACCGATTTGACACCTTTTGCCTATATGCACTCCGGCTACAACGACTGAGTTTGCTCCTATATGCGAATCATTATCAATCACAACTTCTTTTTTTACAAGAGGCTGTTCATTGGAGTCACAGGTTCCGTCTTCATATCCATGATTAAAACCTGAGATGAATACGTGTTGTCCCAAACCTACTTTATCCCCTAGTTTTGCCGGGCCGATAACTACAGATCCTATGCCTATTCTGGCATTATTTCCAATAATAACATCTCCAGCACCATTATTTATGGTAGTGAAGTCTTCTACTAAAGAATCTGTACCAACAATAAATTGATTCCAGGGAAACACATCTATTCTTGACCGGCTTCTTCTGATAACAGCTCCTTTTCCTTTTTTATAAGAAAAAGGATTCACAAACCATTTAACCCAAAATCTGGGTCTCGGATTTTTAGGAGATGATATTAAAAACAAAATGAAATGTTTTAGTGTCTCATTTTGTTTTATTTTTTGTTTAAGACTACTATTCATAATTTTATCCTATATATTCCGGTAGATTTTTAATAAAGATAAAGCTGTACTTTCCCAGGAGAATTTATTTACTCGTTGTAATCCGTAATCGACTTGCCCGGCATAATATTGATGATCATTCTCTAATAAGAGTAATTTATTTGCAATATCTTCTTCATTGAATGGATCTGCCAGTATTCCTTTTTCACCTGCAATTTCCGGCATGGCAGAAGTATTTCCCGCAATTACAGGTGTCCCGCAAGCCATTGCTTCAAGCATAGGGATGCCAAAACTTTCCCGGAGTGATGTATATAGAAAAGCATATGCTCCATTATATAAATAAGCCAAATCCTTGTTGGGAATGTATCCTGGGTAGGAGAGATAAGGTTTGATCTCTTCTATTTCTTGTTCTTTAAGTATAATATCTAGCTTGTCTTCTTTCAAGTCGGCAATCAGTAGAGGACGTTTTTTCTCAGACTTCTTTAAGTAGATACTATAAGCCTTTAATGTGCGAGGCACATTTTTTTTGGGATCAGTATTTCCTAAAAAGAAAAGATACTCTTGGCCTGCTATATATTTTTCTGTAACAGATGCTACATCAGACATTGGATGGAAATGCTGATTATAGCCATTGTATATTGCCGTTATCTGATTCTCACAAAGATGTAATGCTTTTTTAATACGGTTGCATTCAAAATTGGAGACTGTGATAATTTTTTTGCATTGGGGTAGAATGCGCGGAACAACCCAGCGACGATAATACCATCCCATATTTTGATACCATGATTTATTTCCACTTTGCCGTGGTTCTAAAAATATAATATCATGTAGCGTCAGTACCAAGGGTACCGGGCAATAAATAGGGGCTGTGTTACTTGTACAATGTAGTAAATCAGCTTTTATCTTTGTTACAGCACGAGGTAAAGCAATCTGTTCCCAAAGTGGATATGTTGGACAGTTGACTTCTATGATATGCATATTTGGAGTCTCCTTTAGACAGCGATCATCTCCCGGCCTTACAAAAATATAATACTCATTCTCTTTATCTATTTTTTGTAATTCCCGTATGCTTTCTAAGGCAACAAAGTCCATTCCATGTTTATTAGAACGGAATATGCGTTGAGCTTCAATGGCTATTTTCATGTTTTGCAGAGTGTTTAGTATGGATGAATTTTTTACTTCCTCCTCTTAACCGGAAAAGGTTTAGAAACATAAGAAAAAACAGAATTGGCAAGCTGATGATTGCCCTCTTAAATTGCCTATCAACCAGATAATCGGGAACTGCTAAACTGAAGGTTATACCAATGAAAAGTAATAATCCCCACCATTTAATTGATAGAAATATATTTATTACAGTTAAAAAACAAGCGATAAGGATAACGAATCCCAGCAACAAAACACGAGGGGGCATCATCCATTGGAATAGCTTATCACAATAATCCCATTTCCCGCTCAACATCGCTCCGGGTAATTGGGATATCCCCGAAAACAAATTACTGAATTGAGTCGCTAACCAACGGCGTCGTTGGTTGTAAAATTCTTTTTTACCTCTTACTTTTTCATCGTAGGTATAGACATCTTCCAGATATTCAATATATATATTTTGTAAAAGTAATTTACGTTCCATGTGTTTGTCTTCACCTATCTCATCAATTCCCCGGGTTATTTTTTTGAACAGATCATATTCAAAAGCCATCCCTGATCCGCTTAAACTGGAGGAAAATCCAAGCCGTGTATGCCCTTTTCTAAAAATAGAGTTATTGATTTCTTCACTTATAGCATCCAACACAGCCGTATTGGTATCCCGATTTTTAGCAACTCTATGTGTTTGTATTGCTTGGCATCCAGAATAGAAGGCATCGTTTATTTTCTCCAAGAAATGAGGCTTTACTACATTATCCGCATCGAGTACAACTACCATATCATATGATAATTTATTATCTTCTATGTATTCGATCGCTTTTTGTAATGCATATATCTTAGTACTTATTGGATCAGATATTTGGGTCACCATTGCTGTTATTCCCTCCAATCTGGCGATTGTATCTTCTCTCATTTGATCGGATATCACAATCACATCATATAATTCCCTGGGATAATCCTGTTTGAAAAATGATTGTACAGAGTCCACAATCACATCATCTTCCATATAGGCAGGGAACAATATGGCATACCTGTGTTTCTTATTTGCTTTAGGATAAGAATAAACAGCCTTTTTTTTAGAATAGGCTGCGAAAATGAATAGATATAAGACTGCTATAAGGAAAAGTAAAAACAAAACAGCATCTATAAGCAGAAATAAATACTCCTGTTTATCTATCCAGTTATTCTTTAAGTTAAATAATAGTTCTATCATGTTTTATTATCAACTAGTCGGTTTATGAATAATTTTTGATTTTATCGCTGAGTTCCTTATCAAAATATTTTCCGTTCAAAATGAAACTCAGTCCCATAAATGCTATAACCATCGTGGGAAATTGTCCCCAAAATGAATTCCCATATGCACTTAAAAACATACCGAATATAGCACATAGCCATCCCGTTAATATCCCTTTTAGCTCGGGATCATGTACATTAAACATTAAAATCCATGTTCCGCGAGCTATGGTAATAAGGATCATACCCATATATAAAATTAAACCAACAACTCCTGTTTCAACCCATATTTTGACATACCATGAATCTGTTGGAATAGATGTTGTAAAACGCTTTGACACTTTTACCCCCAAGCCATCACCGGATAATCCTAATCCTTCACCAAACGGTTTGTATTTTAAATACTCTTTTAACCTTTTCTGGTTTTCTTTACGGACAATATATGAAGCATCTTCATTGGGTTTAAATGCTGTCCTCATTCTTCTTATTGTTGCATTACCTTGTCCAATCATTGTAAAGGCGAAAAATATATAGATAAGAGTCAAGGAAATCGTTCCAATTAAAATAGAGCGGGTTTGTTTGCTAATTACAGTGTAAAGAGCTAATCCTGCTAGTGGAACAATTATAGCCCCTCGAGTACCGGAGAGCATCATTGCATATAAAGAAGCGATGGCTACAATTGCATAATAAATCTTGAAAGCTTTATTTCTCATAAATAAAGATGATATACCTAAAATCATGCTAGCGCCTCCCATATTAGACCCCATATTACTGGCATCTGTGAAAAATGAAAAATAGCGTGTACCGGAACGGATTAAATGCGTTGTTGCACCTCCACTATTAAGCCATCGAATTTCATAGGTATCAAAACCAATATATTTCTGTACTAGGGTTTTTAATATGGCTAAGACAGTAAATAATGAAAACGTGAATAGGAGAATTTTTAATACTTTATATTTGGTACATATTAAGGATGCTATTAGGGTGATAATTAATCCATTTATAATTAATCCCCTGGATAGAATCCAACCTTCTAATACAGCACTGGGGTTCATAATTTCTAAAATACAATAAATAGTCCATACTAATGATGATATACTTAAGATGTGAAAACATCTTTTCCATTCAACATTATGATAAAGAGCACTGTGCACAATAATGAGTATAAGAGTTATTACATATAAAATATCCATGATTATGCTAATCCCTTCTATCGGTATATAGCGAATGAGTCCTAAAATGAAATAATTGACAGTAAAGATTATGAATAGCATTAATTGTGGATATTTTATAATAAGAATTCCTCCAATGCATATTAATGGTAATGCTGTTATTACTATAAAAAGTGGTATATTCATAGATAATAATGCCATAAGAATACCAGTTAATCCTATCAAAATTAAAAGATAGAGAAGTCTAATGGAACGTGTTTCGACTGATATATAATTACTATTATCCATATTTATTCTTTGATTGCAGAATTTCTAGCTGTTAATCCCATGTAAATAATACGATTAGAGAGTGAACGTATGGAAGTTTCCGGAGGTAGTTGGCCTGTAAAATCTTCTACAGCTTCACGGGTGGCATTATTCAAATAAAGGAATAATGGCCTATTCTTAGCCATATCATTTAGATATCTTACAAATTCTTCATCACTATTCTTCCATACTCTACGTGCATTAGCGATTAGTAGATTGACATCTGCCTTGTTTAATGAGTTGATAGGTAGTGTATTCTCTTTAATGGAAGGGTGTTCTAAAAGAAGAATATCTGTTTGATCATAATCTTCTATGTAAGAGCTGATTTCGCCTGTCGATAAGTAGGTGGCGTTAATCGGGAAATCTTTTCCTGCTACTAAATATTTGACATTGAATCCAATTTCTTTCCAATATTCTGATAAATATTGGCATACGAAACTTTTTCCTTCTTTTTTTTCTATGCTTAATATATTTATATGTAATGTTTTACCTTTTTCCATGTATTGAATAAGCCGATTACAAGTATAAGCAGCAGATATTCGGTTACAAGCTTTTATAAATCCTCTGTATTTTAATTGTTGGTTGCCGGTAAAAGCCCCTAATACAGTCATTTTAGTAAGTCTGCGGGCGCGTTCTGCATCCCGTAAAGTTCTGTCTAATAGTTCAACAACTAAATTCAGACCAATGATGAATATAATACTACCAGCAAATGCGGCTATGATCAATATCAATCGCTTGCTTTTGTCGCTGAAAAGGGGAAAGGTTGGTTCTGATATTGTGTTTAATGTGGCAGATGTTAATTGTAAGTTCTTTTGTTTCATTTTTGCCATATTTAGAGCGTGCAACACTTGTAAATATGATTCTTCTGTCACATGTATTTCACGCTCTTGTCTGTTGATCTGGGTTCCAACAGGAGAATATGTTTTATATTGTTCTGCAAATTCTTTTTTTCTTTGCTCCAATATCTTTAATTCAGCCTTTGCTTTAATATTGAGAATAGTTTGCGCTAACCATTCATTGACTAATCCATCAATTGAAATACCTTCCTTACTCTCTTTATAATTATTGATTTGCTCTGTTAACGTTGCAACCTTTTTCTCTGCATTCTTTAAATTTTCTTTAAATTTCAATAATTCTAAATCCTTATCTTGTGCATCTTCTGTCGTAAATATTTCTATTTCAGTGATCTTTCCGTTTATTTTAGAAATATCTTCTAGTGCTTTGATAAATTCGTCATTAGTTTCTACTAATTTGATACGGGTTTGCATATACTGCTCAAGACCTTCTATTAATTGGGAGGAACTTTTAATCCTACGAGCTGTTTCCTCACAACGATTCTCGAAATCAGCAAATGAAATTGCGATAGCTTTTGTTTGTTCCAGATAGTTTATTACGCTATTCTTAATATTATAATCTGTAAGCTCATTTTCTAGTCTATTTAATTGACTGCGTAATCTCTTTTGTTCATCTTCGTAATATTTTACGATATCGTCAGCTGTTTTATATTTTAGTTGATTATAAGAAATACGTAATTCTTCACTAAGGAGTTTCACTGTTGTTAATGTAATACCCGGATCTGTAGATGTATAGGAAATATCAATCAGATCGCTATTACCCAGGCGTTTTACAATGATTTGGGATAATGCATTATAACTATAATAGGTGGTAAAGCCGTTAAATAACTTATACAAGAAATTATGCGTATCACTTTGCTTATATTTCTCAAGGTTACTTATCGTTTTCTCAAAAGAATCTTTATCAATTAAGCTCAGGACTTCTTTGGGAACAAAGCCAACCAGCTTCTGATAGTTTTTGGCAGTTATATATTTATTATCGACACTAGGGTCTCCATTGATAAGATTCAATGCTAATAATTTCATTGATACGGTTTCTAAAGTACCCTTTGATTTGGTAAGGTTTACCAAGTTATCGAAAGTATTGTTTACACTCATCCAGTCCGGTTTACTTTCACTTTCTAATCCGGTATTAGATGTAATGCCGGTATAGATAGACGTATTCACAGTGTATTTTTTTTGCATAAACTGTGTGAAGTACGCAACCAAGGCTGTGACAACTAACGCACCCAGTATTAGCTGATAGCGAATGCGATGTAGAAAACGGGATATATAGAGTGTGATATCCATAGGTTATCTGTTTATGATCTTTACATTAGTGAGCATCTCTAGTAGAGTGACAGCATTATGTAAAGCAGTTCGCCCTTCCTGGTAAAGAATGATTGCATTAGTACGTCTTCCCTTCTCTATAGAGAGTTCACCGATACCAATTTTTCCATTAATGAAGTCTTGTTCGGATATTTTCATTTGGGCATTATATAATGCAGCAGCATCTGATTTAGCTTTCAGGGTAGCTAAAGATTGTAATACATTATTATAAGCTTCCAATATCTTTAGTTTTCGTTCTTCTATTGACATCTCATATTCATAATCCAATTGGCGGAAATGTGCTTTCTTGGCTCTTATCTTTTGCTTGCGGCTGGCCAAATCGCCGAAAGGTATTGATATGGATAGTCCTGCGCTATAAGTGCTTTTATTACTTCCTAGACTTGTCATAAGTAAAGGATCATCAACTGTTTCTGTTGATGATAATTGCACGATTCTTCCGTATTGGTATTGTCCGTATATCCTGAAATAGTTTAGCCATTCTCTCCTTGACACTTTCATTTCAGCATTAGCTTCTTCCCGTTTGGCTTCATATATCTTTATTGAAGGATGATCGTAAACAGATTGTAAGAAAACAGAAAGAGGAGGAAGTTGAACCCGTTCATAGTCGTCTAACATGGCCTGTATAGAGTCTGCATTGGCCATGGCTGTTACTTCTACTGTTGTAGCTTTGTCAAAATAGTTGCTTTTCTTTTTTTGACAGAAACAGTAAGACGTATTTATCAGTAACAATATAATGAGAATATTTTTCATCAGATATTTATACATCCTCCTTTTGGATAAACGCTGTGAACGTTTTAATAATGATCCTCATATCCATACGGAAAGAAAACTCTTTCGCGTACTTGATATCCAGTTGTTTCCGCTCTTCAGCAGACATTTTTCCTGCACCACCCCGTTTTTCAACTTGCCAGAGTCCGGTCAGTCCGGCAGGACCCATGAAACGTTGCACATATTCGTCGCTTGTAAGCAATTCGGCTTCGTAAAGGGGGAGAGGACGGTTTCCTACAACAGACATATCACCTTTTAGGATGTTGAATAATTGTGGAAGCTCATCAATACTATATTTTCTGATGAAATGACCAACGCGAGTGATTCGTGGGTCATTTTCCAGTTTGAAAAAAGCGTTAGAACGTTCGGTTCGTTTAGTTTTTAAGTAATTAATTTCGGAAGTGCTTAGGTTATCCGAAAATAAAAGAATATCCTGTTCTTGTTTCTGTTCGCTGGAACAGGATTGCTGAGATATCTCAGCGGCCGAAGAAGAGTCTTTAAACTCTTCTTCGGCCATATTTTTGGTATACTGATTTAATTGCTGATACTCAGCCAGCCGTTTATCAGCATCCGAATACATGGAACGGAACTTGTAAAAGTCAAAAATCTTATAGTTGCTGCCTACACGTTTGGATTTGTATACGATCTTTCCATTGCTTTCGGTACGAATAGCTAATGCCGTCAGAATAAGTATCGGGGATAAACAAAGAATAGCTGACCCCGAAGCCAGGATATCGAATGTTCGTTTCCATAAAGGAAGTCTGAATTCTGTCAAAGATGATATCTGATTATCTTTTCTGGCTTTTTCCTTTTCTTTGAAATCAATAATGACAGAAAATAATTTCTGCAAATCATCCTTGGAGGTGTTCTTTGATATCATGCAATCAGTGCCGGCTCTCAGATAAGGAATTTTCTCTTCCTTACTTAACGTTTCACTGATTAAAATAATGTATAGGGTAGGATATAACTTATGCAGTTGGGCAATAGTTGGTATATCTGTTGCCATATCGGACCTCTCCATAAAAACACAAAAATCAATGTATTCAATACTGGACAGACAAGATTTTATCTGCTGGAAGGTGATACATTCGATGATTTTGCATTGCAAAGTTTCACGTAAGTGAGCGGCAAGAGGAATATTATGTCCCCAAAAGATATATTCCATACAAAATGTTGTTATTTACCCTAGCGTTTAGTTATTTATCTCAAAAGTCTTTTTACCCGAACCCTTAATTCTTCAGGATTAAAAGGTTTCAGAATAAAATCTTCTGCCCCTTCTTCAAAAAGACGTATTCTGTTCGCGCTACTTTCAACGCTTGACAGAATCAATACCGGAATGTGATTAAAAAGAGCATTCGCCTTTAGATAACATAAGAATTCTTCTCCACTCATTTCGGGCATATTCAAATCGGATATCACTCCGTCAGGAATATTTCCTTCATTAAGCCAGGCTATAGCTTTAATCGGATTTTCTCTATATGTGACGTCATATAGAGAAGATAAATAAAGCATTATAATCTTTGCTATCTCCGGCTTATCATCAACCAATAGAATTGACTGTTTCATGTTTTTATATACTAGTGCTGTTTTTATTTGCTTCAATGCACAAAATTAAAATAATTATTTAATAAAACGTATAAAAATCAAAGGTTTTTATAGGAGAATAGTCTTTTCTCCAAAGAATGTTATATATGGAAATTATTCTTTAAGTTTGCAAAGCGAAACTTAGTCGATATATTGAATTGATAAATAAAGAAATGAATATACCCTTTAAAGTATTAAATATAAGCATTATCCTCGCCGCTATGCTTTCCGGTTGTCAGCCGGAAATGCCTGTTACATCTTCAATAATAATTGATTTGGACGGCTTTTCTGTTCCTGTTAATAAAAATTTGTATGGAGTAACAATTGAAGAGATAAACCATGCCATTGATGGGGGAGTATATGCGGAGATGATACAAAACCGCAGTTTTGAGGATGGAGTGCCTCCTTTAAACTGCCCTTATGATGCCAAGCGAAATGTATTAAGCACACCTAACGGATGGACGATTCCTTTTATTCGTCCCGATTCAACACCCGGCTGGCGGAAAATTTCTTCAAATACCAGTATATGGCCTGATAATAAGGAGTTGATTAATGATAAAAATAAACGCTCTTTATTGGTTTCTGTTGCCGCTTCTTCGGAAACCGGGAGAGGAGGCGTAGTTGCAACCGGTTATAATGGACTTTCCATACGTGAGGGTGAAAAATATGAATTGTCCTTATATCTGAAAGGTGGGTCGATGATTCCTAAAAAGGTTCGTATCTTTTTAGGCGATTCTGTGGCAGAAACACCTTTGAGTGAAACTTTTGATGTTTCTCCGATATATGAATGGAGGAAATACAAACATACGTTTACTGCTTCGGAAAGCACAAATAATGCTGTTTTGGCTATTACGGCAGATACTTCTATTGTATTCTGGATGGATATGGTTTCTCTATTTCCTCAAAAAACATGGAAGGACAGGCCTAACGGTCTGCGTCCTGATTTAATGGAGATGATTTCTTCGTTGAATCCCCAGTTTGTCCGTTTTCCGGGAGGGAGTTTTGTAGAAGGTTATACGGCCGGAACGTATCCGGTCTGGCATGAAACCATTGGAGATATTTCTACACGCAGGAATTTCTGGAATATATGGGCGTATGGTTCGACTAACGGTATGGGGTATCATGAATATCTGCAAATGTGCGAAGATTTGGAAGCGGAACCGCTTTATGTGATTAACAGCGGGGTGACAAGCCAAAGCCGCCGGCCGCGTTATGAGGATATTACAGCTATGAACAAGTTGGTTCAGGATGCATTGGATGCGATTGCTTATGCCAATCAGCCTGCTGATTCGACTTTTGGTGCTATGCGTGCCAGGAATGGGCATCCGGAGCCGTTTGACTTGAAATACATAGAGATTGGGAGTGAGAATTATGGGCAGGAATATTCAAAGCGTTTTGACCTTTTTAAAAAAGCTATTAATGAGGCTTATCCTGAAATTACTGTGATTAAGAGTTCATTTATTTCAGGGAAAAACCGTAACGAGTGGACTGATTATCATTTTTATTCCGGTGAAGATTTTCTTATCGCAAATCATGACAGATACGAGACCGGGCAATATCTGAGAAGATTTCCTGCGGTTTTCATCGGTGAGTTCAGTATGGGCGATGTCTCTTTGCAAGGAACTTTGCGGGCGGCGATAGGAGAAGCCTGTTTTCTGCTTGGTGTGGAGAGTAGTCCGGAAGTGGTAAAACACCTGGCCTATGCACCGGTATTGGGAAATGTAAATTATGATTTTCAGAGATATCCGGCTATTTCTTTTAATAATAACAGTGCAATCGGGTCTCCTTCTTATTATATGATGAAGATGTTTTCGGATAACCGGGGAGATGATTTGCTGAAAACAGAAATAGAAACATACAGCAGGCCCCAGGTTACATTCGGATATGCAGGAATCGAACTGTTTGATAACAGTTATGACTTTGAAGATGTGCGGATTGATGGCAAACCTGTAACGGATGCGATAGTCAGGACCGGAGGCTGGAAAGTAAATAACGGTACATTAACTCCCGATGCCAACCGTTGGAATTATATCTTAATGGGCGATTCGACAGCCCACGATTACACTTTTTCCATGAGAGTGAGAAGGAATAAAGGAAGCGGACAGATTCAGCTTCGTGTACGGGATAATGGAAAAGAAGGAGAGGCCAACGATCATATTGCAGTTTCCATTGCTCCCGGAACCTGTGAGTTCTATCGTTCTGCCGGTGCCGTTAAAGACACATTGCGTTCTCCTGAACCTTATTCTTTTGAAAGCAACCGCTGGTATGATGTGAAAGTGGTTTGTAAGGATGAAGCCGTAAGTTGTTATGTCGATGACAAATTGGTGCATGAGGTTGTATTACCTCCGCTGCCGTCGCTGGTTTCTGTTGCCACATTGGAGAAGGAGACCAATACGATTATACTGAAAGTCGTAAATACGACACAACATGAAGAAAAGACGGAATTGAATATAAAAGGTGCTAGTGTCAAAAATGATGCGGAAATCCTTCAATTGACCGGCGAGCCTTTGGTGCGTAATACATTTGATAATCCGACCCGGATTGTTCCGGTATCGAAGAATATCACTTTCTCTCTGGGTGGACCGATGGTTTATTCTTTCCCGCCCAACTCGATTACCATTATGAAGATGAAAGTCGATTAAGATAAAGAAAGGCCCTGAACAGTGACGTCCAGGGCCTTTTTTGTGATTACCAAAATGTGATTAATGAACCAGCATTTCCGGAGTGATACGGGTGAATCTTTCTGCATCCGCTTTACGCAGTTTTACACTGCCGTCATTCCAGTTGGAAGGCCATCCGCCGATGATATGTCCGAGGAATACCACTTTGATTTCATGCAGGCCGGCAGCCAAAGCAACAGAAGTGTCGTGGCGTGAGAAACGTTTTACTTCACCGCCATTGTTGATAAGCAGTTTACCGTCAATCCAAACTTCTTCGTTGTCAGAAGAGATATAGTAAACGCCATCTTCCGGAATATTTACATAACCGGTTGCAACGGCAGCATACTGTTTAACGCCTCTCATTGATTCGCTGGTCTTGACAACGCTGGTAAGTTCGCGCAAATCTTTCATGGTCGATTTCTTCCATTCTTTTACGTCAGCCAGTTTCGATGATTCAAGGAACATACCGTCAGTAACCTGCATTTCCAGTCCCGGAGTTGTTTTAGCAACTTCCTTAGCCGGAGCCAGGGCCTGCTTTTCTACAGTGATTGTACGAGTCTTGCTCATTTTACCGGAAGGTAATACGGAGCGGATTTTCAATATGCCTGATTCTGTGAATTCGATAGGAGCAGAGTAAACAGTTGATTCGGCAGTCGGTTCTGTTCCGTCGATTGTATATACCATTTTGACAGGGCGAGTTGTTTTGAATGCCAGAGATGCTTTATCCGTAAATGCAACGAAGTTACATGAGCCGTTCGGCTGTTCCGGTTGTGGGATATGATAGTTGATGTTGTGTGCATCCAGACGAACATAAGCATTATCAAGTCTGCGTTCGAAATCTTTATAATCCTTACGGTTTAGCGGACTCCATCCGATTTCGGCCAAAGCCAACATACGAGGATACATGCGATATTCCATCAAATCGGTGTTGTACATATATTCCGACCAGTTGTTACACTGAACACCGATTACATGCTGGGCTTTGCCTGTTGTAACCAATGTGTCGGGAATCGGGTTATAGCTGTATACCTTTTCAATCGTAGCATATCCGCCGATAGTTACCGGTTCTATTTTGGAATCTCCCTGATATTGGTCGAGATACATACCACCGCTTCCCGGAGTCATAATCACATCGTGGTCCATGTTAGCAGCAGCGATACCGCCGGCTTCACCACGCCATGACATAACAGTTGCAGACGGTGCAAGACCACCTTCCAGAATTTCATCCCAACCAATGATTTTCTTTCCGTATTTGCCGGAAAGATATTTTTCCATACGTTGTACGAAGTAACTCTGCAAACGTTCTTCCGCGCTGTGCTGTTTGTCGCCTTTTAACCCTTCTTCCTTGATACGTTTCTGGCATAGCGGACATTCTTTCCAGCTGATCTTCGGACATTCGTCACCTCCGATATGGAAATATTCACTGGGGAACAACGGGGCGATTTCATCAATCACGTCTTCCAGGAACTTGAATGTTTCTTCTTTGCCGGCACACATTACGATGTCTTCAACACCCCAGATGATACGCGGAGTACCCGGTTCGCCTTTACAAGACAATTCAGGATAACCGGCGATAGCAGCCATTTCGTGTCCCGGAAGTTCCAGTTCAGGAATAACTGTGATGAAGCGATCGGCTGCATATTTCACAACTTCCTTGATTTCTTCCTGTGTATAGAAGCCGCCGTACTCAGTGCCTTCGCCTTCGATACGTTTTGCTCCGACTTCTGTCAGTTTCGGATATTTCTTGATTTCGATACGCCAGCCCTGGTCGTCTGTTAAGTGCCAGTGCATGCGGTTTACCTTGAACAGGGATAATACGTCAATCTGTTTTTTTACGTTTTCAACTGGAATGAAATGGCGGCACGGGTCAAGCATGAAGCCACGGTATCCGAAACGCGGTTCGTCTTTTACCGAAACACATGGAGTGGTCCATGCGATACCGTTTACAACAACCGGACTTTCGATTTCTGCCGGCAACAGTTGCATGAATGTCTGCATACCGTAGAACAAACCTTGCGGAGTTTTAGCTTTTACAACGACTCCATTGGCAGTTACGTCGAGTATGTAACCCTCGTTATTTACGTCCAGTGATTCGTCGATGAGCAATGAAATCCCGTTAGAAACTTCTTTGTCGCCGACTGTTACCTGATAACCTGTTGCCAGATTCATTTTAGAAGCAAAAAATTCAGCCACAGTCTTAGCTTCCGGAGTGGAAGCCTGGAAAGCCATATTTTTGCCAACTTTAAAGACTCCTTCGTTCTGAGTCAGACTTACAGGTACAGGAATTACATTGATACCCTGATTATAAGGCATCTGTTTTGTAGGCCCTTCGCTGCATGACGCAAGGATACATAGTGCTGCGCCTGCACACATTGAAACGAGCTTCTTCATGTTATAAAGATAAGTTTATAGATAATTGTGAATTTTGTTTTTCGTAGGGGCGGCCCTAGCGGTCGTCCCGGTATTTACTCCGGTTAAACAGATATTTTTGCCGCTTATACGGTATTTATATACTATATATAATATAATGTATAGGGACGGCGGTTTTAGTGCCGGCCCTATACAAGGTATTTTACCAAGCGAAGATTGGATATTCTTTCATGATGCTGTTTACTTTTTCGCGAACAGCGGTGATTGTCTTATCACATTCGGGAGCAGAAAGAACAGTGTCGATTAATTCAACGATTTCAGCCATCAGCGGTTCTTTGGCACCACGGGTTGTGATAGCCGGAGTACCGACACGGATACCTGAAGTCTGGAATGCTGAACGGCTGTCGAACGGAACCATGTTCTTATTGACAGTGATGTCGGCAGCAACCAATGCTTTTTCAGCTACCTTACCGGTCAGTTCAGGGAATTTCTTACGCAGGTCGATCAGCATACTGTGATTGTCCGTACCATCGGAAATAATCTTATACCCCTTGTCGATAAATGCTTTAGCCATAGCAGCCGCATTTGCCTTCACCTGAGCCTGGTATGTTTTGTATTCCGGTTCCAGTGCTTCGCCGAAAGCAACGGCTTTAGCAGCAATTACATGTTCCAGCGGACCTCCCTGGATTCCCGGGAATACGGCTGAATCGAGTAACTGCGACATCTTTTTGATTTCGCCTTTCGGAGTCTTCTTTCCCCATGGGTTTTCGAAGTCTTTGCCTAACAGGATGATACCTCCACGCGGACCACGCAGCGTTTTATGAGTCGTAGAAGTCACGATGTGGGCATATTCCAACGGGTTGTTCAGTAAACCTGCAGCAATCAGACCGGCAGGGGGAGCCATGTCTATCATCAACAGGGCGCCTACTTTGTCGGCAATTTCGCGCATACGTTTGTAATCCCATTCACGTGAATAAGCAGAACCGCCACCGACAATCAATTTCGGTTTTTCGCGCAGTGCAACTTCTTCCATCTGGTCGTAATCGACGCGTCCGGTTTCTTCTTTTACGTTATATTCTGTTGCTTTATATAGGATACCTGAACTATTTACGGGAGAACCATGAGAAAGGTGGCCGCCATGTGCCAGATTCAAACCGAGGAATGTATCCCCTGGGTTAAGAACTGCCAGGAATACGGCTGCATTTGCCTGTGCTCCCGAGTGAGGCTGGACATTTGCCCATTCAGCATTGAAGATTTGTTTCAACCGTTCGATAGCAATCGTTTCGCTCTGGTCTACTACCTCGCAACCCCCATAATAACGCTTGCCGGGATAACCTTCGGCGTATTTGTTGGTCAGGCAGCTTCCCATGGCTTGCATCACCTGGTCGCTCACAAAGTTTTCAGAAGCAATCAGCTCGATACCTTTCAACTGGCGCTGATGTTCTTTTTCAATGATGTCGAAAATGATCTTGTCTTGTTTCATTACATGTAAAATTGGTTATTGCAATGAGTTCTCTGCTTATCAAAATGAGAGAATCGTCGCAAATTTACGATAAATTTCTGTATATATAGTCTAATTGTTATCAAAATATAAATAGAGAAAGGCAGGAATGAGGCCGTTTTTGTGCCTATCTTTGTCGTTCTCTGTATTTGTGGAAATGATGTTACTTATTTCGGCTGCCAAGAGGTAATAGAATCTGTTTTCTTACTATTCCTCAATTTTGTATTAGTGTATTATTGCTCAGCTGATTACAGTTCCCTCGTAGTTTCGCGTTTAGGAAACTCCAGTTCCCTGCCTAGAAAACTGCAATTTCCTGCCTGGGGAACTCCAGTTTCCTGCGGAAGAAACTCGCGTTTCCTAAGCAGGAAACTGAAGCCGCTCCGTAGTGTCCGGAATTTTGCTCCCCAGTGAATGACAAATTGCCAACTCAATAGGAAAAATGACCATTCCCTTAACTAGTCGCTTTCTCTACTTTTGTCTTGTCATCCTTTGCGTTTTAAGCGGGGAGGCTGATAGATAATAAATATTGGAATATAGATAAATATTACGAACAATTAGGTTAAAACGAATGTTCTGTTAATAACTAACTTAAAAGAGGAGAAACGAAAGATGAAAAAGTATGATGCGATAATCATTGGGTTTGGTAAGGCCGGCAAGACTTTGGCCGCAGAGTTGGGAACAAGAGGCTGGAACGTGGCCATTATTGAACGTTCGGCTGGTATGTATGGCGGAACTTGTATCAATATAGGTTGTATCCCGACAAAAAGGCTGGTACACATGTCGAAAGTAACTCAGTACAGGAAACCCTCTTCTTTTGAGCAATACGCAGAGGAATTCCGGAATGCTATTGCCGGAAAAAGGGAACTGACTGCCTTTTTACGCAAAAAGAATTTCGATAACCTCGATTCGAAAGACACCGTCACGGTCTATACCGGTATCGCTTCTTTTCGTTCTCCTCATGAAATAGAAGTGAAAGCAGGCAATGAAACCCTTCTCCTGGAGGGCGAAAAGATATTCATCAATACGGGCGCTTCCACCATTATTCCGTCAATCAAGGGACTGGAAGGTAATCCGTATGTTTATACCAGTACTTCTATCATGGAACTGGATAAGCTACCGCGCCGGCTGGTGATTGTAGGCGGTGGTTACATCGGCCTTGAGTTTGCCTCCATGTTTGCCGGCTTCGGTTCCGAAGTAACCGTGCTCGAAGGGGGCGACAAGTTTATTGCCCGCGAAGACCGCGATATCGCCGAGGCGGTAAAAACAGTATTGGAAAAGAAAGGAATTACTATTCATCTGAACGCTTTGGTGCAGTCGATTGAACACAATGGCGCCGAAGCTGTTATAACATATAAAGAGAATGTGGGAGGAGAGCTCCGGCAACTTCCCGCTGATGCCGTTTTGTTGGCAACCGGCCGACGTCCGAACACGATGGACCTGAATACGGAAGCCGCCGGCATACAGGTTTCCGACCGTGGTGCAATCGTGGTAGACGAACACCTGCATACGAACGTGCCCGATATATGGGCCATGGGCGATGTGACAGGCGGACTCCAGTTCACTTACATCTCCCTGGACGATTACCGGGTGATAAAGGATGAACTGTTCGGTAGCGGACGCCGTACGAAAGATGACCGTGTAGCTGTGGCTTACTCCGTTTTCATCGACCCGCCTTTGTCGCGTATCGGTATGGGAGAAGAAGAGGCCCTGCGTTCGGGAAGAAAGATAAGTATCGCACGGATTCCGGCGGCGGCATTCCCGCGAACACGTACTTTTGAGCAGACGGATGGCCTGCTGAAAGCGATTGTCGATACGGAAACAGGCGAGATACTGGGTTGTACCCTGTTCTGCGCCGAATCGACGGAGGTTATCAATACCGTCTCGCTGGCTATACGGGCGGGAAAAGATTACACATTTCTGAGGGATAGCATTTATACGCATCCTTCGATGAGTGAATCGTTGAACGATTTGTTTGCATTGATAAAATAACGAAATATAAAATAGAACAGAACATGAAAAAAGCAGATATCGGACTGATAGGTCTCGCCGTTATGGGTGAGAACCTGGCTCTGAACATGGAAAGCAAAGGTTTTACCGTTGCTGTATATAACCGTAGTTTCCCCGGTGAGGAAGGGATAGTGGACCGTTTTGTGAACGGCCGCGGCAAGGGGAAGAATTTTATCCCGGCCCATTCTATCGAGGAACTGGTGGAAGCCGTTAAGCGTCCGCGTGTCATCATGATGATGATTAAGGCAGGCGCTCCGGTCGATGAGATGATTGAACAACTGCTGCCCCACATGTCGCCCGGCGATGTGATTATTGACGGTGGTAATTCCGATTTCCACGATACGGAACGCCGTGTGAAGGAAGTGGAGGCAAAAGGTTTTTATTTTGTCGGTAGCGGTATTTCAGGCGGCGAGGAAGGTGCCCTGCACGGCCCGTCCGTGATGCCCGGAGGTTCTCCCGAAGCATGGCCTATTGTGAAGGACATATTGCAAGGTATTGCAGCTAAGCTCGACGACGGGACTCCCTGTTGCCAATGGATAGGCGCAGGCGGTGCCGGACATTTCGTGAAGATGGTGCATAACGGGATTGAGTATGGCGACATGCAGTTAATTTCCGAAGCCTATTCTTTGCTGAAGAACCGTAAAGGGCTGGATAATGACGAAATGGCTGTCGTCTTTGAAGAATGGAACAAAGGGGAACTGGACAGTTTCCTGATTGAGATTACAAAGAATATCCTCCGCTTCCGCGACGAAGACGGCAAACCGTTGCTGGACAAAATCCTGGATGTCGCCGGACAGAAAGGAACCGGCAAATGGAGCGCCATCGCAGCAATGGACGAAAACGATCCGTTGACACTGATTACGGAAGCTGTTTATGCCCGTATGCTGTCGGCCCTGTCGTCTGAACGCGAAAAGGCTTCCGGATTGTATCCCGAACCTGTCGAACTGGGTGAGAACCTGTATGTTGAAGAGATTCGCCAGGCCTTGTATGCTGCGAAGCTGATTTCTTATGCACAAGGTTTTTCTTTGATTCGCCGCGCTTCCGAACGTTACGGATGGAACCTGGACTTCGGCACGATTGCACAGATATGGCGTAAAGGCTGTATCATCCGTTCCGTATTCCTGCAGAAGATTACGGATGCGTACAGGAAGAATCCGGAGTTGCAGAACCTCCTGTTCGACGACTTCTTCCGCACCAAGATACAGGTCGCTTTGCCTTCTTGGCGTAAGGTGGTTGCAGAAGGCGCCCTGAGTGGCGTAGCCTTGCCGGCCATGAGTTCGGCCCTGAGTTATTTCGACGGCTTGCGCACGCTCAATTCGGCTGCCAACCTGATTCAGGCACAGCGTGACTATTTCGGTGCGCATACCTATGAGAGAGTAGATCGTGACCGCGGCATTTTCTTCCACACCAACTGGACGGGCGAAGGCGGTAACACAGTTTCAGGAACTTATACAGTATAAAGGAGGGACTTGATGATGAAAAGAGCAGACAGTCAACTCCTGGTTATTTTCGGAGCATCGGGCGACCTGACAGGTCGCAAGTTGCTTCCGGCACTTTTTGAATTGTTCATTGGCGATATGTTACCCGAACATTTCGCTATATTGGGTGCGGCCCGTACGGGATACACGGACGAAGAGTTTCGTGCCGAACAGCGTAAACACATCCTGGAAGCAAGGGGAAATAAGGAAACAAACAGCGCAGAACTGGATAAATTCCTCCGGATTCTGTTCTACCTGGCATTCGATTCAACCAACTCCGCCGAATATGTAAAACTGAAAGACCGTATCCATTCGTTGCAGCAACAGGAAAATATCCCGGACAGGATTATCTATTATCTGGCCACTCCGCCGCTGATGTACGAATTGGTACCCAAGTATCTTCAGGAAAACGGCATGAATGTGGCTGATACGGAAGACGGATGGCGCCGCGTGATTGTGGAGAAGCCGTTCGGCACAAGCCTTGAGACGGCCCAGGAACTGAACAAACATCTCTGCCGTATTTTCGAAGAGGAGGAGATTTACCGTATCGACCATTATCTGGGAAAAGAGACGGTGCAGAATATCCTGGTACTCCGTTTTTCCAACGGTATTTTCGAACCACTCTGGAACCGGAATTATGTGGATTCGGTCGAGATAAGCGCCTCCGAAACGCTGGGTGTGGAGAACCGCGGCAAATATTATGACGGGGCAGGTGCCCTGCGGGATATGGTTCAGAACCACCTGATGCAATTGATGGCGTTTGCGGCGATGGAATCGCCTGCCGTGTTCGACCCGGAACCGATTCGCGATGAGATTGTGAAGGTCTTCCGTGCTATCCGTCCCTATACGATTCGTGAGATGAATGAATGGGTAGTCCGCGGTCAGTATGACGGTTATCGCGAGGAGAAGAATGTCGCACCCGATTCGAATACCGAAACGTATGTAGGCATGAAGTTCTTCATTGACAACTGGCGTTGGAGTGGTGTCCCGTTCTATTTCTTTACGGGTAAGAAGTTGCCGGAAAAGTCGTCGGAGATTGTCATCCATTTCAAATCGACACCGCATCAGCTTTTCGCCGGGCAGTGTTCGGGCAGTTCATGCAATAAGCTGGTTATCCGTATCCAGCCGGACGAAAGCATCACGCTGCGTTTCGGTCTGAAGATGCCGGGAGCCGGATTCACCGTGAAACAGGTCGGGATGGAATTCCGTTACGACTCGCTTTCAAAAACTCACCTGCCGGATGCTTACGAGCGTCTGTTGCTGGATGCCATGCTGGGCGATTCGACCCTGTATGCCCGCAGCGATGCGTTGGAGGCAAGCTGGCGTTTTATAGACCCTATCCTGCATCACTGGAAGGAAGAGGGTTCGAAGAATCTCTTCTTCTATGAGCCGGGACAGAATGGTCCGATAGAAAGAATGATGCTAGGCGCAGATTCGATGGGAGCTCCCTGCGATTCGTGCGGCTGATAATAATGAAGCATATGAGAATAGAGAATTACAAAGACAACAAAGATGCATTACGGGCATTGACTCGCCAGTTGATGGATTATATGGCCCGTAAAGAGGATGATGAACCGTTCAACCTGGCTCTGTCGGGTGGTGAAACGGCCAAACAGATGTTTGCCTTGTGGGCAGACGAATATAAAGATAAGATAGACTGGAACAACATGCGTTTCTTCTGGGTGGACGAACGCTGCGTTTCGCCGACAGATGCGGAAAGTAATTTCGGTCATGTGAACAAGCTGTTGTTCGAACCGCTCCACATTCCCCGCGAACATATCCACCGCATTCATGGCGAAGGGGAACCGGGGACGGAGGCTATGCGTTATTCGCGTATCGTGAAGGAGTATCTGCCGCGTCACGGCCAGTTTCCCTATTTCGATTGTATCATCCTGGGTATAGGAGGAGATTCGCATACGGCGTCTATCTTCCCCGACAATCTTCCCTTGCTGACCGACAGCCGCAATTATGCGGTATCGCAGCATCCGGAAACAGGACAGTTCCGCATCACGATGACGGGCCCGCTTATCCTGAACGGTTCGCCGTTGCTGGTCCCCGTATTAGGCAAAGGTAAAGCGGATGCAATAGAGGAATTGAAGAAGGGGTATTCCATAACGAATGCAACGCCGGCAGCTTATATCCTGTCGCATGCGGTGGATTCGATAGTGTATACGACGCTGTAATGATAAGTCAATATGTTTGTGTAAATACCGGCCGGTTCGTATGGGACCGGCCGGCATCTGAAAAAAAGTCCTTCCCAAATGCTTGCCGATTGAAATAATTCCTATCTTTGCGATACTTCCTGCTATTAGGGGGCAACCAAAATTCATTAGTTATGGGAAAGTTTATCAATCCCTTTACCGACTTCGGTTTCCACCGTATCTTCGGTCAAGAGGTACACAAAGAGTTATTAATTGATTTTCTGAATGAGTTGTTGAAAGATGAGCGTCATATCGTTGACATCACTTTCCTGAATCCTATCCAGCAACCGGAAACCATAGAGGACCGGGGAGTGATATTCGACATTCATTGCAGGGATGACAAAGGCGGCCTGTTCGTCGTTGAAATGCAAAATGGAGCCCAACCCTACTTTTACGACCGTGGTATTTATTACTTGTCACGGGCAATCAGTAATCAAGGGGAGAAGGGAAAAGACTGGAAGTTTAGCTTATGTCCGGTATATGGCATATTTCTGTTAAACTATAAGATGGGGATAAACTCCAAGTTTCGTACAGACGTTATACTGGCAGACCGTGATACGGGGCGTGTGTTTAGTGACAAGATTCGTCAGGTCTATCTGGAACTGCCCTGGTTTACAAAAGAGCCGGATGATTGTGAAACAGATTTTGAACGTTGGTTATATTTATTAAAGCATATGGATACATTGGAAAGAATGCCTTTTAAGGCACGTAAAGCCGTCTTCGACAAATTGCTAGAAGTGGCAGATGTGGCAAGTCTGAGCAAGGATGAACGTATTCTGTATGATGAAGCCCTGAAACGCTATCGGGATTATAAGAATACGGTAGACTATGCGGAAGAGAAAGGTATAGAAAAAGGACTGGAAAGAGGCATCGAAATCGGTAAAGCGAAAGGTAAGGCAGAAGGAAAAGCAGAAGAGCAACGTCTTATTGCCGCCAATTTAAAGAAGCAGGGAATCAATCCCGAAACGATAGCCCAATGTACAGGACTGTCGGTAGAAGAAATAGACGGATTATAATTTACTTACATTAATATTAAGTACATCAATCAATAAAGCAATCAGGCGACTCCTTACGTAGGAGCCGCCTGATTTTTTTGAACTACCTTCCGGTTATTACCCGCTTATTTCACGATTACCTTCCGGACTGTTTGGCCGGCCTGGATGATGTAGAGGCCGGGGGCCAGATTGCGGCGGTTCAGGCCGGGGACAAGGCGGAAGTCGTGCAGCAGCCGTCCGTCGGCGGAGATGATGCGGACGGAAGGAACGGTATCCGTGTCGGTGCTTGTGCGGTTGGTAATGTCGAGGTCGATGCAGAGGGTACCCGGCTCCGTCCAGATGCGGAGGGCATCGGAGGGGGCGGCGATGGACTCGTTGGCGACAGGGTCGTTTTCGACGATGCCGGCGATTGAGATGGAGACGTCGCTGTGGACGGTTTTCACGATATAGGCCCCATCGCTCGTGCGGGGTGTGAGAGTTTCACCGCGGTCGGTGGTGATGACGGGCTGCGACTGCGAGTAGGCTTCGTCGAGGGTGAGGAAGAAGCGGAAGCTCTCCTTGGCTTCGACGGAGTACGTGCCGGCGGCGGGGGCGGTCGTGGCGCCTTCCACGGAGGGAAGGGTGACGTCGTAGTAGACCGGCGTTGGAGGCGGTGGTGGTGCCTGTGCGGTGAAGGAGGCGGTTATCCATAGGTCGGCGGCGGTCATTGTGAGTGACTGTCCGCTGACGGGTTGGGTGACGCCGTCGGAGGCTGGGCCGGAGAGGTAGGCTTTGAAGTCGTAGCCTGCCTTTGGGATGTTGGTGAGCCAGAGGGCGGTGCCGGGGACGACGGGGATACTTTCAGAGCCGTTGGTGCCGTCGGTGAGGGTCGGCGTACCGGGAGCCGGTGCCGTCGGGTTTGCAGGGTCGGCGAGGTAGACGGCCAGTGTTCCTCCTTCAGCAGGTTGGGTGACGTGGAGGAGGGGACGGTTGACAAGGTAGTCGGCTGCATCGAGGTCGGGTTGGGCGACTGAAATTACCGGGGAACCTAAAGTGCCGGAAGTTACCGTTGTTGCTGGTGCCGGCCAGGTGTCTGCGCCGTCGAGTGAAGTGCCGTCGGGAGAGGTTACGGTTGTGGAACCGGAATCTGAACCGTTATTCAGCAACATGGCGGGGCGGGCGTAGTTGGCGTCGAGGACGGGAAGTAAGTCAGACGGAGGATCGGGCGGAAAAGAGTTGCTGGCTATCCGGTGGGCGTTGGCGCCGTTTGCTGTTACTTCGCTGTTCAGGGCGAGGCTGTGGGTTAGTTCTCCGCTGACTATATCTCCGCAAATGCCGCCGGCATATTGGTTGGTCTTGTTTGTCTTTACACTTCCGGTGGCATAGGTGTAGGAAAGGCGCCCGTAGGAACTTCCGGCAATGCCGCCTGCACAACAGGTGATATTTGCTGTTGCTTCGACATCGACTGTTGCATAGCAATGGGTGAGGGTGGCGGAGTTAGGGACGGAAAAGCTTATCAATCCGGCTATTCCTCCGGCAAAGCCTGAGAATTCAGCTGTAGCTTCCACCTTCCCGTTTCCAACTACGAAGCAATTACGGAGAAGGGTGTTATCTTCAAATCCAATTTGAAGTCCTACAATTCCTCCGGCAAAGGCATCGTTATTATTTGAAACTGCCTTTATACCATCTTCATGCAGGCGGACACCCAGGTTACAGAGCGTACCATCTTCAACATAACCGAATAATCCGGCGTATGCAGGCGTATTATCGGACGTATTTTCTGATGAATTCTCTTTAACAACGTCCACTCTCAGTCCATCCACTGTATGTCCTTTGCCATCGAAGTGGCCTCGGAAGCTGTTGTCATCTCCTATCGGTATCCAGTTTCCTCCCTCCAGCTTAATATCATCGGAGAGGGAGAAGTAGTAGCCGGAAAAACCGCGTTTGGTGATTTCACTGGCGTTGTCAATCTTGCTTCCATCGCTAAACTCCAATACATAGCCTCCCGCATTTACCTGTTGTGCCAGATACGCCAGTTCGGCGGCATCTTTGATAAGGATAGGGGTGTTTGGGGAGGAGCCGTCGCCGGGTTGAGAGGCGCCGAAAGGAGCGGCGTTTTCAATGAAAGTGGCAGTGTTGTCGGTCCAGGGGGAGTGATAGAGGAAATCGTCTGCCTGGCGGGGTGTTTGCCCGACTATCAGGGAGGTGGAATAGCTGCCGTCGGGATTGCTTTTTTTCAGGCATGGGAGTTTGCCGTCCGCCCATTCCCAGGCTGTTGCCCATTCGTTGTTATCGGAAGGCTCTTTTAGCAGGTCTTCCTTGAATTTGTCGGTCCAGGTGTCGGCGCCGTCGAAGTCTCTATCATCGTTCTTGGTAGGTTGACCGTTTAGCATCATGCGGGGGGTGGAGTAGTTGGAGGTAGAGGTGGAGGCTAATCCTGCTATACGATAGAATAAGATATGGCCTTTTTCGTCGGTCGTAATCTCCTTGTTCAAGGCCAGGCAGTTTATTATTGAGCCACCTGTACTTCTTCCTGTAATGCCGCCTATAAAACACGAACCGCTACATTTTATTTCCCCAGTGGCATAAGTATAGGAAATGGTAGGGCCTCCTTCTCCGACAATGCCGCCGATACGAGCCGCTCTATTGTTTGTTACTTCTACATTGACGGTAGCGTAACAATGGGTTATTTCTACATTCGCTTTTCCTGCTATTCCTCCGATACAGGCAAAGTCACCTTCGCCTCTGATTGTACCGTTCCCTTCTGCTTCCACGTAACAGTTGTGGATATTGGTATATGATGCGTATATACATCCTGCCAGTCCTCCGGCATAAATATTGCTTTGGCTTGAGAATATATCTATCCCTTCCGGAGCCAGCCATACACCCAGGTTGCAGAAGGTGCTGTTTAGAACGTAGCCGAACAATCCGGCATATACATCGGCATCCGTTTCATTGTGAATACTTATTTTCAAACCTTTTATGACATGCCCGTCGCCATTGAAATTTCCCATGAATGGGGAGTCTTCATTCCCTATCGGCGTCCAGCTTTGCCTTTTCAGGTCGATGTCGTCGGAGAGGGCGAAGTGGTAGCCGGCGAAGCCTTTGAGGTTATCATCGGCGGTGTTGTCGATGCTTTTGCCATAGAGGAGCTGTAGGGTTTGACCGCCGTTGTTGACTTGACGGGCGAGGTAGGCCAGTTCGACGGCGTTGCGGATGCGGATGGGAGTTGCAGCGGTTGAGCCGTCGCCGCCACCCAGGTTTTCGATGGAAGACGCCGGGTCGGGTTGGACGGAAAGGAAGTCAACGGTGGCGAGTGAGGGCTGTCCGGCAAGCAGGTTGTCGGCGGAGGAGCCTTCGGGGTAAGTGCCGTCGGGGTTGAGCCGTTTTAGCTGGGGGAGCAAGGCAGGTTGGCCGGACGGGGTGTCGGGCCAAATCCAGGCTGTTGTCCATTCGTTAACGTCCGATGGTGATGCCGGGATGTTTTGGAGGTCGTTCCTGAATTGGTCTGCCCAGGTGTTTGCACCGTCAAGGCTGGAAGGATCGTCGGTGAAGGGTTGGTTCTTCAGCGACATGGAGGGGCAGGCATAGTTGAAGGAGGAACCGGGAGACGTCTCGTCGTTGAGATTGGAGCCGGTTATCCGGTGGGAGTCGGAGCCGCCGGATACTGTCACTTCGCTGTTCAGGGCGAGGTTATGGGTTAGTTCTCCGCCTTCTCTTCTTCCGCAAATGCCGCCGGCAGATTGTTCAGTGGCGTTGTTGGTTTTCACGCTTCCGGTGGCGTAGGTGTAGGAAAGGATACTATTGGATCTACCGACGATACCACCTGCATAGCACTGGTTCTCTGTTGTTGCTTCCACATCGACTGTGGAATAACAATGGGTCAGGAGGGCGGAATGAGAGTCGGAACTCTTAATTGACCCAGCTATTGCTCCTACTGTCCCCTGGTATCCTGCTGTTATCTCCACTTTTCCGTCTCCAACCACGAAGCAATTGCGGAGAGAAGCACCAATGTTTAATCCTAGTAGATATCCGACAATTCCGCCTGCGAAGATATTACCTTTAGGGTATGATGAAGCAACCTTTATCCCGTCTTCATGCAAGCGGACACCCAGATTGCAAATCATGCCGTCATTAACGCAGCCGAATAATCCGATATAGCCATCAATCTGATCTATTCTCAGTCCGTCGACAGTATGCCCTTTGCCATCGAAGTGGCCGCAGAAGATATGCATATGTCCTATCGGAGTCCAGAGTCCTCCATCCAGTTTGATATCGTCGGAGAGAGCGAAATAATAACCGGAGAAACCTTGTTTATAGGAATCGGCCTCGTTGTCGATTTTATTTCCGTTTTTAACTTCCAATACATAGCCTCCCGTATTCACTTGTTGTGCCAGATACGCCAGTTCGGCGGCATTCTTAATCAGTATAGGTTTGTCGGGTGATAGGCCGTCGCCGGGTTCGTCGGTTCCGGCAGGAGGGGCGTTTTCTATGGATTGGGCGATGTTGGTCTTGGATTCCCAAGTGCTATGATAGAGACAGGCTGACTGGGACCGGACTTTCTGACCGGATATCAGCTCGTTGGAATAGGTGGTACCGTCGGTATTTAGTTTCTTTAAACGTGGGAGTTCACCCTCTGTCCAGCTCCAGGCCGTTGTCCATTCGTTGTTGCCGGAGGTGCCCGACAGTGTTTCCTTGAAGTTCTCGAGCCAGATGTCGGTCCCGTTTTTGGAGACAGGGTCGTTACCGGTGACCGGTTGGCCGTTTATTATCATGCGGGGACTGGCGTAGTTGGTTCCGGAGCCAGAACGGCATATACGGAAGCATTGATCTGATCCCGGACTACTGATTTCCTTATTCAGAGCCACGCAGTTTGTTATTGTCCCATTAGTAGCGTGTCCGCAAATGCCGCCAACAAATGGCATTTTACCTTTTTTTCTTTCCTTCACCTTCACATTCCCTGTAGCATACGTATAGGAAATATCTGAAGTCCTGCCGGCAATACTGCCAACATAGGAAGTACTTCTACTATCCACTTCTGCTTCTACATCTACTGTTGTGTAACAATGGGTAATGATACAGGTACCAAGGTTGCCGTTTGTCACTCCAACCATTCCTCCGACATTAATTTTAATAGTATTATCTGTTGACCTGACTGTTATATTACCCTCTCCTTCCACATAGCAATTTTGGATACTGGCGGGGGTCTTTGAGTCTGTTTCCGTCACATATCCTGCCAATCCTCCGGCAGAGATATAGCCAAATTGTGTTGAAGAAACCTCTATCCCTTCCGGTGCCAGCCATACGCCCAGATTGCGGAGCGTACCGTTCTCTATGTAACCGAATAATCCGGCATAGGTTGTAGTCTTGGTCTTAATCTCCACATTCATCTTCAATCCTCTTACGACATGTCCGTCGCCATTGAAATGGCCTTTGAATGGGTGAGTATCGTTTCCTATCGGCGTCCACTCATATCCGTTCAGGTCGATGTCGGCGGAGAGAGCGAAATAATAACCGGAGAAACCTTGTTTGGAGGATTCGTCCGTGTTGTCGATCTTATTTCCGTTTTCAAGTTCCAAGATATAACCTCCTTCATTGGCCTGCTGTGCCAGATAGGCCAGTTCGGCGGCCTTTTTGATGAAGATAGGTTTATCGGCTGTGTCGCCGGAATTGCCGGCGGCATTTTCGATTTTGTCGGCTATCTTGCCGTTCCACCCTTCACCGGTCGGAGCGGCGTGTGCTATGAAGGGTGTTGCCGCCATAATAACAAAAAACAACCCGGCGAGTAAACGGCGGGTTGCCAGGGAGCGTAGTTCTGTTGTATTCATACGTATAAATGATTAATATAGTATTTTCGATAGTTTATAGCCTCGGGAGCGTTTGGTCCGGTAACCGGACCTTCCCGGGTCTTGGTGTCGGACCTTCCCGAGTCCGGGTGCCGGACCTTATAAGGTCCGACCTCCGGACTTTTACGGGGAGGGAGGATGGAGGGGGCCGGTCACTCTATTTCGGGACGGTCACTTCCGCCCGAACCTACCTGAAGCAGATAGGGAAAGCGGCTACGGCGTACTTCTTTCAATATTTTTGTGCTCTGCCCGCCGTATTGTGTCGCTATCTCCAGATAGTAGTTGCCGTTGGGCAGTGCGGGGATGATGAAGGCAAAGTTTGACGGCTCGTTGCGCGAGATGGCTGTCTCGGGTACGGCTACGACCTTTGTTTCGTCGGTAGCGTCGATGAAGAAGAAGCCTACTTCCTTGCCTTCGCTGCCGGCGATTTTTACGCGGTTGCCTTTGCCGTTGAGCGTGTTGCCGGGCGTGAGCTTCGCGTTGGTCGTCTTGGTGAACACGTCGTAGAGGGTCGTGACGGTCGGCATTCCTTCGTTGGTGCCGTTGATAATCACGTCGATCATGTCGAGCTCAGGACGGAGTCCTACCAACGGGATGCAGCGCATAACCACGCGGTTGACGGCGGGATCGAAACCGGCGCCTGGGCCGATCACGGCGCCTTCGACTCCCAGGGAGTTGTTGGCGAAACCGAATTCGACGGTAGCACCTGAGTATACTTCTTCCTTCGCCTGCTTTTCGATATCCTTGTAAGCGGTCAGCAGCTCGGAAGCTGAAAATTTGCTGCCTGCTTTGGCGGCAAGGCTGCACAGGCCGTCGATAGAGCGTCGGCCCACATAAGTGATGTTGATGGTGGAGTCGTCTTCGCGCTCGGTCAATTTGTTATCGACCAGTGTGCCGATGATGCTTCTCCGTTTAGGTTCGTCTTTTGCCATGTTTATTGGGTATTTTAGTTCATGAAGAACTCTAGCATTCCTATTGATAATGAACCGTTTTACAGAGAATTTCTGTTGAATAACATCAGTTTTTCCTTTTGTAGCATCCCCTTGTGAAACCCTCTCCGGTACCTCGTTGGTACCAAAACAGAACGGTGTTAGGGGACACAAACGACGCAGAAGGTGCAGACGCTCGCAGACTTTTTAATAATCAATCTTTCTCTGCATGCATCTGCGTTCTTTGCGTCGTTTGCGTCCCCTAATAGATATTTATTCTTATCTCCCCCTAAAAAACAAGCCATCGTATGTTGCGCACCCCGAAATAATCCTTATATTTGCCCACATTATAAACGTAGTTCTTCATGAACTATGTCGCTCTGATTCCACCGGTTACAAAGGGACCTGTGATAAATAAGCTGTTTATTTCTCAGAAATTGCTTTCCTTTTTCAACCTTTTGCGCGGCAGTCTTGTTAGAATAATGTACTAACAAATAAAATCAAAGGTTATGACAAAGATAATGCGAACATTGTGGGACGAGAGTGCCGAACTGACCGACGAGGCGATGGCTTCGGATGCCTCTGTCCTGTCTGATAGCTATACATCGGGCGACGTGAAAGACGTCACGGAAACCATTGAAGGCGGAAACCAGGAGGCAGACGACTTCAATGAAAAGAATGATGTCCCCTAAAAAAAAAAATTCCGGGAAAAGTCGCGCACAGGAGCCTGTCAGTCTTCAGACCAGACACATGTACCCCCTTTTACAACGCATGTATGACCCTTTACACGAAGATGTGCGGCTCTGACTTTTCCCGGATTTTGTTCTTTACGCCCTTTCTCTCTTTTCCGTTTAAAAGCTGATTCGTACATTTCACTTCCCATTCTGTCAGCTTCATTCTTTTCTTATAGGTTACTTCTTTTGCAGCCGCTAGCTTTGTAATGTTATTTTAAATTACAAAGTGATGTTTAAAGCCATAGTACATTTTTCGATTCACAAAAAGCTGTTCGTCGGATTGACGACCCTGTTCCTGCTAATCGGAGGGATTTATGCCATGCTGACGTTGCCTATCGACGCCGTCCCCGATATTACGAACAACCAGGTGCAGATTGTGACCGTCTCGCCGACGCTTGCCCCGCAGGAGGTGGAGCAGTTGATTACTTTCCCGATAGAGATTGCCATGAGTAATATTATGAATGTGGAAGAGATACGCTCCGTGTCGCGTTTCGGGTTGTCGCTCGTGACGGTGGTGTTCAAGGAGAGTGTCCCGACACTGGATGCGCGGCAGCTGATCAATGAACAGATACAAACCGTTGCCGGAGAGATTCCCGCCGAACTGGGCATGCCGGAACTGATGCCGATAACGACCGGGCTGGGCGAAATCTACCAGTATGTGCTGAAGGTCGCCCCCGGCTATGAGGACCGCTACGATGCCATGGAGCTACGCACGATTCAGGACTGGATTGTGAAGCGGCAGCTTTCGGGTATTCCGGGGATTGTGGAGATTAACAGTTTCGGCGGCTACCTGAAACAATACGAGGTGGCGGTCGACCCGGATGCCCTCTATTCGCTGAACATTACCATCGGCGACGTCTATTCCGCCCTGAGCAGCAACAACCAGAATACCGGCGGAAGTTATATCGAGAAGGTGAACCGTGCTTACTATATCCGTTCGGAAGGTATGATAAGCGATGCGAAAGACATCGAACGCATCGTGATTACGAACCGCGGAGGCATCCCTATACATATCAGCGACGTCGGCACGGTGCGCTTCGGTGCGCCGAAACGTTTCGGTGCGATGACCAAAGACGGCGAAGGCGAATGTGTGGGCGGCATTGCCATGATGCTGAAAGGGGCGAACGCCAATGTGGTGACGAAGGAACTGGAAGCCCGCGTGGAGAAAGTGCAGAAAATGCTTCCCGAAGGCGTCAGTGTCGAACCTTACCTGAACCGTTCAGAGCTGGTGAACCGGAATATCTCGACCGTGGTGCGCAACCTGATTGAAGGGGCACTGATAGTCTTCCTGGTGTTGATCGTCTTTCTGGGGAATGTACGTGCCGGGTTGATTGTCGCTTCGGTGATTCCGCTGGCGATGCTCTTCGGTTTCATTCTGATGCGCGTCTTCGGCGTGTCGGCCAACCTGATGAGCCTGGGGGCGATCGACTTCGGTATCGTGGTGGACGGCTCGATTGTTATCCTTGAAGGGATACTGGCGCATATCTATACGAAACGGCTTGCCGGGAGGACGCTCACGCAGGCTGAACTGGACCGGGAAGTGGAAGCCGGGGCGAGCGGCGTGGTGCGCAGTGCGACCTTTGCCGTCCTGATTATCCTGATTGTGTTCTTTCCCATCCTGACGCTGACGGGGATTGAAGGCAAATATTTTACGCCGATGGCAAAGACGCTGGTCTTCTGTATTATCGGTGCGCTGATTCTCTCGCTTACCTATGTGCCGATGATGGCTTCGCTCTTCCTGAAACGGACCATCTCTGCAAAGCCGACCTTTGCCGACCGTTTCTTCGATAAGCTGAATGTGTTTTATAAACGCGGCCTGCGTTTCTGCCTGCATCATGCCTGGGCGACGGTCGGTTCCGCTTTTGCGTTGCTGGCGGCTTCGTTGCTGCTGTTTACCCGGTTGGGCGCGGAGTTTATCCCGACGCTCGATGAAGGCGACTTTGCGATGCAGATGACGCTTCCCGCCGGAAGTTCGCTGACGCAGAGTATCGAACTTTCCAGCCGGGCGCAGAAGACGCTGATGGAGCAGTTCCCCGAAATCAAACATGTCGTTGCCAAGATAGGGACGGCGGAGGTGCCTACCGACCCGATGGCGGTGGAGGATGCCGACGTGATGATTATCATGAAGCCGTTCAAGGAATGGACGTCGGCTTCCAGCCGTGCCGAGATGGTGGAGAAGATGAAGAAGGCGCTGGAGACGGTCGAGGGGGCGGAGTTCAATTTCAGCCAGCCGATACAACTCCGGTTCAACGAGTTGATGACGGGTGCCAAGGCGGACATCGCCATCAAGCTGTATGGCGAAGACATGGAGGAACTCTACACCCGGGCGAAAGAGGCGGCAACCTATGTGGAGCAGGTACCCGGTGCCGCCGATGTGATTGTGGAGCAGGCGATGGGACTTCCGCAACTGGTGGTCAGGTACAACCGCGGCAAGATTGCCCGTTACGGTATGAATATAGAGGAACTGAATACGATTATCCGCACGGCCTATGCCGGGGAGGCGGCTGGCGTGATTTTTGAGAACGAACGGCGCTTCGACCTTGTGTTGAGGCTGGATAACGATAAAGTGTCGGACCTTAACCTCGACAAGTTGTTTGTCCGCACGGCGGAGGGTATCCAGATACCTGTCAGCGAGGTGGCGAGTATCGAGCTGGTGAACGGTCCTTTGCAGATAAACCGGGATGCGACCAAACGCCGTATCGTGATTGGAGTGAATGTGCGCGATGCCGATATACAGCAGGTCGTTTCGCAGATACAGGACACGCTGGAAAAGAATATCAAGCTGAAGCCCGGTTATTATTTCGAATACGGCGGGCAGTTCGAGAACCTGCAAAATGCCATCAATACCTTGCTGGTCGTGATTCCTGTTGCACTGGCGTTGATTTTGCTGCTGCTGTTCTTCGCTTTCAAGAGCGTGACTTATACGCTGGTGGTCTTTTCGACCGTGCCCTTGTCGCTGATAGGGGGGATTGTGGCGCTTTGGCTGCGCGGGTTGCCTTTCAGTATTTCTGCCGGGGTCGGCTTTATTGCCTTGTTCGGGGTGGCGGTGCTGAATGGTATCCTGATGATTAATCATTTCAATGACTTACGTAAAAGAAACAGATATACTATGAGTACGAACCGGATTATTGCCCGGGGATGCCCGCATTTGTTGCGCCCGGTATTCCTGACGGGACTGGTGGCTTCGCTGGGATTCGTCCCGATGGCAATTGCCAGGTCGGCAGGTGCGGAGGTGCAGCGTCCGCTGGCGACTGTCGTGATTGGCGGGTTGATTGTTTCGACCGTCCTTACTCTGCTGATTATTCCTGTCTTCTACCGGATGGTTAATTCGTTCCCGCTGATGTGGAAGAAGTTCAGGAAAAGGAGGGGGACGAAGGTTGCCACCCTGGTTCTGCTGCTGGTTGTCCTGTCACCGGCGGCATGGGCGGAGGGGGGAGCGGTTCCCGACGCAATCCCGGCAACCGTTACGCTGGACGAGGCCCTTGCCCTTGCCATGAAGAACCATCCCCGTTTGAAGACGGCCTCGGCGGCGATAGACCGCTCGCGGGCTGCAAGGGGAGAGGCCTGGGACCCGGGAGCGACTTCCTTTTCCTATTCCTGGGGGCAAATCAATGGCGAGACACACAGTGACAACCAGTTGGAAGTCACCCAGTCGTTGGGCAATCTTTTGACTCCTTTCTATAAAAATGCCCTGGTCAGCAAGCAGGTGGCGACGGGCGAATATTATCGCGACATGGTACGCAAAGAGATAACGGCAGAGGTGAAACGTGCCTGGGCTTATTATCAGTATGCGGCAAACCTTTGTTCCCTTTACCGCGAAGAGAGCGAGCTGGCAGTCCGTTTGCAGGAGGCGGGAAAACTCCGTTACGAGCAGGGCGATATCACTTTGCTGGAGCGCAATATGGCAACGACGCTGGCAGCCGACCTGCGTACCCGGCTGATGCAGGCGGAAGAAGAGCTTCAACTAGCAGTCCGCCGTTTCACCTGGGCGTGTTATGCCGACAGTCCGATTGTTCCGGCCGACAGTACGCTGGCGTTACTTCCGGGTGTGACCGGAGAGGCGGCGCCGTCGGAAGCGCATCTGAATTATTTCCGGAGCCTGGCAGATGAGAAGATGGCGCTGCTGAACGTGGAGCGCAGCCGTTTCTTCCCCGAACTTTCGGTCGGTTATATCCGCCAGAAGATTTCACCGCTGAACGGGTTGAATTCGTGGATGGTCGGTGTTTCCTTCCCGCTCCTGTTCTTTCCGCAGCAAAGCCGTTCGAAGCAGGCGAGGATAGATGCCGGTATTGCCCGGACGGAAGCGGAAACGAGTGCCCGCCAGCTGAACAACAAGGTCGATGAGTTGCAAGCCATGCTCCGCCAACAGGGAGAAAATATCCGTTATTATACGACCGGTGCGCTCCCGGAAGCGGATGCCCTGCTGAAGAGTGCGCAGATACAATTCAAGGAGAGTGAAACGGATATTATGCAGTTCGTCCAGAGCCTGAACAGTGCCCGCGAGATAAGGAGGGGATATATTGAAGCGGTCTATAATTACAATGTCTCTGCACTGGAATTGGAATTGTATACTCGGTAAGAAAAAGACAAGCCGTCGGAACTTCCGGAAGCCATATTTTAAGAAAATAGAATATATTAAAAATAAACATCTGATGAAACGAATATTATTTCCTGTTGCAGTCCTTTTATTAGCCGCCTGCAATACGACAACTGAAAAAGAACAGACCCCGGAATCAGTTGCACCTCCTGTCGAACCGGTAGTGGTTGCCGCCGATACTATCCGTGTCGACGCCGTCACTTCGGCAACCGCCATGCCGAATCATTCTTCCTTCAACGGAACCATGATTGTGCCTCCCCAACGCCATGCCACCGTCACCCTGACGATGGGAGGGACCGTCCATTCAACGCCCCTGCTTCCGGGCGATTATGTAAAGAAAGGTGCCGTCCTCGCCACCCTCGAAAACCCAGATTTCATCCTGTTGCAGCAAAGTTACCTGGAGGCTCATGCCCAAACGGAATATCTCGAAGCCGAATACCACCGCCAGGAGCGTCTGAGTTCGCAGGAAGCAGCTTCCCAAAAACGTTTCCAGCAGAGCAAGGCCGATTACCTTTCGATGAAAAGCCGCCTGGAAGCTGCCGCCGCACAACTTACGATACTCGGAGTTACGTCCGGCGACCTGCTCAAAGACGGTATCCGTCCTTACCTGGAGGTAAAATCCCCGCTGAACGGCTACGTGACCGGGATGACCTTGAACCTGGGTAAATATATCAATGCCGGCGAACCTGTCTGCGAAGTAATCGACAAAGGCGAAACCCTCCTTTGCCTGACCGCCTACGAGAAAGACCTCGACGACCTTACCCCGGGCAGCCGCATCCAGTTCCGCGTGAACGGCATGGGAAAGCAGACGTTCGATGCCACACTGCTGTCTGTCGGCCAGGAGGTCGATGCCGTAAACCGCTCCCTCGAAATCTATGCACGGGTGAAAGGAAACCACGAACGTTTTCGTCCCGGTATGTATGTGACGGCGCGTGTAGAAAAGAAATAAGTATATTTGCGGTATGAAAGTAAATATAGATAAATATGTATTGGCAGTCGTCGTCATTTCCGTGGTGGTGGCGTTCCTGACTCATTTCCCGGAACTGATATCCCTGTTCGACCATTCCGGGGAGAACAATCTTTTCCCGGGAATGCGGATGGCCGATGTTGCCAATGAAGTGTTTTTTACTTTTATTTCGCTGCTGATTCTCTTTGCCCTGAATACGTTCTTCTTCCGGTTCAACCGTCCGGCGGCGCGCATCACGTGGGGAAAGATGGTGCTGTCTTTCGTCCTGACCTGGTTGATGAGCAATCTGTTGGGAAAGGTTTTCGTCTTCCTTCATCATCATTTCGATATTCCGGCGATTGATGCGATGGTGCACCATTACCTGCATCCGTTGCGCGATTTTATCATTACCTGTATCGTGACGGGCAGTTGTTATATGATTCACCTGCTTCGCAAAAGCCAGCAGGTGTTGGTCGAGAACCAGCAGCTACGCACGGAGAACCTGGTGAACCAGTATGAAGCCCTGAAGAACCAACTGAACCCGCATATGCTGTTCAACTCGCTGAATACCCTGCGCTCGTTAATCCGCGAAACGCCCGATAAGGCACAGGATTATTTGCAGGAACTGTCGCGGGTGCTTCGTTATACCTTGCAGGAGAATGAATCCCAAAGCGTCACCTTGCGGGAGGAGATGGAGTTTGTCTCTGCCTATATCTTTTTGTTGAAGATGCGTTATGAAGATAACCTGGAGTTTGATATCCGGATAGACGAAGCCGCCGGGGCGCGCCAGCTTCCCCCTATGTCCGTCCAGCTGCTGATTGAAAACGCTGTCAAGCATAATGAGATTAGCAATCGCCATCCGTTGGTCATCCGGGTTTTTACCGAAGGAAACCGGCTGACAGTCAGCAATCCCGTCCAGCGTAAGCTTACAGCCAGCGGAGGCTTGCAAATCGGTCTGGCAAACCTGGCGAAACGTTACAACCTGCTCTTTAAGGAGGAAATCGAGGTGCGTGAAGAGAACAATACATTTATCGTAACTATTCCATTGATATGAATGCACTTATCATAGAAGATGAAAAAGCGGCCGTCCGCAATCTGACGGCTCTGCTTTCGGAGGCGGCCCCGCATATCGGGGTTGTGGCCGTGTTGGATAGTATTGCAGAAAGTATCGACTGGTTCCGTGCCAATGCGATGCCCGACCTGATATTCCTCGATATTCATCTGGCGGACGGTTCCGCCTTCGAGATTTTCGAACATGTGGATATCTCCTGCCCGATCATTTTCACGACGGCCTACGATGAGTATGCCCTGCGTGCCTTCAAAGTGAACAGCATCGATTATCTGCTCAAGCCGATTGGCGGGAGCGACATACGGAAGGCGATTGGCAAACTGGAACAACTGCGTTCGGAGGCACCTTCAAAGGAATTTGATTACAGCCGCCTGATTCATGTGCTGAAACGGCAGGAGAACTACAAGACGCATTTCCTGGTTCCGGTAAAGGGGGACAAGTTGCTTCCGCTGTCGGTAGATATGATTCTGTTCTTCTATATCAACGACGGGCTTGTGAAGGCGGTCGTTACCGATGGGCGGGAATATACTTTTACGCAGACGCTCGATGAGTTGTCCGACTGCCTGAACCCGGATATTTTCTTCCGTGTGAACCGCCAGTATCTTATCTCCCGGAAAGCCGTATCCGACATCGACCTCTGGTTTAACGGACGCCTGTCTGTGAACCTGAAAGTCCCTGTGCAGGAGAAAATCCTGGTAAGCAAGGCGCGTGTCGGGGAGTTCAAGGATTGGTTTACCGGGAAATATACCTGAAACCCCGTTTGGTATATTATTACTGCCGCTTCGTCTACTAAAATATCCGGGCATCAGCTGTTTGTCTAGTTTTGCTTCGAGTTCAATAATAAAAAGAAGCATGATATGAAAACAGTATGGTTGTGGTTGATGTTGGCGGGAGTTTTTATATGCCGGGAAACAAGCGCACAGGTCTGGCTGAAGACTGAATATATCGGTTCGTCCGGATTCCGGGATGCCGATAATAAAAAGGTAGGCGGCAAAGGGGATATGAAGGTGATTCAGGGAGGGGTGAACATTCCCGTATCCATGAAAATGGATGAAAACAACCACCCGACAGCCTGGATGGTCGGTCTGGGCGCTTCCTATGCTTCGATGGATAACAAGGACTTGTCGGAGTATATGGAGTCGCAAATCTTCAATGCGCAGCTGGCTGTTTCGTATATCCGTCCGTTGAGTAAGAGGTGGTCGCTTCTGGCAAGTGCCGGGGTGGGGCTTTTTATGAATACCGGCAGCCTTGCCTATGCCCGTTGGGACCATGTGATGGGGGTGGGGATGGCGGCGGCTATCTGGCATCTGCGTGATAATCTGGATTTGGGGATGGGGGTTGCGCTGAATACCAGCTTTGGTTATCCGATGGTTTTTCCGGCTCTTTTCGTCGACTGGCGGCTCGAAGGGCGTTATATGGTGAATGTCTCGATGATGGACGGGGTGGAGATATCGGGCGGGATGCAGTTGTATAAGTTGCTTCGGCTGAAACTGGTCGGTTCGATGAACGGTATGCTTGCTTTCGTGGAGCGCGACGGCAAGGATAAGATATTCACCCAGCAGTATATTACGACCGGGTTGCAACCGGAACTGACTATCACGAAGTCGCTGTCCGTTCCGATAACGGTTGGCTTGTCCGCTTACCGGGCGGCCTTTTATGATGACCGCACGCTAAAAGCGATGTTCAAGTCGATGGACAGGGAATATGACCCGCATTTCTCACCTGCTTTTTATACGAGTATAGCCGTCAAATATGGTTTTTGAGGGGGATATGTATATCTTTGCGTGAAATATAGAAATAATTGAACTATCCCGTTCCCGTGCTTGACACGGGATCGCAAAGGCACAGACCGTATCCTATATGTATCTTTTGATACTGCTGGTTCTTCTGCGGCCCCGTGTCAAGCACGGGGACAGGACAGTTCACTTTTGATAATAATTAAACTCCTATTATGCCGAAGTCGGAAGGAACCTATAACAGCTTTTTGATTGATTTCCTGATAGCTCCGAAGTACAGGTTCGGGAGGCATTTGCTGCTGGTACTGTTCTTTACTTTTGTGGCGTTCAATATGCCTTATCTGACCTGCGCCGGTTTTCTGGATGAGGTGGGCGGTGTGATTGGGTATGTCAGCGGGCTGTTGCTGGCGTTTTATCTCGGAGGGATTTACCTGCACATGTATGTCCTGTTGCCCGGATTGCTGCTGAAAAACCGGTATGTGTTGTATATCATTATCGTGTCCCTGCTTATTCTGGTTATGATTGTAGTCTCTTTCGGGAGCGATTACTGGCTGAACCGGTATTCCGGGCAGGAGCCGGGGTCTTATTCCTTTTTCTATAAGAACCGGATAATGGCTGTCGAGATTGTAAGTAACTTTTTCCTGTACGGTCTGCTGATTGCCGGTACTTCCATCACTATCCTGCTTCGCCATTGGATGGGATTCTACCAGCGGAAGAACGAACTGGAGAAGGTGAACCTGAAAACTGAACTGGAATCTTTGAAAGACCAGATAAACCCGGAGTTCCTTTTTAATATGCTCGATGAGGCGGGCAGGCAGACCTTCGATAACCCCGGACAGGCATCGAAGGTGTTGATGGAGTTGAGCAGGCTGCTCCGTTACCAGTTGTACGACGGGAAGCGGGAGAAGGTACTGCTGATTTCCGAGATATCGTTTATCGAGCGTTTTCTTGAACTGGCGAAGATGAAGTATGCGAACCTGAGCTTTACCGTGACGAAGGAGGGGGAGGTCAGCCGTAAACTGGTGCCACCTTTATTGTTTATTCCTTTTGCCATTCATTATATAAAGCAGTTGTCGTCGGAAGAGTCCCGGATGGATATTTATTTCTGTTTCCGGGCAGGTGAGCGGAAGTTGTTTTTCTCTTGTATTTGTTTTGCTCCGGGACTGCCGGACGGGCAGAAAGAGCATAACGAAGACCTGGAAGATGTGAAGCATCGCCTCGATTTGCTGTTCAAAGACGCTTATAAGTTGGAGACGGTGGATGATGGGGCTCTTTGTAAAACGAATTTATGTATCAGGTTATGATAAATGCATCCGGTTTTATGTTGCGTCTGCTGGTTGATTCCCATTACAGGGTTTTCAGGCATTTCCTGCTGTTCTCTCTTAGTATGCTGATCATATCCGTGAATTTTTATCTGGATTTGATAGAGGGGAAGGAGTCTTTGATAAGAAGTAGTATTGCACAGAGTTTGATACTACTTATACCTATTTATTTGAGCGTATTTATATTGACCCCGCGTTTACTGCTGAAGAATAAGCTGGGGAAGTATGTCATCTACGTGTTTTTGGTTATCGCTGTGGCTATTTTGTTTTCTTATCTGCTGCGGCAGGAAGATATCGAAAGAGAATATAAACTGTATCAGTTTTGGCTGGCAGCCTTCTTTTTTATCTCTTCCATCATCCAGTTAAGCCTGATTATTGCGGGCGCGTCGGCGGTGATTGTTTTCCAGGATTACGTGAAATACGGCCAGCGTATCGACGAACTGGAGAATGAGACGATGCAGTCGGAACTGGAACAGTTGAAGAATCAGATAAACCCGCATTTCCTGTTCAATATGCTGAATAACGCGAATGTGCTGATAAAGGAAAATCCGGTGGAGGCGGTGCATGTCCTGTCCAAGTTGAAAGACCTGTTGAAGTATCAACTGAAAGACAGTACTTCCGAAACGGTCTATCTGGCGGACGATATCCGTTTCCTGACCGATTATCTCAATATGGAGAAGATACGGCGTGATAATTTCGATTTCATCATCTCTACGGAAGGGGAAACAGCGCATATAACCGTTCCACCTTTATTATTCATCCCTTTTGTGGAGAATGCTGTGAAACATAATAACGATAACAGGAAACTGTCGTATGTGCACCTCTATTTCAAAATGGAAGAGGAGCAGCTTATTTTTATCTGTATCAATTCGAAGCCGGCCGAACAGAAAGAGAAGCCTGTCGACGGGGGGATAGGTCTTGCCAATATCAGCCGCCGCCTGCAACTTCTGTATGATACGGATTGTTCTTTGCAAATAAATGAGACGGATATAACATATACAGTCAATCTTCGTTTAAAACTTAAAAACTGATTAGTATGAATTGTATCATTGTAGATGATGAACCGCTAGGTCGTAAGGCAATCCAGTTGTTGATACAGGATACGCCGATGTTGTCTTTGTGTGGAAGTTTCGGCGATGCCGTGTCTGCCGGTAAGTTTATGCAGGCGAGTCCGGTGGACCTGGTGTTTCTGGATATCAAGATGCCGGGGGTGAACGGACTGGAGTTTGCCCGGATGATTCCGTCGGATACGCTTGTCATCTTTGTGACGGCCTATGCGGAGTATGCCCTCGACAGCTATGAGGTGGATGCGATAGATTATCTGGTGAAACCGATTGAAATCGAACGTTTCAAACGGGCGGTGCAGAAAGCACATACTTATCATTCCCTGCTGAAAACCGACAACAGCAAGAATCAGGTGGAGTCTGTTTCCGCCAGTCATATCTTTGTGAAAGCGGAACGGCGTTATTTCAGGATACAGCTGGAAAATATCCTTTTCATCGAGGGACTGAAGGATTATGTCGTGATACAGACTCCCGAACAGCGGATTGTGACGAAGATGAATCTGAAGTCGATCCATGAGATGCTTCCGAAAGATGTTTTTCTGCGAACGAACAAGTCTTATATCGTGAACTCCAATTATATAGCCTCGTTTGACAACAATGATGTATTTATTGGAAAGTATGAAATATCGATAGGGAATAGTTACCGGGATGCGTTCTTTGAGAAGTTTTTTATGAAGAATAATCTGTCGGATTGAGTACTGTTCTTTTGAAAATCCCGTATATTTGTCGTTGAAAAATAAATAAAGTGAACAAAAGATGCCTAAAATAGCCGCTGCCTTTTCCATTAAGAGTTATGGATTATACACAGCCAGGGAACGCGAGTCGAAGGATTAGGCAGGATAAGTTTGTGGGAGATTGATATGAAAGAATCAGTACGGATATTCCGTTTTATCATAGTGGGGACCCTGAATGCTCTTATTACCGCCCTGGTTATTTGGGTGTTGATGAAGGGTGTTGGATGTAATTACCTTTGGTCGAACATTGCCGGTTATGTTGCTGCGTTGGTTAATAACTTTTTTTGGAGCAAATACTGGATATTCTCCTCCCGGAGTGGAAAGTTTGAACGTGAGGTGCCTCTTTTCCTTGTCGCTTTCGGTTGTGCTTACGGCTTACAGTTTCTCTCCCTGCTGTTGATGGTGGAGATAGGTGATATGAATGAATACCTGGCGCAGTTCCTGGGGTTATTCGTATATGGCGCCGTCAATTTCACGATGAATAAACGGCTGACTTTTACCAGAAAACAATGATTTCTTATCCGGTAGTGACACTATTCAAACTTTATCCTTCAGGCTTCAGGAATATATAATCCTTGAAAAATAAGGAATCCAACTGAAGGGTGCCACATTCCGGATTTTGATTCCGACAGATAGGCACCCGTTTGCCAACCGATAGTTATTTGTTTGTCTGCGGGTAGTTATCCGCTCCAAAAAGCATAGGTGTTTTGAAATGTTAAGTCAGGACTTTTGATGACAAAACATATATGCTTTGAAGACAAAAGTCCTATGTTTTGCCGGAAGTTACTTTATCCGGAATTTCCGTATACATTTTTTTACAATTCTATCCCTTCAGCCGTATATATTGAAAAATATTCTCTCCCGGCAACTGAAAGCTGAAAGCAATAATTTGAAAAGATACAGAGTGTATAAAGTTTCTATATGGTCCAATCTGCGTCATCTGCGTGCCATATAGAAACAAATGCTATGACTCGAATCTGATAATAATTGAACCTGTCCATCCTCATGACCATATTGGCATTAAGCTTGCGTCGTATTCTTCCAAATCCGTATCATATAGAAGGGCAGGTGTGTGAATGCGAATACAAAGGAGATGATTAGCAAAACCTTGCTTTCATCCCAACCCACTGTCTGCTGGTGCCACAACCCGGTGATAACGCAGAGGACGGAGAGGGTGATACCTATCATGTTCAGCGAAAGCTGTCCTTTGCGATGTTGTTGCATATATTCCAACTTACTGTGTTTAATGCCGTAACAGGCATAAATATCCAATCCGATAAGCATCCAGAGTACCAGGCGAATCCATGTGTCGGCCGGAAGGAAAAGCATCATGCAGAGACAAGTCACGATTCCGAGAACCGGTACAAGCGGAACGAACGGCGTTTTAAAAGCACGTTGCACGTCCGGCATCGTTTTTCTTACCACCAATACGCCTGCACAAACCAGTGTAAAGGCAAATAATGTCCCTATACTCGTCATCTCCCCGGCTACCCTGGCAGGTACGAAGGCCGCCAGTAATCCGACCAACAACATGAAAAGCAGGTTACTGCGTGCCGGAGTGCGGAATTTTTCATTGATATGCGAAAAGAATGGAGGCAATAACCCGTCGCGGCTCATGCTCAGGAATACGCGGCTTTGTCCGAGCAACGTAACCATAATTACCGAACAGTAACCAAACAGGATAGCCAGTACGATTGCCTTATTCAGCCAGGGATAATCCGGTTGGATGACCCCGGCGGCATCTGCATGTCCCATATGTGAAATAGCTACGGCAACAGGCGCAATCCCTTCCTGCCCGTTGAACTGGCTGTAATGTGCCACTCCGGTCATCACATGGGCGAAAAGCATATAAAGGATAGTACAAACCAGCAGGGAAACAAGAATCCCGATCGGCATATCCCGTTTCGGGTTTTTAGCTTCCTGTGCAGCAGTCGATACGGCATCGAATCCGAGGAAAGCGAAGAAAACGATTGCTGCCCCGCGAAGCACACCGGAGAAACCGTATTCACCTAACGTCCCGGTATTCGCCGGAATATAAGGAACATAATTCTCCGTATTGATATATTTCCATCCCAAAGCGACAAATACCAATACGACCGAAACCTTGAGGAAGACAATTATCCCGTTGAAAATCGAACTCCCTTCCGTCCCCCGTATCAGGAAAATACTCATCAGTACGACAATAAGAAAAGCAGGTATATTGACTATCCCTCCGTCCCAGGGACATGCCGTCAACGTATGTGGCAGATGGATACCCACCCCTTCGAGGAATACGACCAGATACCGGCTCCAACTGATACTGACCGTCGTTGCGGCTACGGTATATTCAAGTACCAAATCCCAGCCGATAATCCAGGCAATCAGTTCCCCCATCGTGGCATATGAATAGGTGTAGGCACTTCCGGCAACCGGTATCATGGATGCAAATTCGGCATAGCATAATCCGGCAAAGCAACAGCCTAACGCAGCAATGGCAAATGATAAGGTAATGGCTGGACCGGTATATCCGGCAGCAACGGTTCCGGTGATAGAGAATAACCCGGCACCGATGATAACCCCTACACCCAGTGCGACCAGACTCCAGGGGCCTAATACCCGTTTCAGCGTTTTACTACCCGACTCATTAGCCTCCGCCTGTAAAGCGCCTAACGGTTTCTTTATAAATAATCCCATTCTTCTGTTTGTTTAAGTGTGGCTGCGTCAAAAGCCTCTTTTGTCATTGCGGACTCGATGCAACCTCACAGTATTTCAATAATCGGCCGCAAAGGTAGGGATTACAGGAAAAATATACAAATTCAGTTATGAATGGACAATCGTTCCCAGATGTAATCGGGAATCAGCTTCCAGAAGAATACCAGTGTGACATACCGCCAGTCGATAATGACTGTCCGTTTCTTTCGTTTCAAAGCCCGTACAATCCGTTGTGCTACCCGTTCCGGACGCATCAGTAGCGGATAGTTATCATTTTTTAGCAAAGCCGTTTTCACGAACCCCGGACGTATATCGGTAAAAGTTATCGGTAACTTTTCCATCCTGGCTAACTGTGCCAGTGCGTCGATATAAGTATTCTGGAAACGTTTGGTGGCGGAATAGGAGGGTGCTACTCCCAAACCTTTAGTCCCGGCGATAGAACTGATAACGGCCAGATGCCCGCATCCCTGTTCCTTGAAATAATGGTAAGCGGCAGTGACCATGCGGGTAAAACCGATTGCATTGGTATTGACGGTTGCCAGTTCAATGTCCGGATTCAAAGTCCGGTTCTGATTGCCGACACCGGTACTGAGCAGGAACAGGTCCATGCCTCCCAGTTTATCAATTAGCAGGTGGAGCTTGTCTACGGCTTCCACCTCAGTCACGTCGAGCTGTTGTATCTCTGTCTGCTCGGGAGCCTGCTCCCTGAATGCTTCCAGCCGTTCCAGCCGACGTCCTGCCACTCCAACGCGCCAACCCTGTTGACGATATATCTTTGCCACTTCGTAACCGATACCGGAAGTCGCCCCGATGATAACAATCCTTTTCACGATTTCTTTTTATTTAAAGACTAATAGAAGAACAAATGTAAGTAAAACTTTATTAATTCAACGTTACGCTTCTTACTTATTGATATTCTATCGCTCACACATTCTTTTTTAGGCTATTCTTTACTTGTTCATTCAATATATTCTTAATACCTTGCCACCGTGTTAGCTATAGCTTAAGAGATTCATTGTCCTATAAATAAAATAGCATGAAAATAAACAATCTCATCTTACTGGTATCCCTTTTAATAATGGGAAGCCAGGTTGTAAGCTCCCAATCGAAGACAGGCGACTTACCGGTATTTGATTTCTCAAAAAACTATCCTCAGAAGAAGTTGCGCCTTCAGGATATGGCGGAAATAGAGTATGTGCCTTTGGAGACAACAGATGAAATTTTGTTGGGTGGTTCATCGGTACTTTCAGCTGTTACCGATAAATATATTCTTATCCATGAATCCCGATTGGGTGATATATTTGTTTTCGATCGTAAAACAGGAAAGCTTTATTCACATTTCAATCACAAAGGACAGAGCGGGCAGGAATATACATGGATTAATGTCGGTACAATTTTAGATGAGAAGAAGGAAGAAATCTATGTGTGTTCCCAATTCATTCAGGTTTATTCTCTGAAGGGAGACTACAAACGGACATTGAAAATAAATACATTTGATAATGAAATGAGTATTTTCAATTTTGACGATGAATCTCTACTTATCTATGAAGGTGTAATAATTGAACCTGGTCGTGAAAGTAAGACTAAAAAGTCCCCTTACCGTCTTGTCTCCAAAAAAGATGGTAGCCAGCTTTCTGTATTAGACATTCATTTTGAAAAAAGATATACAAACAAAATAGCTCAATCATTGGAGGGTAATATGTGGAGACCTTTTGGAATTTATTATCCTCAAAATATGCATTACGGTCCGGATCTAATGATTGCGGATATTTCATCCGACACATTGTTTCGGTTATCCCCGGATAAGGGATTAATACCCTTATTAACCCGCAAGCCATCGACTCATGCTCCTGAACCTCGGAATATATGGATACCTTTATTAACAACTGATAAGTTCATGTTGATAGGTACGCTTCTATTAGATTTTAAATCACTGAAAGGCGGACCGATTCCAACGTTTATGTATGAATTTAAGACCGGTGAAATAAAGAAGACGCCGATTTTAGATACAGAATATGATACAAGGGCTTGGAGTCAGGGAAGATGGTCGCCGGATGCATCGCCTGATATCGCACGGAATATGGTCGCTGAAATGATTCAGGCATCAACGGTTATAGAGGCTTATCATGGAAAACGTTTGGCCGGGAATGGAATGAAGATTGCAAAGACACTTGTCGAAGACGATAATCCGGTAATCAGGATTATTAAATTCAAGTAAGAAATATATTAGTGCCGGTAGTTGCTTACTTATTGGCATTTATACAATAATTACTATATTTGTGGAAACAAATCTTTAAACCATATTTATACCATGAAACATTTATTTTTTGGAAAGCTATTGGTTGTGTTGCTCTCCCTTTTCTGTGTATGTTCGGTATCCGCACGCAAACCTATCAAGACGTTGTTGATTACCGGGCAAAACAATCATAACTGGCAAGTTAGCCATGTTGTTTTAAAGCAAATACTGGAAAACTCCGGTCGTTTCTCCGTAGATTTCGCTGTGTCTCCTTCACAAGGACAGGATATGTCCGGTTTTGTGCTTGATTTTGCTCCGTATGAATTAGTTGTGTTGGATTATAACGGTGATTCATGGCCGGAAGAAACAAACAAGCGTTTTCTGGAGTTCGTGCAAAATGGCGGGGGAGTGGTCGTTTATCATGCGGCAGATAACGCTTTCTCCAAGTGGCCGGAATTTAATAAGATATGTGCCTTGGGTGGATGGGAAGGACGAAATGAAAACTCCGGTCCTTATGTGTATTGGCAGGATGGCAAACTAGTCAAGGATAGTTCTGCCGGTCCGGGCGGTTCGCATGGAAAACAGCATGAATATGTGTTGAACGGGCGTGATAAAATACATCCCATTGTAAAAGGATTGCCTTTGAAATGGCGTCATACCCAGGATGAACTATACGACCGTATGCGTGGTCCGGGTAATATCGGAGACTTGCTTTATACGGCTTATTCGGATAAAGAGACAGGAGGTTCAGGACGTGAAGAACCGCTTGTCTTTACCGTCGATTACGGAAATGCCCGTATCTTCCATACCATGCTCGGACATGCCGGTGCTACTGTTGAAGATAATACAGCTATGCAGTGTACAGGCTTCCAGGTTTTGTTACTGCGTGGTGCGGAATGGGCTGCAACCGGAAAGGTAACTCAGAAAGTACCCAAAGATTTCCCGACCGAGACACAGTGCAGTTACCGGAAGGATTATAAGGAAAAGAAATAAATAGATATTACTTTTCTTTTGAAAGAAAAGCAATCAAAAAATCAAGGCTGTATCTGGTTTTTACCGGAGCAGCCTTGATTTTTTATCTATCCTTCCAAGAAGGAAAAATAGGTTTATTCAGCTCGTAATGTATCTGCCGGAGCAATTTTAGATGAGAGGTAAGCCGGGTACCAGGCTCCCAGTGTGATAAAGAATGCCATAAGCAGATAAGTCGATATCAAACCGGCAAAGACGCGGAAGAAAGTGACCGGCATAACATTCGTGTCAATCAATTCCATTTTCGCAATATTAATGCAGATGATAGCGGCAGGGATAGCCACCAGGCTTAATAACAGCCAGCCTTCTCCGATCATCATTTGCAATATCTGGCGGCGTGTGGAACCAACAGCCAGGCGAAGGCCGATTTCAGATTTCCTGTACTCATTACGGAACCAGAAAGTGCCGATGATTCCCAGGAATATATTGAAGATCAGGAATGCCATAAAGGCTATCCGGTAACGGATGGCATCCGTCACTCCGTTTGTAAGATAAAGTCTGTTTCTCTGGTCGTCGTAAGAGTCGACTCTGGAAAGTATGAAATTACCGATATTTATCTGTTCCCTTATATCCCGTTGGAAATCTTCTATGAATTTTTGTTTGTTGAGCCCGGGTTTTACCCGTATACTGATTTCTAACGACCAGGCGAGTTGTTGCTCATTCCATTCTTTGAAATAGGAAGTTGGTAACATAAAATATGCCGCTCTTTCTTCCCGGCTGTAATCGTCACGTTTTAATATCCCGCAAACACCTCCTATCCGAAAAGAATTGTCATTCTTCATGTAAATAGAATGTCCTTTAGCTTGTTCTCCGGGGAAAAGTTCTTCAGCTAGTTTACGGGAAATGACAATGTTCTTTTCGGTCAAAGCATCTTTTAAAGAAGATCGGTCATCTTCGTTCAAGGGGCGGACTCTGAATACATCGAAATAGGAAGGAGTAACCGGTAAATATTGGAACTGCACCATTTTCGAACTGTCTTTTCCCATTTGGTTATCCATATAACTGGGGTTATAAGGACTACTATTTTGTGTCAGGCAAACCTCTTCTACCTGTGGATATTGCCGGATACGTTCTATAATAGATAGGTATAGGGCAGCTGCCTCTTCCGTGTTTTCATGGTGAATATAGTTGGGACTACTTTGCGGCACAGTCGTGAGCCGTACCTGGTAAGTGTCTTTTATATCGTAAGCACTATCGACTGAATTGGCATATCCGATCGTTGTGAAGTAGTCCATGATATACCATAAGAGAATGAATACCAGGAATAATTCAGCTACAATCCAAGCATTTTGCCGGCGTTGTTTCCATAAAAGTTTTAAAAGATGATGTATCATGATTCTTGTTATTTATCGTTTAAAGCATCGACAATGGGACGTCTGAGTGCACGCCAGGCAGGAACGAGAGCAGACATCAGGTTTAAAATCAGGCAGAAGATCAGCGTATATCCGAAAATTGCCGGATTGATCAGCATGCCGGGAGAAAGATCGATAGAGGCGGTGAGTGAACTGCCGTCCCAGTCGTAATTCCCCAGTAACCATCCTTTCAGCATAAATATCAATCCGTAGGAGATCAATAATCCGATCAGTCCGCCTAATAATGTGAGCAGCAGGTTTTCATATAATATCTGCAAAAGCAATGTTCTGTTCTGGGCTCCGAACGCTTTACGGATACCTAATTCTTCCATGCGCTTTTTCATGCGTGATGCAGTCATTCCCGTCAGATTGATGGAAGGGACCAACAGCAGAAGGAATATTACTGAGAAGATTTGTATAAAGAGTTTCATGAATTTCGGACTGGCGAAAGAATCTGTGCGTAACCAGGCACGTAGAACGGTGTCAGGTTGTTCGTTTAGTACAAAATTGTATTGTGGAATATTTGCACTGTAGCGCCGGCAATTTTCTTCAGCTTCCCGGCGGATAGCGTCAAAGTCGCCCGGTTTCTTTGCCAGGATATAAAGCTGCATATGACCTAAGATAAAATCACACCATTTACTTCCCTGTATCTGTGAAGGACGGTTGGTGAAAGGTATCCACATTTCAGCGTAACAGAATTGTGCTATGGAAGGTACATCTTCTACGACACCGGAGACTTGGTATTCTTCAAAGTTCAGTAGAAATGTTTTACCTGTTGCATCCGATGTATTGAACAGCCTGCGTGCCAGTGATTCGCTCACGACGGCTTTTCTGATTCCGGAGGTAAACTCTTCTTCCGTATAAGGTTTTCCGGCAAGGAATCTGAACTGGAATATTTTCCAGAATGCAACATCCGTACCCATGACAAGTCCGTTGTATACTTCATCACTTCCCGGGGTTTGTATGAATTCGGTCTGTTCTCCGATCGGGAGGATAGCAGTGACAGCCTCCGGAGTCTGCATTGAATAAAAGCATTCTTTGATGGTCGGATAAGAAAGCCGGCTACTCCCGTTTCCCTGGCCTTCTGTTTTATTTAGAATTTTTCCGTGTTGTATGACTAACATCCGGTCACGGTTGATTTCCGGTGCGATATTTCCAGTCCGGAAATAATATAGTATAGCCAGTATCATGACCATCGTAATGGCCAGACCGGTACCGGTTATATAAATGATGCTGAAAAACTTGTTTTGCCTTAGCATCTGCATAGCCTGTTTGAGATAGACCTTATACATAAAAGACTTTGTTATTATTGTTTGGAATCTATAATAACAAAGTCTGTGCCATAAAGGTAAATGCCTGTCGTTCAGTCTATGGATATACTTTTTACTGTTCGTTATCGGACATAGTGTTCATTTTTGTAAGGCTTATTATTCCATCTTCCAGCGAAAAATGTTCATCGTGATCGGCCAGGTAGCGGATTACGGTGATGATCTTGTCGTCGGGAAAAGGTAGGTTCTCCGTCAGTTTCTTAGCCTCCTGCGGACCGTCGGTCAAAGCCTTCTGCAATGCGTCACGGATGGTATTGAACGTATGGTTGTTCAGGCCCGAATCGTTTTTTGCCAGACATACATCGCAACAACCGCAATCGGAAGTTCCTTTTTCACCGAAGTAAGAAATCAGCATCCGGCTCCGGCATATCCGGTTTTCGTTGATGTATTCCATGACCCGGTTGATACGGCTTTCAAAACGTTCTTTACGCTCTTCGTAGGCCGAACGGGGGATTGACAGGTATTTAATCTCTTCCCGGGTACGGGTATAGATAATGAGAGGCGTTTTCTTATGAGGAATGTAATTGACAATCCGGTATTTGGAAAGTCCGACCAGCACTTCATAAATTTCCTGCTGACTCAGTCCGGTACGGGTAGAGATCAGCCCTTCATTAATATATACGTAATCCGAAAACAAACCGGTGTAGGAACGGAGTATCGTTTGTATAACCTCATCCGTCTTTTTATCCTGATGCAGGTATTTGTAAAGCTCGTCGCGTGTGGCGGTAAATACCAGACGAGAAGCATTTTCCTGTTCTTCCGTATATTCTATGTAGCCTGCCAGTTCAAGTATCTTAAGGGCATGATGTGCTTGTAGATGCGAAAACTTATAGGCTGTACAGAAATCGACCAGGGAGAAGTCGTGTACTGTATCCAGTCCGAAGCCCATTGCTATCTGATAATAATTACCTAAAGCATCGTACACCCGACTGATAAAATCCCTGTCCGGAAATTCATCGGCCAACCGTTTCTTCAACTTTGTACAATCTATATTGGAACACAAAGCGACAGCGTAAGCCCTCTGTTCATCCCGTCCGGCTTCCTGATAATACTCTTCCAGCGATCCGGGCATATCCATGTGGACCACCAGGCGCACGTCCGGCTTGTCGATACCCATCCCGAATGCATTGGTCGAGACAATTACCCGACACTCGTTATTCTTCCAACGGCTTTGGCGAAGGTTTTTATCGTCGCGGTTGAGGCCGGCATGAAAGAAATCGGCCGATATGCCGGCTTGCTGAAGCAGGGCTGCTATTTCTTTCGTCCGTTTCCGGTTGCGCACATAGACAATAGCCGTTCCGGGAACTTTTCCCAGAATGTATATTAATGAATTTATCTTATCTTCCGTCTGACGGACGATATAGGACAGGTTCTTCCGGACGAAACTTTTCCGGAATACATTCTTTTCTCTGAAATGTAGCCGTTCCTGGATATCATTCACTACCTCCGGAGTCGCTGTTGCCGTCAGAGCAAGAACCGGCACACCGGGAAGTTCTTCCCGGATATCGGCGATGCTCAGGTAAGAAGGACGGAAGTCGTATCCCCATTGCGAAATGCAATGGCTTTCGTCGATAACCAGCAGACAGACATTCATTGCCTGTAGCTTGCTTTTGAATATATCGGTCCCTAACCGTTCAGGCGAAACGTACAGGAATTTATAATCACCGAAGATACAGTTTTCCAGCTGGGCGATAATCTCCTGGCGGGTCATGCCCGAATAGACGGCAGTAGCTTTTATCCCCAACCGGCGCAGGTTATCCACCTGGTCCTTCATCAGAGCGATCAGCGGGGTTACGACAATACATATTCCTTCCATTGCCAAAGCCGGAACCTGGAAGGTAATCGACTTACCTCCCCCTGTCGGCATTAGCCCGAGTGTATCTTTCCCCTCACAAACGGAGTGAATAATATCTTCCTGTAAAGGACGAAAAGCAGGGTATCCCCAATACTTTTCTAATATCTTATGGTAGACGTCCACCGGTTCCCTTCATATGTCATCGACCTTTATGTCTTTAACCATGAGTTGCAAGGTCGTGTTACCGTTATATGTATTCTCTTCAATCGTATAGCAGATATTAAAAGGTTTCATCCCTTTAATATGCGGGCTGTGCTGATGCATTCCGAAAGCGATGCCATGGATGGGCGTGTTCGATTTGTCGTCTATCAGTTCCAGCTTGATATGTTCCAGTTCTTTGCCGACCAGCTTGCTTGTCCCGTAATCTTTCACGTTCAGCGAGCAAAATACCGGTTTCTGGTTGTCCGGACCGAAAGGATTCATCTTTTTCAGTTCGCTCATGAACTTGGTATTGATGTCTTTCAGGTCGAGAACGGCGTCGATGTCGATTTGCGGGATCATCTGTTCGGGGATAATCTCGTCGGCAGCCAGCTTCAGGAAACGTTCGGTAAATTCATCCAGATTTTCTTCTTTCAGGGAAAGGCCGGCGGCATAGGTATGTCCCCCGAAGTTTTCCAGCAAGTCACGGCAGTTCTCTATTGCCTTATAAATGTCGAAACCGGTAACCGAGCGGGCAGAACCGGTGATCAGTTCGGATGATTTGGTCAGCACAACTGCCGGACGGTAATATTTCTCTGTCAGTCGCGACGCAACGATTCCGATAACTCCTTTATGCCAGCCAGGATTGTAAACGATTATTGCTTTCCGGTCTTCCATATTGGCGAATTCATCGATGATAGCGTTTGCCTCGTCGGTTATCTTTTTATCGAGTTCGCGTCGTTCGTCATTGTATTGGTTGATGTTTTCACTCTTCTCACGGGCTGACTCTACATCTTTGGCGAGCAACAGGTCGACCGCTTCTTTTCCGTTCATCATCCGTCCGGAAGCATTGATGCGCGGACCGATCTTGAAAACGATGTCGCTGATGGTTATCTCTTTCCCGGTAAGTCCGCAGATGTCGATGATACCTTTCAGTCCCAGGCTGGGATTACTGTTCAACTGCTTTAGTCCGTAATAAGCCAGGATACGGTTTTCTCCCGTAATAGGCACGATATCGGAAGCAATGCTGACAGCCGTCAGTTCCAGTAATTTCTCCAGTTCGGAGAAAGGAAAGTTATTGCTTTTGGCAAAAGCCTGCATAAATTTGAAGCCTACGCCACAACCGGACAGATGCTCGTACGGATAGATGGAATCTACGCGTTTAGCATCCAACACCGCAACGGCATCGGGCAATGTATCATCCGGCATGTGATGGTCACAGATTATAAAGTCAATGCCTTTTGTCTTTGCATACTCAATCTTTTCGATTGCTTTGATTCCGCAGTCGAGCGAAATAATTAATGTGACTCCGTTGTCGGAGGCATAATCAATCCCTTTATAAGAAATACCGTACCCTTCGTCATAGCGGTCGGGAATGTAATAATCCAACGTCGATGAATAGGGTCTTAAATACTTATACACAAGCGATACGGCAGTCGTGCCGTCTACATCGTAGTCGCCGTAAACCAGAATCTTTTCTTTATTGCCCAAGGCTCTGTTCAATCGTTTCACCGCTTTATCCATATCCGGCATCAGGAACGGGTCATGCAGATCGTTCAGATTGGGTTTAAAGAATTTTCTGGCTTCTTCAGCCGTCGTAATCCCTCTCTGAACAAGCAGGAGACAGATGACCGGGCTGAAACCGATTTCGGCCGCCAGCGCATCTCTCTTATGTAATTCTTCTTCTGTCGGGGTTTGAAAATTCCATTTGTTAATCATTATATATTGTTTTTTTCTTTTTATTTTTTCTCGTAGGCTAGCAGCCCAGTGTCCGGCAGTTTGTCCTTGTCCCTTTATATTGGAACATTTGTTTCATGCCTATGAAACTATAGTTTCACCTAGGAGAAACATTTGTTTCATTAGTATGAAACATAGTTTTCTTACAAGGGCGGGGAAAAGATTCCCTGTAGTTTCAATCCGTAAAGTTAGGAATTTAAAATGGATAAAAAGTATGAGCTCGCAAAAATAGTTTTTTTGTTATTATTTTTTTATAAGTACACGAATCATTTGTACATTTGTCACAATATTATTAAAAACAATGACGGAAGATATAAAAAAAGCTTGTGAAGTAATGCAGGAAGGGGGTATAATCCTTTATCCGACAGATACTATCTGGGGGATCGGTTGCGATGCGACCAACGAGGATGCGTACAGCGTGTGTACGAGTTAAAGAGAAGAGCAGACAATAAGGCTATGCTGGTTCTTATGGATAGTTCTGCCAAATTAAATATGTACGTGAACGATATTCCGGATATTGCCTGGGATTTGATAGAAGTAGCGGACAAGCCGCTGACTATTATTTATTCGAATGCGAAGAACCTGGCAAAGAATCTGCTGGCTGACGACGGTAGTGTAGGTATCCGTATTACCAATGAAGAATTTTCCCATAAGTTATGTGAGCGTTTCCGTAAACCGTTGGTCTCTACTTCTGCCAATGTGAGCGGGGAATTGTCTCCGGCCAATTTCTCTGAAGTGTCCGAGGTAATAAAGAATGGTGTGGATTATATCGTTTCCTACCGCCAGGATGATATGAGCAAGGCACAACCGTCGAACATCATTAAATTGGGTGCCGGAGGTCTTATTCAGGTGATCAGATAATAATGAAAAGAAGCAGAGAGGCCGCAAAATACATATTATCGGATTTTATATCGGCAGCCGTAGCCTGGTTTTTATTTAACTGGCTGCGCTATGAAGAACTGGCAGTATATGAGGGCGCTACTTCCTTTACCAGCTATCTGGGGTATGTACAGGTGGTGAAGGGACAGTTGTTCGTTCCGTTCTTTTGGCTGATATTATATTATTTTTCGGGTTACTACAACAAACCATTCGGTAAGTCAAGACTGACGGAGTTATTCTCTACGTTTGTGACGACACTAATCGGAGTGGTATTTATATTTTTTGTTGTGGTGCTGAATGATTTGCCTCGCTCTTTCCATATTTATTATGAGTTGTTCTTCGTCCTTCTCGGATTGCAGTTCTTTCTGACGTATATTCCCCGCCTGGTAATTACACAGAGCGGTTTGCGGAAGATTAAAAGCCGGGAGTTGGCAATGAACGTGCTCATTATCGGTGCCGGGAAGAAAGCAACCCGTATTGCAGGTGATTTGCACCGGATGGGATACCATATTTCAGGTTTTATTCCCGAAGATGATGCGGCTCCGGTAGAAGTGGAGAAAGAGCTGGTTGCCGGAACTTTATCCGGATTGGCTTCGGTTGTGGCAGATAAGAAAATTGATGAACTGGTACTGGCTGCCGAAACGGAGGACAACAAAAAACTGCTTACGATTCTTTATTCGCTTTATCATTATAAACTGCCAATCAAGGTGTTGGCGGATAAGTTGAGTATGTTGTCGCAGGTGAAGATAAAGACAATCCGCGGGATTCCGCTGGTGAATGTGACGGAGAATAACCTGTCGGCGGTGGAAAAGAATATAAAGTTTGTGATGGATAAGGTTGTCTCTGTGTTGGTCTTGCTGATATTTTCGCCGATGTATCTTTATATAGCCTGGCGGGTGAAGAAAGATTCGCTGGGACCGGTCTTTTTCCGTCAGGAACGGATTGGATATATGGGGAAACCTTTTTATATCTATAAGTTCCGGACGATGTATGTGGATGCGGAAGATAACGGCCCTCTGCTTTCATCGGAGAAGGATAAACGGATTACTCCGTTCGGCCATATATTGAGGAAATACCGGCTGGACGAGTTTCCGCAGTTCTGGAATGTACTGAAAGGCGATATGTCAATCGTCGGTCCACGGCCGGAACGGAAGTATTTTATCGACCAGATTGTGAAAAAAGCTCCTTTTTATTATTTGTTGCATAATGTGAGACCGGGTATTACTTCATTGGGAATGGTGAAATACGGTTATGCCAATGATGTCGATAAGATGATAGAGCGTTTAAAGTATGATATATTATATTATGAAAATATGTCGTTAGTGCTGGATATAACAATTTTGATTTATACGGTGAGAACGGTATTTACAGGTAAAGGTATTTGAAATGGCAAAAGAAGGTTTATTTTACAGGTTCCTGTTGTGGAGGGACAAGCATATAAAAGAAAAGCATTTTATTCTGGTAATCAGTTTCCTGGTCGGAATATGCACGGCAGCGTCTGCGATTATCCTGAAACAGTTGATACACCTGATTCAGCATTTACTTACTGGGAATTTTGATGTGAGCGGGGTGAATTACCTGTACCTGCTTTATCCGGTAATCGGTATTTTGCTGGCAGGGTTGTTTGTAAAGTATATTGTGCGTGACGATATCAGCCATGGGGTAACGAAAATCCTCTATGCTATTTCGCAGCGCAAAAGCCGTATCAAGCCTCATAATACCTGGACTTCCATTGTTGCCAGTTCGGTGACGATTGGTTTCGGTGGTTCGGTAGGAGCGGAGGCTCCGATTGTACTGACGGGAGCGGCCATCGGTTCCAATCTCGGACGCCTGTTCCGGATGGAGCAGAAGACGTTGATGCTGTTAGTCGGCTGCGGTGCGGCAGGTGCAATTGCCGGTATCTTTAAGGCGCCGATTGCCGGGTTGGTTTTTGTGATCGAGGTCTTGTTGCTTGACCTGACGATGACGTCGGTGTTGCCTTTGCTGATTTCTTCGGTGACGGCGGCGACGGTTTCCTATATTTTTACGGGGACGGAAGCGATGTTTAAATTCTCGCAGACAGAAGTGTTTGAGATAGAACGTATCCCATACGTGTTGTTGCTGGGTGTCTTCTGCGGATTGGTTTCCCTTTATTTTACGCGGGTGATGAACCGGGTGGAAGGAATGTACCGCAAGTTGGGGGTGTACTGGAAGAAGTTCCTGCTCGGCGGTGTTATGCTGAGTGTGCTTATCTTCCTTTTCCCTCCGTTGTATGGTGAAGGTTACGACACGATTGGTTCGTTGCTGAACGGGCAGTTCTCCCATATAATGGATAAGAGTTTGTTCTATGATTTGAATGATACGTACTGGGGAATCCTGGTATTCCTGTTCCTGATTCTGCTGACTAAAGTGTTTGCCTCGAGTGCGACCAATGCCGGCGGGGGATGTGGTGGTATCTTTGCACCGAGTTTGTATCTGGGCTGTATTTCCGGTTTCCTTTTTGCGCATGCTTCCAATTATTTCCCTTTCACCATGTATATCTCTGAGAAGAATTTTGCATTGTTGGGGATGGCGGGAATTATGTCGGGCGTCATGCATGCGCCGCTTACCGGTGTGTTTCTGATTGCGGAACTTACCGGTGGATACGACCTTTTCCTGCCGCTGATGATTGTTTCCATCAGTTCGTACCTGACGATTCTGATGTTCGAGCCTCACAGTATCTATTCGATGCGTCTGGCACAGAAAGGTGAATTGCTGACCCATCATAAAGACCGCGCCGTACTGACTTTGCTGAATACGGATAGCGTGATTGAAAAGGACTTCCAGGTTGTTTCTCCGGAAATGTCGCTGGGAGATATGGTGAAGGTGATTGCAAAGAGCGGACGTAACTCGTTCCCGGTAGTCGATGAAAAGGGCGTTTTGCTGGGAATCGTGTTGCTGGATAATATCCGCAACATTATGTTCCGTCCGGAGTTATATAACAGGTTCCATGTATCCAAGTTCATGGTGTCGGCTCCGGCTAAGATATGTATCGGGACACCGATGGAGCAAATCATGGGGATTTTTGATGATACGAAGGCCTGGAACCTTCCCGTGGTGGATGAAGAAGGACGTTATGTCGGCTTTATGTCGAAATCGAAGATATTTAATTCATACCGCGAAGTATTGGTAGAAAACTTTTCAGGAGATTAAAAGATGGAAAAAAAAGAGTTACGGATTGTATATATGGGCACCCCCGATTTTGCGGTGGAGAGCCTGAAAGCCTTAGTCGAAGGCGGATATAATGTAGTAGGGGTGATTACGATGCCGGACAAACCGGTCGGACGTCACGGAAGTGTGTTGCAGGCAAGCCCGGTGAAGGAATATGCCATGTCGCAGAACCTTCCTGTCTTGCAGCCGGAGAAGTTGAAAGATGAGGCATTCCTCGCTGAGTTACGTGCTTTGGAGGCTGATTTGCAGATTGTGGTCGCCTTTCGCATGCTGCCGGAGGTTGTCTGGAATATGCCCCGTTTCGGAACATTCAATCTTCATGCGTCTTTGCTGCCGCAGTATCGCGGGGCGGCTCCCATCAACTGGGCGGTGATTAATGGCGATACGGAAACGGGTGTGACCACCTTTTTCCTGACACATGAAATAGATACCGGCAAGATTATCCGTCAGAAACATTTACCGATAGCCGATACGGATAATGTCGGAATCGTACACGATGCCCTGATGACTATGGGCGCCGGCCTGGTGACGGAAACGGTGGACTTGCTGCTGGAAGGAAAAGTGGATGCCGTTCCCCAGGAAGAGTTTTTTAAAGACCCGGCAGAACTTCGCCCGGCTCCGAAAATATTTAAGGAAACCTGCCGGATAAACTGGAATCAACCGTTGAAGAAGATATATGATTTTGTCCGCGGACTCTCTCCTTATCCTGCTGCATGGACGGAGTTGGTTGCTCCGGACGGAAGCCGCATGGCGTTGAAAGTGTATAAGACGGAAAAGCGTCCGGCTTCGCATGACCTGGCAACCGGCACTATCTGTACGGATGCAAAGAGTTATGTCGATGTGGCTGTTGAAGACGGTTATATCCGTTTTCAGACATTGCAGCTGGCCGGAAAGAAACGGATGGAAATAAAAGATTTCCTCAACGGTTTCAAACAAATCGGTGATTATACAGTAGAATAATAATGAAGGAAACCAGGCGCATTATCTATATAACACTGGGTTCTTTCTTCCTGATATTGGGAGCAATCGGCATATTTGTTCCGTTGCTCCCGACTACTCCTTTCTGGTTACTTACCTGCTGGTTTTATATCCGTAGTTCCGAAAAGTTATATAACCGGGCGATGGATAACCGTTATTTCGGACCGTATATCCGAAATTATCTGGTAGACAAAGCAATCCCGCTACGTTCAAAGATTATCTCGGTGGCGGTGATGTGGCTGTCTGCCATTCTTACTTCTCTTTTCCTTATTGAATATCTTTGGGTGAAAATCTTGCTGATCCTGATAAGTATCGGGGTGACCTGGCATATTCTTTCGTTTCCTACAAAAAAGTAAAATTTCTTTAGCCGTAAAGCCAAAAGCCTCTTCTTCTCGCATTATGACCCGGAGATAGTGAAATGGCTGATTGACCTGGTAAAATAATAAAGTAACGAAAAAGACTTTATTGGTTAATTGTGAGTTGATTACAGTTTTCTCGTAGTTCCGTGCTCAGGGAACTCCAGTTTCCCAGGCAGGAAACGCGCGTTTCCTCCTAAGGAAACTGGAACCCCTTCGCAAGTAATTATCTTGTTTCTTTCAATGCATCTTCCAGACTGATGCCTAACGCATCGGCAACGCCTTTGCCATAAGCTGGATCGGCTTTGTAACAGTTGCGTACGTGACGTTGCTGGATGAACAGTTCGGCACCACCGATCTGGCGGGCGGTGTTTTCGAATAACACCTGCTGTTCGTCGGGCGGCATCAGGCGGAATAAAGCACCCGGCTGGCTGTAATAATCGTCATCGTATTCGCGTTCGTTATAATTATAGATGTCGCCGTTCGCTTTCAAAGGCGGTTCTTTCTTTTCGGGAGAGTCCTGCCATTCGCCGTAGCTGTTCGGTTCGTATCCTTTTGCGGCACCGTAGTTTCCGTCTACACGCATAGCTCCATCGCGATGATAAGCATGGAAAGGACAGCGGGGTTTGTTTACCGGTATTTGTTCGGAGTTGACTCCCAGACGATAGCGTTGTGCATCGCCGTAAGAGAAAAGGCGTCCCTGAAGCATCTTGTCGGGAGAGAAGCCGATACCTTCTACTGTATTTATCGGGTTGAATGCGGCTTGTTCCACATCGGCGAAATAGTTTTCCGGATTACGGTTCAGTTCGAGGATGCCCACGTCTTGCAGTGGAAAGTCACCGTGCGGCCATACTTTTGTCAGGTCGAACGGATTGATACGATAGTTGTCTGCCTGCTCTTCCGTCATCAACTGAATCTGGAATTTCCATTTAGGGAAATCTCCCTTTTCAATGCTTTCAAACAAATCACGCTGATGCGACTCGCGGTCTTTGGCGATGATTGCTTCTGCTTCCTGGTCTGTCAGGTTCTTGATTCCCTGTAATGTCCGCAGGTGGAATTTCACCCAGATACGTTCGTTCTTTGCATTGATAAAGCTATACGTATGACTACCGAATCCATGCATGTGACGATAGGAGTAAGGGATTCCACGTGAGCTCATTGTGATGGTAACCTGATGCAATGCTTCAGGAAGTAACGTCCAGAAATCCCAGTTGTTGTTTGCACTGCGCATGTTCGTTTTCGGATCTCTTTTGATGGCGTGGTTAAGGTCGGGAAACTTCAGCGGGTCGCGCAGGAAAAATACCGGAGTATTGTTCCCGACTAAATCCCAGTTACCTTCTTCCGTATAAAACTTCATGGCAAAGCCGCGGATATCACGTTCGGCATCGGCCGCTCCGCGTTCGCCGGCAACAGTGGAGAAGCGGACGAAACATTCGGTCTGCTTGCCTACTTCACTGAAGATTGCTGCTTTTGTGTACTTTGTAATGTCATGTGTGACGGTGAAAGTACCGAATGCTCCGGAGCCTTTGGCATGCATACGTCTTTCGGGAATAACTTCGCGGTCGAAATGGGCCAGTTTCTCCAAAAACCACGGATCTTGTAATAACACTTGTCCACGCGGACCTACTGTCTGGATGTTCTGATTGTCTGCTACGGGACGACCGTTGGCAGCTGTGAGTTTCTTGTTCTCCATAGATGAATTTTTTATCTGTATATAGTCGACGACATTCTATCCTTGAATATTAATGTAACCGAACGGACACAGCTTTTGTTTTTAATTATTGAACAAAAGTAAAATGTTATTTAGCAGAAATCAAATAGGTAATTTTGATACGTGGATAAGGGTTATTTATCAGGAGAAACAACAAACGGTTGTCCGGCCTGATAAAGATTTGGTATTAATCATCAATCTCATTTGGTTTTTCAGATTATTGTAGTATATTTAGCCTTCAGGAATCAAGGCGTTTGCCTAATTGTTGGCTTTGAATAAAAATATGAACTAAAAAAACAGAATAACGCATATGACTGATCTGACTATAAACACTTTATATGAAAACAATCTTTCACTGGAAGGATCGACCCGTATTGATTTTACGAAGACTGTAAATTATATATCAGCTCACACCTCTTTGGATATAGGGATTGTAAAGAACAGATGTCCGTCCAGTTACCATATATCGAATCTTTTATTAAGGAAAGCGCAGCTATTATATCGGAATAATGATGTTTCCTGGATAGAGGCAATCGCTGCTTTCGAAGAACTGCATGCAGAATGTTTGCAGAAAGACAGAAAAAATGCGATCGGAGCGTTTACTCTTGCTTTGGATATTTTTAAGTGGATCAGTGAAGGATCAGATTACTTGCAGTCTGTCTATAAAGATGATGTGGAGCAGAAGCGGGAGGAAATCTTTCGGCGGATGGATAATTTGCAAGGGAAAATAGAAGCATGTAAATGCATTTTGGATAAAAGGACCGAATCTCGGCTGGCGAGCATACTGTTCAGGTTGAAAGCGAGCGGGAATCTTTGGCATGCAGAAAAAGAAATCCGGCAGATATTATATCTTTTATCCTATGACACGGATGTTCTGACGAATGCTTTGATGTTGGTTGTCCGTTTGATTAATGAACTGATAGCAAGCAAGCGAATCGGGAAAAACGAACTTGCAGAGTTATACAGCCTGTTAAAAAGAAAAGCGCAGGCGGCGGAAGATAAGACTGCCGAAGTATGGTACATGGATGAATGGAACACTGTCCATCCGGTTATTACGAATGCGATACAAATACATGCTTTCCTCTACCTGGTATCGAAAGAGGCAGAAGTTGCCGATTCTGACCGGGCGGTGATCGCTGCACGTATTTGCCGATATTTATCCCGTATCCCTTCTGTTTATGGTGGTGTACTGAAAAATAAATCGTATACGCTGCTAACCGGAGAAAACCGGCTGAACGGCAAAATCCGCTGGGACAGTTTGTGTGATTATGATGAAAGGCGTATGCTGGAACAACTCGTTACGATACCAATTGAAGATGCTTCCTGTCCTGTTTTTGAGCAGGCACTTAAGTGGCAACAGTATAGCAATGCATCGAATACGCTGACACTCGATAACGATGGTTTTACGCTCAGTACACATTTGCCCCATGCTTCCCTTTTATGGAAAGGGCGCAAAGACCGGGTATCTGTGTTGAATAACAGGTTGTTTGTGGCCTTATTCGATAAACCGGTCTGTTCGTTCGATGCCTGTAAGACCATAAAAGATTACAGGTTGTACTGGAAGCAGCTGGCGGAAGATTTTCCTCTTTCTTTGCAGGGTAGCAAACCGGTTGTCGAGATGTTTCCTGAAGAAGAAGCGTTTATTGCGAAGAAGTCGGAAGAAGAATTTCCGGGGATTGTCTATCCTTCGCCTGACGAGCGGGTAAATATTCGTATTTTGTCGATTAATAAAGAATCGATGTCGATGTATGCGGAAATAATCGACAAAACTTATCAGGGAATGAAAGCCCGTTTGCCTTTTGCCTATATCAATTCCTGTTATAGCATGATTCCCGGATTTTCCGATCTGTTTTCTGTCAACCAATTGTTTCAGGCTAAAATAAAAGAAGTGGAGAAAGGTGAAATTCTTTTATCCCTGATACAGGATTTCAATGAATTTATTTATCCGGAATGTGTACGGCGGAAAGCATTGCTGGGGAAGGTAGTCGAAGTTCGTGACGGGAAAGTCTGGTGGTTGCTTTCGTCCGGAGCTACGGCTACGACTGCTTTGACCTCGCATAAAAAATACCGGATCGGAGATATCTTTAAGGTTGAATATGTCGGTCTCCTTTCCCACAAACTGAAAAATACGATCAATGTGCAGTCGCATGTGCCTCGTCCTGACCATGCGGCTTTCGACCGGTCCGTGTTGGAGAATATACGCGATTTCTTTATATTTCTGACAAAAGAGATTTATAAAGGAGACGGCGATTCCGTGTTATTGACCGATCAGAAGAAAGAGAATAACCCTTTTTTCGTCGCCCTGAAAGATCTGAGCCTGGAAAATGTGAATATTACTCCTTGCGATATGAAAGAAAGCAAAGAAGTAGTGGAAAAAGAGGTGAAGAGCACGCTTGCTGATAACCCGGCATTAACGATCGAACTGGTGCGCGAACTGATCTTTTGCGTGGATTCGCTGGTTTTGGAACTGGATGATTCTACCGAACGGTTCAATGTATATAACATATTGAGTCTCTTGTGTAACTTCACCGGCAATCAGGCGTTGGCTCGTTATTACCAACTTTGTGCCGACTATATATATAATGTAGAAGTGCTGATGACGGAGCCTTATCATACCCGTTTTTCGGAAGCGAACATACAAAAGTTCCGCGATCTGCTGAAGAAGATGGAGCTCATGGATATAAACCGTTATGGCCGCAATCTGAAACAGTGCCGGCAGGTGATACGGGTGATGCAGACGTTGTATGAAAAAGACTCTTTCTCGCTCTTGAACTCTTTTATGCAGGACAAGAACCCGCTTGTTTCGGAATTGGCCCGCTATTTCAGTATTGTTCGTTTTCTAAGGGAGAAAGATACGGAGTTGCAGGAGGTTATCTATAAAAGCATCAATTTGCTGCTGGGCTTTAAGGATCCCGGGAAAGAAAAGAAGACATATGTTCCGGTCTACTTCGGGCATGAAGGCATGGAGAAGGAATTTAAGACATCGGCCTTTATTCATGCCAATAAAAATGCCGGCGAAGATCAGAGTGTCGTCCTGGCCCGTGTCATCGCCTCTTTCATGAATACAGACGGAGGAACGCTTTATATCGGCGTCAACGACAAAGGCTATCTGAACGGGTTGGCAGAGGATTTGAAATTTGCCCGTAACGACAGTGATGTCTACCTTCGTGAAGTCAACAGAAGTATCATTTACCAGTTGGGAGAAAAAGAAGAAGACCGGAACCGGTATCAGGAAAATATCCGTTGCCGGATCTATGAATATGAAGACGGGAGGATGGTATTGGCCTTTAGGGTGGTGCCGATCAATGAAGTGGTGAAGGTGAAAGGGGTTGTATATACCCGAACAGGCAGTTCAAGTATGGCAAAGGCGGTGTGCAACGTGGACGAGTTTGTTAAACAAAGGCGTACACTGAAACTGGATTCAACACCTAAGAAGCCTGAGTTTCCGGTATTCTTCAGCGAGGAACGGAAAGAATACATTTTTAAGGTACAACAAGACAATAATGTGCAACAGGAGATTTTTCTCCTGCCGGAAGTAGAAGTAAAAGAGGAGACCGTTCTTCCGCCAATGCGCGAGATAAAAAAAGACAGTGAGAAGGGAAAAGCTAAAAACAAAGCGTATGCGTGCAAAACATCCGGTTTGCGAACGAACCCCCTGATAAAGAAACCGGACCACGGATATACGCCGGGGCACTTATTCGTTTCTTTGTTTGCCAACGGAAAGATCGCCAGTTCTCCCAGTCCCAAAATAGGTGTTTGGGGAGGCGAGGGAAAAGTCCTGTTCTCGTATAATCCGGAAGATAAAGAGGATATCCTGGTTGCAGTTTTCGCCAATGGCGAGGTCGGCCTGTCGAATCTGAAAAAAGGAATATCGCAACCCAATACTCCACTGGCATTCATCGATTCGGTAGACGGACTGCTCTTTTTGTCTCCGGCTCATAAAACAGACTATCTTTTGCTGATCGCGGATAAAGACGGGGAGAAAAGATTCCGTATTATAGCATTGGATGATTTTGAAAAGTCGATGAGCATTCAACCCCGTAATACGCTTGTACTCGAACCGGATAAAGGTACGTTCGTCTATGCAGAGATCCTGTCTGCGGAACAGGTCGGAACCCTTAATGAAGATAAATTGTCGTTGAAGGAATTTGACCAGTACAATGCCGGACGGCGATGGGAACATACCGTTTATAAATCGGATGTGGAAGTACTCAGTTCTATGTGTGGGATTACTTTCTGATCACATTGAGTGATCATTCCGCAACAGAATAGATAAGAGGATGCGTCGAAAAGTTATAGTCTTTTGGCGCATCCTCTTTTTATAATCTAAAGACCTGTATCAGGCTTTAGTTGCAGTTTTATTGGGAGAGGCTTTGTCCAGCCATTTCTCCTGGAAGGTTTGCATCCATTCGTAGAAGCTGGGGATAAAGGCGGTCGCAAAAATCGTATTGATGGCCATACCGAATACGACGGCTGCACCCAATGATACACGGCTGGCTACTCCTGCTCCGGTGGCAAACAACAACGGCATGACTCCGAGTACAAAGGCAAACGAAGTCATCAGGATAGGACGCAGGCGGACGTGTCCGGCTTCGAGGGCCGCTTCGCGTATCGGATTACCGGCGGCACGGTAGTCGCGGGCAAATTCGACAATCAGGATACCGTTCTTTGCGGAGAGGGCTATCAACAGGATAATCCCGATTTGCGTATAGACGCTGACGGGCACTCCCATAATGAAACAACCGAGAATGGCTCCCAGCAAGGCGATTGGCAATCCCATGATGGCTGCCAGCGGACTTGTCCAACTTTCATATTGTGCCGAAAGAACCAGGAAGGCCACCAGTAAAGCCATACCGAATATCAACATCGTGGTCGAGCCGGCTTTGGTCTCCTGATAGGCGACGGAGGTCCATTCGTAACCGAAATTGTCGCCCAGCTGTTCCTGTATGAGTTCTTCCATCGCCTGTATGGCTTCTCCCGAACTGTATTTCGGATTGGCAATACAAGTGATGGAAGCAGAAGAATACATATTATACAGGTTAATCTGGTCCAATCCCAATTGTTGTTTCGCTTCTGTAAAAGCGGAGAAAGGAACCATCTTGCCGGAACTGTTTTCCAGGCTCAACCGCATAACATCATCGATGACCTTCTGCGCCTGTCCGCCGGCTTCAATCTTGACCTGATAGATACGCCCGAACTCGACAAAGTCATTTACATAGGCGGCTCCCATGTAATAGCTGAGGGTTGAAAAGACATCGCTCAACTGTAATCCCAGCAACTGCACCTTGTCGCGGTCGATATTCAGACGGTATTGAGGAACATTCGCCTGATACATACTGGATAAACTCAGAAGTTGAGGTTTGGTACGGTATGTTTCCAGCAATGTCTGTATGGCATGCTGCATTTCGGTCGGTCCCAGGTTCTTGCGGTCTTCCAGTTGTAGTTGCAGACCGCCGGAAGCCCCCAGGCCGGGAATGGCAGGAGGAACCAGGGCAAATATCTGCGCTTCCTGAATGCCATAGGCTTCCCGGTTGAAGCGGGCGACGACGTCTGCTGCCGTATGACCTTTCCCTTTTCGTTCACTCCAGTTCTTCAATACGACAAAATAGGTACCGGTATTCGACAGTTCGCCGCCTCCCATCACTGAGAAACCGTTTATTCCCATATAGGTTTTGACTTCTGGATAAGTGTCCAGTATCTTGTTGATTTTCTGGCTGACGGCTTCGGTGCGTGGCAGGCTCGAGGCCGGCGGCAACTGGCTGGAGATAATGAAATATCCGTCGTCTTCTTCCGGGATGAAGGTCGAAGGCCAGCGCATGAACATGACGGCTGCCGTAGCTGAAACGATCAGGAAGATTATCAATGTGACCAGCTGATGTTTCAACATGCGGTCGACAACATCATCGTAGATCTTCTGTGTTTTGTCGTATACCTTATTGAAGGCTTTGAAGACGACAAACTTCGGATCGTTAGTGACGCGCAGGAACAGGGCGCAGAGTGCCGGTGTCAATGTCAATGAGTTGATGCCGCTCAGGACGGTTGCGGCAGCAATCGTCAGGGCGAACTGTTTGTAAAGCTGTCCGGAGATGCCGCCAATAAAAGTGGTCGGGATAAATACCGCCAACAGTACCAATACGACACCGATAACCGGTCCGACGAGTTCGCTCATTGCTTTTGTTACCGCTTCGCGTGCCGTATACTTCCCGGTATCCATGTATCGCGACGAGTTCTCGACGACAATGATTGCGTCGTCTACCACAATGGCAATCGCCAGGATCAATCCGAATAACGTTAATGTATTGACCGAGAATCCCAATGCCCCCATGACAGCCAGCGTTCCTATCAATGAAACAGGAATACTGAGGCAGGGAATGATTACCGCCCGGAAATTCTGGAGGAAAAGGAAAATAACCAGGACAACCAGCGCTGTTGTCTCCAGGAAAGTCACCAACACTTCGTCGATAGAAGCGTTGATGACTTCTGTCGTGTCGAGGGTAACGCCGTATTCAACGCCTTGCGGAAGGGTGGAGGCAATCTCTTCCATCTTTGCCCGTACAGCTTTGGATACTTCCAGCGAGTTGGAGCCGGGCAGCTGGTAGATGGCAATGGCGGCAGCCTGTTGTCCCCGTAACCGTGAAGTCACGTTGTAGGAGGAACTGCCCAGTTCGATACGGGCAATATCTTTCAGCCGGAGTATTTTACCGCCTTGCTCTGTCCGCAGGATGATATTGCCAAATTCCTCCGGCGTAGTCAGCCGGCCTTTTACGGTCAGGGTGTATTGATAAGGATTGTTCGCCTCTGCAATTGGCTGGCCTACGTAACCGGCAGAAACCTGCCTGTTCTGTGTCGAGATAGCCTGGAAAACCATATCCGGCGTCAGGTTGCGGATGCGCATGACTTCGGGGTCGAGCCAGATACGCATGCTGTAGTTGCCGGCTCCCATGACACTTACCGAACCGACTCCCGGCAGACGGGCCAGCTGGTCGGTCAGGTTCAGGCTGGCATAGTTGCTCAGATAAAGTCCGTCGTAAAGAGAATCCCTGGAAGTGAGGGAAAGCATCATCACGATGTTGGATGATTGCTTTTTAGTCGTGATTCCTTGTACGATTACTGCTTCCGGCAGACTGCTTTGTGCAATGCTGACACGGTTTTGTACCATGACGGTAGCCATGTCGATGTCCGTACCGACAGCAAAAGTGATGGTCAGCGAGTAAGCGCCCGAACTGGAAGAGTTGGAGCTCATATAAAGCATTCCGTCCACACCGTTCACCTGTTGCTCGATAGGCAGTCCGACGGTTTGTGAAACCGTCTGTGCATCGGCACCCGGATAGACTGCTGAAACCTGTACGGTAGGCGGTGTGATATCCGGATATTGGGCGATGGGTAATACGTTGAGTGTGACCAATCCCGCAACCACGATAATCAGGGCAAGAACGGTGGCAAAGATGGGTCTGTTTATAAAGAATTTTACCATGACGTTCTTATTTTATAGGGGTAATACTCATTCCGTCACGCACTTTCAATAAAGCGGTGGTGACGTAACGTTCGTTCGGTTCAAGTCCGCTGACGACCTGGCGTAAGGTGTCGTCTACCAACTGTCCCGGTTCTATATGACGGTACCGTACGATATTGGAATCGTTTACGATATAAAGATATTTGCCCAGCTGGTCGGTGCCGATGGAGGCGTCGCGTACCAGGACGGCATCCCGTTTTTCGCTGTAGGGCAGGGTGATGGTGACGTATAATCCGCTTTTCAGTTCGCCGCCCTTGTTATCCAGGTTGGCACGGACATTCAGTGTTCCGGTCGACAGGTCGACATTGGGAGAGAAATAATCCAACTGTCCGGTGTAGTTTTGCCGTCCGTTGTCTCCCAGATGTACGGCGATTGTTTCCGGCAGTTTGACGGTCGAATCGTTTTGGGCAGCGGTAATCATCATTTTCATAAACTGGTTATCTTCTATATTGAAGTTGACGAACATTTTGTCATCTTTATAAAGGGTAGCCAGCGTGACGGGCTGCGCCGCTCCGTTGATATAATTGCCGATGTCGTAAGTGGCCCGGGTGATTCGTCCGTCGAACGGGGCACGGATATAGCAGTAGCTGAGGTTGGTGCGTGCCGTATTTAGTTCGGCTTCCGAATTACGGACGGATGCTTCCATTTCCTGTGCGGTCGATTGGGCCTGCAATACCTGTATCTGGCTGACGGCTCCGCTTTTGGCGGCTTCTTTCATCCGCTCGTAATTGCTGCGGGCATAGTCGAGTTGCGCTTTGGAGGTTTTAAGTGCCGCCTCGGCCTGGGTTACATTATCCTGATAAGTGTCGGGCTCGATCACGAAGATGAGTTCTCCCTTCTTCACTTTGCTGCCGGCCACCAGGTGGGAGGTCCGGAGATAACCGTTTACCCGGGCCACCAGATTGACGGTCAATTCCGAACTCAGATAACCGGGATAGTCTTTTGTCAGCGTAATATCTTTTACTTCCGGTGTTGCCACGCTGATGGAAGGGGCGGCTGTTTCCGCCGGTTGCTTTTTCCCTTTGCACGATGCCAGCGTAAGGACCGACAAGGCGATCAGGGCGATTCTGACAGATGTTTTCATATTTGTGTTTTTTAGTTTGGTAAACTAACCTTTCTTAATACCCGTTTTCGTCCCAGCCTCCGCCCAGTGCCTGGTAGAGCTGAATCAGATAGACGAGCGACTGGCCTTTGGCTTGTGTCAATTGATTCTCATACGACAGCAGCGAGCGTTGCGCATCCAGTACATTCTGAAACGGTGTCAGTCCCTGTTTATAGAGGTCGAGTGAGAGGTCGAGCGTTTGCTGGCCCTGGTTGACTACTTCGCGGAGGGCGACGATTTGTTTGATGGAGTTTTTATAGGAACTCATCGCGTTATCGACTTCCTGTACGGAGGTGAGGACGGTTTCGTTGAACTGCCTGATTGTTTCGTCTAACTGGACTTTTGCCAGGCGGGTTGCCTGTGCCAGTTTGCCTCCCTGGAAGAAATTCCAGGAGATGGCGGGTGCGATTTCATATGTCAGGCTGTTATGGTTGGCTATCTTATCGATGTCGTGAGAAGCGAATCCGATGGAACCTTTGACGAAAACCTGCGGCCACCAGTCGGATTTGGATGCACCCAATGTCGCGGCCTGGGCGTTGACCTGGCGTTCGGCAGAACGGATATCCGGACGACGCAGTAACAGGTTGGCAGGGAATCCTACTCCGACGGTTTCGATGTAATCGGGCAGGGGACGCGGATGGTCGATCAGTCCTTTAACGTCTTGCGGATACAGTCCCATCAGCACAGCCAGGGCATTCGTGTACTGGATGATACCTGCTTCCAGCATGGGGAGCGAGGCCTTGGTACTGTAATATACGGATTGTGCCTGTGCCACATCCAGTTTCGACACCAGGCCGGTTTCATACCTTTTCTGGGTGATTTCGACTACAGCCTGTTGCGACAGACAGTTTTGGGTGACTACATCGACCTCCTGTTGCAATTCACGCAGATTGATGTAGGCCGATGCGACCTGTGCACAAAGCGATACCATGACGGCGTTGTATTCTTCTTTGGAGGCAGCGAAATTCTCTTTCTGCGCTTTCACCCGGTTACGGATACTACCGAATACGTCGACTTCCCAACTCATGGAGAGCGAGGCATCGGCATATTGGGTGATTGTTTGCGGTAAACTACTGGTGTTGCCGCTGCTTTGTTGCCGGTTCCATCCCGCCGATAGTCCCAGCGTCGGTGAATAACTGCCCTGTTGTATGCGCAGGTTGGCTTTCGCCATAGCGATACGATCGGCAGCCATCTGCACAGAATAGTTCTGCTTCACGGCCACATCGATCAGGGAATCCAATACCGGATCATTGAAATTCCTCCACCAGTTGTCATCAACGGGTAGGGTTTGTTGGAAATTACTGTCATTCTCCTGCCACGCTTCCGGCAATGCGTGATCGAGGTACTTATGCTTAGCCTGTGCCATCAGCGTCATTGGCAGAAAAAGGCAAAGCATAGTATAACACCATGTACTTATGTGCATAACTTTTTGTTTAGATTCTACACATAAACACAAAAAAGTCACTCTTGGTTTAATAAAGGACTAATTTTCACAGGATAGTAAAATCTCGTTTAAAATGAATAAAAACTCGTTTTAAACGGACTTCACATTCGTTTTAAACGAAGTTTAGGCCTTTTTTGAAGAATAATTTATCTTTGCCGGTGAAAAAGAAAGAATGGCTAAAATGGCAAAGAACAGGAAAGAGGAATATAAAGAGCAAAATCTGCAGTATCTGGAAGAAATAGCTTCACAGGAAGGTGTAAAGAAACTGGCTGGCGGGATATTATATAAAGTAACGGAGCAGGGGAGCGGTACTGTTTCTCCCCGGTTGGATAACGTTGTTTCCGTTCATTATCGGGGGACTCTGATGAATGGGCGCGAATTTGATAATTCATACGAACGCAACTGCCCGGAGGCTTTCCGTCTGAACCAGGTAATCGAAGGATGGCAGATTGCACTTCAACAAATGCATGTGGGGGATAAATGGATCATTTATATCCCTTATACAGTAGGATATGGAAACCGGGCTTCCGGTCCGATTCCTGCATTTTCAACATTAATCTTTGAGGTGGAGTTACTGGGGATTGCCTGAAGATTAGAGCAGTGCCATTTAGTGTATTTTGACACTGCTCTTATAAAGAATAAACTCCTTATTCTCCTTTTTCAATTTGCTCCTGTACGATTGCATCTACCACGGCAACGGTTGTCAGGTTGAGGATGTCGCGGGTAGAGCTTTCTACGTCGGTGAAGTGGATCGGTTTGTTCAATCCCATCTGGATCGGGCCGATGGTTTCTACGACACCCATTTCGAGCAACAGTTTGTAAGCACTGTTGGCCGAACTCAGGTTCGGGAATACCAATGTGTTTACATCTTTGCCTTTCAGCTTGTTGAACGGATACATATCGTCGCGCAACTTCTTGTCTAATGCAAAGTTTACCTGCATCTCACCGTCTACGACGATTTCCGGGTGATTCTTGTGAAGGTATTCGATAGCGCCGTGCACTTTCAGCGGGCTTCCCTGCTTATCGGAACCGAAGTTTGAATAAGATACCATCGAGATAACCGGATCGTGCGCGAAGAACTTCACCGCATCATGCGTCAGGCGGGCAATGTCGATCAGGACTTCTGTGGATGGATGACGGTTAATCAGCGTATCTGCCATAAAGAAAGTACCCTTTTTGCAAGTTACAATGTTCATGGCACCGAAATGGTCGTATGTCGGACGGATACCGATGATCTCTTCCGCCAACTTTGTCACTTCCGAATAACGGCTGTAAACACCTGTGATAAATGCATCCGCATCGCCGGTTGCCACCATCATCATACCGAAAGCGTTCCGGCCGACCATCTTTTCGCGTGCTTCCGAGAAAGTAACGCCTTCGCGTGCTCTCTTTTCAGAAAGGATACGGGCGTAGCGGTCGCGGCGTTCTTCTTCGCGGTCGTGACGCAGGTTGACGATTTCGATACCTTCCAGGCTCAGGTTTTCTTCGGCAGCAATTTTTTCCAAACGTTCTTCGTTGCCTAACAGGATCGGATAACAGATTCCTTCAGCTTTGGCTTCTACGGCCGCTTTCAGCATGTTCACGTGGTTGGCTTCAGCAAATACCACACGTTTCGGATTTGCTTTTGCCATGTCGGTGAAGGAGCGGAGCAGTTTATTATCGTAGCCCATCATTTCACGCAAATGGTTGGCATAGCCTTCCCAGTCTGTGATTGTTTTGCGTGAGACACCCGACTCGATAGCTGCCTTGGCAACAGCAACCGATACTCGTGTCAACAACCGTGGGTCGAGCGCTTTCGGCAGGATATAATCGCGTCCGAAAGTCGTACGTTTCAGTTTATACGCTGCATTTACCACATCGGGAACCGGTTCTTTTGCCAGTTCGGCGATGGCATGTACGGCGGCCAGTTTCATCTCTTCGTTGATTGCTTTGGCATGTGTATCCAATGCTCCGCGGAAGATATATGGGAATCCTAAAACATTATTGATCTGATTCGGATAGTCCGAACGTCCTGTTGCGAAAATAATATCTTCGCGTGATGCCATTGCATCGGCGTATGAAATTTCCGGATTCGGATTAGCCAGAGCGAATACGATCGGGTTTTCGTTCATGGAACGCACCATCTCTTGTGTCAGCACATTGGCAACAGACAATCCCAGGAATACGTCTGTACCGACAACGGCTTCTTCCAGCGTCTTTATATCTCTTGTGGTAGCAAATTCTTTCTTCGATTCGTTCAGATCGGTACGATGCGTAGAGATAACCCCTTTACTGTCGCACATGATGATGTTTTCCTTGCGGGCTCCCAGCATCACATACAGTTTCGTACAAGAGATGGAAGCGGCACCTGCACCGTTGACAACGATTTTTACATCTTCAATCTTCTTTCCGGCTATTTCAAGCGCATTGAGCAGACCGGCACCGGAGATGATTGCCGTACCATGCTGGTCGTCGTGCATCACCGGGATATCCAGTTCCGCTTTCAGTCGCTGTTCAATCTGGAAACATTCGGGCGCTTTGATATCTTCCAGGTTGATACCGCCGAAAGTAGGGGCGATTGCTTTTACGGTTTCGATGAACTTATCGGGATCTTTCTGGTCCACTTCGATATCGAATACATCGATTCCTGCGAAGATTTTAAACAGGAGGCCTTTGCCTTCCATAACCGGTTTGCCGGCAAGCGCTCCGATATTACCCAGTCCCAAAACAGCAGTACCGTTGGAGATAACGGCTACCAGATTACCTTTTGATGTATATTTATAGGCATCAAGCGGTTCTTTCTCTATTTCCAGGCAAGGCTCTGCCACACCGGGAGAATAGGCCAATGATAAATCTGTTTGTGTACTATAGGGTTTTGTTGGAATTACTTCAATCTTTCCGGGTTTGCCTTCGGAATGATACCGAAGTGCTTCCTCTTTTGTTATCTTTGCCATAGACTTATGATATTAGTAGATTTTGTGTACGTTTTAAAATCGCCCACAAAAGTAACAAATTATTAGATATATAGTATGATATGCTTACAATTAGTTGGAAATATTTTGAATAAAACCTTTGATGTCAAAATTAATTGTTAACTAAATTCTTTTCATAAAACTCCAGTGCGCATAGATTGGCGGCGACGGTTTCCAGGGTTGTTTGTCCGGCTTGCCAGGCATAGACTGAATCGATAAAACGGTCTGTTAAATGGATGGCTTCAGACATATTTAATTCATTGATCCAGTGTTTGAGGTCTTCCAGCTTTTGGAGGGTGACCGGTTGTATGTTGCGCAAGCCGGAGAAGGCGATGTCGGAAAGCTGGAGTTTCAGTTCGGCAAGGAGATTCTTTATGATCATTGTGTTCGCTTTTAAAAAGTTAGAAGTAGAAGTTATCAATCTCTGAAGAGGTGATGATGCTGATTGGAATCAGTGTGTCCGGTCGTTTCTGGCAGACCATGTAACGCTGTTTCTTTTCTGTATAGGGTTGTCCCAGTTGTTCCAGTTTGCGGATGGCATTACGGTTCAGTTCGCTGTATGCCAGGGAACCTTCCGTCTCTGTCTGACCGTCAGTCATGGTGAAATAGAGTTTCTGTTCGGAGGAGCTGAACCGTACCTCTGAAAGATGAGTGAAAGGGACTAAAGCCAGTTGTTCGGGTTGTTTTTTCCAGAAATAATCGTAGTGTTGGTCCGGACGTATGGATAAATCGGATAACTCCGGAACCGTAAGTAATGTATTCAGATGACCGATTGTTACTTTATCTGCTATCTCACATTGTGTCTGTGAAGACGATGAGAGGCGGTTTTGCCTGTTCAGCTTGAAGTTGCGCAATGTAAGGGTGGATATCGATAACCGGGCCAGTGATGCGCTGTTCCCCCAAAAGTTTTGCATCTCGAGTTGTTTCCTCAGGTTTTCCGGTGTAACGAGTGACTGGGTATGTTCATAATAATCAGCCATGCTCGATGTCAGCGTGCAGATACTCTCTTTCTCCTGATAGAAGAAATAAGCCGTAATTCCGAAATAACCCGAACGGGTTTGCCAGGGATAAGCGCCCAGTCCGGTGAAATGGCCGATAGGGGTGGTGTAATAATCCGAGCGTGTCCCTTCAATCAGTTTGCCGAGCATCTCGTTGTTTTGTGTATTCCGTAAGAGTAAGGTAAGCGTGTTATACAACCGGGAGAGCGTGGCAAAAGTTGTCAGAGGCTGAAAACCCACATGTTTGGCAAGCATATTTTCGATATCGGAGGAGAGCGAACGGAATAAGCGGGCCAGATTTCCGATTCCGCAGGTTTCCAGGCGGATGGAATACTGGATGGCTGTTTCCGCCTCGTTTTCCCCGCAACTGATCAGGCCTTTTTCCAATATGCCGAGGATGAAACGGGAAGCTCCCTGTAAGACTTTTACCGTATCCTCCGTCAGTAGGGAGAGTTCCGGTTGGTTGCCGGCGGAGTCGGACGATAGTATTCCCTGCCGGCTCAGGTATGACAGGATGGCTATCAGTTTATGTTTGCACAATCCGTTTTCTCCGCATTTGCAGACGGAACGGTTCAGGCTGTCTTCTTTTGGAAAATAGACCGTGATGTTTTCGGTGTTGATAGTGGCTTCCAGCATATCGCCTTCCGTGAAGTCGGCCGTCCAGCCATCCTGGATAAGACGGAGGGTGTCTTCGAACAATTTCTTGCCGGCCTGTTTGCGAAGTTGCGTAAGGTCTACATTTATCAATTTCTCCCAGGGGGCGGAAGATGGCAGCTCCGAAGACGTTTCCGGCACGGCGTCTTTATCGTCTTCTGCGGTTGCAGCATAACCGGCTGCGGCAAGTATTCCCATCAGGATATGCTTGCAGACAGTTTTGGAAGGACAGCTGCATGTGCTTTGGGATACATTGGAAGCGAGGCAGACGGTGATGTCGTCCAGTTGGACCTGTAGATGGCTGCCTGTAGCCGTCAGGGCGATTTGTCCGGTCGTTTCCAGGTCTTTCAGGGCACGTTTATATAGACCTTTGTTTGCCAGCGTAACCAGGAAGGCTTCGTTGGCAAAAGGGACGAACTGTCCGGCGGAAGCGTGGCATCCGTCTCCATTTATGATATAATCTTTCCTATCCATTCTGCTAACTCTTCAGGGGTTATTGCGGCTACATCGGCACCCATGCCGGCAATGGTCCGTGCGGCACGGACATCATAACAGGGAGCACCGGAGTAGTCGAGTGCCGGCAATACGAACAACTTACTTCCTGCTTCGATGATGTCGCGGCAGGAGCGGAACATATAACTATAGTTGTTCCCGTCGTAAAGGTCGCTTACCAGTACTACTATTGTTTTTTGTGGCGCGGAGATTAGTTTCTTTCCATATTCCAGCGCTTTATGTATATCCGTTCCGCCACCCAGCTGTACTTTCATCAGGATACCGACCGGATCGTCGAGATGTTCGCTCAAATCGACGACCGATGTGTCGAATATCGCCAGCTTGACCGAAAGAAACGGCATTTTGGCAAAGATGGAGGCCATGACAGCCGTATAGATTACCGAATCGAGCATGCTGCCGCTCTCATCTACCAGGATGACGATATGCCAGGGATTGTAACGACGTATGTTCTGGTTGAAATACAGGCGGTCGGGGATAATTGTTCCGTGTTCGCGGCTGTAGTTTTTCAGATTCTTTTCGATGGTCTGCTTGAAATCGAAGTTCCGGAATATTTTGTAGCTGGAATTGGTATGCGGAAGTTTCTTTCCGTAGAAGGCTTTGCGTACATTTATTTCCAGCTTCTTTTGAATCTCTTTTATGACCTGTTCCACGATTGAATAAGCCAGCTTTCTGACATGTTCCGGCATCATGTTGCGGAACGTCAGGATATTTTTCAGCAGTCCGATATTCGGTTCGAGTTGGCTCAGGACAGATTCGTCGGTCAGCAGTTGGGTAAGGTTATATTTATCCAAAGCCTGTTTCTGCATGATTTCGACGGTCTTTCTGGGGAACAGCTTCTTTACTTTTTTCAGCCATCCGGGGACGGTCAGCATGGAGCCGCCACGGCCTCCCCGGTTGGGGAAGTCGTTCCGTATTCCCTGTTCATCGGTATATTCGCGGTTGTATAGGAAATAAAGCGTACCGTCCAGTTCTGCGTTCTCCGGGTCGAGGGGCAGGCTGTTTTCGGCAAAGTCTCCCAATATAAGCCGCCAGCGGTTGACTATTTCGTGCTTGTCCATTCGATGATTCTCCATGTTTTTAGTGCTTCTGCCGCCAGTTTATCCAGGCGCATAGCTTCGGTGATTTCCTGTTGTGAAACAGTGATACTTCCTGTTAAGCGGGTTTCCGCTATCTGATGATATTCTGCAACCTGTTGTCCCAGGCGGTTGACTTCTGCCGGGAGAAAGCCGGTGAAGGCATAACGCAGGTTGGGCAGAATAGTCAGGAAAGTCTCCTGGTCGGCATTGGCGATAACCCGGTCTATCGCTTCCAGAATATGCGGGTCGGTAAATAACACATCGCGGGCAATCAGAAACAGGCCGCAGATAAAGGAGGCCGCCTGCTCAGGATGCGTGATGCTGCTTTCGAGGTAGGCGGCTATCTGCCGGCAGAAAACAGCCTGTCCGGTTTGTCCTTCTTTATAATGTATAGCAAGGCAGAGGCCGAAGAGGCGGCTGTTGCTGAAACTATCGTTCAATATCTTCTCTACGGCAGACAGGAAAGCGGCGGTATCGAACCAGTTTTTCGTATCCATGGTGAAACTGTAGAGGTTGCGCATCTGTTCACAGATTTCCTGTTCTTCTTCTTCCGTTGTGCTTTTCAGTGACGGAATCAGTACGACTGCTCCATTGAACGCGGTTCGTGCCAATCCGGCAATGACCGGCTGGATAGTTCCGTCCATCAATTGCTGCATATTGGTGAGGTATAACAGGCTGTTGATAAGTTTGCAGAGGCTGATAAAATTCCCTTCGCTTTCCACTACCAGCCGGACAGTGTCTTCATACCGGGAATAAAAGCCTTCTATCCCCATCACCTGAACGGAAATGAGCAGTTTGCCCAGCTCTTCTGCCGTCATGCTGTCTTTAAAATTCTTTTCGATGAGCGAGTTGCAAACCTGCGAGAGTGTCGCCCCGTAGACGGACAGGTCAATCAAACGGGTTTCAACGCCTGTGCCGTAACGGCATATCCATTGTTCCCGTACCAGGTTTTTGTTCTTCTGGTTCACATAATCGGGACCAGACTGAAGGGTGGCGAAACTTGTCTCCAAAAACTCCATCTGGTGAAGGAAACGGCTTTTCCTGTAATGGGCCGGATTCTTAATGATGTCGAGCGTTACTTCCTGCCGTTCGATAGTCGATGTTTTTAACCGGTGAAGCGAACATAAGGAACGAAACTCACGGACCACAGGCGGGATGCAATCGTTGGCCGCAATCTTTCCGGCACCCATCCCGGAGAGAAGACGATACAGGAAATCCACTTCGAAAGTCGAAGTCGCATTCAGGTCGCCTTTCACAAAACAACTTCGTACACCATCCAGCAATTCATATACGCCGGCACTCTGTTTGCCTCTCAATATAGCCAGCGAACGTGCCATATTCAAGGCATTAATCTCATCGGGCAGGGAGATTATCTGTGTTTTACGGGCATAACGGGCCGTCTTTATAATATATTCGAGAACGGTCGAAGCAAACGGGTCTTTCTTTTGTTTTTCCATCTTTTCCCAGACTTCCTGGTAGAAAGCGGGGAAGGGCATACCGGCGGCGTAACCGCTTTTACTGTCGGCTTCCTTAAATGTGTAAGGCATCAGATAAGAAGCGACATGTTCCGGGTTGCCTGATTTCAGCGATTGTTTCCGGTCTGATTGCAACTCATCCATTAAGCCGGCGATATGGAAAGCACCTGCCACTACCAGTATTTTCTGATGGTTGGGGATTGCTTTCCGTATTTCAGCTGCCATATAAGTCTCCCGTTGACGGTCTTCTTTCAGGGACGTTTCATTGCTGGGTGTTGCCAGTCGCATGAAATAACCGAGATGAAATACGTTACGCACGAAATCGTGTGTTTTCATTTTTCCGGCATCCAGTTCGAAGCGGCTTTCCCAAAATTCCGAAAAGCTGCGACAACCGGCTTTGCGGGCAATCATGGCCGTATAGGTATTTACTTCGTATTCCTTATTCTCATTATAATAGAACTGTGTCTGCGGCTCTTCCTCTATTTTATTTATCAGTCGAAGTGCATAGGGCAGGTCTATAAAACGGGTCGGTATGTTGCGACGTGCCCCTTCACGGATAGCGACCAGCTCCGGCGAATAAGAGAGGAATGGATAGTAAGCGCGATACTTCTCTTTTTCTTCACTTACTTTTCCCTCCTTGTCGTCGTAACTGTAATAGATGCAAAAAGGCGGGACCGATTGTCCGTCGGCTATGTAAGGCAACAGTTGTGCCGAATCCGAAGGCCCTTCTATCAGGATCAGTTCCGGACGGAAACTGTCGATTGTACGTTGCAGATGCAGCGCACAGGCAGGGGAGTGGTGACGTACCGGAAAGTACACCACCTGTCCGTCCATATTGAAACTGGTAGCGAAGAGGTGCTCTATTTCAGCCAGGTCCGGTTGTCGTAATATTCCTTCCATTTTCCTCCTTGTCTTTCGGCTTTCAGCCGGACTACGCCGTTAAAGTAATCTTTCAGTTTGGGCAAATCGTCTTTGTTTTCTTTCATGACGGCACCCAACAGGTTTTGTACCAGGGAACGCATGCTTACGCTTCCGTCTCCGTAATAATATCCGTCCAGGGCGGACTGGTAATAAACGGATACGGCCTCGGCTGTACTCATTACGCCCGACATCTTCTGTATCTTGGCTTTCTCGAAGGAGGTTCCGTTGCGTAGTTCGTTGAAGGTGGAGGCCAGAATGTCGACAACCTCTTCCTGCACCGGCATTTCCAAGCCGTTGGCAGCCAGCATTCCCTGGCATTGGTCGGTGATGATGCGGCTTTCCAATGCTACGCTGCGTATCGGTTCGACTGTCTCGAAGTTGAAACGGCGTTTCAGGGCACTACTCATTTCGTTAATCCCTTTGTCGCGGGTATTGGCGGTTGCTATCACATTGAATCCGGATGAGGCGAAGAGCAACCCTTCTTCTCCCAGTTCGGGTATATTCAATACCCGGTCGCTCATAATACTGATCAGGCTGTCCTGTATTTCCAGCGGGCAGCGGGTAATTTCTTCGAAGCGTGTGATGATTCCCCGTTTCATGCCGATATAGACGGGAGAGGGGACAAGGGCTTCCTTGACCGGTCCTTTGGCAAGCAAAAGGGCATAGTTCCAGGAATATTTGATATTGTCTTCGCTGGTTCCCGCCGTACCTTGTACTGTATTGGTACTGATGCCGCAGATAGCGGCAGAAAGCAATTCGCTTAACATGGTCTTTGCCGTGCCCGGTTCGCCAACCAACATTAATCCTCGGTTACCGGCCAGGGTGATAATGGCACGTTCAACCAGGGCGTCGTCGCCGAAGAACTTCGGGGTGATGGTGACCAGCCGTCCGTCCAGTTCTATCGGTTCGCTTTGACCGAGGATAAAGGCACGGACTGCACGGGGAGAGAGTTGCCAGTTTGTCGGCTTGGCTCCTGTATCTTGTTTGCGGAGTGCGGCAAGCTCGTCGGCATAGCGCATCTCCATCAATGGTTTCTGAATTTTGTTATCCATATAATATATGTAAGTGCTGTATTTGTTTTATTCGATTATTCATTCAGCGGAAAGGCACGATTCAGTATATCCAGCAGAGTGCTGATAAAGCGTTCGGGGATAGACGATAACGGTAGCCTTTCCTCTTTGGGCAACTGTATGGTGTTTATATCTTCCCCTTCTTCCACGGATGAGAAGTATAACTCTTTCAGGAAACAATCACTTTCTTCGTAAACAAATGAAAGCTGTGCCACCACATTGAGAGACCGGTCTATGATATGAAGCGTGTTGTTTTCTATCCGGGTGGTTATATCTGCCGTTTCAAACTCGTAAATGTTGCTGAGATAGACTTTTTTCCCTGAATAACGAAGAAGGGTATCTCCCCGCTTTTCCGTTTCGGTCAGACGATGGACCGGTGCGCTCAGTTGGGGAATGAAAGGAATAAGCTCGTAATCGTCCAGTTGCTCTTTCCAGCCAGCCAGCGTTTCATCGGGCAAGTCAATCGGATGCACGAGGGAAATGACTGCGTTGTCCGGGAGAAGGAATTCTTTTTCGTCGGCAGTTGTGAACGTGCCGTCTTCCAGGTAACGGAAAGAATCCTGGAGTTTCCCTTCCTTATAGACGCCCCAGATAAGTCCGGTTGCTATATACCGCATGACCGGATTCTCTATAAAGGTTGCCAACCAGGCCTCTTTGGGCCAGGTCCGTCCGTTCTTGAGCGACTGTTCCAGACGTCTTTTCTGAATATTGGTCTGCGTCTTAACCCGTTTCTTCAGGCTGGCCTGTTCGGCTCTGGCATTTTCAGCTTTCTCCCGATCATCGCTCTTTAAAGGGGCGGGAAGTGACTTGCTTACTTTCTGCTTATCAAGATCAAGTACGGATATGCTGAAGTCGGGCATCAAAGTTACCCGGAAAGTACGTGTGCCATAATCCACCCTCTTTTCTCCCTGGCGGTTAAAACCGAAGTCGGGGATGATTTGGTCGGCGAGTTCTTCTATCGACAGGCCTTTCCGGATGGCGGCTTGACGGAATGCTTCCCAGGCAGCACGTTTGTACATGCCGTTGGGAGCAGTCTCCATCCAGTCGTTGAGTATGATAAGCGCGTTAGGACTAGCCTTCAATCCCAGCAACTTCATCGTGAGACCGACAAGTTGTTTGCGGGAGGCTTTCGACCATGACTTTATCAGGGGGGCTAATTGGGCTATCTGCCATTCTGCCCCGTAGAAACAATAAGGAAGCAGAAGCATCCTCCTGTTGGCCTCCGCACTATCTGCCAGCCAATAGCGGAACAGTTCTTCCAGGGCCGCCTGCCATTCTTTTTCATCGACGAAAGGGAGAATCGCATCACAGGCATGCAGCCGGGTGATTTGGGTGAGTGCCATATGTTCGCTTAATACATAACGGAGCACATGGCGCGGCACAAACTCGTCTACATCGGTTTCGTTTGCCCAATGGATTCTCGTATAAGGCTTCTGCGGTAACCAGGCTATTTGTTGCGTGCAATATAGCTCGATATGTTTGCTGCAATAGTCGATAACAGCCTGTTTGTTTCTGAATTTGATTTTACGGGCTGAGGCATGTGCGTTATCCCAGTATTTGAATAACTGCCGGGTCCAGTTCTGCGAATCCTCGTCCAGTTCCGGATACAGTTGTTCCAGTAAATTGCGGGTTTTCTTCTCCTTGTCGAGGATAATCTTTTCGATGTTTCTGCGGATTAGTTTGGAGTTTTCCTTCAGTAATCCCAGTAACTGCTCATAGTCTCTCAAGCCGCAATCGGAAAACAGCTTATTCAACCAGATCAGTCTCTTTTTCAAAGCGACATCACTATATAAATAATCGTATGCTGCCTGTTTGTTCTTACGGATTATGTCGTCGAGCGGCATCTCCTGAAATGTTTTCAGAACCTGCCAGTCGGATGCTGTATATGCTTCGCAATAGCTGTCGAATAATGCTGCTAAATCCGGTTGTTGCTTTTTCTTCATATCCTTTTTATTCTTCTTTCAATACATCAAAAATACCCAATACACTGCTCAGGAAGCGGGCCGGAACACTTTCGGGCGAGAGGATTGCGTTGTTTTTCGGTTCGTCGTCGGTCGTCTGGTTTTCTCCCAGGCGGTAGAGGATGACATCTCCGAGTGTCACGTCGTCATTATATTCCTGGCCCATGTACATATATTCGAAGTTCAGCAGGGCGGCCATATTCAGGTATTTGTCTACCAGATGATAACAAGTGTAGCTGCCGGCATCCCATACCTCTCCGCGAACCATGTTGTGTTTCTTTGCCATACCGCTTATCTTTCCTGACTTGACGGTCAGGCCGTTGTAACGGGTTATCTTATTTCCGTCCGTCTCCTTTTCTCCTAAAACAATTATGGGAGCGGTTAGTTGCGGGATGGGCTGCACAATTTCATAATCATCCAGTTGCTCCTTCCAGCCTGCAAGAACTTCTTCCTCCAGCTCGATGGGATGGACGAGGGTGATAGCTGCTTTTTCGGGCAGCGTATATTCCTCTTCATCTACTGTATTGAATGTGCCGTCTTCCATATAACGAAACGTTCCGGTCAGTTTGTCTCCGTCATACACACCCCATATCAGGGCGGTTGCAAAACGGTGCATAATCGGGTTCTCTACAAAGAGGGTGTTCCAGGACCCGGCTGTCCAGCGACGTCCGTTCATCAGTACCTTTTCCAAACGGTTGGTTTGTGACTGTACGGTGGCCTTGATTTGTTTTTTCAGTTCGGAGAATTCCTTTTTGGCGGCCGTCGCTTTCACTGCGTCGTCATTGGCTCCGGGAGCAGGCATCGACTTGATGGCTTTCTGTTTTTCGTTGTCGAAGATAGAAAGTGAGAAGTCGGGCATCAAGGTTATTGTGAAGTTTCGCGGACCGTAATCGAGAATCTTTTCTCCTTCCTTATTGAAGCCCAGGGTGGGGACAATCTTGTCGGAGAGTTCATCCTCCGGTATTTCCAATGCTTTGGCTGCAAAAGAGAAGGCTGCCTTGGCGGCATTTTTGACCTGATTATTGGGGAACTTGACAGAGATGCCGTCTATCATGACTAGTGCAACGCTTCCTCCGTTCATGGCGATGGCGTTGACCACAAAGGCGGCGATAGCACCACGTGAAGCCTCGGCCCAGTCTTTCAACTGCGTTTTGAGGCGGAGTATCTGTGTGTCGGAACCGTAGATGCAATACGGGACCATGATCATTTTCTTTTTAGCTTCCGCTCCGTTCTCTTTCCAGAACAGATAAATGTTCTCCATCATTTGCTGGAAGTCCGGAGTATGCAACTGCTCCGTTATTTTATCGCAAGCCTTTATTTTGTAGGCTTCTTCCAGACAGAGATATTCGGAGAGGATATAACGGGTGACGATGGCGGGCGCTTTTTCGGTCATGTCGGCAAAGCGTACATCGGTGAACATGTCTTCGGGTATCCAGGCAATGAATTTCTGATTATCCTTGTCGAAGTTGTCGTTGCAATATTCGACGACGCTTTCTTTGGTAAAGGTAAAGTCTGCACCGAATTTCCGTTCGTTGTCCCAGCGTTTGATGATTCGTTTACCGGCTGCCAGGGCATCTCCTTTCAGTTTGGATAATCCCGATTCCAGCAACGGACGGGTTGCTTCTTCATGGAGGTTAATCAACTCTTCGGCAGTCTTGCGGAGTATCTTCGATTTGTTGGATAATAACCCGAGCAACGGTTGGACGTCCGTTATTTTACAGGTTCCGTAAATCATGTCGAGCCAGTTCTGTGTCTCTTCGATCGAGAGGTCGCCGCTGTTCAGCAAGTCCAGTGCCAGAGACTGGTGGCTGATAATATCTTCTTTATCCAGAACGTCCTGCATCCGGTTCGGGTTATAGGCATAGGCTTTGAAGGCTTCGGCATAGGTGAACCGGCTGGTGGTGTCGAGTAATAGCCGAAGGCTTTCCTTTGGAGAACTGTTCAGCCATTTCTTACGTGTTTCAAGGAATATGTACGTAAGATATACCGGATTATTTATTGCGGCACTGGTACGGACCTGAATCAGCAGAACGTTGATGAACCGCCGGACCAGTTCCGACTCACAGTATAGAAGAGCCAGGGCACCGATCAATAAAGCCGGAGCATTTTTCCCGTATCCCCAGCCGAAGTTGCCGCAATTCTTCAAACGATTCTCCCAGGCAACCTGCGGTGTCGAATCGTCCGTCAGGGCTGAAATAAAATTACCGGTGTTACCTAAGTTTTCTCCCAGCAGGTTAAGCATGCAACGGGCTTGTAATTCTGTACTTTCTGCCAGTTCTTCCGTGCCTTCTCCATGTTCGAGCAGGATTGACAAAAGGTAAAGGCTGTAGGCGGCCTGTTGGATGGGAGTTGTCTTTGCCAGCATCCGGTAGGCTTCCATGAACAGTTCTTTATCTTCTTTATATAAGGTATGGAACATGGATGCCTTGTCGGCATCATTATCTTCTGTCAGAATCAAATAATAATAAATGCCTAAAGGAGCCCCGATCGATTGCAGGAATGCCAGCATCTTATGCGGATTGAGATGGAAGAACAAGGCCCGTGCCGATATAGTCTCTTTGAGCAGTTGGAGTAAACGCTCTTTTAGTTCGGGAGCGAACTTATAGCAGAAATACAGGATGAATGTGAAACTCGGACCGGAATATCTGTAAGCCAAAGCAGTCAGTACCGGCAGATAGCGGGCATATTTATCCGCATCCTGTTCCAGCAACAGGATGGCCAGGTATAAAGCCAGGTATAATTCATGGGTGTTGTTTCGCTGTTCTTCCAGTTCCTTTAATTTATCGGAAAGAAGCAGGTCGGCAAATGCTTCCGATTCGGACGGGCAATATTTCAGTAATATCTGTGCTGTTTCATATAACTCCGGACCTTGTGTTTTGTGACGGGTTACCGACTCTTTAATCAGGTTTCTGAAATCATGGCCGTAACCGATGAGCAGGCAAATCTCCAGATCATCTTTCATCCCCCATTTATGGATAGGTCCGTCGCGACGTATTTTCGAGAGGATAACCAGCATGCGGCGTGCCAGCTCCGCATTGTCCCCGTTTAATTCGTGTATAATCCAGGTGTCATAATCAACATATATCTTTGGGCCCGACATCACCGTTTCGGGAATCTGGTCGGTTTTCTCGTCCAGATATTCATATACTTTCGGGGTGAAAGTGCATTTGTAGTATCCTTGCTCATAGATTCTAGTCCATTGTTCGAGCATTTGTTCTTTTGTCATGGTGTCGTTTTAAAGTTTGCTTTGATTGAATATATAAGCAAATGTATAAAAAATATTTTGTAATTTTGCACCTTCCAAACAATAAGGGCGTGAGACAAACGATGAGAAAATATCTGAAATGGCTGCTGCCGGTGATTTTTATCGCCTACTATAGCTGTATCACGTTATTTATCCATGTCCATATCGAACATGGCACGACGATTGTCCATTCTCACCCTTTCGGAAAGATGAACGGCGGTCCCTGCCATCATCATGCTTCCCTTTCCGAAATACAGCTATTCCATATACTGACGACTCTTAGTGTGGAAGATGGGGCTGTTCATGCGTTACATCTGAATTTTAATGCACAGCAAGTCGCTGAAATAGTAGAATATCCGGTCTATCCGGATTATAAACTCCCAGACAAAGGGCTGCTTAGCCTTCGTGCCCCTCCTGTTTTCTGATAAAGAATAGTAAGACTTTTATTGATAAGGATAGGTGTTTCTACTATAAACATACCGTCCTTCTAATCTTTTGACCCTGGTCGAATACATTTTTGACCTGGGTGAAACATGTAGTTGACCCAGGTGAAATATGTATTCGACCCAGGTCAAAAGTATAAAACATCGGAGGTTTTGAATTAGAAAGTGCCGTGTTTTACATTATAACATTACCTATTTATCAGAACAAATCGCAATGAATAAGATAATTACGCTTATACTATGTCTATGCTGTGTCTTTACAACAGCATGGGCGGATGATGCTCCGGCCCTGAATCCGTCGGATGCCAATATCGTAGGACATATACTGGACAAGAAAACGGGTGAGCATCTTTCTTTTATTAATGTATTTCTGAAAGGAACGACAATCGGTACATCGACCGATGCCACCGGTCATTATTACCTGAAGAACCTGCCGGAAGGCAAATATACCCTGGTGATGAAAACGCTGGGCTTTAAGACTGTAGAGAAACCTATCACCTTGAAGAAAGGAAAAACGCTGGAAATCAATTTTGAGGCGGAGGAAGACCTGGTGTCGTTGGATGGGGTTGTCGTATCGGCAAACCGTAATGAGACAACCCGCCGCCTGGCTCCTTCGTTGGTGAATGTGCTCGATTCAAAAACATTTGAGACGACACATGCTACTTCTTTAGCGGACGGTTTGAACTTCCAGCCTGGTGTGCGTGTGGAAAACAATTGCCAGAACTGTGGGTTCCAGCAGGTGCGTATCAACGGACTTGAGGGTCCTTATACGCAGATATTGGTTGACAGCCGCCCGATATTCAGTGCTCTGACGGGTGTGTATGGTTTGGAACAGATTCCGGCCAATATGATCGAACGTGTGGAGATTATGCGTGGGGGAGGTTCCGCCTTGTTCGGTTCTTCCGCTATTGCCGGTACGATTAATATCATTACCAAAGAACCGTTGCGAAATTCGGCACAGATTTCTCACTCACTGACGATGATTGGCGGCGACCGTCCCGATAATAACACAACGATAAATGCTTCGCTGGTGACGGACGACCATAAAGCCGGTATTTATATGTTCGGACAGAACCGTTATCGCGGAGCTTACGACCATGACGGTGACGGATATACCGAACTGGGCAAACTGAATGCCCGCACGCTCGGTTTCCGTTCTTACCTGAAAACAAGCATGTATTCGAAGCTGACTTTCGAGTATCATAATATCAATGAATACCGTCGTGGCGGTAACCTGTTGGACCTGCCTCCCCACGAAGCCGATATTGCCGAGCAGACCGAACATAACATCAATGGCGGCGGCTTGAAATTCGATTTGTTTTCAAAGGATTATAAGCATCGTCTGAATGTGTATACTTCTGCCCAGCATACAAAAAGAAACAGTTATTATGGCGCAGACAAGAACCCGAATGCTTATGGCAGCACAACGGATATGACCTTTGTCGGAGGAGCGCAGTATTCCTATGAATGGGATAAATGTCTTTTCATGCCTGCCGAGTTTACGGGAGGTGCCGAATATAACTATGACGATTTGCAGGATAAGATGCTAGGCTATCACCGCACGATCGAGCAGACTGTACATATCGGTAGCGTTTTCCTGCAAAACGAATGGAAGAATGAGAAATGGAGTTTCCTGATCGGTGCACGGATGGACAAGCATAATTTGATAGACCATGCGATATTTAGTCCGCGTGCCAATGTGCGTTTTAATCCGACCAGCGATATAAATCTGCGTCTGTCTTATTCGAGTGGTTTCCGTGCCCCTCAGGCTTTTGACGAGGACTTGCATATTACGGCAGTCGGCGGCGATGTGGCGATCATCCAGATATCTCCGGACCTGAAAGAAGAGAACTCGCAAAGTATCAGTGCCTCTGCCGACTTTTACCGTCGTTTCGGTCCGGTGCAGACTAATTTCCTGGTAGAAGGTTTTTACACAGATCTGCGTAATGTCTTCATCCTTGAAGAGATAGGGCGCGACAATGATAATAACTTGTTGATGGAACGTCGTAATGGGAAAGGTGCTCGTGTGATGGGAATAAACCTGGAGGCAAAAGCCGTCTATTCATGGATGCAGATTCAGGCAGGCGCAACTATCCAGCGCAGCCGTTACAAAGAACCGGAGAGTTGGAGTGAGAATGAGAATCTGGCACCTCAGAAAAAGATGTTCCGTTCGCCGGATGTATATGGTTATTTCACTTCTTCATTTACCCCGGTGAAGCGGTTGACGGCTTCGTTGACCGGTACCTATACCGGTAGCATGCTGGTTCAGCACCTGGCCGGTTATATCCCGGAAGACAGGGAGGAGAAAACGAAGGACTTCTTCGACCTGAATGTAAAGGTGGCGTATGATTTTCCTCTTTATAAATCTGTTACTTTGCAGGTAAATGCAGGTGTTCAGAATATCTTTAATTCTTATCAGGATGATTTTGATAAATATGAGAAACGGGATGCCGGCTATATTTATGGTCCGGGTATTCCCCGCAGTTATTTCATAGGTTGTAAGATCAGTTACTAAGATGCTGATTTAAAATATTCGGAAAGGCCCGGTAAAAGTTTCTTGTTTTTACCGGGCTTTATGTTTACTTTAGCGCCCATTATAAATAAATCTGATATAACATGAATTTAAGTGATCCCAAAGATTGTTTGTATTGCACGAACAATCAGACTTTAGATGATTTGATGATCGAAATAGCTCCTTTATCAGTCTCCCGGCTTTTTCTTTTCAAGGAACAGACTTATTATGGCCGTTGCCTGGTTGCCTATAAAGAGCATGTGCACGATTTGAATATGCTGAGCGATGACGAACGGAATGCATTTATGGCAGATGTCGTAAAAGTAACCCGTGCCATGCAGAAAGTATTCAATCCGCAAAAGATAAATTACGGTGCTTATTCCGATAAGCTGTCGCATCTGCATTTTCATCTGGCCCCTAAATATGAAGATGGTCCCGATTTCGGAGGAACATTCACAATGAACCCGCAGAAAGTTTATCTGTCGGAACAGGAGTACAAGGAGATGGTGGAGAAGATAAGAGAGGCGTTGTAAGGCTATATAAGATAAAAAAGGAAGCGAAACTGCTTCCTTTTATCTTAGTTGTTCATTAAAATCTTCCGGATTCTGACTGTTAGACCAAATGTTGGCAATACAGATTGTCTTTTTTTCTACATAGTAAATGATTTTATGGTTCTTATGTTCTACGAAGGAACGATAATTTCTTTTACATGTTTCGGTATTCAGTTCAATCGGTTGTCCCATATTAGGATTTAATGCCAGTAAGTTTACAGTATCTAAAATACTGTTTATGAATTTGTCGGCAGCTCTAATGCCCATTTCTTTTTTATACCAGGCATAAGTTACTCTAGCATTCTTCCTTGCTGGACGTTTCCATTTAATAGTTAAAGGTTTCTCCATGAAGCAACAGCTTTTCGCATCTCTTCCTGTGTATAATAAACAGGATCGGCCTCCGACAACCTAAGGCTTTCTATCTTCTCCTCATAAGATAATGGACGCATAGCATTTTCAATCTCTTCATCAGTGATGATGTCAATGTCATCCACTTGAGTAGTACGGGATATTTTGTATCGGTTAGATGCGATACGTTTAATATACTTCTTTACTTTCTCGATACTTTCCGTGTCAAGGTTAATGATTTCGTTGAACAGTTCCAGGCGTTCACCCTGTAATTCCATTGCTTTCATATCTTTACTCCTTTCGGTTTTGATGAATTACAAATGTATTTATTTTTTTGAAACCGGCATAAGATAAGTAAAGAAAAATTATTCAGGAGGCTGTGGTTGCACGGCAACTATACTTGGTGAAGCGCAACCTTGCAGAGCGGATGATTGTATCCGCTCCGGTATAATTGTGGCGATTCCGTGCAACCGACACCATGTCGCTCCCGGATAATGCTATCCTTTTAAACTTTTATTTATTGTATCGATATAATCAAGTATTTCTTCCCGCCCGTCTTTTTTCTCGGATGAAGAAAGTAGGATAGGGGGAAGCTCTTCCCACGTTTCAAGTAATTTTTCCTGATAGGCTTTCAGATTTTCTTGTAGACGGCCTTTACTAATCTTATCTATTTTGGTGAAGATGATGGAGAAAGGAACTCCGTTCTCACCCAGCCACTCCATAAACTCCAGGTCGATTTTCTGTGCTTCATGGCGGCAGTCAATTAAGACGAATAGATTAGTTAGCTGCTCACGTTCCAGGATATAATCTTCGATAATCCGCTGGATATTCTGTCTTCCTTCTTTTCCCCGTTGAGCAAACCCATATCCGGGAAGGTCGACCAGAAACCAGTTGTTGTTGATAATAAAATGATTGATAAGCAATGTCTTCCCAGGTTTCTGTGAAGTCATTGCCAGACCTTTCTTGCCTGTCAGCATATTGATAAGGGAGGATTTGCCAACATTGCTTCGCCCGATAAAGGCATACTCCGGAAAGTTTCCTGCGGGGCATTTCTTTACGTCTGTGTTACTGATAACAAATTCTGCACTTTTGATTTCCATATTCTTAAACTTTTATTGTTTTGTGTTTGACTGAGGCCGCCCATAACCCGAAGAATGTGATGGCTCCGTTGAGCATCAGCATTTCGTAACCGAAGGCATAGCCTGTATGTTGTTTCACCAGGTAATCCGTTGCGAAACAGATTAGCGGCGAGAGAATACATATATAAGGAACATATTTGTCACGCGGTTGTTTTTTGGTGAACAAGCCAAAGACAAATAATCCCAGCAAAGGACCGTAGGTATAAGAAGCAATCATATAGATTGCATCAATCACGCTGCGGCTGTTTACGGCCTTAAAGATAAGGATTATTATGGCAAACAGAGCAGAGATAAGCAAATGAACCATCAATCGGGTGCGTTTAGCCTTGTTCGCTTCCTCCTTTTCCACTCCCAGAATATCGACGCAAAAAGAGGTGGTCAAAGCCGTTAATGCTGAATCGGCACTACTAAAAGCGGCTGCAATGATACCGATTGTAAAGAAAATTAGAATAGAATGCCCCAAGATTCCGGAAGTGCAGAACATCGGCAGAATATCATCGTTTAAGGCCGGCAGTTCGATATTCTTTTGAGAAGCCAGGCTCAACAATAATACACCTAATGCCAGGAACAGGAAATTGACCGGCGTGAAAGCAAAACCATAGGTGTACATATTCTTCTGTGCATCTTTCAGGCTTTTGCAGGATAGGTTCTTCTGCATCATATCCTGGTCGAGTCCGGTCATGACGATGGTGATAAAGATGCCGCTGAAAAACTGTTTCACGAAATGTTGTGTGCTGTGCCAGTCGTTGAATTCAAAGATACGAAAATGGGGGTTCTCGGTCAGGGTTTGTACCATGCCTCCCATATCCAGGTCCATGGCATCTTTTACCTTCCAGATGATGACGACCAGCATGGCAACCAGGCAAAGTGCCTGAAGCGTGTCCGTCCAGATAATAGTCTTGATTCCGCTCCGGTAGGTGTATAGCCAAACCAGAAAAATACTGATGATAACAGTTACCCAAAAAGGAATATTCCAGGTACTGAAGACGTAATGCTGTAGAATCAGGACAACCAGATAAAGCCGTGCCGCTGCCCCGACAATCTTTGAAAGCAGGAAAAAAGAAGCACCGGTTTTATAACTCCGCTTTCCAATCCGGTCACCCAGATAGGAGTAGATAGAAGTCAGTTTCAGTTTATAGTAAAGCGGTAACAGCACTTTGGCAATCAGTATATATCCGAAAAAGAATCCGAAAACCGTTTGCATATAAGTCATATCTATGCTGCGGACCATCCCCGGAACCGAAACGAAGGTGACGCCGGAAAGCGATGTCCCAATCATCCCGATAGATACGATATACCACGGAGATTTACGGTTTCCCAAAAAGAAAGCATCGTTACTTGTACTTTTCCTGCCTGTTATCCAGGCAATCAACAACAGTATGCCAAAGTAAATTGCAATTATAGAGAGGATGATATAGCTATTCATTCACCAGTATTTAATTAAGTAGAGCAGGGTATTTGGTCCCTGTCGAACGTTCGGATACAAAGATAACAACAATTTGCTAAAATGTAATATCATGTAAACTTCTTCTTCTTTCTGGCAGGACGTTAGAAGGCGAATAAGGGTGTTTGTGGACCGTATGTCAGGTTCGTTCTAATGAATTTTATCGGTGTTTTTCCCTTTTTTGTGGGGAAAATATCCTTATTAATCTATTTTGTTTGTCTTCTTGATTTATTCTTTATTCCTTTGTAATCAGTTAGAGCTCGTGAGAGTAAAGACAACCGGATTCCACTAGGAACCGGAAAGATAGGTAAACACAAAAAAAGGCCGCTATCGTGAGATTAGCGACCTTTTTAGATTAATACCTTTTCTCTATGAATGCTCCCCGGAAATAATGTTCCAGTATTTTTGTATAAGCATATCCTTTTTCACCCATGACGGCTGCACCTATCTGGCAAAGTCCTACGCCATGCCCCCAGCCGGCACCCGTCAGTACGAAACGTTGGGGAATACGAACGCGTATATCTTCTTTGTCTACCACAAAGGCGGAACTGTACAGATGGGTTTCCGATAAAGTGCGCCGTATCTCCAATTCCTTGCCGATAGTATAAATACGGCGGGTTCCTACAATCTGTAACTCTTCGATACGTCCGGAAGTACCTCTTTTCAATGGAATCAGGTCTTGTATTTCGCCAAAGTCGATGCCGCTTTTACGATGAATCAGTTCGGACAGCTCATCCTGGGTGTAAGACACTTTCCAGCGATAGAAATTTATCGTTTCCTGATCATAGTTGTTCAAGACCTGGCTGAGTATCTTTTTCTTTGTTGTGTTACAAAATGCGTTAGGAGAATTACGTATCCACATTTCCGCTTCAATCGGGTCGGTCAGGTCGGGATAAGAAGTTTCTTTACTGTCCCGTACAACTGTCAGATAGGAGTGGGGCACCGGCTCCCAACAGTGTTCGAACTGCTCGGTCACGCCTCCGCAACATTTAGAGAAACGTGCGTCGCAGATGGATTCGCCATCGGTCAGTATCTCGCCGCGGGTTTCGTGGACCGCTTCCTGCACGATTGCGGTAGAAGCACGGGTAATGCCTTGGTAACGCTGGCAATGGTCGTCGGCACACACATCGAACATGGTATGATCTTCACGGTCATACCAACGGATTAATTGGTTATTGTCGCGATGGCAACTCTCATATTTTTCCGAAGCGTTACCCAGGCGGAAGTTCTTTTCTATCTGCGCCAGTAGCCAGCTGCGGGAGATTACGGCGTGTGCCTTCAACAACTCTTTTGATGCTGTGGCACTCATTTCCGACGAAATCACGCTTGTCAGATATTCTTCAACGTCAATACTGTTGATTACAACAATCCCGTCATTCGTTGCCACCAGGTTCAGTGCTCCTTTGAAGCGTTGGTCTTCCTGGCGTTGCCAGTGGAAGTCCACTCCGATTGTCACAGCTTTCAGGTCAAACGATGATTGGGGCGAAGCCGGTTCAAAGAAAAGTTCTTTGTAGAGCTTGCCGTTATACACGATATTTCCGTTTACAAACAACGCGCGTTGTTCTCCCGTCAGGAAGGAACTGCTCTCCGTATGGATATATTCTCCATTGAATACGAAAGAGAGAGCCTTCCCCGTCATAATCCCAACATTAACTAGCGGTGCATCCATTCTTTATCTTATTCTTTTTTCGCGCTCAATGAACTTATCGCCAGATAAGCCATCAATGCAATATACATTACAACAGCCAGCGGTTCGGCAAAGTTTCCTTCCAACCATTTTTCATTCAGCAGGTTGATGCCACCGAAACGTAAAGCTGCGCTGATAACTCCCATTAAGGCACCACCTGCGATGAAACCGGATGCAAGTAATGTTCCTTTTTCCAAACGGGCCGTATTCAATGCCTGGTCTTTGCTGCGGCTTCCTACATACCAGCTGATGGCTCCACCGATCAGCAGTGGAGTGTTCAGTTCCATCGGGATAAACATACCCAATGCGAATGCCAGTGCCGGAATTTTACAGAAGTTCAGAACGATGGCCAGTACGGCACCGATGCCATACAGCACCCAGGGTGCTCCCGACCCGCTCATCAGCGGTTCGATAACGGCTGCCATTGCATTAGCCTGCGGTGCGGCCAGCTGCCCGGTCGTAAATCCGTACGTCTGGTTCAGGATAAGGATTACACCGCCAACTGTTGCAGCAGAGACTAAGGTGCCGAGAAACTTCCATGTCTGCTGTTTAGCAGGCGTACTTCCCAGCCAGTAACCTATCTTCAGGTCGGTAATGAAACCGCCTGCCATGGAAAGTGCCGTACAGACAACACCTCCGATAATCAGGGCCGAAACCATACCGGCCGTTCCTTTCAGTCCGGCAGCCACCAGAATGATGGACGATAAAATTAATGTCATCAGCGTCATACCCGACACCGGATTTGTTCCCACAATAGCAATGGCATTTGCGGCAACTGTCGTGAACAGGAAGGCAATAATCCCGACAATCAACAACCCGATTAAAGCATAATACCAGTTATCCAACACTCCGAAATGGAAGAACAGATAAGTCACAATCAGCGTAGCGAAGATACCAATCGAGATAATCTTCATCGATAAGTCTTTCTGTGTGCGTACTGTAGCTGTGTCAACTTCCGTATTTTTCCCTTTCAGTTCTTTGGCTGCCAGTCCGACGGCTCCGCGGATAATTCCCCATGAATTGATAATACCGATAACTCCGGCTGTCGCGATACCACCGATACCGATATGGCGGGCATAGGTCGTAAAGATTTGTTCGGCACTCATGCTGCCTACTGTGGCTGTAATGGCATCGTTGCCTAACGTCAGTACGTCTGAACCGAAAATGGCAGACATCAGCGGGATGATGACCAACCAAACAAGGAATGAACCGGCACAGATAATCATGGAATATTTCAATCCGATGATATAACCGAGTCCCAGTACAGCGGCACCTGTATTAACTTTCAGCACGACTTTCGCTTTGTCGGCCAGCATTTCACCAACTCCGACAATGCGCGTGCTGACAGTTTCGCTCCACCAACCGAAAGTGGCAATAATAAAATCGTATAAACCTCCGATCAAACCTGCCAGAATAAGCGGCTTCGCCTGGCTTCCGCCTTTCTCGCCCGAAACAAGCACCTGGGTGGTTGCCGTTGCTTCCGGGAACGGATATTTGCCATGCATATCCGAAACGAAATATTTCCGGAATGGGATTAACAGAAGAATACCGAGTATGCCGCCCAGCAGCGAACTCATGAATACTTCAAAAAAGTTGATGGTAATTTCCGGATATTTGTCTTGAAGGATATACAGGGCAGGAAGAGTAAAAATCGCCCCGGCTACGATTACACCGCTACAGGCTCCGATAGATTGGATAATCACATTTTCTCCCAATGCATTTTTTCGTTTGAAACCGCTCGACAGTCCGACAGCTATGATGGCAATCGGGATAGCTGCTTCAAACACCTGTCCGACCTTCAATCCCAGATAGGCGGCAGCCGCGCTGAATATGACAGCCATGACAAGTCCCCAGAATACAGACCAGGGAGTTACTTCCCTGTATTGTTTTTGAGGTGACATAATCGGGTTAAATACTTCTCCTTCTTTGAGTTCTCTGTAGGCATTTTCGGGTAGCCCGCTTACCTTTTCTTCATCTTCCTTTTTCACTGTGAGTATTATTTTTAGTTAGATTTAATCCCAAATGTGTTTTTCTGTATCTATAGCGTTACAAAACTACGTTATTTTTTTAATTGAACAAATGATTAAGGCTGGAAGAATGACAGACAGGGATATTTAGCGAAACAAAATCCCCACCTTTTTGACATAGGTGGGGAAAACGCCCCATATGTGTGGGGAATAATACCCATACGTGTGGGGAAAAAGCCCCATTCAAGTGGGGAAAAAACTTTACTGTAGGGGAGTTGTCGCTTTTTTGTGCAGGCTTCTTAGTTCGAAAGAAAGCATTACACGGAAGATGCCGATGATAAGAAGTGCATAAGCAATCATATAAACAAGGGTGAATACGCCCAGTCCCGGTTGCCAGATGATAGCGATGCTACAGATGATTGCCAGGATACCGAAAGCCATATACCAACCCCAGTTTCCGGTTCCGAACCGTTTCAGGTCCATAGCGTAACCTGTAGAAGAAAAGCCTCTGAACATCAACCAGAATGCCAGGATAAACGGCAGTACGGTCATACTCAGTCCCGGACTGGCCATGAGGTAAATACCCAGTATCAGGTCGATAATACCGCCGGCCAGATACCAACCCCAGCTCGAAATGTGCTTCCGGTTCGACACGGCAAAAAGGATTTCAAGCGTACCGCTTACGAACATGGCGACGCTGAATAGAAGGCTTAAAGCCACATAACTTGCCATCGGTGTGAACATCAGGCATATTGCGATCAGGATATATAATAATCCCAGTAAAAGTGAAACCCACCAGTTCTTTACAGCGGAACTGATTCTTTCGTCAAATGTATTCATATCAAGTTACCTTTAAAAATTATTTCTACTGTAACAAACCGTAAGAAAGAAAGGTTTCACGATTAAGTAAATTAAGGGTGCCGATTGTATTTCCTCCATGCCTTCAAAATGAAATATTTTATATACATTTGCCCCGTATTAAGTAAAATTAAAAGTCTGTTTTATGAAAGGAATTGTACTGGCCGGAGGTTCCGGAACCCGTTTGTATCCAATAACCAAAGGAGTATCCAAGCAATTGTTGCCGATTTATGATAAACCGATGATCTATTATCCTGTGTCTGTATTGATGCTTGCCGGGATAAGGGAGATCCTGATCATTTCTACCCCGCAGGACTTACCCGGGTTCCGGCGGTTGCTGGGAGACGGTTCGGATTATGGCGTGCATTTTGAATATGCCGAACAACCTTCGCCCGATGGTCTGGCACAGGCTTTTATCATAGGGGATAAATTCATTGGTAATGATTCGGTTTGCCTTGTGTTAGGCGACAATATCTTTTACGGACAGAGCTTTACGGCTATGTTAAAAGAGGCCGTTAACAATGTGGAGAACGAACAAAAAGCAACCGTCTTCGGTTACTACGTAAACGATCCGGAACGCTATGGCGTTGCTGAATTTGACACGGACGGAAACGTGCTGAGCATTGAAGAAAAGCCGAAGAATCCCAAGTCGAATTACGCGGTTGTCGGACTCTATTTTTATCCGAATAAAGTGGTCGAAGTGGCAAAACAAATCAAGCCGTCGGCACGCGGAGAACTGGAGATCACAACCGTAAACCAGGAGTTCCTGAAAGACGGAGAGTTGAAAGTTCAGTTATTAGGACGCGGTTTTGCCTGGCTCGATACCGGTACGCACGATTCGCTTTCGGAGGCTTCTACATTTGTGGAGGTGATTGAAAAACGACAGGGACTGAAAGTGGCTTGTCTGGAGGAAATCGCTTACCGGAAAGGTTGGATTGATGACGAGAAACTGAAAGAAGCAGCTACTCCGATGATAAAGAACCAGTACGGTCAATATTTATTGAAGTTGATAAAGGAATGAATAAAGACAGTAAAATATTTGTAGCCGGTCATCGTGGTCTGGTCGGTTCTGCTATCCTGAAGAATTTGCAGCAGAAAGGATACACAAACTTTGTTTTGCGTACCCATGCAGAGCTGGACCTGACCGATCAGTGTGCGGTCAATGAATTTTTTGCAACGGAAAAACCGGAATATGTCTTTTTAGCAGCTGCCCATGTGGGTGGTATTATGGCAAACAGCCGGTATCGCGCAGATTTCATTTACATAAATCTGATGATCCAGAATAATGTGATCCATGCTTCCTATATTAATAATGTAAAGAAATTACTGTTTTTAGGCAGTACCTGTATTTATCCGGGCGAAGCGCCCCAGCCGATGCCGGAAGATTGCCTGCTCACTTCTCCGTTGGAATATACCAATGAACCTTATGCCATCGCAAAGATTGCCGGGATAAAGATGTGTGAAAGCTATAACCTGCAATACGGAACGAACTATATCGCAGTGATGCCTACTAATTTGTATGGTCCGAACGATAATTTTAATCTGGAGACTTCGCATGTGCTTCCGGCGATGATCCGTAAGATTCATTTAGGCAAATGTCTTCATACCGGTAATTGGGAGGCTTTGCGCAAAGATTTGAATGCACGTCCTGTAGAAGGAGTGACCGGGAATGCAACGGATAATGACATCCTGGCTATTTTAGCGAAATACGGTATCTATCCGGGAAAAGTGCAGCTGTGGGGAACCGGAAAACCGCTCCGCGAATTTCTTTGGAGCGAAGAAATGGCAGATGCTTCCGTTTATATTATGGAACATATCGATTTTCAGGATGTGCGTCCGGAGGGAAATGAAGTGCGCAACACACATATAAATATAGGTACGGGAAAAGAGTTATCTATAAAAGAAGTCGCTACGCTGATTCAGGAAAAGATCGGTTTCGATGGCGAACTGGCTTTTGATGCTTCCAAACCCGATGGGACATTGCGCAAACTGACGGATGTCAGTAAACTGCATGCTTTGGGATGGCATCATAAAATAGAGATTGCCGAAGGGGTGGAATTTTTATACAACTGGTATTTAGACAAACAATAATAAATTCGTATAAATGAGTAAAGTAGCTTTAATAACAGGTATTACAGGACAGGATGGCGCTTATCTGGCAGAATATCTTGTAAAAAAAGGATATACGGTGCATGGTATCAAACGTCGTTCATCCATGTTCAACACAGACCGTATCGATCATCTTTATCAGGACCCTCATGTGGAGAACCGGAACCTGATCCTTCATTATGGCGACCTGACCGACAGCCTGAACCTTACCCGTATCATCGGTGAGGTGCAGCCTGACGAAATATATAACCTGGCAGCTATGAGCCATGTGAAAGTAAGTTTCGATACTCCTGAATATACGGCGAATGCCGATGGTCTGGGTGTGTTGCGTATCCTTGAAGCGGTACGTTTACTGAACCTGATCCCTAAAACCCGTATTTACCAGGCTTCTACATCCGAATTATATGGATTGGTTCAGGAAGTGCCTCAAAAGGAAACGACTCCTTTCTATCCCCGAAGTCCGTATGCTGTTGCTAAACTATATGGTTACTGGATTACGGTAAACTATCGTGAAGCCTATAAAATGCATGCTTCCAACGGCATTCTGTTTAATCATGAGTCGCCGCTTCGCGGAGAAACGTTTGTTACCCGTAAAGTAACCCGTGCCGTTTCGCGCATTGCTTTGGGTATGCAGGAAAAAGTTTATATGGGAAATTTATCTTCCAAACGTGACTGGGGCCATGCCAAGGATTATGTCCGTGCCATGTATGCGATTCTTCAGCAGGATGAACCCTCTGATTATGTTATTGCTACCGGAATAACGACGACTATTCGCGATTTTATCAGTAAAGCATTTAAAGAAATAGGGGTAGAAGTCATTTTTAAAGGCGAAAATGTTAATGAGGTCGCAGTATTAAACTATATTGACGAAAAAATGTTTATAGAGAAAGTAGGTGAGGCTTATCTCGAAAATTTTAAAGAACGGATAGGTGAAGAAGTGGTTGGTATTGACCCTCAGTACTTCCGTCCGACCGAGGTTGACTTACTTATCGGGGATGCTACGAAGGCCTGTACCCGTTTGGGGTGGGAACCGAAATACACCCTTGATACTCTTATTCAGGATATGATGCAGAATGATATCAAGCTGATGAAAAAAGAATCCTATCTGAAAGAAGGTGGATATAAAATTCTGAATTATTTTGAATAAATTAAGAACAAAACATAGATTTATTTTGTTTTAGTTAAAAAAAGATTTAATTTTGCTCTAAATTTGAGCGTTATTTAAGGTAATTGATTGTTTAATTAAAAAGTTGATGAATATGAAGACTAAAGTATTACTTTTAGCTTTATTGTCAGGTTTTGTTTTCTCTGTGTCAGCACAGGAATTTAAACCACAAGTTGGTTTTAGTACTGAAAAAGGTTATAAGACAAATTTCAAGAAAAACAAAGCTGGCGATAATTGGTTTATTTCTGTTGCCGGTGGTGCAAGTATGTTATTGGGTGACCAGAATAATAAAGCAGATTTTGGCAACCGTCTGAATTTTGCGCCTCAGTTCTCGTTTGGTAAGTGGTTCAACCCGTATCTGGCTTTCCGTACTCAGTTGAACGGTGGTATTTTACACGGATTTGTAGGTGACAACGCAGAGATCATGCAGCACAACAAATATGCAGCTGCTCATGTAGACTTGTTATGGGATGTTACCAATTTCTGGGGAGTTTATAATGAAAAAAGAGTATTCCGTTTGATTCCTTGGGTCGGTTTCGGTTATGCACAGCGTTTCGAAAATCAGGGATATGCTAGAACAGAATCTCCTACATTAAATGCTGGTATCCTTACTGCTTTCCGTTTGAGCAAACGTGTTGATTTGAACGTGGAAGTTCAGGGTTCTTTGCTGAACGAACAGTTCAACCGTGTTAACATGTTTCACTTGACAGACGGTATCGCTCAGCTGAGCGCTGGTTTGACATTCAAACTGGGTAAAACTGATTTCGAAGTATTGGAACCAATGGATTACGCTTTGTTGAACGACCTGAACAATCAGATCAACTCATTGCGTGCTGCTAACGATGAATTGAGCAAACGTCCGGAATCTTGTCCTGAATGCGAAGAAGTTGTAACTAATGTTGTAAACAACTATGTTGACAATGTAGTATACTTCCGTCTGAATAGTTCTAAGATCGATAAGAACCAGCAGATCAGTATTTACAACACTGCTGAATTCATGAAGGCAAACAATGCTCCGATCAAGGTTATCGGTTATGCTGATAAGAACACAGGTACTTCTAAATACAACATGGGTCTTTCTGAAAAACGTGCTAAAGCCGTTGCTAAAGAATTGATCGATAAATACGGTATCAACTCTAACCAGATTACTATCGAATGGAGAGGTTCTGACGAACAGCCGTACAGCGAAAACAACTGGAACCGTGTTGTTATCATGTCTGCTAATAATTAATTTATTTTTAATTATATCTGAAAAAGGCTGCACATTCTATTGTGCAGCCTTTTTTTTGCACAGAATATTCATTACTTTTGTGGAATTTTAGAACACAGTTATGGAATTCGACAAAAAACATGGTTACCTTATCCAGTGGCTGATAGGAATGGGAGATTTAGTTGTATTAAATCTATTGTTCTTCGCTGTCTATTATGGGTTGGGGGAATTTTATACAAAAGCTATATCCTATAGTTTGAGAGAGGTTGTTCTCTTATTGAATTTCTGTTATTTCTTTGCCCTTTATTTTGTTCCCATGCAATTGCATGTGGCTGTTGTTTTTATTGACAAAATTGTACAGCGTGCCTTTGCGTTGGTCTCTATATTTGTTTTTCTGTTCGCTACTTGTCTTATCTTTCTGAATATAGGGGATGCCCTGGCTACATTTCTGCTGGTTTATTTTGCTGTAACAGTTATAATTTTTGCTCTTTGGAGAGTGTTTGTTCGTGTTACACTAAAGATGTACCGTAGAAAAGGACATAATTTTAAAAGAATTATTATTGTAGGAGCAGGTAAGAATGGTATGGAATTGTACCGGGTTATGAAGGATGATCTTTCCTATGGATTCAGTATCATGGGTTTTTTTGATGATAATCTGTCTTTGCAAAGTGTGTTGCCGAATTACCTGGGTATGACGCATGAAGTGGAGAAGTATGTATTGGCTAATGATATAGACGAAATCTATTGTACTTTGCCAGGAACGCAGGACGAGAAAATATTGCGGATAATGAATTTTGCTGAAAAGCATATGATTCGTTTCTATATTGTTCCGGAGTTTTACAGGAATATAAAGAAGAGTCTTGTTATGGAAATAATGGAGTCGATTCCATTATTGGCTGTTCGCCGTGAACCTTTGCAGGCAGCTTATAACCGGGCATTAAAGAGAACTTTTGATATTCTTTTTTCTTTGGGTATTTTACTGACCATTTATCCGATACTTTATGTCGTTATAGGAATATTGATAAAAGCAACATCTCCGGGACCTATATTTTTCAAGCAAAAGCGTACCGGTTTGTACGGGCAGGAATTTGAGTGTTATAAATTCCGGACAATGCGGGTCAATGCAGATGCCGATAAATTGCAGGCAGCAAAAGATGATCCGCGTAAAACCCGTATCGGAGATTTCCTTCGGCGTACGAATCTGGATGAGTTCCCTCAATTTATCAATGTATTAAGAGGGGAGATGTCGGTAGTGGGCCCTCGTCCTCATATGCTGAAACACACTGAGCAATATTCGGCTCTTATCGATAAATATATGGTACGCCATCTGGTAAAACCCGGAGTGACGGGATGGGCACAGGTAACCGGTTATCGGGGAGAAACCAAGACGCTCGAACAGATGGAAGGACGTGTGAAACGGGATGTGTGGTACATTGAGAACTGGTCGTTCTTCCTGGATCTGAAGATCATCGTGGTGACGATTCTGAACATGTCTAAAGGTGAAAAGAATGCCTATTAAACTTATAAATTGCACACTTTTTGTGTATTTGTGTAATACAAATGCATATTTGTGCTATCTTTGCAGCCGATGGGAAGGATACTAGCAATTGATTATGGCCGAAAACGGACCGGGTTAGCAGCTACAGACAATTTACAGATGATTGCAAACGGTCTGACAACGGTGCCGAGTGGGGAATTGGTCTCCTGGTTATCTGCTTATGTGGCAAAAGAACCGGTGGATTTATTCGTGGTCGGTCTGCCGAAGCAGATGAATAACGAGCCTTCGGAAAACATGAAGTATGTAGAGGCTTTCGTGACACATCTGAAACGGACCATTCCGGATATTCCGGTTGAATATTATGATGAGCGTTTCACGTCTGTCCTGGCGCACAAGGCAATGCTCGACGGAGGTTTGAAGAAGAAAAAAAGACAGGATAAAGGCCTGGTGGATGAGATCAGTGCAGTTATTATCCTTCAATCATATTTAGAAAATAAAAAATATCAGTTATAGTTTATGATTTTACCAGTATACTTATACGGTCAGCCTGTGTTAAGAAAAGAGGCTGAAGATGTACCCAGGGATTATCCGGAATTAAAGCAGTTAGTAGCTAATATGTTCGATACGATGTACAATGCCGATGGAGTAGGCTTGGCCGCTCCCCAGGTTGGGTTGTCGATTCGTTTGCTTGTGATCGATGCTGATGTGATGGGAGATGATTTCCCTGAATGTAAAGGATTCAAGCGTGCGATGGTTAATCCGGATATCGTTGAAAGCAGTGAAGAAGAGATTTCTATGGAAGAAGGTTGTCTGAGCCTTCCTGGCGTACATGAGAAAGTGTCCCGTGCCAGCAAGATCCGGGTGAAATATTTTGATGAAAACTGGGAGGAACATGACGAGGTGGTAGATGGTTTTGCTGCCCGTGTGGTACAGCACGAATGCGAGCATCTGGAAGGTCACGTGTTCATCGACAATGTTTCGGCTATCCGTCGCCAGTTGAATAAAGGAAAACTAAATAGTATTATTAAAGGGACTGCTCGTTGTTCATACAGAGCAAAAGCTGTCGGTAAATAATAAAAATCTATTAAATAATATGACAGATTTAAGTAAAAACATTCAGGCCCTCAGGGAGAAGAAAGCCGTCGTTGAGATGGGTGGAGGCGAAGCTGCTATCGAAAAGCAGATCGCGATGGGTAAACTTACTGCCCGTGATCGTATTCTTTCCTTGCTGGACAAGAACTCTTTTCATGAGTACGATTTGTTTGTAAAGCACGATGGCCGTGACTTCGGAATGGATAAGAAAGATTTTCCGGGTGATGGTGTAGTTACAGGTACAGGTACTATTTTCGGTGCTCCGGTATGTATCTACGCACAGGACTTTACTGTAGCCGGTGGTTCATTGGGTTTGCAACATGCTCGTAAGATCACTAAGATCATGGATCATGCATTGAAGATGAAATGTCCGATTATCGGTATCAACGACTCGGGTGGTGCACGTATTCAGGAAGGTGTTGGTGCTTTGGCCGGATATGGTGAAATATTCTATAGAAATACAATCGCATCAGGCGTTATCCCTCAGATCTCATTGATTCTGGGTCCGTGTGCCGGTGGTGCTGTTTATTCACCTGCTTTGACAGACTTCGTGTTCGTGGTTGAAAATATCTCCAAGATGTTTATCACCGGTCCGAATGTGATCAAGACTGTTTTAGGTGAAGACATCTCTATGGAAGACCTGGGCGGTGCCCGTGTTCATGCGGAAACAACAGGTAATGCTCATTTCTATGCCTTGAGCGAACAGGATTGTTTCGAACAGGTTAAACGTCTGGTCAGCTTTATCCCCTGGAATAACCAGCAGCGTGCCAAGACTACTGAGCCAAAAGAACCGACAGCGATGCTGAACATTGAAGAAGTTGTTCCAGCTGATCCGAAACAGCCGTACGATGTTCGTGACGTTATCAAATGCATCGTCGATGATTCCGACTTCCTGGAAATTCAGGAACTGTGGGCTGCCAATATCGTGATCGGTTTCGGTCGTATGGCAGGGG
>OCAK01000046.1_pt1 | contig 150703 bp, 125 predicted proteins | sample 1538301 | NCBI WGS metagenome assembly OCAK01 (sample SAMEA2580285, study PRJEB22360) | human gut metagenome | biome: human gut; feature: human-associated habitat; material: faeces | place: Denmark | collected 2008/2010 | reverse complement strand
TATTTGGTTAGTTCTGTTTTTTAGAGAAGTCCACTTTGATAATCATAAAGCGTTTAAAAAATATTTATTAAAATAAATTATTGTTTGCAGGAGATTCTTATTTATGAAAAAAGGAATAAATAAATCAATCTTATTTTATATTGCATCAGTTCTGTTTCTCGTAGCCTCAGCTATAGACTTTACGAGTGGAAATAAAAATACTATGGCTATAATATGGTTAAGTCTTGGTTCCGCATTTCTTTGCTTAGGTTCGACTTATAAGAAAAAGGAAAACAATAAAACAAATACAGATGATAAATAATTTCCTGCGTGTATTGCTGGAAAATCGGGATTCATAGAGTCCTTTTGTGATTTGCAACTGCTGGTTGACAGATTTACAGCCTGAAATGGTGGAATGCAAACAGCAAAACTGTTATATTTAGCTCATAAAATCTGCAAAAGGAGGAAAAAATGATTTTAGCTGATAAGATTACAGAGGAAAGAAAAAAGAATGGATGGTCACAGGAAGAACTAGCCAATCAGTTGGGCGTATCCAGACAGGCAGTATCTAAGTGGGAAAGTGCAGGAGCTGTTCCAGATTTGCAAAGAATTTTACAGATGTCGGAGCTATTTGGTGTTAGTACAGATTACCTATTAAAAGATGAAATGCAAGCAGAAAATATCACCTATCACGAAAGTACTGAAAGCTATGCAGAACCGTTGAAAAAAGTAACTATGGAGAATGCAAATGAATTTCTTGACATGAAAAGAAATGGATCCAAAGTAGTGGCAAACGCAGCAAGTATGTGTATCTTAAGTCCAATATTATTGATTGTTCTTGTGACAATGGCAGAAGATAGCGTATTTCATGTTTCGGAATCTCTGGCAACAGTATTTGGATGTGTTTTTTTGCTTGGAATGGTTGCGGCAGCCGTCTTTTTGTTTATTACATATGGAATGCGTGAATCACATATGGAACATTTTGAAAAAGAATGCTTTGAAACAGAGTATGGTGTATCTGGAATGGTACGAGAAAAAAAAGATTCCTATGAACCAATTTTTATCAGAGGAACAGCTGTTGGGGTAGTGCTTTGTATACTGGCAGTGATTCCGACAATTATTGCCGGATCTATGGAAGCGTCCGACTATTACTGTGGTCTTTCCGTCGGATTACTGCTATTCATACTTGCAATAGGAGTGAATCTGTTGGTTCGTGTTGGGATGGTAAAAAGCAGTTACGATACCCTTCTTCAGGAAGGCGAATATACAAAAGAAGAAAAACTGTTTAAGAAAAAGACTAACACGTTTTCTGGTGTATATTGGTGCTTGACTACAGCGATTTACCTTGCATGGAGCTTCTGGACGATGAGCTGGGATATTACATGGATTGTATGGCCGGTTGCTGGTGTTTTGTTTGCAGCATTGCTTGGTGTGGTGAAAATGGTGTTAAAGAATGGCAGTGAAACTCAGCACTATATTTAAGATGGAGTTAAGTTTATTTTCCGCATATTATACTCATCCAGGAATTCAAGTTTGTAGAATTCAAAGTACTTCCTATATTAGAAAAAATAGTGTATACTTTACAAGTACATATGTTCGAAAAAAAGGGGAGCGAAAAATATGAGCAAAAAGAAATTTAAAACAATATTATGTGGATGCATAACGACTCTTTGTCTGCTTCTGACATCCTGTGGACCACTGCAGATATCACAAGGATCAGGCAATCAGGACTCTGGTCACAGAAATCAAACGACAGCAGAGACAACATTTGCATCAACCGGGCAGATAGAATCTGTAGATACGCTGGAAGAAGTACCGGAGTATACAGGACAGCCATATGTGGAGATCAATGATAATGAGCCTTCATTTACTAAAGAAGAACTGACAACAGATTCTTATGAGGAATACAGTCCATTAGATGAACTGGGAAGATGTCAGACAGCGGAGGCTTGTGTGGGTGAAGATTTGATGCCGACACAGAAAAGAGAAAGCATCAGCAGTGTGAAGCCAACAGGCTGGGTGAATAAGGAATATGATGGAATTGACGGTGGGTATCTGTACAATCGCTGTCATCTGATTGGTTTCCAGCTGACAGGTGAGAATGCGAATGAGCGCAATCTGATTACAGGAACACGCTATATGAATGTAGATGGCATGCTCCCATTCGAGGATGAGGTGGCAGATTATGTTAAAGAAACGGATAATCATGTGATGTATCGTGTCACTCCGATCTATAGCGGCGATGATTTGGTAGCTTCCGGAGTCCAGATGGAGGCGAAGTCGGTGGAAGATGATGGCGCAGGGGTAACATTTAACGTATACGTATATAATGTACAGCCATATGTTGTGATCAATTATGAGACAGGAGAGAGTTATCAGACGGAAGAACTCACAACGCCGGAAGGTGAGTGGGCTCCTGGAACAGAAGCTGAAGTGACTGAAGAAAATGTATCCAATTCGTCAAAAACATCAAATTTAACAAAAAAAGAAACTTATATATTGAATAAGAATACAAAAAAGTTTCATAAATCAACCTGTTCTGGTGTGAAGGATATCAAAGCAGAGAACAAAGAAAAGTATACAGGAAGTAGGTCAGATCTGATTAAAGAAGGATATGAGCCTTGCGGCAGATGCAAGCCGTAAGAACTATGAGACCTCAGCACTTTTGCCATTGAGATTATTATAGAAAATGTAATATCAACATAGAACAGATAGTTCCACCTGCAATAGATAGAAACATGTTTTTCTTATAAGTCTTGATTTATGTTAATGTCTTTTAGAGTGTGCAATTTTTAATCGAAAAAGTGTTTACAAACCACATAAAAACAGCTATAATACAAATAGAAACCACAAGAAAACAATAAAAAGCAAGAAATAAACCACACAAAACAACAATGTGGCGAATGGGTAAAAACAGGAGGAACAGAATAATATGAAGATCTTAGATGCGAAGTTTGTACAGGACTTTATTAAAATGGCAAATGACGGATTCCTTCAGGGATGGCATGAGAGAAATGGTGGTAATTTAAGTTATCGTTTGAAACCAGAAGAGGTTGAACTGATCAGACCACGTCTGAATGAATCAGGAGAATGGACAGAAATCGGAACAGAGGTTCCGGGGCTTGCAGGAGAATTCTTCCTTGTAACAGGAAGTGGAAAGTATTTCAGAAATATTATCGTTGACCCTGAAGTGTGTCTTGCAATTATTGAGATTGATTCTACAGGAACAAAATACAGAATCCGTTGGGGACTGGTAGAGGGAGGAAGACCGACAAGTGAGCTTCCGACTCATCTGATGAACCATGAAGTGAAGAAAAGAATCACAAATGGAAAACATCGTGTAATCTATCATGCACATACAACAAATACAATCGCGTTGACATTCGTACTTCCTTTGGATGATCAGGTGTTCACAAGAGAACTTTGGGAGTCAGCAACAGAGTGTCCGGTTGTATTCCCGGATGGAGTTGGAGTTGTAGGCTGGATGGTTCCGGGCGGAAGAGCAATCGCAGAAAAGACAGCTGAATTGATGGAGAAATACGATGTTGCTATCTGGGCACATCATGGAATGTTCTGTTCAGGAGAAGACTTTGATCTTACATTCGGTCTTATGCATACAGTAGAGAAGTCAGCAGAAATTCTTGTGAAGATTCTGTCTATGACACCAAGAAAGATTCAGACAATCACTCCGGAAAACTTCCGCGAACTGGCACATGACTTCAATGTAACACTTCCAGAAGAGTTCCTGTATGAGAAAAAGAAATAATTAAATTTCAATATTCGGAAATAAGAAAGTAATGAAATAGATGGGAGAAATTCTTGACAGTGCTTTTTTAACATGTTATGCTATAGTCGATTTTGAGAGACGAAGATGCAGAGTAACAGACAGAGTCTTTTCAAAGCAATTGTTTCGGACCACCCAGCGAGGTTAAGGCCATACGGACAGCCGGGTCCACTGCCGATTATGGTAACTTTGGTTGCCTTATTGATTGAGTTAAAAGCTCTAATTTTATAAGTAGGTTTCTTTGATAGCCTTGATGCGCCAGACGCGCAGACTTGTGAAACGGTCAATAAGAGTAGTAAAAGTATAATTGCTATATAGACTCTGACACGCATGATCCAGAAGTTTTATTTAAAAATCTAAGAGAAGATATTGCCTTTTCTGTTACAGCTGAGAATAAAACAGACGAATACATACCGAACGCAGGTTTGTGGCTTAGCGCCCTTATCTGCGTTTTTTTCTGTATTAAGAAAATATTTTAACAAAGGGACCTGGAAAGAGAGGAAATATGAAAGGGAGTCGTTTTAAATTAAACCAGAATCATGCACCGATCCATGAGGCTCTGGAGACTTTCCGACGAATGCGGGTTGTACCTTTTGATGTCCCTGGTCATAAACGGGGAAGAGGAAATCCGGAGCTGACAGAATTTCTCGGACAAAAATGTGTAGGCGTCGATGTCAATAGTATGAAACCACTGGACAATCTCTGCCATCCGGTATCTGTAATACGGGAAGCAGAAGAACTGGCAGCAGATGCCTTTGGAGCAGCACATGCATTTTTAATGGTAGGGGGCACGACAAGTTCTGTACAGACAATGGTTCTGACGGCCTGCAAACGTGGAGATGAGATCATATTGCCACGTAATGTTCACAGGAGTGTGTTGAATGCACTTGTTTTATGTGGTGCGATCCCTGTTTATGTAAATCCGGAGGTAGACCAGCGGCTTGGGATTTCCCTGGGAATGCAAAGAGAACAGGTAGCAAAAGCGATAAAAGAGCATCCAAAGGCAGTCGCAGTGTTAGTAAATAATCCGACTTACTATGGAATATGCAGTGATCTGCGAGCGATTGTCAAGATGGCACATGAGGCAGGAATGATGTGCCTGGTAGACGAAGCGCATGGAACACATTTTTATTTCGGTGGAGGACTTCCTGTTTCAGCTATGGAAGCAGGTGCAGACATGGCGTCTGTATCCATGCACAAAAGCGGAGGCAGTCTTACACAGTCGAGTCTGCTTCTTACAGGTCCGGACGTACATGCCGGGTATGTGCGGCAGATCATCAATCTGACACAGACAACATCAGGAAGCTATCTTCTGATGTCGAGTCTTGACATTTCAAGAAGGAATCTTGCACAACGTGGCCGTCAGATTTTCCATCAGGTAGCAGATATGGCGGAATATGCCAGAGAGGAAATCAATGCAATCGGTGGTTATTATGCATTTGGAAAAGAACTGGTAAATGGAAATTCTGTTTTTGATTTTGATATTACAAAGTTAAGTGTACATACGTTAGATATCGGACTCGCAGGAATTGAAGTTTATGATATTCTGCGTGATGAATACGACATTCAGATCGAATTTGGAGATATTGGAAACATTCTTGCTTACCTTTCGATCGGAGACCGTGCACAGGAAGTAGAACGGCTTGTGAGTGCACTTGCGGAGATCCGCAGACGTTTTCAGACAGACGGAACAGGACTTCTGAGTCAGGAATATATTGATCCTCAGGTAGTGGCCAGTCCACAGGAAGCTTTTTATGCAGAGAAGTGCAGTCTGCCACTTAGGGAAACAGAAGGTATGGTCTGTAGTGAATTTGTGATGTGTTATCCGCCTGGAATTCCGATCCTTGCGCCTGGGGAACGCATCACAGCAGAAATTCTGGATTATATCGAGTATGCAAAAGCGAAGGGTTGTAATATGACCGGACCGGAAGATCCGGATATTTTGAAACTGAATGTTCTGACAGGGAGGTAATAATAATGGAAATGTGGTTTTCGGAATTCCATACACCGGATGTGAAACACAGTATCCGGGTAAACCGTCAGCTCTTTTCCAGACAGAGTGATTATCAGAGAATTGATATTTTTGAGACACCGGAATTTGGCCGTGTTCTTACTCTGGACGGAAATGTAATGCTGACAGAACGTGACGAATTTATTTATGATGAGATGATCACGCATGTGCCGATGGCAATCCATAAAGAAGCAAAAGATATTATGGTGATTGGAGCCGGAGATGGCGGTGTTGTTCGCGAACTGACCAGATACGACAGGGTCAGACACATTGATCTGGTAGAAATGGATTCGATGGTTGTCGAGGCATGTCGTGCATACCTTCCGGAAAATGCATGCAGACTGGATGACAGAAGAGTACATCTTCATTACGAAAATGCACTCCGTTTTATCCGAAGATGCGAGGCAAAATATGATCTTATTATCGTAGATTCCTCGGATCCGTTTGGCCCATCGGAAGGATTGTTTACCCGCGAATTCTATGGGAATTGTTACAATGCATTGAAAGAGGATGGAATTATGGTCAATCAGCAGGGAAGTCCATTCTACGCAGAAGATGCACATGCAATGCAGCGAAGCCATAAAAGAATTGCAAGTACCTTTCAGATCAGTCGTGTTTATCAGGCACATATCCCAACCTTTGCCGCAGGTTACTGGTTGTTTGGATTTGCCAGCAAAAAATATCATCCCGTAGATGATCTGGACGCAGAAGCATGGAATGCATTAAATCTTCGTACACGTTACTATACAACAAGACTCCATAAAGGAGCATTTTACCTTCCGGCATTTCTGGAAGATATGCTGAAAGAAGTGGAGGAATAATTCATGATTTTACCGAATATAGAAACTTTTATAGGATGCGAAAGCAGCTTTGAGGAAGCATCGATTGTCCTTTATGGTGCGCCGTTTGATTCGACGACAAGTTTTCGTCCGGGCGCAAGATTCGGTCCGGCAGCTATGCGTCATGAGAGTTTCGGACTTGAAACTTACAGTCCATATCAGGACAGAGACCTTATGGATATCAGTGTATTTGACAGCGGGGATCTGGAACTTTGCTTTGGAAGCAGTGAAATGGCGCTTTCGGATATTCAAAAGAGAGCAGAAGAAATATTGAAATCAGATAAATTTCCATTGCTTCTGGGAGGAGAACATCTGGTGACGCTGGCAGCAGTACGCGCTGTAGCTGCGAAATATCCGGATCTACATATCATCCATTTTGATGCACATGCAGATTTAAGGGATGATTATCTGGGAGCCAGATTGAGTCATGCCTGTGTTCTGCGAAGATGCCATGATCTTCTGGGAGACGGCCGTATCCATCAGTTCTGCATCCGAAGCGGAGAGAGAGAAGAATTTAGATTTGCCGCGCAGCATACAGATTTCCATCCACTTTCTTTTGACGGACTGGAAGAGACTGTAAGAGAACTGAAAGAGAAAAATGTACCAATTTATTTTACAATTGATCTGGATTGTCTGGATCCGGCAGTATTTCCGGGAACAGGGACTCCGGAGGCGGGGGGAGTAACTTTCTTAGAGCTTCTTGAAGCCATCCGTACAGTTGCACAGGCAAATGTAGTAGGAGCGGATGTGAATGAACTTGCTCCTATGTTGGATGCAAGTGGTGTCTCAACCGCAACAGCATGTAAGGTTCTTCGTGAACTGCTTCTTGCAATTGCAAAATAAACCGGCAACTTATAAGAGAGCAATTATAAAAAAGAATATGTAACTGTTCAGAGCCAAGCAAAATTTCAAAAACAGTTGTAAAATGCTTGCATTTTTAAGACTATTTTTGAAATTTTGCTTGGCGGATACGCCACACCTTCAAAATGCGTAGCATTTTGAAGGTTGGCTCTGAACAGTTACAAGAATATTATAAATATATAACTGTTGAAGAAAAGGAGAAGAGTTATGAGCAGAGTACTTGTAATCGGCTGCGGAGGAGTAGCCAGTGTAGCAATTCAGAAATGTTGTCAGGCAGATGAGGTCTTCACAGAACTTTGTATTGCAAGCCGTACAAAGGAAAAATGTGATGCACTTGCAGAAAAGCTAAAAGGAAAGACAAAAACAGTTCTTACGACAGCTAAGGTTGATGCAGACGATGTGGATCAGCTGATCGAACTGATCAATGATTACAAACCGGATCTGGTAATGAATATTGCGCTTCCATATCAGGATCTGACGATTATGGATGCGTGTCTGGCATGTGGCGTAAACTATATGGATACAGCGAACTACGAGCCGGAAGATACGGATGATCCGAAGTGGCGTGCGATTTACGAAAAACGCTGTAAAGAAGAAGGATTTTCAGCATATTTTGATTATTCCTGGCAGTGGGCATACCGCAAAAAATTTGAAGATGCAGGTCTTACAGCACTGCTTGGATGCGGATTTGACCCGGGTGTCACACAGGCATATTGTGCATATGCATTAAAACATGAATTTGATCAGATTGATACCATTGACATTCTGGACTGCAATGGCGGTGATCATGGATATGCATTTGCGACAAACTTTAATCCGGAAATCAATCTTCGTGAAGTAAGTGCACCGGGAAGTTACTGGGAAAATGGACATTGGGTAGAAATCCCGCCGATGGATATTAAGAGAGAATACAACTTTGATCAGGTCGGAGACAAGGACATGTATCTGCTTCATCATGAGGAAATAGAGTCTCTTGCGAAAACAATTCCAGGGGTAAAACGTATTCGTTTCTTTATGACTTTTGGACAAAGCTATCTGGATCATATGCGTTGTCTTGAGGATGTGGGAATGCTTTCTACAACACCAATCCAGTACAATGGACAGGAAATCGTTCCGATCCAGTTCCTGAAAGAACTTCTTCCGGATCCGGCAAGTCTTGGTCCACGCACAAAAGGAAAAACAAATATCGGCTGTATTTTTACCGGTGTAAAAGATGGAAAAGAGAAGACTTACTATATCTATAACGTATGCGATCATCAGGAATGCTACCATGAGGTTGGAAGCCAGGCAATCAGTTATACAACAGGTGTTCCGGCAATGTGCGGAGCATTGATGATGCTGACTGGAAAATGGATCAGACCGGGTGTATATACCGTAGAGGAATTTGATCCGGATCCGTTCCTGGACGCACTTGACCGTTATGGTCTGCCACGCAGTGAAAATCATGATCCGAAGCTGGTAGACTGATGGAAAGATTAGATAAAAGAGCACCATTTACAGCCACCGGCGGAATTATTCCGCCGGAATTTCAGAACATCAAAACACCTTGTTATATACTGGATGAAAAAGCACTTATAGAAAACGCAAAACTGCTTGGTGGAGTAGCAGAACGGACAGGATGTAAGATGCTTCTGGCACAGAAAGCATTCAGTAATTATGATTGTTATCCTTTTTTTGAACCGTATCTGGCTGGGACAGAGGCCAGTGGATTGTATGAGGCAAGATTAGGGGCAGAGGAAATGGCGGGAAAAGAAGTTCATGTATTCTGTGCAGGTTACCGAGCGGATGAATTCGAGGAACTTCTTCAGTATGCCGATCATATTGTATTTAATTCTCCGTCCCAGCTTCTTCGCTTTGGAAGAATGGCGAAAGAGGCAGGAAAAAGCGTGGGACTTCGAATCAATCCGGAATGCTCTACCCAGGAGGGACATGAGATTTATGACCCTTGTGCACCGGGAAGCCGCATGGGTACAACAAGAGCACAGTGGGATGAAGCAATTGTGAAGAATCCGGAGTTAATGGAACTTTTGGATGGGGTTCATTTCCATACTCTCTGTGAGCAGGACTCGGATGATCTGGAGACAACCCTTGCTTCCGTAAAGAAACAGTTTGGCGATTTGATCACCAAAGTGAAATGGATTAATTTTGGCGGTGGTCATCATATTACAAGACCGGGATATGATATTGGGCGACTGGAGCAATGCATTCGAAAGGCACAGGAAGAATGGAAGGTTGAGGTTTATCTGGAACCGGGAGAAGCCTGGGCATTGAATGCAGGATTTCTTCTTACCAGTGTGCTGGATGTTCTGAAAAATGGAGACACACAGATTGCAATCGTAGATGCCAGCGCCGCCTGCCATATGCCGGATGTACTGGAAATGCCTTATCGCCCACCGCTTCTTGGAGCATCGGATGAGACAACAGATAGTGGGATTACAGTCCGGTTAGGAGGTCCAACCTGCCTGTCAGGGGATGTGATTGGAGACTATAAATTCAGCAAATTACCGGAATACGGAGATCTTCTTCTGTTTGGAGATATGGCGATTTATACGACTTGCAAAAACAATACATTTAATGGGATGCCATTACCGGATATCTGGATCAGACATGCTGACAGAACCATGCAGCAGTTAACTTTATTTAATTACACAGATTTTAAAGAAAGATTAGGAAGCCGTGAGTAACGGCTTCCTTGCACATTTATCTAACACATTTCTTGTTTCACATCAATGTCCATACCCAATATACAACTCCAAGCGCCCAGCTCGTCACAATTCCATACAGGATCACCGGTCCGGCAATCGTGAAAATCTTACAGCCAATACCAAAAACCTGGCCCTCCTTCTTATATTCAATCGCAGGTGCAGCAACAGAGTTGGCAAAGCCGGTAATCGGAACAAGTGCACCGGCACCGCCCCATTTGGCAAGTAGTGGATAAATTCCGGCACCGGTGAGAAGGATACTCAGGAGAATGAGCAGAATAGAAGTCCAGCTGCTGCAGTCATCCGGGGAAAGTTTTTTCAATTCACAGAAATGATAAATACATTGTCCAATCAGGCAGATCGTTCCACCAAGGAAGAATGCTTTTATCATGTTGAACCACACATTGTGCTGTGGTGTTTTCTTTTTGACATAGGCTTCATATTGTTTCTGTTGTTTTAATTGTTCTATTTTGTCCATAAATGAAATCCCTTCTTTTTGTTTTTAAATTCTACACATAGTTTTTCACAAAATGAAAATAATATCCTTAAAAATAAATAATGAAACATCAGAAATGAGGAAATGATATGAATGATACGGGAAACAAGAACCGGGCAGTTGAATCAGAGTGTGGTCCTTTTCATCTGTCCCAGCTTCGTGGAGCACAGAGCATTGTATTCACAAAAGCACCTTATCTTCTAAGCGCAGCATCAGTTGCCGGAAGCAAAGAAGCGCAGGGGCCGCTTGGAAAATGCTTTGATCTGACCAATGAGGATGATCTGTTTGGGGCAGAGACCTGGGAGGAAGCCGAAAGCAACATGCAGAAGGAAGCCTGTGTACTGGCACTTGGAAAGTCACATGTGGATCCGAAGTCTGTGCGTTATCTCTTTGGTGGAGATCTTCTCAGACAAGGGATTGCAACTTCTATGGGCGTTGAAGATCTGCAGATTCCCATATTTGGTCTGTACGGTGCATGTTCCACATCAGGAGAAGCACTGGCATTAGCGGCAATGAGTGTGGCAGCAGGATACGGAGATTACATGCTGGCAGTAACATCCAGCCATTTCGGAAGTGCAGAGAAAGAATTTCGATTTCCGTTAGGATATGCGAACCAAAGACCACTTTCCGCACACTGGACCGTGACAGCCAGCGGGGCTTTCCTCGTAGGAAGCCATCTGAATAAAATACATTCCGATAAGCAGCATCAAAGAAAATCCCAGTTCCGGCATATTCGGATTGCAGGAGTTACAATAGGGAAGATCGTGGATTTTGGTCTGAAGGATTCGCAGAACATGGGGGCATGTATGGCTCCGGCTGCAACCGATACCATTTATCGCAATTTTCAGGATCTTGGACGAACCCAGGAAGATTACGATCAGATCATAACAGGTGATCTTGGATATATTGGTCAATCCATACTTTTTGACCTGATGAAAAGCAGAGGATATGATATCAGAAAAAAGCATATGGATTGTGGAATGACTATCTTTGATCAGGAGACACAGGATACACATGCCGGCGGAAGCGGCTGTGGATGCGCAGCGTCAACACTGGCTTCTTATATTCTGCCAAAGATTGAGAACGGAGAATGGAAAAAGATACTCTTTGTGCCGACCGGTGCATTGATGTCAACGGTCAGCTTCAATGAAGGAGCAAGTGTGCCTGGAATTGCGCATGCGATTATGATCGAACACTGTTGAAAAGCCCTATTATAATAGGAAGAAGTAAAAAATGTGCTAAGTGTGTGTTAAAAAAAGAAAAGGAATAGAAAAATGGATTATATAAAAGCATTTTTAATCGGAGGTCTCATCTGCGCTGCAGTGCAGATTCTTCTGGACAGAACAAAGCTGATGCCGGGACGTGTTATGGTATTACTCGTCTGCACAGGTGCAGTGCTTGGATTTATCGGGGTATACGAACCATTTGTGAAATTTGCAGGAGCAGGTGCAAGCGTTCCACTTCTTGGATTCGGAAATGTCCTGTGGAAAGGTGTGAAGGAAGCTGTTGATAAAAACGGATTCCTCGGAATCTTTCTGGGAGGGTTCAAGGCAAGTGCCGCCGGAATCAGCGCAGCACTTATTTTTGGATACCTGGCTTCATTGATTTTTGAACCCAAAATGAAGAAATAAACGAGAAATCACTATAATGTTACAAAATGTTACAAGGTTCATAAAAATATACATGAAAATATCTTGACAGTAAAAGAAAAATGAAATATCATTAATTGAGTATTAAAGGCAATAAGATACGACGGAACAAGGAGGCACGGCAGGACAGATTTTTTATCCCAGGTGTCTCTTTCATTGTGTAAAAGGATGAGTTAAAGATGATTGATATACATAGCCATATCTTGCCTGGAGTTGATGATGGAGCGTCTTCGATGAAAGAAAGTCTTCATATGCTTTCTATGGCGAGAAGACAGGGAATCACAGATGTGTTTGCAACTTCACATTATTCCAAAGCGTTTCCGAACAGAGATCCGGAGAAGCTGAGACGGCTTCGGGATGAGCTGATGAGCCGTGCAAATCGTCCGGTGCAAGGACCAGAGGGAAAGGTGAAGTGCAAAAGACCAATTCGAATCTGGACAGGTCAGGAGATTTTTTATTCTAATAGTGTTATACGACTGCTTGAAGAGGGAAAACTGCTTACGTTGGCAGACAGTAATTACGTACTGGTTGAGTTTATGCCGTCAGTGCCTTATTCAGAGATATGTACAGCGGTGAGGAATCTGTCAAGAGCAGGATACACTCCGGTAGTTGCTCATGCGGAGAGGTATCGTTGCCTTAGAAAAGGTAAGCGTGTGGAAGAACTGATCGATCTGGAAGCATTGATCCAAATGAATTACAGATCCGTCAGTGGAGGCTGGCATGATGCAACAGCGCGCTGGTGTAAGGATAATCTGAAAAAAAGGAATATCCATTTTATGGGAACTGATATGCACAATATCGGGAGCAGAATGCCTGATACAAAAGAGCCAATGGGTTGGATGAGGAAGCATTTAGACAGTACTTACCTCAGACAGATAACAAGAGAGAATGCACTTCGCATTACAGAAAACAAAATAATAAAATAAAGGGGAGCAAAGATGGGAAAGACGCATGATGACGACGAGGTCGAGATTGACCTCAGAGAACTATACTACGCATTGAAAAAGCGTGTTTTGGTAATCCTTGCAGCCGTACTGGCAGGAGCAGTGATTGCCGGAGCAGCAACAAAGCTTTTGATGACACCTGTTTACAGCGCAACATCTACAATGCTTGTTCTCACAAAGGAAACAACACTTTCTTCACTGGCTGATCTGCAGATCGGTAGTCAGCTGACGAAAGACTACAACATCCTGATCACAAGCCGTACAGTATTGCAGGACGTAGTAGATGAACTGAATCTGGATATGACATATAAAGAGTTGATGGAATGTATCACAATAGAGAATCCAAGTGATACACGTATTCTTTCCATTACAGCAATAGACAAAGATCCAAAGATGGCAAAGAAGATTGCTGACACGCTGGCGAAGACATCAGCTGACTTTATCGGAGACAAGATGGAAGTAACACCACCGAAAGTTATTGAAGAAGGTGAAGTGCCGACAATCCAGACAAGTCCGAGTACAAAGAAGAATGTGCTGATCGGAGCACTGGCTGGTCTGATTCTTTCCGCAGGTATTATTATCCTTCTCACACTGATGGATGATACAATCAAGTCAGAGGAAGATATCGAGAACTACCTCGGTCTGACAACACTGGCAAGTATTCCGGATAGAAAAGACTACATTACAGGAAAAGGACCTCGCAATTCAAGCAAGACAACATCGAAGAAAAAGAAGAAAAGGAGGAAAAAATAAATGGCAATTCAGAGAGTTATATTGACAGATTCCAGAAAAGAAGATGTCTTCTATGAAGAGGCTATTAAAACCCTCCGTACAAATATGCAGTTCAGTGGTGTAGAGACAAAGAGTATTGTTCTCACAAGCTGTTATCCAAATGAAGGAAAAAGTGATGTGGCTTTCCAGCTTGCAGTAGAGATTGGAAAGATGGGAAAGAGAGTTCTGATCATAGATGCAGATATTCGTAAGTCCAGTTATATCAAACGTTACCAGATCAAACAGAAGACCAATGGACTGTCACAGTATTTAAGTGGACAGGTTGCTTTGGAAGAAATAATTTATTCTACCAATTACCGTAATCTTGAGATTATCTTTTCAGGTCCGTATGCTCCGAACCCGTCAGAGCTTCTGGAGCAGGGACGTTTTGGCAGATTGATCGAAGAGACAAGAAAAGTTTATGATTATATTTTGATTGATACACCACCGATCATCAGTATGAGTGATGCAGCAATCGCAGCAAAACAATGTGATGGAGCAATCCTCGTAATCGAGAGCGAAGCAGTAAGCAGAAGAGATGCAATGAAAGCAAAAGAACAGCTTACAAAGAGTGGATGTAAGCTTCTCGGTGCAGTACTGAATAAAGTGGATATGAAGAAAGAAAAATACTATAGTAAGTATAATTCATACTACTACGGTAAAAGCAAACAGGAATAGCCGGATATGCAGTGGAGAATATCCGCTGCATATTTCAGTTTACAGAGAAAAAACAGACAAAGCATTTAAGATAAATAAAATCAGATGTTTTGTTATGCAGTCAGACAGAAGATTATCAGGGGAAAAGGGTGTACGCGAATGTATAGGAAGAACAGTAACGGCTGGTTGAAGCACTGGGATTTCATTATACTAGATCTTGTTGCATTACAGCTGGCTTATATAAGCAGTTATGTATTGCGCATGGGAACAAGTGATCTGTATCATAACGGATTATATCTGAATATCGGGATTATTATTATACTGATAGACATTTGTACAGCTTTCTTTACAGAGCCATATCATGGGATCATGAGAAGAGGATATTTTGTAGAGTTTAAGAATGTATTGAAGCATGTGTTTATCGTGAGTGTGCTTGTGATCGTATATCTCTTTATGAGCAAACAGGGAAGCATGACCTCGCGTCTTGTGATCAGCTCATTCATTCCAATGGCAGTGGTTCTGCTTTATGCGGTGCGAATCGTATGGAAGAAATATTTGCTGAAACATGGCAATATGCTCTATTCAAAAATAAATATACTCCTTGTTTCAACAAGTGATGAAATAGATTCCATGTTAAGACGGGTGGAACAGAATGTATTTAATGAATTCGATATTGTCGGAATCGTACTTGCAGACCGCGAACCGGAAGAAAATGAAATGATCGAAGGAATTCCGGTTGTAAGTAAGATTGATACAGTAACTGAATACATACAGACAAGATGGGTTGATGCTCTTCTTGTTGGAATTAAGAAGAAAACATTGATACCGGAAGATTTGTTTGAAACATGCGTGAACATGGGAATTACAGTTCACGAATGTCTAGAAGACAGAGCAGGATGGGCAGGAAATCAGTTTATTAACCGCATGGGTGGATATACAGTCCTGACTTCCAGCGTCAGAGTGATTTCCTCACGGCAGGCCATGATGAAGAGAACGATGGACATCTGTGGCGGAATCGTTGGAATGATTCTGACAGGTATCATTACAATATTCCTTGCTCCGGCAATCTATATTGCTTCACCGGGGCCAATCTTCTTCTCTCAGATGAGAGTAGGAAAAAACGGTAAATTATTTAAGATCTATAAATTCCGAAGCATGTATATGGATGCAGAGGAACGCAAGAAAGAACTGATGAAACAGAACGAGATGAAGGGGCTCATGTTCAAGATGGAGAATGACCCAAGAATCATCGGAAGCGGAGCGGATGGAAGCAAGCATGGACTTGGCTGGTTTATCCGTAAGACATCTTTGGATGAATTCCCGCAGTTCTGGAATGTACTCAAAGGAGATATGAGTCTCGTAGGAACCCGTCCACCAACAGTAGATGAGTGGAAACAGTATGAGCCATATCACCGCGGAAGACTTGCCGTAAAACCGGGACTGACCGGAATGTGGCAAGTGAGCGGAAGAAGTGATATCACTGACTTTGAGGAAGTTGTAAAGCTTGATATGGAATATGTCAAGAACTGGAATATCGGAATGGATATCAAAATGCTGCTTAAGACTGTCGGAGTTGTGCTTAAGGGCAGTGGATCCAAGTGATGGATTAGATAGAAGAGATAAGGAAAATGATATAAGAATGATGATCTGCAGTGGAACCGGGATGGGAAGCTGCAGGTGTTATTGATATTGAACGTATGGCTACATGAAGAAAAAACAAAGAATTGAAATAAAGTTTAGGAGGATATTAGGACATGAAAAAGGAGTATAGAATTGCAGTTGCTGGTACCGGTTATGTTGGTTTGTCGATTGCGGCTCCGACGAATGTCTACCTCAAACTTTCAGTGGCGATTTGATGGTCTACGGTGGCGTATAAAACTCATGCAAAATACCCCTACTGCGAGCCTGTTCTATTGCAGAGCAAGGTAGTGACATGATACCTTCATTTTTCCGAAGAATTAGAGGTAGTGAGGGGGGATGATTGTTCATGTTGCAACAAAGAAGCGCTATGTAGTTGTACAGTTTTAACAAAGTGAGTTTGCGTACGGGTTATGACAATAAAGGTCAGCACTTTGAAAAACGGAGAAGCGCGACAGCGGGTTATGACCATAAGACTTAACACTTTGTTGGTGAGCTGCTACGCGAACGGTGAATTCTTTAGAGACGGTTTTATTGAACTGTTTCCAAGGGGCAACTGTGGGATAGTCTGCGATTGGCTAGGACGGTATTTTTTGGAATATGCCAATGTAAGAAGTTGGTACACATCTGGTGAAACGGAATCAGAATGGTAAGTGCCTCCATTGATGATGCGGCTAGTATAGAAGAAAAACTGCTGTAATACTAGTGCGTCATGTTTTGAGATGCTTACAAAAATTCAGCTTGCAATAATAGAATTCTCATGATAATCTAATACCACGCAGTCATCATTCTGATGAACTGCAAAAAGATCTATGAACCAAATCGGTAATTATTCAATAAGCTCAGAATTCCGGGCAGATAATCCGATGACAAACCCAAAAGATGAATATTGTTTGAAGATTATGTGATTGAGGAAGTTTGTTTTTTCAAATATCTGATTTTAAGGGATAGTTACTTCCATAGAAAACTATCTTGTGTTAAGATAAATATAACTTTAGAATCCTCTTCTTCAGGCAATCATTCGTTGCACAGAAGAGAGGAGAATTCTATGAAAGAAAACAAGAAAAGTGTATCAACTAAGAGCGTATCATCACATTGTAAAGCATCGAAAGAGAAGCAAGAAGACTTTATCATGCTTCCAACAGTAGATTTCTGTTTCAAGGAATTAATGCAGAATGATAACATCCGCAAGAATATTATTGCAGCACTATTAAATGTTCCATCCAGTGAGGTAGAGAACACGGAACTTATGCCTACGATTCTTAGAAAAGAATCGAAAGATGATAAGTATGGGATTTTAGATGTCCGGGTGAAACTGAAGAATGGAGAACAGATTGATTTTGAGATGCAGGTAGAAGCATTTGATTGCTGGGCAAATCGTTCTGTTTATTATCTAAGTAAGATGTATACAAGTGAAATGAAAGAAGGCGAGGGATACGATTGCTTGAAGAAGTGTATCCATGTGAGCATTCTTGCATATGATCATTTTCTAGATGATAAAGAGTGTTATCGGAGAATTGCATTCTGTGATGCAAAGACAGGAAAAGAGTATACAGATCTTATGGAGATACATATCTTAGAATTGTCAAAACTTCCACCGGAAGAGAAAAATGAGACAAGCCTGTTGCAGTGGATGCGCTTTCTTGGAGGAAAAACCAGAAAGGATTTTGAAGAAATGGCAAAGAAAAATTCTGAATTGGAAGAAGCATATGACGTATTGGATAAATTAAGCGCAGATGAAAAGAAGAGATTAGAATACGAGACAAGGCAAAGAGCAATCAGAGATTACAATATAGGAATGTTAACCGCAGAAAGACAAGGAATTGAAGCAGGACGCAAGATTGGAATAACAGAAGGAGAAAACAGAATTAACCAGTTAAATATTGAATTATCAAAACTCGGGCGTACAGCAGATATATTGAAAGCGGCGGTTGATAAGGAGTATCAGGAAAAGCTATTGAAAGAGTTTGAGTTATAATCTAATTTATGGGATATAAGGGATATCTCGGAAGCGTGGAATTTTCTGAAGAAGATGAAATATTTTTTGACAGGGGACTTGGAATACGTTCTTTGATCTCCTATGAAGGGGATAATGTAAAAGACATTAATTACAGGTAATACAGGTCAGGATGGTTCTTATCTTGCGGAGTTCCTTCTGGAGAAGGGATATGAAGTTCATGGGATTGTCCGCCGTGCGTCTATTTCTAACACGGTTCGTATTGACCATTTGATTGAGGAGGATGCTCGATTATGCAGTTGTTGAGCATGAACAGAACCGAAGTTGAAGATGTATATCTCGGTCAGTGCAGAGAATAAGGAAGCGGCTGAAGTGGTAGAAGAAGAAATCTGTGAAAGCGCAAGAGAAAATACTATTTTCTCTTGCCTCTTGCCATCCGTGCAGGATACCATTTTTGAAACCATGCTGTGAAAAGTCCCATCAATACAGGAATCAGATTATTCACAAGGATAAGCACATTTCCAAGTCCGGCTTTCTTAAGCAGAAAGGTCCAGATTGCTGTCAGCACATATAACACTCCCCATGCTGCTGCAAGAATATAATTTGTTTTCATAAAGAGAGGGTTCCGGTGTGCACTTTCACCACCATAATTATATTTTACATACGCAGCGCATAAAGGTTCTTTTGTCAGGCATGAAAGCAGCCAGAATAGTCCAAATACAAGATATCCGATGTTTGTCAGAAGAACTCCGTTTCCGGTTATATTTGCGGCTGCAGAAAGTATAGCAACAGCTGCCATAGAGAGCTGATCCCAAATTACAAATTTACGATTTCGCATAATAAATGGTACTGTTGCGACCACAAGTAGTGTGATCACAGCTCCGACTTCCGGATGAATAGAAACAGCAATCCAGAACGTAATCCACGGTATAAGCATTGTCATCATGGAAGGATTTTTCTGTTCAATCGTATTTTGAGGCGTTTTCTCTGTTTTTTTGACTACAGATGCGCTTCCGAAGAATTTATCCCAATCAATCATCAAGGAAAAGTCACCGGATACCGTATACATCTGTTTCCCCAATGCTTCTGCGCCACCGATTTCTCCACGGGAAATAGCTGACCATACAGTAAAAGGCGTATCTATGCGAGTAGTTGGAGAAAGACGTCCGTCAGTAAAAACTTCACTTCCAGTCTTGCTAAGCTGAATCTGGTAGGTGTGTCCCAAATCGGTAAAGTGTATCTCAAGTACGCGTTCTTTTCCATCATAGCTGTCTTTGTTATAAAGAGAGGCCATTTGCCGGGTAAATACAAGATCATCCGGTTCCTTTTCTCCGGTCGTTTTACTAATGCCCCAGCTGGCATCTGCCATTTTTTCAAACACATCTCTGGGATATAAAAGCGTGTGGAGTATTGTATCTGTTTTTTCAGAAATTGTTCCAGTCATTGCATATTCTGAGCCGGCACACTTTACAGTGGAAAGATATTCATCTGTTCTTGCAGACAATTCTTTTACACGGAATAATTCTCCCTGACCACAAAAGATGGTCGTATAATTTCCTTTGCCGAGAAAATGATCAAACATCCGCAATACACTGTCATAGTTTCCAACAGCAGAATAAAAGCCACAGGTGGAGATCAGCACATGTCTTTTACCTTCCATATCATATCTGGAGTCATGACTTCCGCTTCCGTATCCGTCCTGCTTTGAACTCATAAAAGGAAGACTCATAGGAAGCTGACGATCGATCAAATTCTTTAAGATAGCTGGGACATTAAAATAGTACAGTGGAAAAGACCAAAGAATAAGATCAGCATCAATCAGTTTTTCAATAACCGTTTGCATATCATCCTTGATACAGCATATGCCAGGTGTTTTCTGCCAGCACGCAAAGCATCCTTTACACGCAGCTATATTCATTGAAGCTACATGGAGTTCATCGATGGAGAGGCTTTCTTCATCATTCGTACATCCATTTTTAAATCCTTCAATGAAACTGTATGCAAGCTTTAATGAATTACTTCTTTTACCTTTAGGACTCCCGTTGATCAGAAGTATCTTCATGCTTTCATCCCTCCACATTCATACATAATAAGGTGTGAGTGCAAAAAGTAAAATTTTTCCACTCACTGATGTAACCGGATTGCTCCATTGCTATGCAATTCCCGCACCTACATCATAATAATAAAGTATAAGAGATGCTTACAAAATCCGCAACCCGAATTTCGCAAAATTGTTGTAAAGTATTATGGAAAAGTGATATTATGAAACTAATATTTGGAAGGTTATGTGATGAGCATAGAAAGATGCAAAGTAGTAGTTGAGGAAAGCTTCTGATATGAATTATGATTTAATGAGAAGACTGCAGGAAGAACCGAGTGAAGAGCATTTATGGGATATGATCCTCAGTTATCAAAATATAATGTTTAAAACATATTCCGGTTTGCCGTTCACCTATGAAGTGAGAAAAGGAAGAAATGGTGAATATACGAAAGAATTATGGATCGACCGCAGGGAAAAAAGTAAAAGTCTGGCCTGGAGTTCGGTGAAGCTGGCGTTTCATAATATAAAGCAGACAGGAGAAATAGTGGAAAGGCCGAAGGCTCTTGGAGATATCAGGGGCGTTACCTACATTTATGGAATGTTTTATCGATTTGGACTGATCGATGTACCGGATAAAGTGAAAGAAAAAATGAAGGAAATATGAAACAACAGAAATTATTAAGCCTGATCCGTCAGGCAATACAAGATTATAACATGATAGAAGAGGGCGATAGGATTGCTGTAGGCGTTTCCGGTGGAAAGGACTCGTTGACATTGCTGTATGCAATGAAACTGCTGCAAGGATTTTACCCGAAGCGGTTCGAATTATCCGCCATTACCTGTAACGTGGGATTTGAAGGAATGGATTTTACGGGTGTAGCAGAGTATTGTAAGCACTTGGAGATTCCTTATGAGCAGGTCGATACAGAGATCGCCCGGATCGTATTTCAGGAAAACAAGGATGTAAGGCCGTGTTCGTTGTGTGCAAAACTTCGGAAGGGTGCGATGTATCAACGACTGGGAGAGCTTAGAATCAATAAGATGGCATATGCACATAATAAGGATGATTTTATAGAGACAGCATTGATGTCATTGATCTATGAAGGACGATTCTATGCATTTCCACCGGTGACAGAATTACCGGAAGCCGGAGTGACGGTGATCCGTCCGATGATGTATGTTCCGGAGCAGGGGGTAGCGCATTTTGTTGCAGACCAGGGAATCCGTGTGGTTAAGAATACCTGCCCGGTAGACGGCTCAACAAAAAGAGCGTATGCAAAACAGCTAATAGAGCAGATCAACAGGGAGACACCAGGGGCGAAGGAGAGGATTATGCATGCAATCATGAACGGAAGGTTTCCTGACTGGCCAATGTAGCAATGGAAAGCGATTAAGAAAATGCATTTTTTACTTCCCTATTTCGCCTATCTGTGTTACACTAACGAATGAGTTATTTAACTTTTTTGTAACAATTACGAAAGTGATAGGCTCATTGAAAAGGGAAAACAACATGGAAATGCATATAACTATTTGTAGAGTGGGATACAGATAGTTAATAGGAGGAATTATTTATGTGTGGAATCGTAGGATTTACAGGAAATCATCAGGCAGCTCCGATTCTGTTGGACGGATTGTCCAAGTTGGAATACAGAGGATATGATTCAGCCGGTCTTGCAGTGCGTGACGGAGAGCATCTGTCACAGGTTGTTAAGGCGAAGGGACGTTTGAGCAATCTTTCAGAGAAGACTGACAGTGGTAAGGCACTTAAGGGAACTTGTGGTATCGGTCATACACGCTGGGCGACTCACGGTGAGCCGAGCCAGGTGAATGCACATCCGCATGTGTCAGGAAACTGTGAGAAAAGTGGTTCCGGTACCGTGGAGTCTGAAGTGGTCGGAGTTCACAATGGTATCATTGAGAATTACACAGAGCTGAAAGAGAAGCTGTTAAAGCATGGTTATACATTCTACAGTGATACAGATACAGAAGTAGTGATTAAGCTGGTTGATTACTATTATAAGAAATACAATTTAGGACCGATCGATGCGATCGCAAAGACAATGGTTCGTGTACGTGGTTCTTATGCACTTGAATTGATGTTCAAGGATTATCCTGGAGAGATCTGGGTTGCTAGAAAAGACAGCCCGATGATCATCGGTATCGCAGATGGCGAGACCTATGTGGCATCTGATGTTCCGGCTATTCTGAAATATACAAGAAATGTATATTATATCGGAAATCTTGAGTTTGCGAAACTTACTCCGGGCGAGGCTCATTTCTATGACCTGAACGGTGATGAGATCGAGAAAGAGACAACAGAGATCAAATGGGATGCAGAGGCAGCAGAGAAGGCCGGCTTCGAGCATTTTATGATGAAAGAGATCTATGAGCAGCCGAAAGCAATCCGTGACACACTGAATTCTGTTGTGAAAGACGGAGTGATCGACTTTACGGATATTGATCTTACAGAGGAAGAGATCAAGAAGTACAGCCAGATTTACATTGTTGCGTGCGGATCTGCATGGCATGTCGGAGTAGAGGCGCAGTATGTAATCGAAGAGATGGCTCAGATTCCGGTTCGAGTAGAGCTTGCATCTGAGTTCCGTTATCGTGAGATGCCGCTTGTGAAGGATGGTCTGGTTATCGTGATCAGCCAGTCTGGAGAGACAGCAGATACATTGGCAGCAATGCGTATGGCGAAAGAGAAAGGACTTGCTACACTTGCAGTTGTAAATGTAATTGGAAGCAGTATTGCCCGTGAGGCGGACAAGGTGTTCTATACACTGGCAGGACCGGAGATTTCGGTTGCGACAACAAAGGGATACAGTGCACAGCTTGTGGCTTTGGATTGTATTGCGGTTCAGTTCGCGAAGGTGAAGGGGCTGATCACAGACGAGCAGTACAGCTACTACATTTCTGAACTTCAGACGATTCCGGACAAGATCGAGAAGATTCTTCAGGACAAGGAGAGAATCCAGTGGTTCGCAGCCAAATATGCGAATGCACATGATGTTTTCTTTGTAGGTCGTGGAGTTGATTATGCAGTGTGTCTGGAAGGAAGTCTGAAACTGAAAGAGATTTCTTATATTCATTCCGAGGCTTATGCAGCAGGTGAGTTGAAGCATGGAACAATCAGTCTGATCGAGGACAACATTCTTGTGATCGGAGTTCTGACACAGAGCAAGCTGTATGAGAAGACAGTCAGCAATATGATGGAATGTAAGAGTCGTGGCGCATACCTGATGGGTGTGACAAACTATGGCAATTATGAGATGGAAGATAAGGTAGACTTTACAGTCTATGTTCCGAAGGTGGATGAGCATTTCATGGGAAGTCTCGCAGTGATTCCGCTGCAGTTACTTGGATATTATGTAAGTGTTGCGAAGGGACTTGATGTAGATAAACCGAGAAACCTTGCGAAGAGTGTAACAGTAGAATAAAGAAAAAGCAGGCAGGACAATCTTGTTCTGCCTGCTTTTTCTTTATTAAAAACCGCATCCGTTTCGCCCGTTTTTCTTTACGTGATACAGAGCCTTGTCGGCATCTTTGAAAATACTTTCGCTAGGATTTTCACGGTCGGAAAATGCGGCCCCTGCACTGATTGAAACTTTTGGGATGCCTATTTCAGAATGCAAAATGATGAATAGTTATCTCGGCATCTCCCACTTTGTATGATCTGTATGAAGCAGCATATGTGATTTGTGTGACAATGGTTTCTCCAGGAAATCGCTGTATAATTTCATAACATCCTGATTTTCATGGGAGAATCTGATTTTGGCGTTCTTGTCAAGGAAGTAGAGGTTTGCACCGCGTGTGTGTGCAAGCTCTTCGCCGTCGTGGATCGGCTGGCCACCTCCACCGACGCATCCTCCCGGACAGGCCATAACTTCCACAAAGTCGTAGTGTACTTCACCGTGTTCAATTGCTTCAAGCAGTTTGCGTACATTTCCAAGACCACTGACAACAGCAGCACGGATCGTAGCATCACCAATCTGGACTTCAGCCTCTACAACACCCGTCTCAAAGGATGGGCTGCGGACGATCTTAAATGCATCTGGGTCAGGGTTACGTCCTGTTACAAGATAGTGTGCGGAACGAAGTGCAGCTTCCATAACACCGCCGGTAGCACCGAAGATAACACCGGCACCGGACCACTCTTTCATAAGCGGATCACATTCGCGGTCTTTCAGGCTCTTTGGATCAATATGTGCAGCACGGATCATTCTTGTCAGCTCTCTTGTAGTGAGAACTGTGTCAATGTCATGTCCGGCATACTCACCGTAGAAAAGTTCCATGTTGCGTTCGCCTTTTTTCGCTACGCAAGGCATGACAGATACGGTGTAAATATCTTCCGGAGCAACACCGATGGACTGTGCAAAATAAGTCTTCATAACAGCACCGAACATCTGCTGTGGTGACTTGGCTGTGGACAGCTGTGGCACCAGATGTGGGTACTGTGATTTGATGAAACGGATCCATCCAGGGCAGCAGGAAGTGAACATCGGACGCAGCTTTAATTCTCCTTTGGTGAAGCGCTGCAGAAATTCATTTCCTTCTTCCATGATTGTAAGGTCAGCAGAGAAAGAAGTATCGAAGACGTAGTCTACGCCGATCTTTTTCAAGGCGTCCATGATCTTTCCGATTGTTGCTTCTTCTCTGGAAAGACCGAGAGCCTCTCCCCACGCGGCACGGACTGCCGGAGCAACCTGTGCGACAACAACTTTCTTCTTGTCAGCAATCGCACTCCATACGTCTTCTGTATCATCACGCTCACGAAGTGCACCGACCGGACAATGTGTGATACACTGCCCGCAGAGAGAACAGGAGACTTCGTTGATCTTTTTATTTCCGTTTACATTGATCGTTGTTCTTGAACCTGTACTTGTAACATCCCAGATGTTCAGTCCCTGGATCTTGTCACAAATCTGGATACAGCGCATACATTTGATACATTTGCGTGAATCACGGATGAGAGGGAATGTCTTGTCCCAAGGAGTTTCTTCAAAACGTTCTTTGAACGGAAGATCGATCAGGTTCAGGTCATTTGCAACCTGCTGAAGTGTACAGTTCCCGCTTCTGACACAGGTTGCACATTTGCAGTCATGCTGGGAAAGGATAAGCTGTACAGTCTGTCTTCTTGCAATGCGTACTTTTGGGCTGTTGGTGTAGATCACCATGCCCTCGGTCACAACGTTATTACAGGAGGTGACCAGACGATCTTTCCCTTCAATCTCAACAACACAGACACGGCAGGCCGCAATCTCGTTGATATCTTTTAAATAACATAATTTCGGAATCGGAGTTCCAAGCTTTGCCGCAGCTTCCATGATAGTAGTTCCGGAAGGTACGGATATTTTCTGATTATCAATTGTAATATTTACCATTTTTCTTTCCGACCTCCTTTAAAAATACCATAACCGAAGTGGTCGCAGCGCAGGCATCTGTGGGATTCCTGTTTTGCTTCGGCTTCTGTCATACAGTTTTCAACGCCTTCGAAGTCACAGACACGGCTACAGGCTTCGCGCTCTGTTATCTCAACTCTTCCACATGGCTCACGGTCGCTTAAACGTGGCTCCGGAATCTCAACATCGCAGCTGATGATATGGTGGAAACCAAGATATTCATCGATATTGGCGGCAACAACCTTTGCAGCAGCAATTGCTTTGATTACAGAAGCAGGTCCGGACGCACAGTCTCCACCGGCGAATACGCCAGGGATGTTATCGAAACCGCCATAACGTTCTGTCATGATCTTACCGCGGGAAACCGGAACGCCGGCTTCGGCAAAGTGTTCAGATTCGATATCCTGACCGATTGCAACGATGAGTGTCTGGCAAGGGATAAGGAAATCTTCTTCTCCTGTCGGACAGACACTTGCACGACCGTCTTTGATCTTGCTGATCATCTGTGGTGTGACGTAGATGCCTGAAACGTGTCCATTCTCATCTGTCTCTATTCTGGATGGAGCTTTCAATGTGAGAACTTCAATTCCCTCAGCAACAGCACCTTCAATCTCAGCCGGAAGAGCAGTCATATCTGCAGTACGGCGTCTGTAAACGATACTTACTTTTTTAGCACCGAGACGTTTTGCTGTGCGGACAGCGTCCATAGAAACATTACCGCCACCGATGACAGCAACTTCCTGTCCGGTAAGATCAGGGCTCTTATTTTCTCCGACATCACGAAGGAAAGATACGGCGGAGATCACGCCTTCTGCATGCTCGCCTTCGATACCAAGCTTCTTATCAGTGCTTGCACCGATGGAAATAAGAACAGCATCGTATTCTTGGCGCAGACTCTGAATTGTGATATCTTTACCGATACGTTTTCCAAATTCTACCTGAACTCCGGTCTCAAGGATTGCCTGAATGTCTTCGTCCAAACGATCTTTCGGAAGTCTGTAGTTCGGGATACCGTAGCGGAGCATTCCGCCGAGCTTTGGAAGCATCTCGAATACGGTTGTCTGATGTCCCATCAACTGCAGGTAGTAAGCAGCACTGAGTCCACCAGGTCCTCCACCTACAACAGCGATACGCTTTCCGGTGGAAGGTGCGCATTCCGGTGGCGGAACTTTGCCTGCATAGTCAGCGGCCATACGTTTCAGTCCACGGATATTGATGGCATCATCTACGATATTTCTACGGCAGCGGGCCTCACAAGGATGCTCGCAGATAAAACCGCAGGTTGTCGGGAACGGATTATCCTTACGGATCAGACGAATTGCGTCGGCGTAACGCCCCTCTCCGGTCAGTGCAATATATCCTGGGATATCAACATGTGCAGGACAAAGAGAAACGCAAGGTACCGGCTGTGTATAGTGGCAGGTACAGCGTCCCTGACGGACATGTTCCTCATAATCTTCGCGACAGTCTCTTAAGCTCTTATGTACCATGGCACCGGCTTCGTATCCGATCGGGCAGTCAGAACCTTCGCGGATAGATTCAGACAGTGTGTCGATCAGTTCGAGTGTCTCCATTGTAGCAGTCCCGTTCATAACATCTGTTAGAAGATTCTTCAGTTGCCACAGCCCAACGCGACACGGGGTACATTTTCCACAGGATTGCGTCTGACACATCTCGATAAATGCACGAGTCATGTCAACCGGACATAATCCCGGAGGGCTGGATTCAATTCTACGTTCCAGATCTTTGTACAGCTCTTCAACGACGAGCTGGCCTTTATCTGGACCTGGGATTTCAAGTCTACTCATTTTAAACCTCTCCTTTTACCATAACGTTCATTACTGACTGATTTTAAAATAGGAAATGTATTTGAAAAACCTATCTTCAAACCAGTAAAGTTACATTTGGTAATATTTTACAAATAAATCTAAAAATTATCAAGAAAAGTTTAAAAAATGACAAGTCTGTTACTAATTATACAATCAACAGACTTGTCAAAAACAAACAAAAATATTCTAAAAAATATTGAGAAATAACTAAAAAATTTTAATTCATATGACAGTAGCAATGAGAATAATAACAGAGCGCTCGCCTAAAAATATTTTAGATTCTACCGTGGGCATTGAATTTTTGTGAAAAAACTGACATTTAGGATCTCCGGTGTTGACGGCGACATGCCATTTATATTTTTCAGGAAGTTCAGGCAGAGTGAGTGTGACCGGAAACCATCCGGAATTTACAGCCAGATAAACAAGATCTTCTTCTTGTGTTGCTTCATTATAACCTGCGAATCGTACACAGACAACATGGCTGTCACCGGAGAAATTTGTCTCATCCGGAGTGAGTCCATGCGTGCTCATCGCCGGAATACCAAGATAACTTGGTTCGAGATCCTTACGGATGGCAGGATGATCTTTGCGGAACTGGATCATATATTGAAAGAAATCGAACAGATCTTTATTTTTTTTGAGGAGACTCCAGTCCAGCCAAGAGATCAGGTTATCCTGACAATAAGGGTTATTATTTCCATAACGTGTGTCTGCGAATTCATCACCGGAGAGGAACATTGGAGTTCCACGGCTACAAAGCAGAACGGCACATGCATTTTTCATCAGTCGTTTGCGAAGCACCAGAATAGCGGAATCATTTGTTTCGCCTTCTACGCCACAGTTCCAGCTGTTATTGTCGTCAGCTCCGTCAGTGTTCCCCCAACCGTTGGCTTCATTATGCTTCTGGTTATAACTGTACAGGTCACAAAGCGTGAAGCCATCATGACAGGTGAGAAAGTTGATGGAAGCATTTCCACCTCGGTAAGCAGGATCGTACAGATCAGGAGAACCTGTGATTCTTGCGGCAGCAGTCTGGGCAAGGAAGTCATCTCCTTTTAAAAAGCGGCGCATATCATCACGGTAGCGCCCATTCCATTCAGCCCAACGCTTCCAGGAAGGGAAGGAACCGACTTGATAAAGTCCGCCGGCATCCCATGCTTCAGCGATCAGTTTTACATTTCCAAGGATTGAGTCAAAAGCCAGGCTTCGCAGAAGCGGTGGCTGGCTTAGAGGTGTTCCGTCATCATTTCGTCCGAGAATCGAAGCGAGATCAAAACGGAATCCGTCTACACGGTATTCGATGACCCAGTAACGCAGACACTCCAAAATCATGTCTCGCACGACCGGGTGATTGCAGTTTAATGTATTTCCACATCCACTGAAATTATAATAATGTCCGTCCGGAGTCAACATATAGTAAATGTTGTTGTCAAACCCTTTGAAAGAAAAGCACGGACCGAATTCATTTCCTTCGGCAGTGTGGTTGAAGACAACGTCGAGGATCACTTCTATCCCATTGTCATGGAGATCTTTGATCAGTGTCTTGAGTTCCAGTCCTTCGCGGTTATATTCCATAGAAGAGCAGTAGCTTGTATTTGGTGCAAAGAAACTGACCGGATTATATCCCCAGAAATCAATAAGTTCATTTTCATCAATCAATCGTACATCGCGCATCTCATCAAATTCAAAGATTGGCATTAGTTCAACAGCGTTGACTCCAAGTTCTTTCAAATAAGGAATCTTTTCGCGCAGACCTTCGAAGGTACCGTGGTGCTTAACACCGGAACTTTCATCCATGGTAAATCCGCGGACGTGCAGCTCGTAGATGATCAAGTCTTCCATAGGGATAGAATGGTGACGCTGGTCACCCCAGTCAAAGTTGGATTGTACCACGCGGGCACGATAACCATGCTGGGCGTTATTCACATGTCCCCACTGGCTCTGTCCGGTGACTGCACGTGCATAAGGATCCAGCAGGATTTTGTTTTTATCAAAACGGAGTCCTTTCTTTTCATCATAAGGACCATCCAATCGATAGGCGTACTCAAATTCTTCGATATCCAGATCAAAGACGATCATAGAATAGCAGAATCCGATCCTGTAACTTTCCGGAAATGGAATCACGGCGTATGGTTCTTCGGCTTTGCGGTGAAACAGCAGAAGCTCGCAGGAGGTAGCACCGTGTGTATGAATCGTAAAGTTGACACCACCTGGGATAGCGACTGCACCGAATTCACGGAAAAAGCCGGGGCGGATCTGGAATCCATTGACGGTATCGATTGGCTTGAGCTGTTCGGATATTACTGGCATACAGAAAAACTCCTTTCTAAGTTGTATTCAAGTAACTTAAGTATAACACTTAGAAAAATAAAAGCATAGAAAAATAAAAGCGTGGGTTCAGCCTATCATTCTTTTATGAAATGTGTTACAATAGTGTCACTGTGTCAGAAAAATTTCTGACGAGATGTGTTACCGGACGCAGAATTTGTGAATGGAAGCGACATCATTATTTGTAGAAAAGAGGTTATGGTATTATGGCAGAAGAGCAGAACACAGCAGGATGTTCAGAGGAATCCTGTGCCAGCTGTGCCAGTGCAGGAACGTGCACAAGCAAGAAAGTTGATATGCATGAACCGATGAATATGTATTCATCTATTAAGAAAGTAATCGGCGTTGTCAGCGGAAAGGGCGGCGTTGGTAAGTCACTTGTGACAGCATCCCTTGCAAGAATGATGAGAGCAAAAGGATACAATGTTGGTATCATGGATGCAGATATTACAGGTCCATCGATTCCGAAGATGTATGGTCTTCATGAGATGGCAGTAGGAACAGAGCAGGGAATTCTTCCATGTGAGGCAGCAGACGGAACAAAGATCATGTCTGTCAATCTTCTTTTGGAAGATGAGGAAGCACCGGTTATTTGGAGGGGACCAGTGATCGCAGGTGTTGTAAAGCAGTTTTGGACAGATGTTATGTGGGGAGATCTTGATTATCTCTTCGTTGATATGCCACCTGGAACAGGTGATGTTCCGCTGACAGTATTCCAGTCTCTTCCGGTTGACGGCGTTGTGATTGTTACATCTCCGCAGGATCTTGTACAGATGATCGTGAAGAAGGCATATGGAATGGCGAAGCAGATGAATATTCCGGTTCTTGGAATTGTTGAGAACTACAGCTATGTGAAGTGTCCGGATTGTGGCAAAGAGATTAAAGTATTTGGAGAAAGCCACATTGATGAGATCGCAGCAGATCTTAACGTTCCGGTTCTCGGAAAGATGCCACTTGACCCGGCAATCGCGCAGATGGTTGAGGAAGAGAAGTTTTCTGAGGCAGAGAATCCATATCTGGAAGGATTCGAACTGTAAAGCAAGTTGAGTGTATGTAATGGGAGTCATGGAAGACAAGGTTGGGGGATTTTGTCTTTCATGGCTTTTTTACGCGAGCAACGAGCAAAGTCCGTGCTTCCAAAAGAATAACAGAAAAGCACAAATTATAAATCACACAGGAGGAATTAACACATGATAGGCGAAAGAATAGAATTATGGCACAAAGAAGAATATCATTACCCGGCGGCGCATGGGTTTATCCCGATTATGGTCAGCTATATTCATGAGGATGAGCTGATGCATCCGGCGATGCTGGTGGTTCCGGGTGGCGGTTACAGACTTGTATCGCCTTCGGAAGCACATCTGGTTGCTACGGAATTTTATCAGGCCGGTTATAATGTGTTCGTCCTTGAATATACAGTGAATCCACTGGATGAAGCACCATTAAAGCTTCAGCCGCTGAAAGATATTTCCAGAGCAATGCGAATGATCCGTTTTCTTGCAGAACAGCTGCATATTTTATCAGATCAGATCGTGGTTTGTGGATTTTCAGCTGGAGGACATCTGTGTGCGAGTCTGTGTGTGCATGGAGCGGATATCGAGGATCCTGATGAAAAATATCAGAAGTTTTCAAACAAACCGGATGCTGCTGTGCTGTCTTATCCGGTAATTACTACAGGAAAGTACACACATAAAGATTCTTTTGTAGCATTATATGGAAAGAATCCTACAAGAAAAGATCTGGAATATATGTCAATTGAAAAGCATGTAACAAAAGAAATGCCACCATGTTTTATCTGGCAGACAGCAACGGATGGAACCGTTCCGGTACAGAATAGCTATCTTTTAGCCCAGAAATGTCTGGAAGAAGGAGTTCCATTTGCGCACCATGTATTTTCAGAAGGCGTACATGGAATGTCTGTTGCAACAGAGGACTGGCTGGAACGCAGAGGAAGACAGCCTTATACACAGGAGCAGCTTCGTATGCTTGCAGAAGCGATTCTTGCGGGAGAAACTTCATTTCCAAAGGAAATGGGAGAAGAACTTCTTGTGCAAAATGGGATTGGAAGAACACAGCTACCGAAATGGACAGCAGAGCAAAAAGAAGAGATACAAAGGACACTGAAAGAAGTACAGAGTTGGCCAAAACTGGCAGAGGAATGGCTGGAGAAAATAATTAATTACAAAGGAGAAGCACGATGAGAATTCTATTGATCCGTCACGGAGATCCGGATTATGTAAATGACACATTAACAGAAAAAGGAAGACGTGAAGCAGCACTGCTTGCAAAACGTGCAGTATCTATGAATATGGGGGAATGCTATAAGTCTCCACTTGGAAGAGCGAAGGATACGGCGGCTCCATGTCTTGAGGTAACTGGAAAAACAGCAGAAATATTGGATTGGCTGCAAGAGTTCCCGGCGCAGGTTGATTTGAATAAAAATCCGGAACTTGAAAAAGCATATCCCGATGTGAAAAAAGAAGGAGGGTATTTCTTACCTAGAATTGCATGGGATATGGTTCCGGGGTATTGGACAGAACATGAAGCTTATATGGATAAAAATACATGGAGAGAAACAGAAGTGGCGAAAAATTCCGATCTCGTAGAAGTATACGATCATGTGATTGAAGAATTTGATCGCTTTCTCGCAGAGCATGGATACGTAAGAGAAGGGGCGCATTATCGTGTGGAGAAAGAAAGTGATGAGACAGTGACATTTTTCTGCCATTTCGGAATCAGCTGCGTGCTGTTGTCCCATTTATGGAATGTATCACCATTCGTGCTTTGGCATAGTCTGGCTCTTGCACCGACTTCTGTGACAGAAGTAGTAACAGAAGAGAGAGAACAGGGAACGGCATATTTCCGAGGATTGAAAGTAGGAGATATCTCACATCTCTATGCAGGTGGAGAAGAACCGTCCTTCGCAGCAAGATTCTGTGAGACATATAGCAACAAGGAGCAGAGACATTAAAATCAAATGTCTCTGCTCCTTGCTTTATGGATTTTGGTATTATTAAACCACCTTCTGATAAGCAATTCGTTCTGTTCCATCTTCAACATATACGATTCCGCAATATTTGAATCCATTCTTATCTAACAGATGCTGCATTACGATGTTGTCACGGTGTGTGTCAATACGGATATTGCCGCATTGCTCCAAAGCCCAGTTCAGGCAGAAGGAAGCAGCACCTTTTACATTTCCGGTGGAAGTGATGCGGTGGACAACTCCGTAACGGGAGTCATTGATCCAGTCGCCATCGTAGATACGCATATAAGTAGGATCAGCACCTTCTTTATAATAGAAAGTGGCAATGATCTGATCCTGCTCTGTGCAGACATAACTGTTCCCCTCAGTAATATCGTCCAGAATTAACTGCGGAGAAGGATAAGTGTTTCCCCACTGGGAAGCATTTCCGTGAGTTGCCATAAATCTGCGTGCGTTTTCGTACATTTTAAGAAGCACGTCTAATTCTTCCGGCCTGGTCTTTCTGATTTCCATAATATTCCTCTTTCATAAACTAAATATAGATACTCTAATGCACTATTATATCAAAAAACAGAATATAACTCTATTGACAAAAATATAAAGAAAAAAGAAAGTGAAAACGTTATCATAGAGGAAAAGTACCTAGAAGTTTTTCAGAAAGAAAATCAGATCGTTTATTTGCGTGTGAATCCGACCGTACACATGGGGAAAATGTTCTTTTTACGGTACATTTTTACTGTACTAAAGTTTGTACAATTCCCCGTAAAATGGGCGTTTTTTCGCATATTTTGTACTAAATCGAATACAAAGCAATTTCCGATATTTATTCTCGATTTTACGCTTGTCATTTATTTAACACGGTGTTATACTATGCCCGTAAAACAATTACAAAACTATTTTAGGAAAGAATATAGGAGGATTTTTCAATGGCTAATTTTGAGCAGTGGGCTGGCTTCAAGGGAAGAAAATGGACACACTCTGTAGACGTGCGTGATTTCATCCAGGAGAACTACACACCATATGAAGGTGATGAGGCATTCCTTGAGGGACCGACAGAAGCAACAGACAAATTATGGGGAAGACTGCAGGAACTTCAGAAAGAAGAAAGAGCTAAGGGCGGAGTTCTCGATATGGAGACAGAAGTTGTTTCCGGTCTGACAGCATACGGCCCAGGATATATCGATGAGAGCATGAAAGACCTTGAGCAGGTTGTTGGTTTGCAGACAGACAAACCACTGAAGAGAGCATTCATGCCTTACGGTGGAATCAAGATGGCAGAGCAGGCTTGTACAACATACGGATACCAGCCAAGCGAGAAACTGCATGAGATCTTCACAAAATATCATAAAACACATAACCAGGGTGTATTCGATGTTTATACACCAGAGATGAAAAAAGCTCGTCATAACAAGATCATCACAGGACTTCCGGATACATATGGACGTGGACGTATCGTAGGTGACTACCGTCGTGTTGCACTGTACGGTATCGATTTCCTGATCGAGAGAAAACAGTATGACTTCGAGCGTTACGCAAGACACGGCATGAAGGGTGAGGATTTCCGTCTTCGTGAAGAACTTGCAGATCAGATTAAAGCTCTGAAAGAGATGAAAGAGATGGCTGCAGCATACGGATTCGATATTTCTCAGCCGGCTAAGAATGCTCACGAAGCAGCTCAGTGGCTGTACTTCGGATATCTTGCAGCAATCAAGACACAGAATGGTGCAGCTATGTCCGTAGGACGTATCTCTACATTCCTTGATATCTATATTGACAGAGATCTTAAGAATGGAACACTTACAGAGAAGGAAGCTCAGGAGATCATCGACCACATGGTAATGAAATTCCGTATGGTTAAGTTCGCAAGAATCCCATCTTACAACCAGCTGTTCTCAGGAGACCCGACATGGGCTACACTTGAGGTTGGTGGACTTGGACAGGACGGACGTTCTATGGTAACAAAGACTGACTACCGTTTCCTCCACACACTGAACAACATGGGACCTTCACCAGAGCCAAACCTGACAGTTCTTTATTCTTCAAGACTGCCAGAGAACTTTAAGAAGTTCGCATCCCTGATTTCTGTAACAACAAGCTCCATCCAGTACGAGAACGATGATGTTATGCGTCCGGTATGGGGAGATGACTACAGCATCTGCTGCTGTGTATCTGCTACAGAGACAGGTAAAGAGATGCAGTTCTTCGGAGCTCGTGCAAACCTTGCTAAGTGTCTTCTTTACGCTATCAACGGTGGTGTTGATGAAAAGACTAAAGTACAGGTAGGACCGGCTTACCAGCCAATTACTTCTGAGTACCTTGATTACGATGAAGTACTTGCTAAATATGATGAAATGATGGAGTGGCTGTCCAAGCTGTATGTTGATACACTGAACATGATCCACTACATGCATGATAAATACTACTATGAGGCAGCTCAGATGTCCCTGATCGACACAGACGTTAAACGTTCTTTCGCAACAGGTATCGCTGGATTCTCACACGTAGTAGACTCCTTAAGCGCTATTAAATACGCTAAGGTTAAAGTTGTTCGTGACGAAGATGGACTTGCTACAGACTTCGAGATCGAAGGAGACTTCCCGAAATATGGTAACGATGATGACCGTGCAGACGAGATCGCTGTATGGCTGCTGAAGAAATTCATGCACAAACTGAACAAGTGCCACACATACAGACATTCTGTACCGACAACATCTATCCTTACAATTACATCTAACGTTGTATACGGTAAGGCTACAGGATCTCTTCCGGACGGAAGAAAGGCTGGAGAGCCACTTTCACCAGGAGCTAACCCGTCTTACGGCGCAGAGCAGAGTGGACTTCTTGCTTCTCTTAACTCTGTTGCTAAGCTTCCTTACGAGCTTGCACTTGACGGAATTTCTAATACACAGACAATCAACCCAGGTGCACTTGGACATTCTGATGAAGAGCGTAAAGAGAACCTCGCTCACGTACTTGACGGATACTTCGATCAGGGAGCACATCATCTGAATGTTAACGTATTTGGCGTTGACAAACTGAAAGATGCTATGGAGCACCCAGAGAAACCTGAGTACGCTAACTTCACAATCCGTGTATCAGGATACGCTGTTAAGTTTATCGACCTTACTCGTGAGCAGCAGCTTGACGTTATCGCAAGAACTTGCCACGATCATATGTAATACAGCCAAGCCATGCGAAATCAGACAGTAAAAGACTCGTGCAAGCTTGCTTGCTAAGAGACTTTTGACTGGCTGGTTTCATAGGGCGCAGCCCCACAGCGAGAAGAAGCGAAGCGGAATCGAGCTGTGAGCATGGCGATGCTCTGGAATTCAGGGCTTTAGCCTATGCATATTACATCAGGACGCAGTCATTTCACCATGCTGCGTCCTTTTTTAAAAATAAAATGTAACTGTTTAGAGCCAAGCAAAATTTCATAAAACAGCTATAAAATGCGTAGCATTTTGGAGGTTGGCTCTGAACAGTTACAATAAAATTTAGGAGGAGAAGAACATGTCAGAAGTAAAAGGATATATTCACTCAACAGAAAGCTTCGGTTCCGTTGACGGACCTGGCGTACGCTTTATTATTTTTGTAAGCGGATGTCCAATGCGCTGTCAGTTCTGCCACAACCCGGATACATGGAAGATGCAGGATGGCGAACTGAAGACAACAGACGAACTGCTTAAAACAGCACTTCGCTATAAAAGCTACTGGAAAGACAAAGGTGGTATCACAGTCAGCGGTGGAGAACCTTTGATGCAGATGGATTTCCTGATTGACCTTTTCAAGAAGGCGAAAGAACAGGGAGTTCATACCAATATTGATACAAGCGGAGCTGTATTTACAAAGGAAGAACCATTCTTTGGTAAACTGCAGGAGCTGCTGAAATACACAGATATGCTGATGCTTGACATCAAACACATTGATGATGAGCAGCATAAGATTCTCACAGGACAGAGCAACAAGAATATTCTTGAGTTTGCACGTTATCTGTCTGATATCAAGAAACCAATCTGGATCCGTCACGTACTCGTTCCGGAGCGCAGTGACAAGGATGAGTACCTGGAGAGACTTCATGATTTCATCGAGACACTGGATAATGTAGAGCGTGTTGAAGTTCTTCCATATCATACACTTGGTGCATACAAGTGGAAAGAACTTGGATATGATTACAAGTTAGAGGGAATCGATCCTCCGACACAGGAGAGAATTGAGAATGCAAACCGTATTCTTGAGACAGCGAAATATTTAAAATAAGATAAAAAAGAACTCTGTTATGAGATGTATGAATCAATACATTCGTAACAGGGTTCTTCTTTTATAAATACTTTACTTAAAATTTTCTCAGAAAGAAGAAGGTCACGACACACACGATTGCCTCGGTAACAGGAAGGCAGAGCCAAATACCTGTCATTCCAAAAAGTGCGGCAAGTAGGAACGCAATCGGCAGAATCAGTACAAGTCCACGCAGGATGGAAATGATGAATCCCGGTACCGGCTGATCAGAAGCACTTAAATAAGTCGCTGACACCATATTGATGCCTGAAAAGAACAGGCTTACAAAGTAAATGCGCATTCCTTCTGCTGCCATTGAAGTAAGCAGCGGATTCTTGTCTTTATTAAATAAGTCAGCAATCGGAACAGCAAAGACAAACACAACCAGATAGGCGATGAAAGCCATAAGTAATGCAGTGCTTAATGCATAACGTCTTACCTGGTGGCGTACAGGAGCTCCATTTTTACCAGGGTGGCTGCTGACAATTGGCTGGATGCCCTGCCCGATCCCGGTAAAGATCGCCACAAGTACGAGTGCGATATTAGCAAGGATACTGTATGCCGCAAGTCCGGTCGTTCCGCTGAACTTCAGCGTCAGCATGTTAAAGACAAGAATTACGATGCCGGAAGATAATTCAGCGACAAGAGAAGAAACTCCAAGCCGGCAGATATCTACAGCAGTTTTTAGATGTATCCTTGTTTTTACCAGATGAAACTGATTCTTCTTTTTCCAGAAATGCATGGACAGAATACTCATTCCAACCAGTGGAGCGGTTGCAGTAGCCAGTGCAGCTCCGGTCATGCCAAGCTGCATAGGATAGATGAAAATGTAATCCAGCACAATATTTGTCAGACTTCCAACGAGCATTGCAGTCATTGAAAGTCGCGGTTCTCCATCATTTCTGACAAAACAGTTCAACAGATTGTTGCACAAAAACAGCGGAGAGAACATAAGCAGGATGCGGATGTATGGAATCGCATGCGGCAATGTAGTTCCGTCGGCTCCGAGTAAGACACAAAGAGGTCTTGCAAAAAACAGTCCGATGCTGAAAAAGAACAGCATAGCTACAAATGCAAGCTGAAGTGCCTGGGTGAAGATCGTGCGGTGAATCTCACTGTCAGCTCTGCCGGAGGAAAGAGAATATCGCGCAGCAGCACCCATACCGATCATCAGCCCTGTTCCGTTTAACAAGCTGAAAACAGGAAGAACCAGATTAAGTGCAGCAATCGCATCCGAGCCGATTCCCCGGGCAACAAAAAACGTATCGGCAAGGATATAACAAGAATATCCGATCATGCCGAGTACATTTGCTGAGACATATTTAACAAAGAGTGGAAATACATGTTCCCGGGCAGTTAAAGTAACTGAGTTGGATGACATAATAAAAAATTCCTTTCTGTATTTTCAGAATGCGTATAATACCATAGAATTTTGAGAAAATCAAATCTTTCTTTCTTATGAAAATAGAGGTAAAATAAAAATGTTATGTCTACGGTATTTACAATCCCCGAAAAGATGGTTTATTCATTATAACATAGAAAGAATGGAGAAAGGAAACATATATGAATAAAAAAGAAGTACTTGAGATCCGTAAGCAGTTCTCACCGAAAAACTGTGCGATTACGAAAATCTGTGGCTGCTATGTGGATTATGAGAAGAATAAAAAGATGGAGTCAAAAGACGCATTTCTCGCACTTCCGGAGGAAGAAGCATTTAAGTATTTTGATATTTTTAAGAAGACACTTTCCGGAAGTATCGGAAAGAATATGCTGAATATGGAGTTTCCACTGGATGCAGAGATGCCGGGCGGAACGCAGGAATTTCTGTTGAAGCTTCGTGACAGCCGTCTCGAAGACGATATGCTTCTGGAAGAATTCTATGACAAAGTGATTGCAACGTATGAGTATGCGGAGAATTATTACATTATTTTGATCCATGCAGCATACGATGTTCCTGGAAGAACATCCGATGATCTTGAGATGGATGATGCTTCAGATGAAGTATATCAGCATATACTGATGAGCATCTGTCCAGTCAGTCTGTCAAAGGCAGGGCTTAGCTATAACGCGGAAGAGAACTGTATTCAGGACAGAATCCGTGACTGGATCGTTGATAAGCCGGACAAAGGATTCCTCTTCCCGGCATTCAACGACAGAAGTACTGATCTTCACAGTGTGCTTTATTACACGAAGAAATCAGAAGATCTTCAGCCGGAGATGATCGACCAGCTTCTTGGTGCGAAGATGCCGATGTCTGCGGACACACAGAAAGAGACATTCCAGATGATTATTGAAGATACATTGGGAGAAGATGGTGATTACGAGACTGTCCGTAACATTCACGAGACATTGAATGATATGATCGAAGAACACAAAGAAGAACCGGATCCGCTGACATTGGATAAAACGGACGTGAAGAAGATTTTCGAGCAGAGCGGTGTGCCGAATGAGAAGATGGAGAACTTTGAGAAGAACTTCGAAGAAAATGCAGGCGAGAAAGCAACGCTTCTGGCAAGTAATATCGCAGAGACAAGAAAGTTCAATATCGAGACACCGGATGTTGTGATCAAGGTGAATCCAGACCGGATGGATCTTGTAGAGACAAGAATGATCGACGGAAGACAGTGCCTTGTGATTCCTGTGGATGACCACATTGAGGTCAATGGGATCAATGTCAGAACGATGAAGGTAAAAGGCGTTGCAGGACCGAAAGCAGGTGGTTCTGGTGAAGCTGTGGAAAATGCAGAGGATGATGTTGTTCCGTTTGATGAAGATTAATTGACGGGGAATGAAATAGAGAAAACGTACAAAGAGGATTCCTACCTGGAAATATTTCCTTTTATTTAAAATGAAATATTTTCAGGAGGGAATCCTCTTTACAGTCTTCTTTGAATAAAAACAGGTAGAAGAATAGTAACATTAGATGATTGTATACTGCATCAGTTCATAGTGCAGTTTACAACCTTCTACAATCTCAGCCGGGAGCAGTGCTCTGGCTACGAGTTTTAACTCTTCATCCGGAAGATCAACTCTTCTTAAGTGTGCATAATCTCCGTCGATTTGTTCTACGATATAATCACATACTAACATTTTAAAATCTCCTTTTTTCCAGCATTTCTTCAATCTTTGCCTGCATCTCTTCTACAGTGTGTTTTCTTGTGCGTGCACATTCCTGCGCCTGACAGCCGCAGATGATACATTTGCGGTAGGAAGGGCGGGAAAGTTTCTGTCCGCCTGTGTCAATCACATCCATATCAAAGAGACGCCCAATCGGATGTGTTTCTTCAATCTCAGTTGTGAGAATTTTGATTTTTTCTGCCGGACAGTCAATTGCAAGCAATAATTCATCTCCGGTTTTTTCGTGAATCTCAATTGAGTTTTTAATATCTGCCTCAGCTTGTTCCAGCTTTAGAAGCAGCGTATTCTTTCCACTGTCAAAGGCGGTGCGGATCTGTTCATTTGTCTTCACGGGTCCTGGGATGTTCATACAGAATGAAATGACCGGACAGTGGTATTGTTCAATGAATGTATCCTGGATTTGTGCACGCCGCTCACGACATTGCAGCATATCTGTTAATACAACCTGTTCTCCTTGCATAAGGAAACCTCCTTGTCATTTTCTCGCGTTTCGTTTAAGGGTGAATTACACGGTTTCAGCAATTCTACGCAGTTTACACTTTACATAGTAGTTGATCTTAATGATGTACAACATGTTCAGTAGCTTTGATCTTTGCAATCACAGGAGCTGCGTCTTTGCTCTGAAAATAGTGAAGTGTTGTTTCAGGAACAAGCGTCTTCAACAACTCTATATTATCATTTTTTAGCGCAGTTCGTACAGTCGATGCGCTGATTACAGCTCCGTTAGCTTCTTTTCGCGGAACAATCGTACATGAAATTTTATTTTCGGGAAGTTTTTTAGTCATAATCTTGTTGTAGATTCCAGTCACCTGGCTGTTTGTCTCTTCACCTACATAGCGGCAGTTGATTCCAAGTGCCTGCGCGATTCTAACAAAAATCGTCAGGTCAAGGTTCGCATGACTTTCCATAACAGCATCGGCATCTTTCTGGAAATAGCTTGGGAAAGTTGCATTGCTGATAATGTAAGGACCGCTCTCATGATAAATGATGTTGTTAAGGTGAGCGGTTCCTTCCAGAACTAATTGTTTTCGCACAGAGAACGGAACAAGACTCTGATCTTCACTGACGATAAATAAATGAAGAATATCATTTTCAGAAGCAGCTTTTTCCACCAGATATTGATGCCCTAAAGTAAATGGATTCGCATTCATGACAAGTGCTGCAATGCGAAGGTTCTTTTGTGCATCAGAGGATACTTCAGAAAGAATCGGTGTATTGTCAGTGGCGAACCGTTTCGTAACTTCTGACTGTTCACTTTCTTTCTTTAAACGTTCCAGATAAGCGGAAAATCCGGTTTTTCTGTTTTCCATAAATACAATCTGACCGTCAATCCGGGCAATCTCATAAAAACCGAGATCACCAAAAAACTTGGCGGAATTGCATTTTGTATAGAGGAAAAGATGTGTATTCCCACGCTCAAACTGTACGCTGATCAAGTGAGTTACAATCTGATTCATCAGTCCTTCTCCCTGATGCGCGCTGCTGACTGCCATACAGCGGAGTGTGTTGCCAAAACAGCTTCCGGTAGCGATGATGTTCATCTCATCATCATACATACCGCAGGTGTAGTCAAGATTTGCATCCCGGCGGATACCTTCTGCAAGGAGCAGTTCGTTTATCTGCTTGTTTGCCCGTGTGTCGGACGGGGAGATCTGTGAAATTATATAATCAGACATAAAATCCTCCTGATAAATATCATAGTTCTGTCATTTTGATTTGACAGAAAAAAGTGTTTCAATTATAAAGACATTCTATCATGAATTACAAAAAAGTAAAGAATAAGAATGATTCCAAATGATTAACCCAATGATTAATGACAGAATTATTTCTGTGCTGGTTAGTGCTGATATAACAAGGGAATTTTTCTCCTGAAAATATCAAGTAGCAGCAGGAGATGATGATTTAAATAGTGATTTTTCCGGTAGACCAGGCAAATCTGTCTTGTATCCCGGTAGTTGTTAATTGGATAGTAACTGATATGATCAGCAAAACGTTCCTGCCATACAAAAACTTCCGGTGCAAAGCAGATACCCAACCCACGGGCAACCAAAGTCAAGGCTGTGTCTATATTGGAACAGGTAATAGACGTTAGTGGACGAAAATTGCTTGTTTCAAAGATTCTCTGACTGATCTGCCCAATGATCTGTTTTTCTGTCAGCAGAATGAAAGGCGCTTTTAAATCCGCAGTTAATCTAAGGCTGCCGTCCAAAGTCAGATTTTTTTGAAGCTGCTTGTCCATTGCTTTCGGTGCTGCAAGCAGAATCTGTTCCCGGGCAACCAGTTCACTTTGATAATTGATCGTGTCCGAATGAGGAACATCAATGATCAGATCAAGTTGGTCATCTTCCAGCATTTCTCTAAGAAGATAAGTCGGCTCTTCTACAATCTGCAGATCACAGTTATCAGCTGTTTTGTAAAAATCTGTCAGAACATCAGGCAGAAGGATTAGGCTTCTATGAGGACTGATGCCAAGACGGATCTTATGTCTTGCATTGGATGAAATGTCTGAAAGCTGGTCGGATAGAATCTGCTTAGAACGTAGAGAATCTTCTGCCCAGTGACAGAAAAGCTCACCGGCATAAGTAAGTTCAAGGACTCCTTTTTTTCGTTCAAAAATTTCTACACCAAGCTCTTCCTCCAGATTTTTCAGACTCATTGAGAGAGAAGGCTGGGAGAGATAAAGCTTCTGAGCTGCCTTTGTTATATTTTTTTCCTGTACAATCGTAAGTACGTATTGAAGCTGATTCCAGTTCATAGAATTCCCCTTTATAAATTGCATTGCCGATATAAAAAACAACTATGGTTTACTAGCCGTTTGTGCTTATCATATCTGATACAATTCTTTAAATCAATACTATATAAGAAAAATCTATGAAAACTATAATAAAACATATATTTTACTTATGTTCAAAACGGAGATAAAATGTGCAATATAGATGAAAACAATAATTTGGAGGTTGGCTCTGAACAGTTACAATTTAGATTTGATATTGTGGAGGATGGAACATGAAAGACAGAGTGAAAAAAGGATTAGAGCTCTTTGTTTTTTTCTTTAAAATCGGCTGCTTTACATTTGGTGGCGGTTGGAGCATTCTTGCCCAGATGGAGCAGGAATTTGTGGATAAGAGAAAATGGCTTACAAAATCAGAACTTCTTGATATGGTTGCAGTTGGAAGATCAGTGCCTGGAATTATGATCACAAATATCAGTATGATCTTTGGATATTCCGTAGGAGGAGTTTTTGGTGGTTTTTGTGCAGTGCTTGGAATTACAACACCGGCAATACTGATCCTTTCGATAGTGACGATGTTTTATAGTAAATTAAAAGATAATGTCTGGTGTGCAAGTGCACTGCGTGGTATTCGAAGTGCAGTTGTTCCAATTATTGCCAGTGCTGCTTTTTCTCTTGGAAAAGAGGCATTCAAGACGAAAATTTCAGTGACAGCCGGAGTCATTGCATTATTATTATGTGCTTTTACGAATATTGGGAATATCGAGCTGGTCGGACTTGGCGTAGGCTCTGTGGTAATCTGGCAGCTGTTTTCCGTAGTGAATAAAAAAATGAAGAAAACAGGGAAAGAGGTGGAAGAATGAGTACATTAATGGAATTATATATTGCATTCATGAAAATAGGTTTCACAAGTTTCGGCGGTATGTCTATGGTTCCGTTGATATTGGAAGAAATGCGTGCACATCATTGGATGACGACAGAGGATCTGACAAATGTGATCGCAATCGCAGAGATGACACCGGGACCGCTTGGAATCAACTGTGCAACATTTGCCGGAGAGAGGACTGCGGGTGTTCTAGGCGGAATTGTAGCAGTGACAGGTGTATTAATGCCTGCATTCACTCTGACTTTGTTGACAGCGATCTGTTTTGAACGATTTAAGAATAACGAGATATTTTCAAAAATCCTGCTTGTTTTAAAACCAATCTGTATCGTGTTGATTATAGTAACAATTGCAGAACTTCTGGGAGAAAATTATTTTTCTGATAGCAGACCGGATCTTCTGGCATGTGGAATCGGACTCCTGATGCTTTATCTGATCGGAAAGAAGAACTGGCAGGTTCCGAAGGTGATTGGTCTGTCAGCACTGTTAGGAATTGTCTGCTATGGGATTTTATGATGTGAAGATGAAAAATTGTACGAAAAAAAGAAATTAATATCTGTTAAGTTTTGTTGAACAAAAAAGGGATGTAAGTATAATAAAAAGAAAAGAAGATGGATCGGTTGAATGCCACTGTAGAAAAAAACAAAAATGGCGGACTGATCAGAAAACAGAGAAAGGAAGACGGATACATGATAGAACAGATCGTAGCGTACAATAAGAAGTTTGTAGAAGAGAAAGGATATGAACCATATCTTACAAGCAAATATCCGGATAAAAAGCTTGCAATCCTGACTTGCATGGATACCAGATTAATTGAACTTCTTCCGGCGGCACTTGGAATCAGAAACGGAGATGCGAAAGTAATCAAGAATGCCGGTGGCGTGATCACGCATCCTTACGGAAGTGTGATGCGAAGTCTTCTGGTTGCAATTGTGGAACTTGGTGTAGAGGAAGTCATGGTAATCGGTCATACAGATTGCGGCGTACAGGGAATGAACGGCACAGAATTACTGGAAGATCTGACAAAGCGTGGAGTGAAACAAGAACATATCGATATCATACGACACAGCGGAGTAGATCTTGAGACGTGGCTCGGAGGATTTGAGAGCGTAGAACAGTCTGTTGAAGATACTGTGTATGCACTCCAGAATCACCCACTGATGCCGAAAGATGTTACAATCCGTGGGTTTATCATGAATTCAGAGACCGGGGAACTGAAAGCAGTAGAAGAAGTTTAAAACAATGCAGAAATTCATGATGGCTGAACATCGGAAACAAGGAAAATAGCATAAAAAATCGAAGCTGTGATTGTGGAACTTTGCTAAAATTAATTACAGCTAGAAAGAAAAAATAACAATCAGGCATGAAAACAATAAGCTATAGTTTGGGGAATAATAGATGAATTTTAAAGAAATGGAATACATTCTGGCAGTAGAACAGGAAAAAAATTTGACCAAAGCTGCTAGAAAAATCGGAATTTCACAACCGGCAATGAGTAAGTGTCTCAGAAATATAGAAACAGAACTTGGCGTATCACTTTTTGAAAAAATTTCGGGAGAGTACATTCCAACGGCGGCAGGAAAGCTGTTTTTAAGTTTTGCACAGGAGACCAAAGAAAGAGAAGCCCAGTTTTTGAGGGAACTGCAAGAACTTGTACAATTTAGACATGGAACGATTCGGGTTGGTATTACTCCGGCAAGAAGCAGTGGACTTACCCCAGAAGTATTGCCGGAGTTCAGAAAGAACTTTCCTGATCTTCGGCTGGAACTATATGAAGAAGATGTGGACAGGCTGGAGGAAATGTTGCAGAAAGGGTTGTTGGATGTTGTCTATTTTGTAGTAGATGAAGATTACAGGGAACAGCATCCGGAATTCTATACGGAGCTCCTTGGAAGAGAAGAAATTGTCCTGACAGTAAAAAAGGAAACTCCTTTAAGAAAGGAGCCGGTCATTAAATATGGATTTGAATATCCATGGGTAGATATTACACAGTTTGAATTTGAGACGTTTATTACGCTTAATAAAGATATGAGGATTGGAAAAATCTGTGATAAAGTGCTGGAAGAACATCATATGTCACCGGAAGTAATCCGGTTTGCAGATATGAGAACTGCACATAAACTGGTTAAAAAGGGATATGGAATCTGTATCTGTGGAAGTCTTGGAATGCAGAACCACAGAGATCAGTTTGATATCTATTCTTTTGGAAATAAGAAAATTATCTGGGAATTTGTGGCGGCGTACCGGGTTGGAAGCTATCGGACAGAACCATTACAATATCTGACACAGTTGTATCAGAAAGCGGCAGACCAGAAGAAAAGTGGTCAATCATATAAATAACTATAAGGAATAAGAAAGATAACTTTCCGTTATTTGAAAAGCGAAAGGGTAATTTCTATAATAAGCTCATGAAGTTTGCAGACTGAATGAGCTTTTTTGATGGGAGGAAAGCAATGAAAATTGAAACATTATCAATCGATCAGAAAGATGAGAAGGCTGTTTTAAAGACTTATATTCTGGATGATTATCCGAAATATTATCAACAGCAGAAACGTCCGGCTGTTGTAATCTGTCCTGGAGGCGGATATACGACACTGGCAAGAAAAGAAGGAGAGCCAGTAGCTCTGAAAATCAATGGTATGGGTTACCATGCATTTGTACTTCAATATTCTGTCATATTCAAAGAAAAGCCGAAAAGTTTTGAAAAGGAAGAAGAGCTTCCGGAAATGAATCCGGATGGATATTTTCCTGTACAAATCTACCAGGTGAGAAATGCACTGGCATTGATTCGGGAGCATGCAGAAGAATGGAATGTAGACAAAGACCAATTGATCCTGCTTGGATTTTCGGCAGGAGGACACCTAACAGCAAGTTATCTTACCTTTGGAAAAGAATTATTAGGTGATAACTATATAAAACCAAAGGCAGCAGTACTTGGATATGCAAGAACCAATATGGCAGTTCCGGACTGGAAAGAAAAATTTGCGACAGCATCGGGTAGAAATATCACAAAATATAAATACCTTTGCCAGTTCAGGACAGCAGAGCCGACAATGGAACAGAAGATGACAATTGATCCATATACAAATGTTCATAAGGATATGCCTCCAGTTTTTCTGTGGCATTCGGCTACGGATACATCTGTAAATGCATTGTGTGCGCTTACATTTGCACAGAAGCTGTTTGAGACAGGAGTTCCGGTGGAACTGCATTTGTTTGCAGGAGGAGTTCACGGCTGTGCATTGGCGGATAAAGTGAGTGCAAGCGTAGCAAAGCATTATGATGAAGGCTGTGAACAGTGGACGAATTTACTGCAAATCTGGTTGAAAAGGATTCTGACAGAGGATTCAAAGGAAAAAAGGGAAAAGGAAGAACAACAGGGGAAGGAGAAACAGGATGAGTAAAAATTACAGGAAACTTACAGATCAGATCATCTCTCTTGTAGGTGGAAAAGAAAATATCAAGTCTGTTACAAACTGTGCAACAAGATTAAGATTTTATTTGGCAGATGAGGAAAAGGCGAAGACGGAGGAATTGAAGAAAACAGACGGAATCGCCGGAGTTGTGAAAAATGGTGGACAATATCAGGTGATCATCGGGCCAGATGTGGATCTTGTGATGGAAGAAATCAGGAAGATTGGTGGCATCAAGGTGGAAGACGGAGCAGGAGCAATCCGTGAAGAAAAAGAAAAATTGACATGGAAAAATGCATTTGGTAAGTTCCTTGGTACCGTGTCAACCATTTTCATTCCAATTATTCCATGTCTTGCCGGAGCAGGTATTCTCCAGGCAATTCTGATTCTTTTAAAGACAGCTGGAATCGTACCTGAGGACAATCAGACATATGTCCTGCTGAATATGGTATCTGGTGCAGTGTTCTATTACCTGCCGGTAATGCTGGCCTTTTCATCTGCCAAGGTATTCAAGTGTAATCAGTACATGGCAGCTGTCATGTCCTTTATGCTTCTTCATCCGACATTTATGGGATTTGTGGAAGCAGGGGACAGTATCCGGATGTTCGGAATCCCGGTTACACTGGTGAAATATTCTTCCAGTGTGCTGCCAGTGATTTTTATTACGTTATTTATGTCTGTGGTAGAGAGAATTTCCAAGAAATTTGTACCGAAGGCGATCAAGTTTATTACAGTTCCAGTCATTACATTTGTGATTACATCCGTTGTTGGATTTACAGTACTTGGACCGATCGGTACCTGGTGCGGTAATCTTCTGGTTGTACTGTTCAACTGGCTGGATGCCAATATTCCATGGTTCTGTCCGGTGATCATGGGAACATTTTCACCACTGATCGTTATGACAGGTATGCATAATGGTTTGAAAGCAATTACCTATTCCCAGTATGCACTTCGTGGATATGCAACAGCAACAGGTCCTGGAAACCTTTGCTCTAATGTTGCCCAGGGAGCGGCAGCATTCGTTGTATGCCTTAAGTCTAAGAAGTCAGGAAAGAAACAAATGGCATTTTCAGCAGCCATCAGTGCTCTGATCGGAGGAATTACAGAGCCAGCACTTTATGGTATTACGTTGAAATATAAGAGTGTTCTATGGTCTGTTATGCTTGGCGGTGGTGTTGCAGGTCTGTGGGCAGGATTCAGCAGAATGAGAACATATTCACCGGGACCGGCAAGTGTACTTGGTCTTCCATGCTATGTCGGTGGGGATAGTCTTCAGAATATGATCAATGCGGCAATTGCAATTGTGATTTCTGCTGCAGTGACGATGGTTGCGATGCTTGTTTTCGGCATGAAAGATGTCAGAAAAGCAGAGGAAAATGAAGAAGAGACAGACACAGAATTAGACGATCTTATGGAGATTTAAGACAGAAACGGTTACCTTAACGAATATTAAGGTAACCGTTCTTCTTTCTGTAAGATTTCAAGACTATGATAAGTTCAAGAAACCAAAAGAAATGCCAGACCGGCCAGGGATAATCCGAAACCGGTCAACACTGCGGATACCGGCCGGATGTGCCAACTGGTCGGTCTGCAAAATCACAAGGTGGACAAATGAAGGAGGAATTGTGATGGAAATCTTAAGACCTGCAGTAGCAGGAACACTGGAATCCAGTGACTGCCAGGTAACTGTAGAAGAGGGAGAAGGAAAGATTGAATTAACACTGAACAGTGCGGTGATCAATCAGTATGGAAATCAGATCAAGAAAGTAGTATATGAGACATTGGAACATCTGGGCGTTGACAATGTAAGAATTTCTATTGTAGATAAAGGAGCACTTGATTGTACGATCAAGGCAAGAATTGAAGGAGCTGTTTATCGTTCCGTTGGACAGATTGAACATTTACCATGGGGAGGTGCCATCAGATAATGAATCCGAATAAAAAACGTTTAAGAAGAACCATGATGTTTTTAAATGCACAGAAGCCGGGACTGATCAAAGATCCATATATTTACAAACCGGATTCTATTATGTTGGATCTTGAGGATGCTGTTGCAGAGAATCAGAAAGATGTGGCAAGATTCTCACTGTATCATGCATTGAAGACAATTGATTACAGAGGATGTGAGAGGGTTGTAAGAATTAATGCACTTGACACACCATACTGGAAAGAAGATATTCGTTGTTCGGTAGCCGGAGGGTGTGATGCAATCCGTATTCCGAAGACAGAATCAGCACAGGATGTCAAGATGGTTGAGCGTGAACTACAGTATGCAGAACGTGAATTTGGAAGACCGGAAGGCAGTGTTCTTATCATGGCAGCTGTTGAGTCTGCAAGAGGTGTTATGAAAGCACTTGATATTTGTGAGTCTTCCGAAAGACTTTTTGGTATCGCACTTTCCGGAGGAGATTATACAAAGGATCTTCAGACGCATATTACTGGAACCGGAATTGAGCTGATGGGTGCAAGACAGAATCTGGTAATTGCAGCCAGAGCAGCAGGAATCCAGTGTTTTGATACAGTTTATACAGATCTTGACAACATGGAAGGATTTAAACAGGACGTTGAGACAATCCATCTGATGGGATTTGATGGAAAATCAATTATTAACCCAAGACAGATCAATGTAGTACATGAGATTTATACACCAACACAGAAAGATATCATCTTTGCAGAGAAGGTTGTAAGAGAGATTGATTCTAAGAAAGCACAGGGAATCGGTGTATTTACAGTAGACGGTAAGATGATCGATATTGCATTCTATGACGGTGCGAAGAGAACCATTGAACTGGCAAAGGCTTCAGGCGTATATAAGGGGGAATTGTAAGATGTTAAATGCAGTTGGAAGAGATATACCAGAAGAGATTTTGAAAGCAACTGGAAAAGAAGTGTTCCAGGGAGTGCATCATTTTGATGGACATGTTTATAAGAAACATGGACCGGAGACAAAATGTGTGATTAACTCTGAAGGAAGCAAGCTTGTAGAAAACATTCATGAAGTACTTGTGAAATGTGGGATTAAAGACGGAATGACACTTGGTTTCCATCATCATTTCCGTGAGGGTGACTATGTTGTTAATATGGTCATGAGAGAAATCCATGCGATGGGAATCAAAGATATCACAATCTGTGCAAGTTCTCTTGGAAAAGCACATGATGAACTGGTACCGATGATTGAAGATGGAACAATCACAAACATCCAGTCTTCCGGTGTGCGTGGAAAAATCGGAGAAGCAATTTCTCACGGTAAGCTGAAAGGTCTTGCAATCATGCGTTCCCATGGTGGACGTGTAAGAGCCCTTGCAACAGGTGAGACACAGATCGATATCGCATTTATCGGAACACCAACTTGTGATGACTATGGTAACTGCCGTGGTATTGGTGGAAAGTCAGACTGTGGAGTCCTTTCTTATGCGATGGCTGATGCGATCCATGCAAACAAAGTTGTAGCAATCACAGACTGCCTGGTACCGTTCCCGAACTTCCCGGCACATATTTCCATGACAAAAGTGGATTATGTAGTTGAAGTTGATGAAATCGGAGATCCAAAGAAAATTGCAACAGGAGCAGCAAAACCGACAACAGATATGAGAAAGCTGATGATGGCTGATTACTGTACGCAGTTTGTTGTAAATACACCGTATTTTAAAGATGGTTTTTCTTACCAGACAGGTGTTGGTGGAGCCTCCATTGCTTCTACAATTTCTCTGGCTAAGATCATGAAAGAAAGAAATATCCGCATGCGTTTTGGTGTTGGTGGACTGACAAAACCAATGTGTGATCTTCTGATCAATGGACAGGTAGACGCACTTCTTGATACACAGGATTTCGACCTTGCAGCAGTAGAATCTGTAAAGGATCTTCACCATTACCGTATCAGTGCAGGAGAATATGCGAACCCATTCAATAAAGGTGCTGTTGTAAATAAGTTGGATTTTGTAATCCTTGCAGCACTGGAAGTAGATGTTAACTTCAACTGTAATGTAGTAGTAGGATCAGATGGAATGATCACAGGTGCACAGGGCGGACATCCTGATACAGCAGCAGGTGCAAAATGTGCGATCGTTATCGCTCCGTTACTTCAGGGAAGAATTCCGGCTATTTGTACAGAGGTTACAACAGTAACTACACCGGGAGAGAGTGTGGATGTTGTAATTACTGATTATGGTATCGCAATCAATCCAAAGAGAACAGACCTGATCGAGGCGATGAAAGATGTCGATCTTCCATTCAAGACAATCGAAGAACTCAGAGATATTGCTTATTCTATCGCAGGCGAGCCTCAGAAAGTAGAGTTTGGTGATCGTGTAGTAGGTATCATTGAGAGCCGCGACGGTACGATCATGGATGTTGTAAGAGAGATCAAGCCATTCGAGTTTGCAGATGAAAAGAAGGCTGAAGAAAAAGCTGAGAAGAAAGAAAAGGCTGAAAATAAGAAGAAAGGATAAAATGGTATGAGAGCAGAGAAAGCAGTTCAGGAAAACAGGATATTCTCTATGGCATCCGAGATTGGAGAATTTATCGGAAACCGTGCTTATAGAGCGCTTTTGGCAGAAGTGTATACAACACCAAAGCCGGGACTGGTGGATCTGTTTTCTACAGGCGCTCACAAAGATATGGATGTACATACTTTTGAAAAGAGTGCCTATGCTCTCTATCCGTGGTTTGTCCGGATGGCCGCTCAGGGAGCGATTTCAAACGGAAGTCTGCAGGATCTGTTTCGTGATGTGAGAAGCTTTGGTGTTCAGGCAGAGCGTGCGATGTACCGTGCGACGGGCGGTGTAAATACACACAAGGGACTGATCTTTACGCTGGGAATCTATTGTGCAGCAGCGGGAAGATGTGCCAGAGAAAACGAAGGTGTGATTGAATGGAAACAGCTTCGTGAGATTCAGTGTCAGATGGTAGGAAAGATACTGGCTGATGAGTTGAGGATCCTTATGAAGAAGAAAGCACATAGCCATGGTGAGCAGAATCTTCAGAAATATGGAACCTCAGGGGTTCGGGGTGAGGCAATTGCAGGATACCCGTCTCTATTTCAACTCGCACTTCCGACACTCAGACAGGGAGTTGAAGAGGGAAGAGACTGGAATCGTGTAAAACTTCAGACGCTGCTTGTATTGATGAGCAGTACCCAGGACTCAAATATCATCTCAAGGAGGGGACCGAAGGAACTTGAGAAAGTGCAGGAAGAAATTCATGCATTTCTTAAGTCCGGTGGAGCCTACCGGGAGGATGCAGTTGAATACCTGAAACGACTGGATCAAAAATATTGTGTAAGGAATGTGAGTGCAGGCGGCTGCGCAGATCTCCTTGCAGTTGCAATTTTTCTTCATTCTATCGTCAAATCTCCACTGACAGAAGAATAAACATTTTCTACATATCTTAAATGTTTGTGCCATAACCTCTTTTGAAATTTTCTGTCAGAGGAAAGAATATAAGTTGTAAAACCAAAAAAGTCGGAGCAGGCTGCCATCTGCTTCGACTTTTCTGGTTTTAGAAAACAGGAAAATTCATTAAGGTACAAAGCGGTATCCAAGTCCGCGAAGTGTAAGGATATGCTGCGGATTCTGACGGTCATCTTCAATCTTGCCGCGCAGGCGATTGATATAGACCATAATTGCATTGTCATCCACTGCAATTGTGTTCCCCCATACATGTTCGTAGATCATATCTTTAGTGAAAACCTGCTGAGGATGTTTCATAAAAAGAAGGAGCAAAGCACTTTCTTTACTGGAAAGAATCAATTCTTCTCCATTCTTATAGAAACGCATTGTCGCAGTATCATAAGAGAAAGGTCCGCTCTCTAACATCTGATTGCCTTCCAGTACAAGATTCTTGTTGCGGCGGATTAGCGCTTTTGCTTTTGCACCCAGTACAAGCGGTCGGAACGGTTTCGTGATATAATCATCTGCACCGAGAGAAAGACCATAAAGTGAATCATAGTCTTCATTTCTTCCGCTTACGATCATGACCGGTGTGTTTATGCCTTGATTCCGAAGCTTTTTGATCACATCAAAGCCTTCCATATCTCCGAGCATGACATCCATAAGGATCAGATCAAAGGTGTGTGTGCGAAGCAGGGAAAGGGCATCCTTCCCGCAAGTTGCGATGGTTGGCTCCAGGTCATTACTTTTCATGACCTTTTCCAGAAGTTTGCAGATGGATGGATCATCATCTACAATCAGTACTTTATCTGACATAAAGGTTTATCCCCCTTGTAAAACGAACTGAAAATACAGTTTAAATACTGTACAATCTATAAAAAACATTATAATATTAAATAAAATTCAAGTCAATCAGAAGAGGAGGTGAAGTATGAAAACCGACGGGAAAAATGTGAAATGGAAATCAAAAGAACAACGCGAAAAAGAAAATCGACGGATTCGATGGATATTTCTGATTTTATTTCTTCTGGTGCTTCTTGGATTTGGAGGAATGGGATATCGTGTATGGAAACAGTACAGTAAAGATCTGATGCAGAATCAATACGATCAGCTTAGTAATTCTTCAAAAATTTTAAGTGAAAGCCTTGAAACTTCCATGAAAGAGTATGAGTGGGATTATGAGATGCTACACAATATAGAAGTGATGATGCAGGATGAAGCCGGAAATTATAAGATTCAGAATACAGACGCATTTATGCAAAAAATGAAGAGATATCTGGAAGAAGAGACAACGTATGTCTGTGATCTGTTCTGGCAGGATGAAAATGGAAATTTTATTAACAGTTTGAGTGGGAAAGTGTATGCGGATCCGGTTTGCTTTACAGAGACAGATCAGGGAGTCGGAATTTATCAGATGGAAGATGATAAGGATCAGAAATACCTTGTGCTCCATTATTTAGAACCATCGGAAAATCAGATCTGTATGGTGGTAAATGAGGAAGCATTTTATGCGAATCTGATTTCAAGCATTAAAGTCGGAACGAATGGTTATGTTATGATCAAGAACTCAGAAGGAAAGATCATCATGCATCCGAAAGGAGAGCAGTGGGGAATCGATGTGATCGAAGGCCGAAAAGAAATGTATCCACATCTTGATCTGAGCAGTCTGGAGCATATGATCGAAAAACAGAAAGAAGGTGGAGAAGGAATCCTAGAATACGATTCCTATTGGTGGACCATGCCAAATCTTCCGAAAGTACATAAAGTAAGCGCGTACAGTTCGGCAGATCTTGGAGGGGATTTCTGGGTAGTGAGTGCAGTGATTGATTATGATGATATGTATCTTCCTATCAGGCAGGGATTTACAAGAATTCTTTTTGTTATGTTGGGAATCTTGCTGCTTATTATTCTTCTTCTTATCTTTGTGGGAAGGTTGGTCTTTGATCGTCAGAAATCGGCAGCAGAGATTATTTATCTGCGCGAACTAAATTCCCTGTTGGAAGAAGTTCATCAGTCAGAAGAGAATATTGCGCATCAGGAACGACTTCAGATCATGGGCACAATGACGGGAGGAATTGCTCACGAATTTAATAATTTCCTGACACCGATCATGGGTTATGCGGAGCTTTTGATGATGGAATTACCGGAAGATTCAGAAGAATATGACAGTGCACACGAGATTTATGAAGCTTCGGAGAAAGCGAAGGATGTTGTGCGCCAGATTTCAACGCTCAGCCGTAAGAATGTAGAGACTGTATATAAAAGTATACCGGCGCAGAAGTTGATGCAAAGAGCAGTGAAAATGATTTCGTCCGTATGTCCTCCGCAAGTGACAGTGGAAGAACAGATGAATCTGGATCATACATGGATCCTGGGAAATACAACACAGATCAACCAGGTGCTCTTAAATATCAGTGTGAATGCAATCCATGCAATCGGAAAACAGAAAGGGACAATTCGTATTCTTGCACGTAGAGTAAAAAGAAATTCATTGTCACAGGAACTGGCAGACAAGTTGCGGGAAAGCTGGGAAGATTATGTGGAAATCCAGATTCAGGATACCGGCTGTGGAATGAATCAGGAAACGATGAAACACATTTTTGATCCATTTTTTACAACAAAGAAAGGTGGAGAAGGAACCGGACTGGGACTTGCATTGGCAGAGCAGATCATGATGTCACACAAGGGATATATTTCAGTAGAAAGTAAGCCGGGTGTGGGCAGCACATTTTATCTGTATCTTCCTGCAATGGATACGGAACAGAAGATAATCGTGCCGACTGCGAGTGGAAAATATAGAATCGTTATAGCAGATGATAATGCAAAGGTTCTTAAGTTGCTGGAGAAGAATTTCCGAAAGATTGGGATTGAGATTATTACATGCAGAGACGTGGAGAAATTGAAAGAATATCTGAAAGAAGCAGAGACGGATGTACTTTATATTGATGAAACGCTTGAAGATGGAAGCGGAGTAGAATTCTGTATGTCAATTTCTGGAAAATATCCACAGATGAAAAAAATTGTAATGGCAGCACACATAACAAGAGAACTTGCTGAGGCAAAGCAGCATGGAATTATTGAAGGCTATGTTGAAAAACCGGTATCGGAGGTAACGCTTCTCGATGCAGTGAGACAGTGTGAGGAAAACGTGTGAATTAGGAAGGGGCAGAAGAGATTCTGTTCCTTTTTTGCAATATAAAAAAGCGAAAAAACATAAAAAATATAAAGGATTTCCTTAACAAAATGTAAGGTGAATCAAGGCAGTCTGTAAGCTTCTTTTTCTATAATAAATTTATCCAAAAAAGAGAGAAAGGAAGGGGACAGACAATGAATGAGACAATGCTTGCAGTATTAGGATTTGCAACGATCATCATGATTATTGTTTTGTTGCTGAGAAATGTAACAGTGCCGGCACTTGCATTTGCCGGGGTATCTACAGTTACATCAGTGATTCTGGTTGCGACCGGAACATTTACCGTAGAAGAAATGGGAGAATTTATTGCGTCAGGTGTAGCAGGAGTACACTCAACCGCAGCGTTATTTATCTTCTCCGTACTCTTCTTCGGAATTATGACAGATGTGGGAATGTTTGACCGCATCATCAACGCATTAATGAAAAAAGTGGGAAGTAATGTAGTCGGTGTAGCACTGATGACATGTATTATTGCCATGATCGGACATTTGGATGGAGGTGGAGCTTCCACATTCCTGATCACAATTCCGGCAATGCTTCCAGTGTACAAGCGCTTAAACATGCGTCCGACAACATTGCTTCTGATCTGTGTTACAGCAATGGGTGTTATGAACCTGCTGCCATGGGGAGGCCCGACAATGCGTTCCGCAACTGTACTCGGAATCGATCCGAACGAGCTGTGGAGACAGCTGCTCCCGATGCAGGTGGTTGGAGTTGTAATTGCACTTGCAACAGCAGTTTTCTGGGGATTCGTAGAGAAAAAACGTGGAGCAGGAGCAGAGACAGCACCACAGGGAATTGTGAAGGCGGAAGAATATGACGCTTTAGAAGAAAAGACAGAAGACGCAGCAGAAAACGATCTTGCGAGACCGAAGCTCTTTGCATTCAATGCAATTCTTACACTGGCAGTGATCGTATGTCTTGTTTTTGTTAAAGTACCATCTTATTACATCTTCATGGTTGGCTGTGTAATTGCATTGCTTGTGAACTATCCGGGAGCAAAACTGCAGAATAAGATTATCAAATCTCATTCTGGTCCGGCACTTATGATGGCATCTACCATCCTTGCTGCAGGAGTATTTCTCGGTGTTCTTGAAGAGACAGAAATCATGAACCATATGGCAAACGTACTGGCGACATTTATCCCACAGTCTATGGGAAGATTCCTGCCACTGATCATCGGAGTACTGTCCGTACCGCTGACACTTTTATTCTGTACAGATTCTTACTTCTTCGGACTCCTTCCGGTTCTGATCAGTATCGGAAACCAGTTCGGTGTAAATCCTGCACACACAGCAATCGCAATGGTTGTCTGCAGAAACTGTGCAACGTTTATCAGCCCGGTAGTACCGGCTACATTCCTTGGAGTCGGACTTGCAGGTGTTGAGATCAAAGATCATATCAAAGCAAGTTTCTTCTGGATCTGGGGTGTAAGTATTGTATGTCTTATTTCTGGAATACTGCTTGGAGTGATTCATTTCTAAGAGAATAAAGAATAAATGAAAGGAAAGACGGATAATCTTTGGAAAGAGGTTATCCGTCTTTTTCGTGTGCGCCTTGCGGCGCACGTTTCTAATGGGTGAAAGTCCCTAATCCACCCTAGTAGTGGGAAGGATATAGCCAAGACCAAGGGTGTCCTATTCATAGAGTTACTATGATTAACGTGAGGGGAATCTGAAGGAAGGTGGAGGCAAATCTCTGGTCTGACGAACAGAAATCACATCAGGCTACAGTTAAGGATAAGGTTGCACGACAAACTAAAGTCCAATAACTACTCGGAATTAACAGTAGTAAATGTGGCAGATATATGGAGAGAAAGAAACGTGTGGTACCAAGGGAGGTCTCGTCAGCGGATGAAAACAGAGTATGAAATCCGTCAGTAACAACGAATGGCGAGAAGTCAGCAGAAGCCATAGTAAACCAGTGGTTGCAAACACTGGCGAAGGGTTGAACTTTAGGAGACACAAGCAATGAATGTAACTGAAAGTAGATTTAAGAACAGACAACTTCATATGGAAGACTATCTGCAAATGGTATCTGCGGAACAGAAAGAGTATGCAGAAGTGTTCGACTACTCTAAGATTGCTGAAAAGAGCGGTGTCATCACAGACTATTGGACGAACAATCTTTTGGATTTGATTTTGCGAAAAGGCAATCTAAACAATGCCTATAAACAAGTCAAGAAAAACAAAGGAAAAGGTGGAATCGATGGTATGCAGGTGGATGAACTTCTGCCCTTCCTTAGAGAAAACCAAGATTCCTTAATCCAAGAGATAAGGGAAGGAAAGTATAAGCCTAACCCAGTTCGAAGGGTAGAAATACCCAAGGAAACAAAAGGCGAATTTCGAAAGTTAGGAGTTCCTACTGTTGTTGATAGAGTTATTCAACAGGCAATAGCACAGGAATTATCGCCAATCTATGAGGAGCAATTCTCAGAAAATAGTTTCGGTTTCAGACCAAAGCGAGGAGCACACGATGCTCTCAGACAATGCCAAAAGAACGTAAATGATGGCTATGTATATGTGGTAGATATGGACTTGGAAAAGTTCTTCGACACAGTATGCCAGAATAAGCTGATAGAAGTATTGTCAAGAACCATCAAAGATGGCAGAGTTATATCCTTAATACACAAATATCTGAATGCGGGAGTAATCGCAAAAGGAATGTTTGAACGTACAGAGGTTGGAATGCCACAAGGCGGTCCGCTTAGCCCATTGCTTAGTAATGTAATGCTAAATGAGTTGGATAAGGAACTGGAGAATAGAGGACATAGATTTGTCCGATACGCAGACGATTGTATGATTTTCTGCAAGAGCAAAAAAAGCGCAGAAAGAACCTTGAAGAACATCATTCCATTTATTGAAAAGAAACTATTTCTTAAAGTAAATCGGAAGAAAACAGAGGTGGCTCATATCAGCACAGTCAAATACCTCGGATATAGCTTTTATAGACATAAAGGTAAATGCAGATTTAGAGTACACCCGAAGTCAGTAGCAAAGATGAAGAATAGAATCAGAGAACTTACTGACAGGAACAAAGGGATAAGCAATGAAGTGCGAGAAAAGAAGTATCAAGAGTATGTGCGAGGATGGGTAGAATATTTTAGACTTGCAGACATGAAGAAACTTCTCCAGAAAACGGACGAATGGGCAAGACGCAGAATCAGAGCGGTCTATTGGAAACAGTGGAAGAAAATCAAAACAAAGTGCCGAATGCTGAAAGCACTAGGATTAGAGGATTGGAAAGCCAAGGAATTAGCCAACAGTAGAAAAGGCTATTGGAGAATGGCGAAAGTCTTGAACCAAATCTTTTCGAATAAAATAATAGCCAAGTTAGGATATACATCCATGCTTGACTATTATCTAGTAGTCTACGAAAACTAAAGAACCGCCGTGTACCGAACGGTACGCACGGTGGTGTGAGAGGTCGGCTAATCAACTAATGGTTAGCCTCCTACTCGATTATTGTTCATTCCCATGTTAACGCAAAAAAGGCAGAGCACGAATTACTTGCATTATTTACTGAAATTTCTATAGTTAACCGCTATGATTTATTCTTTAATTTAACACAGGAAACACAGTATTTTACAGTTATACATAAATAGATTACACCGACCACAACAATCGCGAACACTCCTGTATTGAAAAATAAATGCGCGATCATCGTCACAACTAACAATATTCCGATTAATTTTCCTGAGAATATGTAAGTACTGTAGGAACTTTGATAAACAGCTTCCTTTTCTGCCTCATCACAGCTTTCCAGCCATTGTTTATGAAAATCTTTGGAAGCAATATCGCCCTTTTTCTCTGGATGTACTTTCTGAAGCAGTTTTACATAACGGGCCTGAGCCATGCCACAGTAAAAGAAACAGATTAAAAACAGGACACATGCTGTAAGAAATTTTACCAGCGAAGTTCTTCCATCATGAATATATCTCATAGAATATCCACTTCCCAACAAAGCAATGCAAAGCACCTGTGCCACTACATTGATACACTGCAGAATTGCTCCGTACCTTTCTTCCTCATAATCCAGTCGATGAAATTCCTCATCTTCTGCATCTTCAATCCGATCACAGACGTTTCTTAGCTTTTTGAAGCAGATCTCATATGCTGCAATTGAAACGACAAGCACTGACAGGAGCCCTGGAACCATAAGCCTCCGTGTCACTTCCGTCAGAAGGTTCAGCGATCTTCCACTAAAATCTTCCCCAAAAACAATTTCATAAACTACAGTACTTACGCCTCCTATTACTCCGCCTATCAGCATTGCCACTAACATCTTTACAATGGTTTTCTTTGTGTTTCTCGTCTTTGTATCACTCTTCATCGTTTTCATCCTCCTTATACTCAAAGATATCTTCTACTGTAACCTGACAGATCTTTGCAATTTTTAATGCCAGTGTCACAGATGGGGAATAGTCCCCACGCTCGATTAGACTGATCGTCTGGCGGGAAACTCCTGCCCGCTTTCCAAGCTCTGTCTGATTGATTCCCAGTTTTGATCTATATTCTTTTAATCGATTTAATAAAGGCAATTTCCAGTCCCCTTTCGTTTTGATTTGACAACTTTTTTTGTCATTTATGATGATAACATTGACAACTTTATTTGTCAATTAATTTCATACATCTTATAGACAACTTTGAATTTTTCAAAGCAAAACTTACATCCGTATAGCTGAGCAGCAAAATAATCAGCTATGGTCTGCACACTAACCTCAGGATTTGTTTTTCGAGAAATTAAAAACAAGACAAAAAAGCGCATGGACTTATAATATTCTTCTGCCCTGCAGGACAATAAAATATAAAAGTCCTATAGGTGCAAATCGGTAAGCTGCAAACAGACAGTTGTAGATTTATCCTTCGTGTATTATAATATTGCATACAGACTAAACAGGTCTGAGAAAGGTTGGAGATTACAGACATCTGTGAATTAGGACCGAAAAATAGTATTGGAGGATTCTTCCTATGAAAAAATCTAGTTTTTTCAAAAGCCTGCCATTTAAACTTCTGGTAGGTGTTGTGATCGGAATTCTTGCCGGACTTGCTCTTAATGCAAATGACGGGACAGGTTTGACAAATGCAATTCTGAACATTATTGTAACTTTGAAATATGTTCTGGGACAGATTATTTCATTCTGCGTTCCGCTGATCATCATTGGATTTATCGCACCGTCCATTACAAAGATGGGAAATAATGCATCGAGATTACTTCTGCTTGCAGTATGCATTGCATATGTATCTTCTGTTGGGGCTGCGTTATTCTCTACAGCAGCAGGATATGCGCTGATCCCGCATCTTTCTATTGTGACAGATGTAGATGGACTGAAAGAACTGCCGGAGATGGTGTTTGAACTTTCTATCCCACAGATCATGCCGGTTATGAGTGCACTTGTATTTTCTATTATGATCGGACTTGCAGCGGCATGGAATAAGGCAAAATTAATCACAGGAATGTTGGAAGAATTCCAGAAGATCGTGCTTTCCATCGTGTCAAGGATTTTGATTCCAATCCTTCCGTTATTTATTGGATTCACATTTTGTTCTTTGGCATACGAAGGATCCATTACAAAACAGCTTCCGGTATTCCTTAAGGTTATCATTATTGTTATGATCGGACATTATATCTGGATGGCACTTCTTTATACAATCGCCGGTGCTTATTCAGGAAAGAATCCACTGGAGGTTGTGAAGCATTACGGACCGGCATATCTGACAGCCGTTGGAACAATGTCTTCCGCAGCAACACTTGGAGTTGCTCTGCAGTGTGCAGGAAAGGCGAAACCATTAAGAAAAGATATGGTACAGTTTGGAATTCCGTTGTTTGCTAATATCCATCTGTGTGGATCTGTACTCACAGAAGTGTTCTTCTGTATGACAATCTCACAGATTCTGTATGGAAAACTTCCGTCAATTCCAACAATGCTTCTGTTTTGTATACTTCTTGGAGTGTTTGCAATCGGTGCACCGGGAGTTCCAGGAGGAACAGTTATGGCATCCCTTGGACTTATCACAGGAGTCCTTCTGTTTGATGATGCGGGAACAGCACTGATGCTTACAATTTTCGCACTTCAGGATAGTTTTGGAACAGCTTGTAATGTAACAGGGGACGGAGCACTTACACTGATTCTTACAGGATATGCGGAAAGACATAAGATTCCGGAGAAGTCAGATGAGATGCGGAATATTGAATTTTAATAATTGATTTTAAGGGCAACTATTATAGTTGTCCTTATTTCTATTAAACGGAAAATCAAAAAGAGGTTGTAATTTTCGGAAATATATGTTAGCCTAAATTCACGCAGTTCTTATTCTTATGAACAGCAAAGATATCTATTAACCAATCGGTAATTATTTCCATAGTTCAGTATTCGAACAAATAATCCGATAACAAAACATAAGACGAATATTGTATGAATGATAACTGAAAGTTTATTAAAGGATCAGGTTTAAAAGTTCTGCTTTTCTGAAAAAAAAACCTATGTTACAATAAATTTGGATAAAGAATTCTTTCCTTCATTTAAGTGTTTGTCTTACAAAAACGAAAAGGAGAATTCTTATGAAAGAAAACCCAAGAAAAGTATCTAAAAGTGCAATTAAAAGCGAAAATGCATTAAATGAAAAAGAAGATTTCATTATGTTGCCAACAGTTGATTTTTGCTTTAAAGAGTTGATGCAAAATGAAAATGTGAGAAAAGGAATTATTGCAGCTATATTAAACAAGCGTCCAGATGAAATTGTAAATACTGAGCTTCTCCCCACAATCCTAAGAAAGGATTCGGAAGATGATAAGTATGGAATTCTAGATGTTCGGGTGCAGTTAGATAATGAAGTACAGATTGATTTTGAAATGCATATTTTGGAACTGCCCAAATTACCGCCGGAACAAAAGAGTGAAACAGATTTAATGCAGTGGATGCGCTTTTTGAATGGTAAACGCAGGGAGGATTTTGAGAAAATGGCTAAGAAGAATTCTTGTTTTGAAGAAGCGTATAAAGAATTGGACAAATTAAGTGCGGACGAGAAAAAACGTCTTGAATATGAAGCGAGACAGAAAGCAATCAGAGATCGTGATATATTGATCAAGACGGGAGAAAACCGTGGACGTAAAGAAATTATTTTATCAATGATTGAAGCGGGACTACCACTGGAACAGATTGCGGAAATCACGAAAGAAACTCTGGAAACGATACAAGAATTAAAGAAAAAGATGGGATGATGGTAAAAGGGCAGCTATTATAGTTGTCCTTTCTTTTTGCCAAAACATTGAATTTTAGTACTATTCTGTGGTACAATCGTTTGGTATAAAAAAAGTAATCGTCTGGTTGATATTTGCAAGGGGAATGTGGATATCAACAGCATTTTCAGATTGAGAGGTGAAAAAAATGGGATTTACACATTTTGATGAAAAAGGAAAGGCCATTATGGTGGATGTGACGGAGAAGCAGGACACAGTCCGGGAAGCAACCGCCACGGGAAAGATCACGGTGAATGAAGAAGTGTTCCGTGCTGTCAAAGAAGGAACTGCAGGCAAAGGGGATGTACTTGGAGTTGCGACAACAGCAGGGATTATGGGAGCAAAGAGGACATCGGATCTGATTCCGATGTGTCACATTCTTCCGATCACAAAGTGCAAGGTAGAGTTCGAGATGGTTGAGAGTGAACTTGCAATTTATTGTAATTGTACGGTACGTGTGACCGGGAAGACAGGCGTTGAGATGGAAGCTCTGACAGGAGCAAGTGTAGCACTTTTGACAGTTTACGATATGTGCAAAGCGATGGATAAAAAGATGAAAATTGGGGAAATCTATCTGGTCAGAAAGAGCGGCGGTAAGAGTGGGCTGATCAACAATGGATATAAGAAGGAAAGAAAAGAAGGCGAAAAGTAAAGTGGAAAAGAAAGAACAAAGATGGAAAGCAGCGGTAGTGACACTGAGTGATAAAGGATATGCAGGAGAGCGGGAGGACAAGAGTGGACCGCTTCTTTGCGGTATGTTAGAAGAGGCAGGATATGAAGTAACAGAAGTAAGGCTTCTTCCGGACGAGCAGAAGATGATCGAACAGTGCCTCTGCGAACTTGCAGATGAGAAAAAAGTGGATCTGATCGCAACAACCGGAGGAACAGGTTTTGCACCGCGTGACTGCACACCGGAAGCGACACTTGCCGTGGCGACAAAGAATGCACCTGGAATTGCAGAGGCGATGAGACTGGCTTCACTTCAGGTAACACCAAGAGCAATGCTAAGCCGTGGCGCTTCTGTGATCCGTAATCAGACATTGATCATTAATTTTCCGGGAAGTCCGAAGGCTGTAAAAGAGAATCTAGAAGCAGTACTTCCATCTCTGGAACATGGTCTTGCAATTCTTACAGGAAATGCAAGTGAGTGTGGAAAACCAGTTTCTGAAGGAAAGTAAAACAGTAATGTAAGAGATAAATAATATGAGGTATGTAAGAGATGATCGATCAATATGGAAGAACAATAGAATATCTGCGTATCTCTGTGACGGATCGTTGTAATCTGCGCTGTGTCTACTGCATGCCGGAAGAGGGCATTGAGCAGCTGCCGCATGAACAGATTCTGACTTTTGATGAGATTGAGAGAGTATGCCGGATCAGTACAGAACTTGGGATTTCAAAGATTAAACTGACTGGTGGGGAACCGTTGGTGAGAAAAGGATTGCCGGACTTATTGGGGAAAATTAAGAGAATTTCGGGGATCGAACAGGTGACATTGACAACAAACGGAATTCTTCTTAAAAATCAGTTGGACGAGTTGATGCGTCAGGGGCTGGATGCAGTGAATATCAGTATTGATACATTGGATGAAACGTGTTACCATACAGTGACAAGATGTGGGGAATTAAATCAGGCACTGGAAGGACTGCAGGCAGCACTCGAATATCCGAATCTGCGTGTGAAGTTAAATTGTGTGCCGATGAATCAGTCAGAAGAAGAGTATATTCAGATGGCAGAGTATGCAAAGGAGCATCCGGTAGAGGTTCGTTTTATAGAAATGATGCCGATCGGGATGGGAAAAGCCTGTCAGGGAAAATCAAGAGATGAGCTTCTGGAACTTTTAGAGAAAGCATTAGGAAACGCTGAACCGTATGAAAAACATTTGGGGAATGGCCCGGCAGAGTATGTGAGCTTTTCGGGATTCCAGGGCAGAATTGGATTTATCAGTGCAGTGAGTCACAAGTTTTGCGATTCCTGCAACAGGATCCGGCTCACAGCGGAAGGATATCTGAAACTTTGTCTACAGTATGAAAGTGGAATTGATTTAAGAAAACTTTTAAGAAGTGGTGCAACGGATGAAGAACTGAAAGAAGCAATGCGTCAGGCAATCTGGAAAAAACCGGCCTGTCACAATTTCTCGGATGAGCGAAGAGATGAAGAAGTTGGTCAGAAAAAAGAACATCGGGCCATGTACGGAATTGGTGGTTAGATCAGTAATGAAATAAAATCAGTGACTGTTCACTCCCGTGGCAATCACTCCGCTGATTGACACGGAGGATGCGTGTTTTGACTTGAATGCATCTCGCCCCATCGCCAAAGGCGATTTAAAATGGCGAGATGCGTTGCTGGTCGCACATCGTGTGAACAGTAACATAAAATCAGTAACAGAAAAGTAACAGTGCAGATTATAAAAGTGAAAAAGTAATTTGAGAGGTATAGAAAAATGGGAAAAGTAATAGCAATTTGTACAAGTCCGGCAAAGGGAACACAGAAGACAAGAATCGAGGAAGGTACATTTATTGAAGATTTTGGTCTGGAAGGAGATGCGCATGCAGGAAAATGGCATCGTCAGATCAGTCTTCTTTCTTATGACAAGATCGAGGCATTCCGTGCAAGAGGTGCAGAAGTAGAAGATGGCGCATTTGGAGAAAATGTGATCGTTCAGGGGATTGATTTCCGTAATCTTCCAGTTGGAACAAGATTAAAATGTAACGATGTTTTATTAGAGATGACACAGATTGGAAAAGAATGTCATCATGGTTGTCAGATCTTCCAGAAAATGGGAGAATGTATCATGCCGCGAGAAGGGGTATTTGCAAAAGTGCTTCATGGTGGTAAAATAAAAGCCGGAGATGAAATGATCGTGCTTGCAGCAGACGAATAAGGAAAATTACCTTGGAAACATTTCGTTACTGTTCACTCCGGTGTCAATCACTTTGCTGATTGACACGGAGGATGCATGTTTTGGCTTGAATGCATCTCGCCCCATCGCCAAAGGCGATTTAAAATGGCGAGATGCGTTGCTGGTCGCACATCGTGTGAACAGTAACAACATTTCTGCAACGGTACGGAACAGATGCGATTGGAAGGAAATAGATGAGAAAGAAGCAATGGGTGGCGGCGGCTCTTGTGGGGCTTGCGGTTATTCTTGTCGGCGTGGGTTCCGGCAACGTGAAGACAAGACAGACGAAGAAAGACAAACAGGAAACCACGCAGATTGTCAGTGGAGTTCAGATTATTACAGAAGACGGAAAGAAGTACTATGACTTCCAGGATGTGAAAGAGAATAATTATAGAGCAAGGCTTCTGGAACAAGTACCGAGGAATTCTTATGATTTTAGCAATCTGGCATTAGATGAAGAGACAGGATATCTTTCGTATAAAGATACGAAGGGAAAAGTGTCAGCGAAAAAAGGAATTGATGTTTCGGAGTTCCAGGGAGAGACAATCGACTGGCAGCAGGTGAAGGAAAGCGGAATCGAATTCGTGATCGTAAGACTTGGATACCGTGCATATGGAGAGAGCGGCGCGTTAGTTGAAGATGCCATGTTTGAACAGAATGTACAAGGCGCATTGGATGCCGGTCTGGAAGTCGGTGTCTATTTCTTTTCCCAGGCAATCTCAGCAACGGAGGCAGTCGAAGAGACTGACTTTGTTTTGGAACATATCCAGCCGTATCAGATTACAGGACCTGTTGTCTATGACACAGAAGAAATCAAAGATGATACAGCAAGAACAGACCAGAATACAAGGGAAGACTTTACGAATTTTTGTAAAGTCTTTTGTGACGGAGTGAAACAGGCTGGATATCAACCGATGATTTATGCTAATATGAAATGGATGGCATTTACCTTGAAGATGGAAGAGCTGACAGAATATGATTTCTGGTATGCGGATTATCATGAACTTCCGCAGTGTCCATATGATTATAAGATGTGGCAGTACAGTGAGGCCGGTACGGTTCCGGGAATTCGTGCAAGCGTAGATTTAGATTTGTGGTTTCAGGAGGAAAACTAGATGAAATGGAATAAATTCAGATTGAAGACAACAACAGAGGCAGAGGATATTGTAAGCAGTATGCTGGCAGATCTTGGGATTGAAGGTGTTGAGATCGAGGATAAGATCCCGCTGACAGAGTCTGATAAAGAGCAGATGTTTGTTGATATTTTACCGGAGATCGAGGCTGATGATGGTGTGGCTTACTTAAGTTTTTATTTGGAAGAGGATGAGGACAAAGAAAAAGTTCTGGCAAATGTGAAGAAAGAACTGGAGGAGATGTCTGCTTATGTAAATGTCGGAGCCTGCGAGATTGAAGAATCCCAGACAGAGGATGTAGACTGGGTGAATAACTGGAAGAAGTATTTTCATCAGTTCTATGTGGATGATATTCTGATTATTCCATCCTGGGAAGATGTGAAGCCTTCAGATGAAGATAAGATGGTGATCCATATTGATCCAGGTACAGCATTTGGTACAGGAATGCATGAGACAACACAACTTTGTATCCGTCAGATCAGAAAGTATACAACAGAGACGACAAAGATTCTTGACGTGGGATGCGGAAGCGGAATTCTTGGAATGCTTGCGCTGAAGTTCGGAGCAGAGTATTCTGTTGGAACAGATCTGGATCCGTGTGCAATCGATGCTACATATGAGAACATGGAGAACAACGGAATTTCCAGAGATAAATATGAAGTGATGATCGGAAATATTATCGATGACAAAGAAGTTCAGGATAAGGTTGGATATGAGTGCTACGATATTGTGGCAGCGAATATTCTTGCGCCGATTCTTGTAGAACTTACACCGGTAATTGTGAATCAGCTGAAACCGGGTGGAATCTACATTACAAGTGGGATTATCGATGATAAAGAAGAGATGGTAAAAGAAGCTGTTGCGAAAGCCGGGCTGGAACTTCTGGATGTCACATATCAGGGTGAATGGGTATGTGTGACAGCGCGCAAGAACGCATAAGGAGAAATAAGATGCAACATTTTTTTGCAGATCCATCCTGTGTGGACGGAGAACAGATCCGTCTGGCAGGAAGTGATGTAAATCATATGAAGAATGTACTCCGCATGAAATCCGGTGAGGAAGTGTGGGTCAGTGATGGAGAGGGAATGGATTACTTCTGCAGTGTGGAAGGTTATGAGGAGAAGGAAGCAGTCCTTCGTGTTGTGAAAAAAGAAGTGTCTCAGACAGAACTGGCTTCCCGTCTGATCTTATTCCAGGGACTTCCGAAAGGGGACAAGATGGAATGGATCGTACAGAAGGCAGTAGAGCTTGGAGCTTACAGTATTGTTCCGTTTGCGGCAAAGCGCTCCGTTGTGAAACTGGATCAGAAGAAAGCCGGAAAGAAGAGAGAACGCTGGCAGGCAATTGCCAAGGGGGCTGCGGAACAATCGAAGAGAGGAATTGTGCCACAAGTGCAGGATGTGATGAGCTTTCAGGAAGCGATGAACTACGCGAAAGAGCTGGATGTAGTGCTTGTTCCTTATGAACTGCAGGAAGGGATGAAAGCAACAGAAGCTGTCATAAGTAAGATTGAACCGGGACAGTCTGTCGGTATCTTTATCGGACCGGAAGGTGGGTTTGACGAGAGCGAGATCGAGCAGGCGGAAGAGGCCGGAGCGGTTCCAATCACACTTGGAAAGCGTATTTTAAGAACAGAGACAGCGGGACTTACAACATTGTCAATTCTGATGTATCATTTAGAATGCAGGGAACAGTTGGACGATAAAAACATAAGATAATAGAAAGACGTTGCCGGTTGCAGACGCCTGTGAATGGTAACAGAGTTAGAAAAGGGAAGATAAAATGGAAGCATATTTGGATAATTCAGCCACAACCAGAGCATATCCGGAAGTGGGAGATCTTGTATATAAAGTAATGTGTCAGGATTATGGCAATCCATCCTCCATGCACCGAAAAGGTGTAGATGCGGAGCATTATGTAAAGGAAGCCAAGGAAACGATCGCAAAGGTTCTTAAGGTAAATGCGAAAGATATTTACTTTACATCAGGAGGAACAGAGAGTGATAATCTTGCACTGATCGGATGTGCAAGAGCAAACAGAAGAGCGGGAAATCACCTGATCACAACTTCGATCGAGCATCCTGCAATCTTAAATACAATGCGTTATCTGGAAGAAGAGGAAGGCTTCCGTGTGACATATCTTCCGGTAGATGCGAGTGGAAGAGTGAATCTGGATGCATTGAAAGAAGCACTTTGTCCGGAGACAATTCTCGTATCAGTTATGTATGTAAACAATGAGGTTGGAACACTTCAGCCGATTGATGAAGCAGTAAAGATTGTAAAAGAGTATAATTCTTCTATTCTTTTCCATTCAGATGCAGTGCAGGGATTTGGAAAATATCACATTTATCCAAAACGTCAGAAGATTGACCTGTTAAGTGCGAGTGGACATAAGATTCATGGACCGAAGGGAACCGGATTCCTCTATGTAGGTGAAAAGGTGAAGATTAAACCGATTCTTTTCGGAGGAGGACAGCAGAAGGATCTCCGTTCGGGTACAGAAAATGTTCCGGGAATCGCAGGACTTGGACTTGCAACAAAGATGATCTACAATGATCTGGATATGAAAGTAGCTCTGATGCGTGAACTGAAGGATTATTTTATTGAGCAGGCAGAAAAGATTGAGAATACAACAGTTCATGGCCTGAAAGATGAAGGAAGTGCACCACATATCATCAGTCTTGGAATTGCAGGAATCCGAAGTGAGGTTCTTCTTCATACACTGGAAGATAAGGGAATTTATGTCTCATCAGGATCTGCATGTGCATCGAATCATCCGGCAGTAAGCGGTGTTCTCAGAAGCATTGGGGCGGCACAGGAATATCTGGATGCAACGATTCGTTTCAGTATGTCAGAATTTACTACAAAAGAAGAAATTGACTATACGCTGGAAACACTATATAATTGTATACCGATGCTGAGAAAATATACGCGTCATTAATTGACGGCGATTCATAAAGGAGAAAAAGCATGAAATTTCATTCATTTCTGATAAAATACGGCGAGATCGGAATTAAGGGAAAGAACCGTTATATCTTTGAAGATGCACTGGTACGTCAGATTCGTTATGCTCTGCAGGGCGTAGACGGAGAATTCCTTGTACACAAATGTCACGGAAGAGTTTACGTGGATTGTGATGGAGATTATGATTTTGATGAGACAGTAGAAAGCCTTCAGAAGGTATTCGGTATTGTTGGAATCTGTCCGGTAGTCCGTGTGCCGGTTGCAGAGCTGGAACAGCTGAGAAAAGATGTTGTAGCTTATGTAGATGAAGCTTACGAAGAGAAGAACATGACATTTAAAGTTGATGCAAGAAGAGCAAAGAAGAGTTATCCTGCGAACTCTATGGAGATCAACTGTGAAGTCGGAGAAGCAATCCTGGAGGCATTTCCGGAAATGAAAGTAGATGTTCATAAGCCGGAACTTCGTATCAATGTGGAGATCCGTGAAGAAGTTTATATCTATTCCAGAATCATTCCGGGACCTGGAGGCATGCCAATCGGGACAAACGGAAGCGCGATGCTGCTTCTGTCAGGAGGAATTGACAGTCCGGTTGCCGGATACATGGTATCCAAGCGTGGTGTTGAGCTCGAGGCAACTTATTTCCATGCACCACCGTACACAAGTGAAAGAGCAAAAGAGAAGGTAGTTGATCTTGCAAGACTCGTTTCTGCTTATTCAGGACCGATTAAGCTTCATGTTGTCAACTTTACAGATATTCAGCTTTATATCTACGAGAAGTGTCCACATGATGAACTGACGATCATTATGCGTCGTTACATGATGAAGATCGCAGAACATTTTGCAAAGAAAGACGGATGTCTTGGTCTGATCACAGGAGAGAGTATCGGTCAGGTAGCAAGCCAGACAATGCAGAGTCTTGCGGCGACGAATGCAGTATGTACTCTTCCGGTTTATCGTCCGCTGATCGGATTTGATAAGAAGGATATTGTAGAAATTTCTGAGAAGATCAATACCTATGAAACTTCAATCCAGCCATTTGAGGATTGTTGTACAATTTTCGTTGCAAAACATCCGGTGACAAAGCCGAATATTGAACGAATTGAGAAGTCTGAGTTGAACCTTGCAGAGAAGATAGACGAACTGATGCAGACAGCAATTGATACTGCTGAGATCATTGAAGTGAAGCAGGGAGAATAATAGGAAAAAGAAAAGCTGCTCCAATGGAACAGCTTTTCTTTACTCTAAAAAATATGCGGACAAGCTACAAAAATAAAGTCCGCATGAATCGTATTCAGATAGAATTATTTGATGATGTAAGCATCAAGTGCAGCAAGAATATCATCAACATTGCTGTCAGCGTGGATGTTCAGGTCGATCGGTTTGGAAAGATCAAGGCTGAAAATACCCATGATTGATTTGGCATCTATAACATATCTTCCGGATACTAAATCGAAATCATTATCATATTTTGTGATAGTGTTAACGAATGATTTGACTTTGTCGATTGAGTTTAATGAAATCTGTACTGTTTTCATTTGAAATCCCTCCTTGAATTATACAATAAAGTTGGCTTCTAAGCCTAGGTATATTCTACGGGATGCAGGTTCAAAAGTCAAGAAATTAACGAGATAAAAGGAAAAAAGAGGTAGAAATAAATGAAGAAAGCAGCACTGCACAATTTGGGATGCAAAGTAAATGCCTATGAGACGGAAGCCATGCAGGAAATGCTTGAAAAAGCAGGGTATGAGATCGTTCCTTTCAAGGAAGGGGCAGACCTTTATGTAATCAATACATGTACTGTTACAAATATCGCGGACCGCAAGTCGAGACAGATGCTGCACCGGGCGAGAAAAATGAATCCGGATGCAGTTGTTGTCGCTGCAGGATGTTATGTCCAGGCGAAGGAAAAAGAGATTCAGGTGGATGATTGCATTGACATTGTGCTTGGTAATAATAAGAAGCAGAATCTGATCGAAGCATTGGAAGAGTATGAAAGAACACACAATGCAGATTGTAACGTAACAGAAAGTGAAAAGAATGCAAAGAACCAGGAAAACGACAGAAAAGCAGAAATCAAGATGGAAGAGATCGGAAAGACAAAAGAGTACGAGAATCTTCACCTGACGAAGCCAGGAGATCATACAAGAGCTTATATTAAAGTTCAGGATGGATGTAATCAGTTCTGCACATATTGTATCATTCCATATGCCCGTGGAAGAGTCCGCAGCCGTTCCATGGAAGATGTGCTTGATGAAGTACGCACACTGGCAGATAACGGATATAAGGAGGTTGTACTGACAGGAATTCATCTAAGCTCATATGGAATTGATTTTGATAAAGAATATCACCTTCTGGAATTGATCCGGGCAGTTCATGAGATTGATGGAATTGAAAGAATTCGTCTTGGCTCTTTGGAACCGGGGATCATCACAGAAGAATTTGCAGAAGGGATTGCAAAGCTTCCGAAGATGTGTCCGCATTTCCACCTGTCTCTGCAGAGCGGATGTGATGCAACATTAAAGCGTATGAACCGTAGATATACAAGCAGTGAATATGCGGAAAAATGTAAACTTCTCAGAAAATATTTCCCGAATCCGGCATTGACAACCGATGTGATTGTGGGATTCCCGGGAGAGACAGAAGAAGAGTTCAAAGAGTCATATGATTTTGTGGACAGCATAGATTTCTATGAGACACATATTTTTAAATACTCCCGCCGTGAGGGGACAAAAGCAGCTGTGATGCCAGATCAGGTAGATGAACAGATCAAGGCGAAGAGAAGTGCACAATTAATTGAACTTGGTGAGAAAAAGCGTGCAGCATATGAACAGAGTTTCCAGGGAAAAGAAGTGGAAGTGCTTGTGGAAGAGGATCTGGAACTGAATGGAAAAGAAGTACAGACAGGTCATACGAAAGAATATATGAAAATTGCACTAGAGACAAATGAAAATCTCAAGAATAGTATCGTAAAAGTTCAAATTGGGAAGGATTCGCAAATTATACATTGAATTTTGAATTCGGTTATATTAGAATTATAAGTAGGGTTTCTGGGTTTCCAGAGCGTTTTGCGCTGTTTGACAGAACAACAGCAAAGCCCTTCGGAAGAAGGAAATAGATACAAGAAAGAGAAGGAGGAAGAAAGATGAGTGATTTAAGTAGTACTCAGTTCTTTCAGGTAGAGCCGGGACCGCAGATTTCTGCGAAGGATATTTTTGAGATCGTATACAAGGCTCTGAAAGAAAAAGGATACAATCCGGTGAATCAGATCGTTGGATATATCATGTCAGGAGATCCGACATACATTACAAGTTTTAACGGAGCAAGAAGCCTGATCATGAAGGTGGAACGTGATGAACTGGTAGAAGAACTGTTGAAAGCGTATATTGAGCATAATGCGTGGGAATAATCAGACAATGAGAGTAATGGGACTGGACTATGGGACGAAGACTGTAGGTGTTGCTATCAGCGACCCGCTCGGACTTACGGCCCAGGGAATTGAGACAATACAACGGAAAGAGGAGAACAAGCTGCGCCGTACCTGTGCGAGGATTGAAGAATTGATCAAAGAATATCAGGTAGAGAAGATCGTGCTTGGATTTCCCAAACATATGAATAATGATATCGGGGAGCGTGCACAGAAGTCATTGGAATTTCGTGACATGCTGGTTCGTCGTACAGGACTGGAAGTGATCATGTGGGACGAGAGACTTACGACAGTAGCGGCAGAGCAGACACTGATCGAGAGTGGTGTGAGAAGAGAAAACAGAAAGCAATATGTCGATAAGATTGCTGCTGTGTTCATTCTCCAGGGATATTTAGATTCGATTTATATGCAGAAAACAGCAGAATAGAGGAAAATCATATGGAAAAGGCAAAGTTTACTTTCAGTGATGGAAGTGGAGCAGATGAGTTCTTTGTACTTGAAGAGACAAAGATCAATGGTTCCGCGTATATTCTTGTAGTTGATTCAGAAGAAGATGACGCAGAATGCCTGATTCTCAGAGAAGTTGAAGAATCAAAAGACGCAGAGAAGACGTATGAGATCGTGGAAGACGATACAGAGCTGATGGCAGTTTCCAAAGTATTTGAGGAATTGCTGGAAGACGTCGATATTGAGATGTAATTATATGAAAGAAATACGAATGTAAGAGAAACTGCAGACAGGAATACTTTTCTCACTTTTGCAGAAGTGTCAGAAAAAAGTCTGGAGTTCTTTTTACAATATAGATAGGAGGCAGACAGATGGAAGCAGATAAGACACAGAAGCTTCTGAAAGAGAAGTTAAAGGAAAAGGGGCTGAAGGTGACTCACCAGAGACTGCTTGTTCTGTCCGTACTTGAAGAGAACAGTGGGAGTCATATGACAGCGGAAGATATCTATGATCTGGTATCAGAGGATTATCCGGAGATTGGGCTTGCCACAGTATACAGAACATTACAGCTTTTGTGGGATATGCAGCTGGTAGACAGGATTAATTTTGGGGATGGATGTGTGCGCTATGAGATCGGACATTTACTGAATGGGGAGACAAAGCACAATCATCATCACCTGATTTGTAAGAGATGTAACAAGGTGATGCCGTTTGATGATGACCTTCTGGAGAGCCTGGAAGATCATATCGAGAAGGCAACTGGCTTCCATGTCCTGGACCACGAACTGAAATTCTACGGACTGTGTAAAGACTGTATGAAGAAACAGAGATAGTGGAGGTGTATATTTTTTGAAAAAACAGAATAATGGAAAATTGCGTATCATACCGCTTGGTGGTCTGGAACAGATTGGTATGAACATTACTGCTTTTGAGTATGAAGACAGTATTGTTGTTGTAGACTGTGGTCTTGCGTTCCCGGAAGATGATATGCTTGGAATCGACCTTGTAATTCCGGATGTAACTTATCTGAAAGATAATATTTCCAAGGTGAAGGGATTTGTTATTACGCATGGGCATGAGGATCATATCGGTGCGTTGCCGTATGTGCTCAAAGAGATCAACATTCCGATTTATACAACCAAGCTTACAATGGGAATCATTGAGAACAAGCTGAAGGAGCACAATCTGCTTCGTGGAACGAAGAGAAAGGTTGTACGTCACGGTCAGTCAATCAATCTTGGAAAGTTCCGGATTGAATTTATCAAGACGAACCACAGTATCCAGGATGCGTCCGCACTGGCAATCTATTCACCGGCAGGTGTTGTTGTCCACACAGGAGACTTCAAGGTTGATTATACTCCGGTATTTGGAGATGCGATCGACCTGCAGCGTTTTGCTGAGATCGGTAAGAAAGGCGTGCTGGCACTGATGTCTGACAGTACGAATGCAGAGCGAAAAGGATTTACGCAGTCAGAACGTACAGTAGGTATCACATTTGATCACATTTTTGCAGAGCATCAGAATACAAGACTGATCATTGCGACATTTGCTTCGAATGTTGACCGTGTACAGCAGATCATCAACTCTGCTTATAAGTATGGCAGAAAGGTTGTTGTAGAAGGTCGTAGTATGGTGAATATCATTTCTACAGCATCTGAATTAGGATATCTGAATGTACCGGAGAACACACTGATTGAGATTGATCAGATGAAGAATTATCCACCGGAGAAGATGGTTTTGATCACAACAGGAAGTCAGGGAGAATCTATGGCTGCGCTGTCCAGAATGGCAGCTGATGTACACCGCAAGGTTACAATTCAGCCGAATGATACGATCATTTTCAGTTCAAACCCGATTCCTGGAAATGAGAAATCGGTTTCACGTGTGATTAATGAACTTTCTGCAAAGGGAGCAGAAGTTATTTTCCAGGATGCCCATGTATCAGGACATGCCTGTCAGGAAGAATTGAAGTTGATCTATTCTCTCGTAAAACCGAAATATGCGATTCCGGTGCATGGTGAATACCGTCATCTGAAAGCAAACGCAGGTGTTGCGAAGAGCCTTGGAATTCCGAAAGAGAATGTATTTATTATGCAGTCCGGCGAAGTGCTTGAACTGTGTGATGACTACGCTAAAGTTGTAGATAAGGTTCATACAGGAGCAATTCTGGTAGACGGACTTGGTGTTGGAGATGTTGGAAATATTGTTCTTCGAGACAGACAGCATCTTGCAGAAGATGGTATCATTATTGTAGTTCTTACATTAGAGAGAAGAACGAACCGCCTGCTTGCAGGACCTGATATTGTATCAAGAGGATTTGTCTATGTCAGAGAGTCAGAGGAGCTGATGGATGATGCGAGAAAGGCTGTTTCAGAAGCCCTTGAGAAATGCCTGAAAGGAAGACATACAGACTGGAATAAGATCAAGCTTGTGATTCGTGATGCAATGAATGACTATATCTGGAAGAAGACAAAGAGAAGACCAATGGTGATCCCAATCATCATGGATGTGGATGTGTAAGATATGATAGTAGATGAACGTATTATTACATTCATCAATTCTATGGATACAGAGAACAGTGAAATACTGGAGACAATTGAACAGGAAGCTCTGGCGGCGGATGTACCGATCATCCGACGAGAGATGCAGAGCTTCCTGGAGGTTCTCCTTTTGATGAAAAAACCTATGCGCGTTCTAGAAGTCGGAACTGCCGTAGGTTTCTCTGCGTTATTGATGAGTGATTACCTGCCGGAAGGTGGACATATAACAACAATAGAGAATTATGAGAAGAGAATCCCGATTGCGAGGGAGAATTTCCGCAGAGCGGGAAAGGAAGATAAGATTACTCTGATTGAAGGAGATGCGACAGAAGTTCTTGCGGAAATGGAAGGAACTTTTGATTTTATCTTTATGGATGCCGCGAAAGGGCAATATATTCATTATCTTCCGAATGTGTTGCGACTGCTTTCGGATGGAGGCTGTCTTGTGTCAGACAATGTGATGCAGGATGGGGATATCATAGAATCCCGTTTTGCGGTAGAACGCAGAAATCGTACAATACATGCGAGAATGCGGGAATATCTGTATGAATTGAAACACAGAGAGGATCTGGTCACATCGATTATTCCGCTTGGAGATGGTGTGGCAGTGAGCATAAAACAAGGAGTAGAAAAATGAGTAGACCGATCGAACTATTGATCCCGGCGAGCAGCCTGGAAGTGTTAAAAACAGCTGTAATTTTCGGTGCTGATGCAGTATATATCGGAGGAGAAGCATTTGGGTTGCGTGCGAAAGCAAAAAATTTCTCTATGGAAGAAATGAAAGAGGGAATAGAATTCGCACATGCACATGATGTAAAAGTGTATGTTACAGCAAATATTCTTGCCCACAACGATGATCTTGAAGGGGTAAGAGAATATTTTGAAGAGTTGAGAGAGATTAAACCTGATGCACTGATCATTGCAGATCCGGGGGTGTTTGAGATTGCAAAAGAGGTATGTCCTGAGATTGAGCGTCATATCAGTACACAGGCGAATAACACAAACTATGCAACTTATAACTTTTGGTATCGCCAGGGCGCGAGTCGTGTGGTTTCAGCAAGAGAATTGTCTCTGAAAGAGATTAAAGAGATCAGAGAAAGAATTCCGGAAGATCTTGAAATTGAGACATTTGTCCATGGAGCAATGTGTATCTCTTATTCCGGACGCTGCCTTCTGAGTAATTATTTTACAGGAAGGGACGCAAACCAGGGTGCATGTACACATCCATGCCGTTGGAAGTATGCAGTAGTCGAGGAAAAGAGACCGGGAGAATATCTGCCGGTCTATGAGAATGAGCGTGGAACTTACATCTTTAATTCAAAAGATCTTTGTATGATCGAGCATATTCCGGAATTGATTGATGCGGGAATTGACAGTTTTAAGATCGAAGGACGAATGAAAACAGCACTTTATGTTGCAACAGTGGCGAGAACTTACCGTAAAGCAATTGATGATTATCAGAAAGATCCAGAGCTTTACAAGAAGAACATGCCTTGGTATCTGGATCAGATTTCAAACTGTACTTATCGTCAGTTTACGACTGGATTTTTCTTTGGAAAACCAGATCATGAGACACAGATTTATGACAATAACACATATATCCGGGAGTATACTTATCTTGGAATTGTCGGGGCTGTTGAGAATGGGCTTGCAAGAATTGAACAGCGCAATAAGTTTTCTGTAGGTGAGACAATTGAGATCATGAAGCCGGACGGAAGTAATGTTGAGGCAAAGGTTCTCCGGATCTTGAATGAGGATGGAGAGGAACAGGAAAGTGCACCGCATTCAAAGCAGGTTCTTCATGTAGAACTGAGCGAGACACCAGCTCAGTACGATCTTCTCAGAAGACAGGAAGAGGATAAAGAAGTTAATTCATAGAAGAGTCTTAGAAAGTTCAAAAATATTGTCGGAGTTTTCCGATAGCACTTTTTTCAATACGGGATACATAGGAGCGGGAGATGCCCAGTTGTGCGGCAATCTCCCGCTGCGTGTATTCTTCTCCCAGATACAGTCCGTATCGCATTTTCAGTACAAGTTTTTCTCTTGGAGAAAGTTCATTTTCCAGTTTTTCATAAAGCTTTTGAATATTGTCCTTCAGATGAATCCGCTCTGGAATATCTGTTTCTGTAGATTCGATGATATCGTAGAGGTTGACTTCATTTCCTTCCCGATCTGTGCCGATCGGTTCATAAAGAGAGATTTCATGGCTGCATTTTTTTCTGGCGCGCAGATACATCAGGACTTCATTTTCTACACAGCGGGAGGCATAGGCAGCCAGACGATTTCCCTTTTCAGGATCGAACGTAATTACAGCTTTGATCAGGCCAATCGTGCCGATGGAAATCAGATCTTCCGGATCTTCACTGGTATTTTGGTATTTCCGTATAACATGGGCAACGAGACGGAGATTGCGTTCAATTAAAATATGCTTGGCTTCCAGATCGCCCTCGGTGTATCTCTGAATGTATTTTTTCTCTTCCGCCGGTGTGAGGGGATTAGGAAATGCTTTCAAGACAGCACCTCTGGATGCATTTAATATAGTTTATGAAAAAATGTGGAAATTGTGCTTTTCCATATGCTCAAGTTCTCGGAAACTGATTGACAAATCGATATTCGGAAGTTATGATATCTATACATTCTCGGAATGTCAGTTCCGAAAATCAAATCCGGCTGATTCAGCCAGAATTTCAGCAGCTTACAATGGGGTGTAAGAAGAACAGGTGCGCTTGTGACTGGGAAAAGGAAGGAGCGCATATGAGTTTTAGTACAGTAAAATCCGCGGCAATGGAAGGGCTTGCGGTAGAAATGGTCTATGTGGAGGCAGATGTCAGCAATGGACTTCCGATTTTTCACATGGTGGGATATCTGTCATCAGAGGTGAAAGAAGCAGCAGAACGCGTACGGTCTGCAGTCCGGAATTCAGGTCTTGAATTTCCGGCGAAACGTGTGGTGATCAATCTTTCGCCGGCAACTATGAGGAAAAGAGGAGCGTCATTTGATCTTCCAATCGCAGTGGCGATTCTGACGTCACTTGGCGTTTTACAACAGAATAGAAGAATGAAAGACTGTATGATCATCGGAGAACTGGGATTGGACGGACAAGTCAGAAAAGTTCCCGGGATTCTTTCTATGGTATCAGAGGCAAAGGTACAAAAAGTTACAAGCTGTATTGTTCCAAGAGAAAATAAAAAGGAGGCAGAACTTGTAGAAGGGGTTCGGATCATTGCAGTTGGAAGTCTCAGGGAATGTATCAGTTATTTGGAAGATGGAGACAGAACAGGTGGAGAACAGAGATATCTTGGTGAAAAAGAGGCTGATAAAATAGAAGACAGAGGAAAAGTGGGAGAAGAAGTACCTGATTTCGCAGACTTATATGGTCAGGAGAATGTTCGTCGGGCAGCGGAAATTGCTGTGGCGGGAGGGCATAATCTGCTTATGGTCGGACCACCCGGAAGCGGAAAGACGATGACCGCAAAATGTATGGCAGGGATTCTACCGCCGATGAATTACGAAGAAAGTATGGAGCTTACAAAGCTTTACAGTGTCATGGGAATGCTGGATGGAAAGGAACCATTGATTTCCAGAAGACCTTTTCGAGAGGTACACCATACTGCAACGAGAGCAGCGCTGATTGGAGGAGGGATTGTTCCAAGACCAGGAGAGATCAGTCTGGCTCATAGCGGTATTTTGTTTATGGATGAACTTCCGGAATTTAAGAGAAGTGTTCTTGAAGTACTCAGGCAGCCACTGGAACAACGCAGCATACAGATCACAAGAACTAGCGGAAATTATATCTTTCCGGCTGATTTTATGCTTGTGTCTGCCATGAATACGTGTCCTTGTGGGAAATTCCCATCAACAGCCTGTAGTTGTACGCCGGCACAGATCCAGGCGTATTTAAGCAAGATCAGCCAACCGTTTCTCGACCGGATTGATCTTAGTGTTGAAGCTTCTAAAGTGGAATATCGGGATCTGGTGAAAGAGTCTGTTTCTTGTCCGGAGTCTTCGGCGGTGATCAAAGCGCGGGTGTGTGAAGCGAGAAAGAGACAGAAGATTCGCTACCAAAACACAAAGATTCAGTGTAACGCAATGCTCCATGGTGCAGAATTGAGTAAGTATTGCAGATTAAACGGAGAAGAAATGCGGCTGATGGGGCAGGCTTATGATGTACTGAATCTGACGGCGAGGTCTTATCACCGTATCTTAAAGGTTGCGAGAACGATTGCTGATTTAGATCACAGTGAGGAGATAAAACTGGAACATTTACAGGAGGCAATTGGTTATCGGACATTGGACAAGAAATATTGGGGGAGGTATGTATGATGTGTGAAGAGATGATTTTTGAATATTGGTTTTCCACAATCCGAAAACTATCTGCAAGAAAAAAGTATCTGCTCCGTGAACTCATAGGAACCGGAAAGAAGATATATTATATAGAAGAAACTGAAATCGCAGGAATTGAATTCCTTACAGAGAAAGAAAAAGAGGGATTAAAAAAAGCCCGGAAAGAGAAAACGAAAGAGCAATTAAAAGAAGAGTTTTGCAAAATGCAGGAACATGGAATCGAATTTATTCCATTTTTTTCAAAAGAATACCCACCGGGGCTTGCTGAGATACCAGATCCGCCGTATGCTCTTTTTGTGAAAGGAACATGTCCGGGAGCACCAAAGAGAGCAGCAATTGTCGGAGCAAGGGGATGTAGTGGATACGGAGAACACTATACAAGAGAATTTGCAGAAGCACTGGCAGCCGCAGGTGTTGATATCATCAGTGGCATGGCGAAAGGAATCGATGGAACAGGACAAAGAGCAGCGTTGAATGCAGGAGGAAAATCTTATGCTGTTTTAGGGAGTGGAGTTGACGTCTGTTATCCAAGGGATCATATCGGCTTATATATGGATATCATAGAACATGGAGGTGGAATCCTTTCGGAATTTCCACCGGGAACACCGCCACTCGCAATGAATTTTCCAATGAGGAACCGGATCATCAGCGGTCTGTCAGATGCGGTTCTTGTGATGGAGGCCCGGTTGAGGAGTGGCTCTTTGATTACAGCAGATATGGCACTGGAGCAGGGAAAGGATGTTTATGCTCTTCCAGGATCTTTAGACAGCCCTCTGAGTGCCGGGTGTAACCAACTGATCCAACAGGGAGCCGGAATCCTTCTGAATCCTGAAAATCTGCTGGAAGAATGGGGGATTGAAACAAATGTTTTGTGCAGAAACACGGAGATAAAAAACGAGAAAAATAAAAAAGTGCTTGAAAGTACAGATGATTTGGTGTATAGTTGTGTCGGTTTGTATCCTAAGAATGTGGATCAGATTGCGCAGGAATCTCGGGTGGAGATCAGAAAATTGATGAGCATTCTTGTTACACTGGAACTGCAGGGATACATTCGTGAAATAACAAAGAATTATTATATCAGAATAAAATAGGAGTATAGTTTTTATGGCACATTATCTTGTAATCGTGGAGTCTCCTGCAAAGGTGAAGACGATTAAAAAGTTTCTAGGGAGCAATTATACAGTTGCAGCGTCACAGGGACACGTCAGGGATCTGCCGAAAAGTCAGCTTGGAATTGACGTGGAGAATGACTACGAACCAAAATATATTACTATTCGTGGAAAAGGAGAGATTCTTGCAGCACTCAGAAAAGAGGCGAAGAAATCAGACAAAGTTTATCTTGCAACCGACCCTGACCGTGAAGGAGAGGCTATTTCCTGGCATCTTGCTGCGGCCTTGAAGCTGGACGAGAAGAAAATGCGTCGTATTACATTTAACGAGATTACAAAGAATGCCGTGAAAGCATCTTTGAAAGCACCACGCGATATTGACATGGATCTTGTGGATGCACAGCAGGCAAGAAGAGAGCTTGATCGTATGGTTGGATATAAGATCAGTCCATTGCTTTGGGCAAAGGTAAAGCGTGGGTTGAGTGCCGGACGTGTACAATCAGTCGCACTTCGTATTGTTGCAGACAGGGAAGCAGAGATTGATGCATTTATTCCGGAAGAGTACTGGTCATTGGATGCACAACTGAAAGTAAAAGGTGAGAAACGTCCTCTGACAGCGAAGTTCTACGGAACAGAGAAGAAAAAGATGGCGATTCATTCAAAAGAAGAGATGGACGAGATCTTGAAGAAATTAGAGAATGAAGAGTTCCAGATTACAGATATCAAGAACAGTGAGAGGACGCGTAAAGCTCCACTTCCATTTACGACAAGTACGCTGCAGCAGGAGGCTGCCAAAGCATTGAATTTTGGTACACAGAAGACAATGCGTATTGCACAGCAGCTGTATGAAGGTGTTGACATTAAAGGAAACGGAACCGTTGGTGTGATCACTTATCTTCGTACAGATTCTACACGTATTTCAGAGGAAGCTGATGCAGCAGCAAGAAGCTATATTGCTGAGACTTACGGAGAAGCATATGTTGCAGAAGGAACAAAAGCAAAGTCCGCGGACAAGAAGATCCAGGATGCGCATGAGGCCATCCGACCGACAGATATTACACGTACACCGGCCGCAATCAAGGATTCATTAAGCAGAGATCAGTTCCGTTTGTATCAGCTGATTTGGAAGCGCTTCACAGCAAGCCGTATGCAGCCGGCGAAGTATGAGACAACAGCAGTTAAGATTGGAGCAGGTGAGTACTGCTTTACTGTATCAACGGCAAGGATTGCATTTGATGGATTCCGATCTGTGTATGTAGAGGCAGAGGAAGAGAAGGAAGAGAGCAATGTACTGGTCGGACATCTTAGCATGGATTCTGTTCTTACAAAAGAAGAATTTGATCCAAAACAGCATTTTACGCAGCCACCGGCACATTATACGGAGGCGAGTCTTGTAAAGACAATGGAAGAGCTTGGAATCGGACGTCCAAGTACCTATGCACCAACCATTTCGCTGATCCTTGGAAGAAGATATATTACAAAAGAAGGCAAGAACCTTTATCTGACAGAGATTGGTGAAGTTGTTAATAATATTATGAAACAGTCATTCCCAAGTATTGTAGATGTTCATTTTACAGCGAATATGGAAGGTCTTCTTGATATGGTTGAAGAAGGAAAAGTTCCGTGGAAGGAAGTAATCCGTAATTTCTATCCGGATCTTGAAGAAGCTGTTAAAATTGCAGAAAAAGAGCTTGAGGAAGTTAAGATTGAAGATGAAGTAACAGATGTAATCTGTGAAGAGTGTGGTCGTAACATGGTGATCAAATACGGTCCGCATGGTAAATTCCTTGCATGCCCGGGATTCCCGGAATGCAGAAATACAAAACCATATCTAGAAAAGATCGGAGTTCCGTGTCCTGTGTGTGGAAAAGAAGTTGTTATCCGCAAAACAAAAAAGGGAAGAAAGTATTATGGATGTGAGGACAATCCGGAATGCGAATTTATGTCCTGGCAGAAGCCATCCAGTAAGAAATGTCCGGAATGTGGTGGATACATGGTAGAAAAAGGCAATAAATTAGTTTGTGCTGATGAAAAGTGCGGATATATGGAAACAATTAAGAAAGAAGATTAAATATTTCAAAAAACAGAAAAACACAACGTTGCTATTTTCTGAATTGTATGATAATATAAGCTAGTAAGGAATTTGAAATTTGATTTGTGTATACAACTTGGGAAATAATAGTTACTGTTTGCTAGAAGTAGTAAATAAGAGCAAATCATGTGGAGGAGACAATGAGCGTACAATTATTGGATAAGACCAGAAAGATTAATAAGTTGCTGCATAATAATAACTCCAGCAAAGTTGTGTTTAATGATATCTGTGCGGTACTGACAGAGATTTTGGACTCAAATGTGCTGGTAGTCAGCAAGAAGGGAAAGATTCTTGGAGTCAGCAAAAGCAATAAGGTGAGAGAAATCAGTGAACTGATCACAGAATCCGTAGGATCTCATATTGATAATATGCTTAATGAAAGATTGCTGAGTGTTCTGTCTACAAAAGAGAATGTTAATCTGGAGACACTTGGTTTTTCTTCAGATGCTGTGGAAGGATGTCAGGCAATCATCACACCAATAGATATTGCCGGGGAGCGTCTCGGAACATTGTTTATCTACAAACAGGATGCAACGTATTCTATTGATGATATTATTCTCAGTGAATATGGTACTGCTGTAGTAGGACTTGAGATGCTTCGTTCAGTGAATGAAGAAAGTGCGGAAGAGACAAGAAAAGAACATGTTGTTCAGGCAGCAATCAGCACACTTTCTTTCTCAGAGCTGGAAGCAATCATTCATATCTTTAAAGAACTTGATGGTACAGAGGGAATCTTGGTTGCCAGCAAGGTGGCAGATCGTGTGGGGATTACAAGATCAGTTATCGTGAATGCACTCCGCAAGTTTGAAAGTGCAGGAGTCATTGAATCACGTTCTTCAGGAATGAAAGGAACTTATATTAAAGTTCTGAATGATTATGTATTCACAGAGCTCGAGAGGATTGAGAAAGAACGGATGTAAGCAGAAGGAGAAGACAAGATGTACGAGGGAAATCCGGTTGATCTGCAGATGGAAAAAGTGATTTCAGCAGATGCTATTTTTGATGATACAACAAGAGCCTGTAAGGTGGATCATTATGATACAGAAGAAGATTACATTTATCTTGAAGTGATGGAAAATCCTCTGACAACGATTCTGCTGGATGCAAAATACAGATGTTATATTTCAACGGGGACAGAGCTGTTGTGCTGTTCCGGTGTTGTGAAAGAGAGGTACCAGTCTGAAGACAGGAATCTTCTGAAATTTAAAATTGAGAACGGATTCTATGAGATGAACGAAAGAAGATCATAGAGAAGTTTTAGAGACGAAAGAAAAAGCTGTGAGGCAGAGAAAGCCCCATAGCTTTTCTTTTATAAAAAATATGTAAACTGTGTTGACAAATGAAATGGGGAGTGCTATTTTATATTCATGGGTTAGCACTCGAGAGAAAGGAGTGCTAATAAAGTAAGGAGGAATTACAATGAAATTAGTACCATTAGGTGACAAGATCGTTTTAAAACAGTTAGAAGCAGAAGAGACAACAAAGTCCGGAATCGTATTACCGGGACAGGCAAAAGAGAAGCCACAGGAAGCTGAAGTAATCGCAGTCGGACCTGGCGGAGTTGTAGATGGGAAAGAAGTTGTAATGCAGGTTAAGGTTGGAGATAAAGTAATTTATTCCAAATATGCCGGAACAGATGTAGAGCTTGAAGGAGAGAAATACATCATTGTAAAGCAGAATGATATTCTTGCAATTGTAGAGTAATACCTAGACGAATATAAAGGAGATGCAGTTAAAATGGCAAAGGAAATCAAATACGGATCAGAAGCAAGAGCAGCACTTGAAAGAGGTGTGAATCAGTTAGCTGATACAGTTAAAGTAACATTAGGACCAAAAGGAAGAAACGTAGTACTTGATAAATCATTCGGTGCTCCGCTTATCACAAATGACGGTGTGACAATCGCCAAAGAGATTGAGTTGGAAGACGGATTTGAGAACATGGGTGCACAGCTGATCAGAGAAGTTGCAGCTAAGACAAATGATGTTGCCGGAGACGGTACAACAACAGCTACAGTTCTTGCACAGGCAATGGTTCACGAAGGAATGAAGAACCTTGAAGCAGGAGCAAACCCGATCGTCCTGAGAAAAGGAATGAAGAAAGCTACAGATAAAGCTGTAGAAGCAATCCGTGAGATGAGCAGCAAAGTTAACGGAAAAGAGCAGATTGCAAGAGTTGCTGCAGTTTCTTCAGGAGATGATGAAGTCGGACAGATGGTTGCAGATGCAATGGAAAAAGTATCCAATGACGGAGTTATCACAATCGAAGAGTCCAAGACAATGCAGACAGAGCTTGACCTTGTAGAAGGTATGCAGTTTGACCGTGGATATATTTCCGCATATATGGCAACAGACATGGAGAAGATGGAAGCTGTTCTTGATGATCCATATATCCTGATCACAGACAAGAAGATTTCCAATATCCAGGAGATTCTTCCGGTTCTTGAGCAGATCGTTCAGTCTGGTGCAAGACTTCTTATTATCGCTGAGGATATCGAGGGTGAGGCACTTACAACTCTGATCGTGAATAAACTGCGTGGAACATTCAATGTTGTGGCAGTAAAAGCACCGGGATATGGTGACAGAAGAAAAGAGATGCTTCAGGATATCGCAATTCTGACAGGCGGACAGGTGATTTCTGAAGAACTTGGATTTGATCTTAAAGAAACTACAATGGATCAGCTTGGACGTGCAAAATCTGTTAAGGTTCAGAAAGAGAATACAGTTATCGTTGACGGATGTGGAGACAAGAACGCAATCGCAGATCGTGTTGGACAGATCAAGAAAGCAATCGAAGAGACAACATCTGATTTCGACAGAGAGAAACTTCAGGAGAGACTTGCAAAACTTGCAGGCGGAGTTGCTGTTATCCGTGTAGGTGCAGCTACAGAGACAGAGATGAAAGAAGCTAAACTTCGTATGGAAGATGCTCTGAATGCTACAAGAGCAGCAGTTGAAGAAGGAATCATCGGTGGTGGTGGATCCGCATACATCCATGTTTCTAAGAAGGTAAAAGAATTCGCAGAGACTCTTGAGGGAGATGAGAAGACAGGTGCCAAGATTATCCTGAAAGCACTGGAAGCTCCTCTGGCTCAGATCGCAAAGAATGCAGGACTTGAGGGAGCAGTTATTGTAAACAAAGTAAGAGAGTCTGAAGTAGGAACAGGATTCGATGCTTACAATGAGACATATGTAGATATGGTTGAGAAGGGAATCCTTGATCCAGCGAAGGTTACAAGAAGTGCTCTTCAGAACGCAACAAGTGTTGCTTCTACACTTCTTACAACAGAGTCTGTTGTATCTACAATTAAAGAGGATACACCGGCTATGCCAGCAGGCGGTGCAGGTGGAATGGGAATGATGTAATCTATCCATCAGGAAGATTTGCAGAATTTCTATAAGAATAGAATAAAAGAGCTGTTACATAGAGATCTGTAGCAGCAGGAACAGAGGGTTCTATCACATTTTCGTAATGTCAGATAGAACCTTTTGTTTGTTCTAAAAAAGGCTCAGTTTGTCGCATAGATAATAAATAAAGGAGTACTTATAAGTAAAACTTAATAATAAAGGTTAAAATAAATCAATACAAATTATGAGCACATCAGGGAAAATACTCTTGACATCCTTCGGGAATTTCTGTAGTATATCAGTTAATAATTACAAAAGATTTTTAGATACATTAACTGCCATTTCAAAGCAGTTTCATGGGTTCTTAAGAAAGAGAGGTAAAGTATAATGGGTAAGATTATAGGGGAAGGTATTACATTTGATGATGTTCTTCTTGTACCGGCTTATTCAGAAGTAATTCCGAATCAGGTAGATCTGTCAACACATCTGACAAAGAAAATCGTATTGAATATTCCGATGATGAGTGCAGGAATGGATACTGTTACAGAACATAGAATGGCAATCGCTATGGCTCGCCAGGGTGGAATCGGAATCATCCATAAGAATATGTCTATTGAAGCACAGGCAGAGGAAGTTGATAAGGTGAAGCGTTCTGAGAATGGTGTTATTACAGATCCTTTCTTTCTTTCACCGGAGCATACACTTGAAGATGCAAATGACCTGATGGCAAAATACCGTATTTCAGGTGTGCCGATTACAGAGGGACGTAAACTTGTCGGAATCATCACAAACCGTGACCTGAAGTTCGAGACAGATTTCTCTAAGAAGATCAAAGAATCCATGACTTCAGAAGGACTTGTTACAGCAAAAGAAGGAATCACATTAGAGGAAGCAAAAAAGATTCTTGCCAAAGCAAGAAAAGAGAAACTTCCGATCGTAGATGATGAAGGTAATCTGAAAGGACTTATCACGATCAAAGATATTGAGAAACAGATCAAGTACCCACTGTCAGCAAAGGATGAGCAGGGAAGACTTCTCTGTGGAGCAGCTGTTGGTATCACAGCAAACTGTCTGGAGCGTGTAGAAGCACTTGTGAAATCTCATGTAGATGTTGTTGTTATGGACTCTGCACATGGTCATTCAGCGAATGTTATCCGCACGGTGAAGATGGTTAAGGATGCATTCCCGGATCTTCAGGTGATCGCTGGAAATGTAGCTACAGGAGAAGCTGCAAGAGCACTGATCGAAGCTGGTGTAGATGCAGTTAAAGTTGGTATCGGACCTGGATCTATCTGTACAACACGTATCGTTGCAGGTATTGGTGTACCTCAGATTTCAGCTGTTATGGACTGTTATGAAGTAGCAAAAGAGTATGGTATTCCGATCATCGCTGACGGTGGTATCAAGTACTCAGGAGATATGACAAAAGCAATCGCAGCAGGTGCGAATGTATGTATGATGGGAAGCATCTTTGCAGGATGTGATGAAAGCCCGGGAACATTCGAACTGTACCAGGGAAGAAAATATAAAGTATATCGTGGAATGGGATCCATCTCAGCGATGGAGAACGGAAGTAAAGACCGTTATTTCCAGGAGAATGCAAAGAAACTTGTTCCGGAAGGAGTCGAAGGACGTGTTGCATATAAGGGATCTGTAGAAGATACAGTATTCCAGCTCATGGGTGGACTTCGTTCAGGAATGGGATATTGTGGAACACATACAGTTGAAGAGCTTAAAGAGAACGGAAGATTTGTGAAGATCTCTGCGGCATCACTGAAAGAAAGTCATCCACATGACATTCATATTACAAAAGAAGCTCCGAACTACAGTGTAGACGAGTAAATTGAAGGTTTGCAGATTGCCTGCAGACAGATAAATGGAAGTACTGCGGATATTCCGCATTACCTGACGGGATGAAAAATCACATCCCTGATATAATAAAATAATATATAGGAACGCCTTGAGGAATTCCCGGAGGTTCAGTGAGAGCTGGATCTACCGGGAATTTCCCTTTTATACGAATATAAAACAGTTAAGACAAAATTCATAAATGGTTAAGAAACATATGGTATAATAGCTGAAATAAGAAGATGTTTGTTTTAAACGATGGAAATGAGAGAATTAAAAATCAGGAGAAATACCGAATGAGTACGTCAAGACGAAAGCAGCTGGCAGGGCGGAAAACATTGCCGAAGAATACACGAAGGAAGAAAAAGCGAGGCAGAAAAATGTTGCGGATCATAATGATCCCATTAATGATTTTACTGCTTTTTCTTCTTTTTAAATCCTGTATACAAAAGAAAAATCAATATGCTGATGTGGATGCTACGCAGCCGGAGATGGATATACAGTTGTTAGATGTAAATCCGTATTCCAGACCAGGGACAACAATTGACCATGTGAATGGGATTGTTGTCCATTACACAGCGAATCCGGGGAGTACAGCGCAGGATAACAGAGATTATTTTAATGGTCTCAAAGATAGCCATGAGACTTCGGCAAGCAGTAATTTTGTGATAGGATTGGAAGGAGAGATTATTCAGTGTATTCCGACCTGGGAGATGGCATATGCTTCAAATGACCGCAATGTGGATACGATTTCGATTGAATGTTGTCATCCGGATGAGAATGGAAAGTTTACTGATGCAACATACCGCTCACTTGTACAACTTACAGCATGGCTTTGTGCAAAATATGATCTGACAGCAGATCAGGTGATCCGTCACTATGATGTAACCGGAAAAATCTGTCCGAAATATTTTGTAGAGGATGAGGACGCATGGGTAGAATTCAGGAGAAATGTGCAGGATGCGTTGGAAAAACAGTAGACATCATTTCACTGAATTGTTATAATGAAATCAATTCTTGGGATCATAGAAGAATTGATTTCAAAGCTTACGGAGTTAGATGAAATAATGTTTGAAAAATTTTTTCCAGATGAATATTTGGGATCGACTTATAAGATCCCTTTTGAAAAACTATATGAGCAAGGATACCGGGGGGTAATCTTTGATATTGATAATACATTGGTTCCTCACGGTGCACCGGCAGATGAACGTGCAAAGAGACTGTTTCAAAGACTGAGAGAGATTGGCTTTGAAAGTTGTTTGTTGTCTAACAATCAGAAAAAACGCGTAGAGATGTTTAATCAGGAGATCCAGACACATTATATTTATAATGCGCTGAAGCCTGCAAGAAAGAATTATCTTCATGCGATGGAGATCATGGGAACAGATCAGGCGAACACGCTGTTTGTCGGCGATCAGCTTTTTACAGATGTATGGGGCGCAAAGAGGGTCGGAATACACAACATTTTAGTGCATCCGATCAATCCAAAAGAAGAGATTCAGATCGTTTTAAAGCGGTATTTGGAGAAGATTGTGCTTCATTTCTATAAGAAGAGCAAAAAAAGATTGAAAAAAGTCGCAAATTAGTATAGAATGGTAGAAGCAAAAAGTCTGTAACGAACAGTTACATTGTCTGAACGAAATGCAATTAAGGAGGATTATACATGGTTTCAGCAGGAGATTTTAAGAATGGTTTAACAATTGAGATTGAGGGAAATATTTTCCAGATTCTGGAATTCCAGCACGTTAAACCTGGTAAAGGTGCAGCGTTCGTAAGAACAAAACTGAAAAACATCATCAGTGGTGGTGTAGTAGAGAAGACATTCCGTCCGACAGAGAAGTTCGAGAATGCACACATCGAGAGAAAGGAAATGCAGTATCTGTATCAGGATGGAGATCTGTATAACTTCATGGATGTAGAGACATATGATCAGATCGCTCTCAACGCTGATGTAGTTGGAGACGCTCTGAAATTTGTAAAAGAGAATGAGAACGTTAAGATCTGTTCCCATAAGGGCAACGTATTCTCAGTTGAGCCGCCGCTGTTCGTAGAACTGGCAATCACAGAGACAGAACCGGGATTCAAGGGTGACACAGCTCAGGGAGCTACAAAGCCTGCAATCGTTGAGACAGGAGCTACTGTTATGGTACCGCTGTTTGTTGAGACAGGTGATGTTCTTAAGATCGATACACGTACAGGCGAGTATCTGTCAAGAGTTTAATTACGAATTTAGTACAGTTTAAGCTGTATTTCAAAAAGGAATCTGTATCATGTAGGTTCCTTTTTTCTTTGACAAAATCAGATGAAATTCTCTGTTTTCACTAAAAAAATCAATTCGGATTTATGCAAAATTCTGGCTTGCTTTTTAAGGGAGGCCTGTCTATAATAAAGAACACATAATATTTGTTCTAAATTTTAAGAAATTCTATTTGGAGAGCTTCTGAACTCTCCGGGAAATTCTAACTCAATTGAAATAGTACATTTCGTACTGGTTTCTCATTTTAATTTTATGAACCGCAATCAGGAAGGAGAAGAGTGAATTATACAGAATTTGTAAATGCGGTAAAGGAAAAACTGACTCGGGAGTTAAATGGAGGTGTCAGGGTAAACGTCTATACGACGAAAAAAAATAATGCAACAGAGCGTACAGGACTAATCCTGGAGACGCCGGGGGTTAATATATCGCCGACAATCTATCTGGAAGAATTCTTTGAACTATATGAAAAAGGGAAACAGATGGATTGGATCATTGAAGATCTGGTGGAACTATATGAAGAAATCCGACAGGAAAAATCATGGGATTACGAGAGGATGCTTTCTTTCGAAGGGGTAAAAGACAGAATCATCTTTCGACTGATCAACACAGAGAAAAACAAGGAATTACTTCTGGATGTTCCACATAAAAAGTTTTTGGATCTGTCACTTGTGTTTGCAGTACTTGTAGAAGCGGACAATGATGGGACGGCAGTGATGCTGATCAAAGATCTGCATATGAGACAATGGAAGGTGACAAAAGAACAGCTTTGGAATGCGGCAAAAGAAAATACAAAGCGTCTGCTTCCGGCAGAATGTTTCGGAATGAATTTTGCAGTGTATGAACTGCTCAGCAGATCAACTCCGGGGGAACATGATCGGGAGAATCTGTTAAGAAGAACCTGGCATATTCATGAAGAACTGGAACTTCCGGAAAAAGATAAAATGTATGTTTTGTCTAATAAACTGAAAAATTATGGGGCGGCCTGTATTGCATACCCTTATATTCTGGACATGCTTGCAGGAGTCTTAAAGGAAAATTTCTATGTTCTTCCAAGCAGTGTCCATGAAGTGATCATCGTACCGGAATCTTCTCAGATCCGTCAGTCAGAATTAGAAAGAATGGTGCGGGAAATCAATGAAACGCAGGTTCCGGAGGAAGAAATCTTAAGCAATCATGCTTATTTCTATTATGCACAGGAAGGGAAACTTCAGCTGGGGAAAGAGATGTGTATCGACAGGGAGGAAAATGAATGAAAGGACGCGGAGAGATTATAGCAATCCTCTGCATGTCAGTCTTTTTGATCTGTATTCTCTATGCAATGACATACGGAGGCATTGTCAAGGCCGAAGAACTTGAAAAACAGCCTGAAAAGGTCGGAGAAAAAACGGAGGTTGATATTGAAGAAGAACTGCGCTGGGCAGAAGAAGTAAAAAAGATCCTGAAAGATATCGGGGTGGGATTTTGTGATGAACAGGAGGATAAGCAGGAAGAAGACGAGGAAGAAGCTTTCGGCCAGACAGATGAAAATAAGATACAAAGTACAGGTGTATATGCAGCGGAAAGGGCAGGAGAAACTGTTTATACAAAGGCGATCGAAAGGGGAATCGGTGCGATCGATGTAGTTGACTATGATGACCAAAACTGGTCTGTGCTGCAGCACTGGAATGAAGGAAGACTTGGTACAAAATCAGGAGAAAGCCTATATTGCACCAATCCAACATTAAAGTTCCAAGAGGGAAACAAAACAGCAGTAGATGCTTCCAAACGTTATAACGAACAGACCATTCAGATGATCGCGGCAATGTTCTATTACTACGATAAGAATAAATGCAACGGTGTAAGTTCAAATTACGATTATCTCTTAAAACAATGCGCAGTATGGTGGATCATGAATGAAGTACACCACTGGTATGGAGATATGGTCCATATAGAAACAGGAAATGGTGTAGCCTGTGGGAATGGTCATTGGATTTCAACACACAAATCTGAGTATTATCACAAAGGGATTGCATGGGCGAAAGAGAATTATAAATATTTTCCGGATGCATATGGGGTTATTTATGAAGGAAATGGACAGCCGCTCAGTAAATGGGGCGGAACATACCAGCCAACCGGAACAGGGAGATTAAAGAAGGTGTCGGCGAATACTTCTGTGACAGAAAAGAACAGTTGCTATTCTTTGGAGGGAGCAGAGTACGGTATCTATAGTAGTCCCACTCTTTCTAGTGAATCAAGAGCAGGAACGTTCAGAACAGATTCAGCAGGAAATTCATCAACAGTTGTGTTGAATGAAGGAACTTATTACGTAAAGGAACTAAAAGCTCCCAAAGGTTATGCACTTGTAGATGAAGTGAAAACGGTTACCGTAAAATCCGGACAGGAAGCGACAGTGACATTTTCAGACCCGCCGCAGATGAATCCTGTAGAGCTTTTGCTAAAGAAAAAAGGTATGGAACAGGAGTATGTTGATCCGTCAGGGACAGCGGCGTATCAGGGAGCACAGTTTTTAGTGAAATTCTATGCAGAACTTCTGGAGCCGGGGAAAGATCCGAAAAAAGCAGGGAAAAAGCCAGTCAGAATCTGGGTCTTTCAAACAGATGCAAAAGCAGTTTGCCGTTATCAGGAGAAGTATAAGGTGAAAGGCGATGCATTGTATAAAACGACAGACGGAACAGAGGCACTTCCGCTGGGAACCGTAACAATTCAGGAGATAAAACCGCCAAAAGGGTATTTCCTGAATGAGGAAGTTTTTGTTTGTCAGATAAAGCCAAAAGGTACGGGAGAAAAAATAAATGTATATCAGAACCCTACGATACCGGACCGGGTTTTCCAGATTCATTTGGTGAAAAAAGCAACGGAAACAGGACATCCTCTTTCGGGAGCGCAATTTAAGCATATCAGACCGGATGGAAGTGAAAAAATTCTGACAACAGATGAAAAAGGGACTCTGAAAGTAATGCCATTATCGCATGGAATTCACAAATTAAAGGAAGTAAAAGCACCGGACGGGTACCGGACAAATAATAATGAACTGATTTTCCAGGTTGATGAGAGCGGGAAAACAGAAATTTTATCTGAGGTAAATACAGAAGAAGGAGAGGTTGTTATCGAATATACAGAGGATGGAATTGCGGTAGTGACGATAGAAGATAAGCCAGCCTGTTACAAGATTGAGCTGAAAAAGGAAAATGAAAAAGGTGTTGCACTTGCAGGAGCTGAGTTTACTTTATATGAAGACCAGGCATGTCAGAAAGAAATTGACCGGGTGTTGACGGATGGAAATGGAATTGCAATGTTCGAAAATCTGGAAGTAAAGAAAAAGTACTATATGAAAGAAACAAAAGCACCGACAGGTTACAGAATTCCGAAAACATCAGATGATGCAGATATTGAATATGAAATCTGTCTGGAAAGTAATCCGGAAGAGGGAAAGTGTCTGTTGGTTGTAAATGGAAAAGAATACAGAAGCAAAGATACTGCAGACAGCAAGATAAGTATTGAAGGTTCAATTAAGGAGTGGAATGTGAAAATGAAGATTATAAATCAGACAGGAAAGAAGCTTCCAGATACAGGATCGGCAGGAAAACCTGTGTTACTTACGGGAATTTTAGCTGTAGGAATCATGGCAATGATTTACAGAAAAAAAGAGCAAAAAAGATAGTAGTAAAACGGTGAGAAATGAGGAGGTGACAAAATGAAAAAAAGAATGATGAAAATCTGTTATATGATGACTTTGGCAGCGGTACTCTGTACTTCGGGAACAATAGGTGCGACCGGAATCAAATCTGTATATGCAGCGGAAAATGAAGTACAGGGAAGAGCAGCAACTACAAATGGAATTTTGAATCTTAATAATGGTCCTGCAAGTATTACGATCAAAGGAAATGACGGACAGAGTCTGAAAGGAAAAAGATTTCTGGTATATCAGTTATTTCAGGCAGAAAATGCGAAAGGAATGGAATCCATTAATTACACGTTTAATCCGGAATACAAGAAATTTGTCTGTTATATCGTGGGACAGCGGATTCATAAGGATGAGAGAAATGTAACAGAGTATGATGTGATCGATTATATTCAGTCTCTGAATACGCATCAGACAGAAGGGGCGCAGACCGCTCAGGAAAAGGAAGGAGCATACAGTGAATATCGTGTTTTTGTAGAAGAATTAAGAACCCATCTACAGAGAAATGGAAAAACAGGTCAATCTGTTGAAGTGACAAGTACAAAAGCGGACAATTCATTTGAAATTAAGGGATTACCATACGGATATTATATTATCGATGAGGTGACAGCAGTAAAAGGAACGAATTCAGCAGCCTCTTTGTGTATGGTAAGTACAGCTAATCCGGAAATGAACCTCAACATAAAATCAGACTATCCGGTTGTGACAAAAAAGATCCGGGAAGATGATGAGCAGGATAAAGTTGGAAATCAGGGATGGAATGATTTGGCTGATTTTGAGATCGGGCAGACTGTGCCATATCGGTATGAGTCAAATATGCCTGATGTTAACGGATATAACAATTATTATTACGCATGGCATGATGTGATGAGTGAAGCACTTACTTTCAAAAAGGATTCTGTTGCCATCCGGATTTATGAAAATTCAAATGCAGGAAATTATTATGAATTGAAAGAAGACGAATTTGAAGTAAAGGAAGCTCCGGGAGGAGGAGATACGTTTCAGGTTGTTGTTTCTGATATGAAAAAAATCATAGACAGAGAGTTTAATCGTAAAAATGAAGCAGGAGAAAATAAATATGGACAGAAAATAGTGCTTACCTATCAGGCAACATTGAATGAAAAGGCAGCGAAAAATACAGGACGTCCGGGATTTGAAAATGATGTTCGGCTGGAATTTTCAAATGATCCGGATTCAGCGGTGAGAGGAAGTACAGGATATACACCGTGGGATACAGTTGTTTGTTTCACTTATAAAATCAATGCATTGAAATCAAATAACCATGGACAAAGTCTGGAAAATGCCAGGTTCAGACTTTATTCTGACGCTGGATTAAAAAATGAAGTATATGTAAAACAGGGAGAAGGTGGGTACATTGTAATTAACCGGGACAGTCTTGGAGGAAACGACCATACAGGTGGAAAGCAGCCGGAAAATGCGGTGGAGATGAAATCCGGTCAGGATGGAACCTTTATGATCTATGGATTAGATAGTGGCACCTATTATCTGAAAGAAACAGAGGCACCGGCAGGATACCGTCTGCTGACAGAGCCGATTGTGTTAAATATAAAAGCAAGTTTTCCAAATGATAGAAACGCATATGTAAAAGGAGACGGAAAAACAGACAAAGGATTGAAAAAACTGGAGACATCTGCGCAGATCAAAGAATTTATTAACGGAAACTGGAAAGAATCAGAAATCAGTCTGACAACAAATGAAGGCGAAGGATCTGCTAATCTAACAGTAATTAATACAGTTGGAAAAAAACTGCCGGTAACAGGTTCTTCAGCAGCTGTTATCTGTATTACAACCGGAAGTTTTCTTGTTCTTGCAGGAGCAATGAGAAGAAACAGAAAAAATGCAAAGGAAAAACAATAGATTACAGTCAGATCTTTTACTATGGATAGGAGTTCTTTTGTGTAGTATACCTCTTTTGACTGGCTGGTATAGTCAGAAGAAAACACAAAATGTGTTGGCAACATATGAACAGATTGTGGAACAGACAACAGGAGATGAAATTGAACAATTAAGGAATCAGGCTGATGAATATAATAAAAAGCTTTGGGCAGAATCGAAAGGAGTCAGGGAACAAAGCGAGCCTGACCAGATGGAAGAGTATGAAGGTCTGTTAAATGCCGAAAAAATACAGACAGGAATGATGTGTGTACTGGAAATTCCGTCAATAGATCTCAGGCTTCCGGTTTATCATGGAACCAGCGAGGCAGTACTTAAGGAAGGTGTAGGGCATTTGATGGACAGTAGTCTTCCGATAGGGGGAGAAAATACGCATTGTGTGATGACGGGACATCGTGGGCTTGCAAGTGCGAGACTTTTCACTCGTCTGGATGAATTAAAGGAAGGCGATGAGTTCTTTCTGGAAGTACTGGGAGAAAAACTCGCATATAAGGTAGAAGAAATAAATGTAATCTTACCAGAAGAGGTAGAAAGTCTGGAAATCAGACCGGGAGAAGATCTGGTTTCGCTTGTCACATGTACCCCATATGGAATTAATACCCATCGGTTAGTGATTACTGGAAAGCGGGTTGTGTATGAAGAGAAAAAAGAAGAGAAAATCAAAAAGAAACGTCCATCTGTTAGAGAAATGATCTTCACAATGATTCCAATTCTCTTTTTGGTATATGTTGTGATTGAAAGAATAAAAAGAAAGCGAGAAAAAAGAAATTGTGAGGGAAAGAGAAAAAGAAACAGAAACCAGAAAAGGAAATGTAAGCACTACAGGAGAAAGAAACGTAAAAGAAAGAAAAGCAGGAGACAAAAAAGAAAGATGCAAAAGACGGCAAAATGGGAAAATCAAATGCGGAATTCTTCTTTTGATATGTTTTCTGGTGGTAGCAGTAAAGACCCCGGCGTTTGCAGAAACAGAAACAGGAAATATAGAAATCTGTATTGCAGATACCGGAGAACAAATTAAAAGAGAAGGTGTTACATTCCAGTATTCCAAAGTGGCATCTCTTGTTGATGGTGCTTACGAGATGGAGAAAAGATATGAAGATAAAGGCGTGGATCTCAATGAGGTAAGGTATGCCAGAGAACAGGAAGAGCTGGCGCGGACTTTGAGTAAATATCATTATAGTGATGGATTGTGCAGGACGGATTGCGATGGAAAAGCAACCCTTACGAATCTGAGGGAAGGAGTTTATCTGATCTATGTCGAAGATGAATCAGAATACGAGGTTCAGCCGGTCCTTGTCCAGCTGCCAAAATGGGAAGAGGACAAAGGGGCAATGAACTGGAATGTCAGGGTATGTCCAAAACAAACGATAAGGGAAGAGGCTGCAAAGACCGGAGATTCACAACAGGCAGGTGCATGGGCAATACTTTGTCTTGGGGCAGGGATATTAATTCTTCTGCTTGCAGTGAAAAAAGAATAGTTACTGTTCACACGGGAGTGAACAGTAACTTATTTGCCACTTTACATTTATACAGAATTGTGCTAGGATAAAAAAGGTTGTTAGCTGTACGAAATTAAATTTTCCCACTAACAACCGAGATGCGTCTGTAGCTCAGTGGATAGAGCGATGCCCTCCGGAGGCATGTGCGGCGGTTCGACTCCGCTCAGACGCTATAAGATATATAGGATAAAAAAGTCCTGTTATTTCAGCACATTCAGATGGCTGAGAATAACAGGATTTTTTCATATAGTTTTTTATTCACAATCTGCAAGGATGTGGTCTTTCATTTCAGGATCAAACCGGTTGTTTCTTAGCATTTCAATCTCATACTTATAAGGGGCATAAGATTTCTTTGCTTTTGTTACAGAAGGAATATAAGGAGTCTCAAGGATCTTCGGTACAGATTCGAAATCCGGGTGATGGACAATTGTAGAAATTGCATCAAAACCGATTTCTCCAAAGCCGATATTTTCATGCCGGTCTTTCGCGGCTCCTGGAATATTTTTGCTGTCATTGATATGGAAGACGGCAATCTGATCTTTTCCAAGCAGACGGTCAAAAGACTCCATAACATCATCAAAATGATGGATGATATCATATCCGCTGTCGCTTGTATGACAAGTGTCAAAGCAGACTCTCAATTTATCATTCTGGACAACTCCATCATAAATCCGGGCAAGTTCTTCAAAATTCCGTCCGATTTCTGATCCCTTTCCGGCCATTGTTTCAAGGGCAATACAGCAGTCAGTCTCAGCAGTGAGAACTTCATTGAGTCCTTTGATGATCTGTGCAGTTCCGATTTCGACACCGGCACCTACATGAGCACCCGGATGAAGGATCAGAGTGTGGCTTCTGCAGGCAATCGTGCGGTCGATTTCTTTTGCCAGAAATTCTACGGCAAGAGAGAACGTTTCTGGTTTTATTGAATTACCGAGGTTGATGATATAAGGTGCATGAACGACAATTTCATCAATTCCGTGTTCTTTCATATATTCCCATGCTGGTTCGATATTCAATTCACTGATTTCTTTTCGGCGGGTATTCTGTGGGGCTCCGGTATAAAACATAAATGTATTGGCACCGTAAGAAACAGCTTCTTTCGCAGAACCAAGAAGCATTTCTTTTCCACTCATGCCAACGTGTGAACCTAATTTTAACATTGTTGGATATCCTTTCTGTCTGATGTTATATCATACAGGATGTAGAAACTGTATGTGTAAAGCTGTGGTTACATTATAAGTATTGGTTATTTTTATGTCAATTGGTTTCGGGGGCAGTCCAGATCAATTTGAATCGTTGCCATTACTGTGCACAGTAACGCTTGCTGTTCTGTTGGATACATGATAGAATAAATAGTGGCTGTTTGTCTCCAGAAAAGTTGGGAGGCAGACTTGTTTTAATAAAATTGCCGTCAGGCAGAAAAGACAAACGAAAAGTAAAGAGGAGTGTGAAACTTTGAAGACATTACTGGAAATGATCACAATAGAAATGAAAGAAGCGTTCAAAGCAGCAGGATATGATGAAGAGCTTGCAAGAGTTACGCTTTCCAACCGCCCGGATCTCTGTGAATATCAGTGTAATGGTGCAATGGCAGGTGCGAAGAAATATAAGAAGGCTCCGATCATGATTGCAAATGCAGTTGTGGAAGAACTTGCAGATAGCAAGTATTTTGCATCAGCAGAAGCGGTGAATCCGGGATTTATCAACCTGAAGCTGGCACCGGAAGTTGTTGCAGAGTATTTGAATGAGATGGCAGCAGATGAGAATCTTGGCGTTGAAAAAGAAAAGAATCCGAAAAAAGTTATTATTGATTACGGCGGACCGAACGTGGCAAAACCGTTGCATGTCGGACATCTTCGTTCTGCGATTATCGGAGAGAGCATTAAACGTATTATCCGTTTTAAAGGAAATGATGTAACAGGAGATATCCATCTGGGAGACTGGGGATATCAGATGGGCCTGATCATCACAGAGCTGAAAAAACGTAAACCGGAACTCCCGTATTTTGATGAGAGTTTTGAAGGAGAATATCCGGAAGAAGCACCATTTACGATCAGTGAACTGGAAGAGATTTATCCTACAGCAAGTGCTTATGCAAAAGAGCACGACGATTATAGAGAAGAAGCACTTCATGCAACTTATCTGTTACAGAATGGATATAAAGGATATCGTGCAATCTGGAAACATATCATGAATGTGTCTGTAACTGACTTGAAGAAGAACTACGAGCGACTGAGTGTAGATTTTGATCTCTGGAAAGGTGAAGCAGATGCCCAGGCATATATTCCGGATATGGTTGAGATGCTCAAGGAGAAAGGATTCGCACATTATGATGAGGGTGCGCTTGTAGTAGACGTTGCAGAAGAGACAGATAAGAAAGAGATTCCTCCGTGTATGATTCTGAAATCTGACGGAGCTGCGCTGTATGATACAACAGATCTTGCTACACTGGTAGAACGTGAGAAACTGTATGATCCAGATCAAGTAATCTATGTTGTTGATAAGCGTCAGGAACTGCATTTTGTGCAGGTATTCCGTTGTGCGAAGAAGACAGGAATTGTAAAACCGGAGACAGAACTTACATTCCTTGGATTTGGTACAATGAACGGAAAAGATGGTAAGCCGTTTAAGACAAGAGAAGGCGGTGTTATGCGTCTTGAGAATCTGATCCGTGAGATTGATGATGAGATGTATAAGAAGATCATGGACAACCGTACAGTAGAGGAAGAAGATGCAAGACGTACAGCAGAAGAAGTTGGACTTGCAGCGATCAAGTACGGAGATCTTTCTAACCAGGCTTCTAAGGATTATATCTTTGATGTTGACAGATTTACTTCCTTTGAGGGAAATACAGGACCGTATATTCTTTATACAATCGTTAGAATTAAGTCTATTCTCAAGAAATATGCTGAGAATGGCGGAGTTCTTGACGGAACGATCAGACCGGCTGAGAATGATGCAGAGAAGTCTCTGATGCTTCAGGTAGTGAAATTCAATGAAGTGATCGATAATGTATATAAAGAGACAGCTCCTCATAAGTTGTGTGCATATATCTATGATCTTGCGAACGACTTTAATAAGTTCTATCATGAGACAAAGATTCTTGCAGAAGAAGACGAAGAGAAGAAGAAAGGTTATCTTGCGCTTCTTACACTTGCGAAAAAAGTACTTGAGACCTGCATTGACCTTCTTGGATTTACAGCTCCGGAAAGGATGTAATACGAATTATGACAGAAAATGGATTGATGGATGGTACAAGAACAGAAAAACTGTTTTACAATGACAGCCATCTTTCAAAATTTACTGCAATGGTTCTGGAATGTGAGCCGTATGAGAAAAAGGAAGGATGCTATGCGGTAGAACTTGACCGTACAGCATTCTTTCCGGAAGGCGGCGGACAGTATGCAGATACAGGAAAACTGAAGGATGCGAAGGTATCTGATGTTCGGGAAAAGAATGGAAGAATTCTGCATATTACAGATCAGCCGTTTGAAGCAGGAGAGATTGTTGAAGGCGAGATCGACTGGGAGACCAGATTTATGAAGATGCAGCAGCACACCGGAGAGCATATTGTTTCCGGAATCGTGCATGCAAGATACGGTTTCAACAATGTCGGATTTCATCTTGGAACAGAAGATTGTACGATGGATTTTGATGGAGAGATATCAAAAGAAGCACTGCAGGAGATTGAACTTGAAGCAAATCGTGCAGTGTGGAAGAATCTGACAATCGAAGTGTCTTATCCATCCAAAGAAGAGCTGGAAGAACTGGATTATCGCAGTAAGATTGAGATTGAGGGACAGGTTCGTATCGTATCGGTTCCGGGATATGATATCTGTGCGTGCTGTGCGCCGCATGTTGAACGCACAGGAGAGATCGGTATGATCAAGCTTGTTAATATGCAGCGATACAAAGGCGGCGTTCGTGTGACAATGCTCTGTGGAAGCCGTGCACTTACAGATTATGAGAAGAAGCAGGAACAGAACAGGAAAATTTCAGCGTTGCTCTGTGCGAAAGAATATGAGACAGCAGAGGCAGTGGGACATTTGAAAGAAGAGCTGGATTCTTTGAAACGGACACTGGTGGAGAAAGAACGCCAGCTTGTACACGTCTGGGCGCAGTCTGTTCCGGAAGAAGAAAAAACGGTCTGTATGTTTTCAGAGGATATCAGTGCGGATGCCATGCGTCAGTATGTGAATGAAGTGCTTGAAAAAGAAAGAATTCTTTGTGCTGTGTTTTATGGAAATGATGTAGCGGGATACCGTTATGTGATCGGAAGCAGAACCCAGGATCTTCGTGCATTTTCCAAAATGTTAAATGCTGCATTCGAAGGACGGGGAGGCGGAAAGCCGGAGATGGTTCAGGGAACTGTAAAAGGTGAAGCAAGAAAGATCAGAGAGTGGATTCAGAAGATAGCGGAGGAATTGTCTTATGAAAAATGATCCGAGACGCTCCTTCTGGAGAGCTGCCGGTCCTCTACTTGGATTCTGGGGAATCCAGCTGGTGATGGAATTTGTGATTGAGTTTATAATCATTCTTCCTTTTATGGGGGAAGCATCTTCCAGGATGACACAAAGTGGAGAAGTCCTTAATTATCAGGAAATGATGAATAAGTACTATGAAGTATTAAGTCCTGCGTTTGATAAAATCATAGGAGGTCAGGTTGCGATTGCAGGGATTGCTACAGCAGCGACGTTGTTTCTGACAGTTACGTTGTTTGTTATCGATCGAAAGAAAGAGCAGATTGCAGGGATACAGCGGATGGGAGTTCAAAAGCCACTGAAGAATTACTGGTCACTTCTTGTGATGGGAGTGATCGGAAGTATTGGTGCTACATGTCTGTCCGTTATGGCACAGGCCGTTTTGGTCGATCCGGAGTATGTTCAGACAGCACAGAATATGTATTCAGCAGATTTTGTGGTCCAGATTATTGTATTTGGATTTGCAATTCCGATTGCAGAGGAATTTATGTTCCGCGGAGTGCTTTATCAGAGGTACCGGGAGACCAGAGGATTTTATTATGCGGCAATCTGGTCAGCGCTGTTTTTCTCAGTCACACACACCAACACGGTACAGATGATCTACACTTTTCTCTTAGGAATTCTTCTGTGCTATGTTTATGAGAAATTTAGTTCAATGAAAGCTCCGATTATGCTTCACATTGTTTTGAATCTGGGATCTTTGATCTTTACAGATATCGGAGTGTTTAACTGGCTTGCCAGAGAACCGTTTAAAATGGCAGCGGCAGTGATTATCAGCACATTTATCTGTGCAGCTTGTTTTGTGTGGATTCAGAGAAGCGGGGATCCGGTGAGTACTCAGAAAACAGAGGAATAATGAAGAAATACAAATGAAATAAATTGTACTGATAAAAATACAATCTTAAATTGTGCGCGATGAGGTGCGAAACCTTGTCGCGCTTTTTCTTTTTAATCTATTATTTTATCAAATAAAATCAAAGAAAAACAGAAATCTTAATAATTAATATTATTTTTATAAGGAAATCAAAATAATCTAACTATTCAAATAAAATCAATGAAAAATCAAATAATCAGACAATTCACAAGGATTTCCCTATTTACAGCCTGGGTAAAAGGGTGTATATTCTAGAAAAAGTTTTACACGACGTGAGAAAGAAATGATTGAATGCGCCGAATAAAGAAGATTTTAAAGTAAACTTTAGATTACAGGAAGAAAGGATAGCGACTATGAGGAAAGAAATGGAAAGTCAGAATCGTGGTCTTTACCGCGAAAGTTTTGAACATGATAACTGTGGTATTGGTGCAATTGTCAATATCAAAGGCAAAAAGACACATAGTACAGTGGCAGGAGCCTTGAGTATTGTAGAACAACTTGAGCACAGAGCCGGAAAAGATGCAGAAGGAAAGACAGGAGATGGCGTGGGTATTCTGACACAGATTCCTCATGGATTTTTCAAGAAAGTCTGTCAGCCACTTGGAATTAAGCTGAAAGATGAAAGAGATTACGGCGTAGGTATGTTCTTTCTTCCGCAGGATGAATTAAAACGCAATCAGGCGAAAAAGATTTTCGAAGTTATTGTAAAAAAAGAAGGACTGAAACTTTTGGGCTGGAGAGAAGTTCCGATTCATCCGGACATTCTTGGAAAGACAGCGGTAGATTGCATGCCATGTATTATGCAGGCATTTATTGAACGCCCTGCAAAATACGAGAGAGGAATTGATTTTGATCGTCGACTGTATGTAGTCAGAAGAATTTTCGAACAGAGCAGTGATGACACTTATGTTGTTTCACTTTCCAGTAGAACAATCGTTTACAAAGGAATGTTCCTTGTAGGACAGCTGAGACTTTTCTTTGAAGATCTGCAGGACGAAGAATTTATTTCTGCAATTGCAATGGTGCATTCCAGATTCAGTACAAATACTGCACCAAGCTGGCAGAGAGCGCATCCGAACCGCTTTATGGTCCACAACGGAGAAATCAATACGATCCGTGGTAATGCAGATAAGATGCGTGCCCGTGAAGAGACAATGGAGGCAGGATGTCTGAAAGGTGAACTCCACAAGGTGCTTCCTGCGATCAATACTTCCGGATCTGATTCCGCGATGCTTGATAATGCATTAGAATTCATGGTGATGAGTGGAATGGATCTTCCGCTTGCAGTTATGATCTGTATTCCAGAACCATGGATCAACAATAAAGAGATGTCCCAGAACAAGAAAGATTTCTATCAGTATTATGCAACAATGATGGAGCCATGGGATGGTCCGGCGTCTATCCTGTTCTCAGATGGAGATGTTATGGGAGCTGTGCTTGACCGTAACGGACTTCGCCCTTCCAGATATTACATTACAGATGATGATAATCTGATTCTTTCTTCAGAGGTTGGAGTTCTGGATATCGATCCATCCAAGATTGTGATGAAAGAAAGACTTCACCCGGGTAAGATGCTTTTGGTTGATACGGTTGCAGGACGCGTGATCGATGATGAGGAATTAAAAGAAAAATATGCAAATCAGTTCCCATATGGAGAATGGCTGGACAGTAATCTGATTCAGTTGAAGGATTTGAAAATCCCGAATAAGGATGTGCCAAAATATACAGCTGAAGAGTGTACACAGCTTCAGAAAGCGTTTGGTTATTCTTATGAAGACGTGAAAACTTCTATTCTGACAATGGCAAAGAACGGTGCCGAAGGAACCGCAGCGATGGGAATGGATGCACCGATTTCCGTGCTTTCGCAGAAACGTCAGCCACTGTTCGGATATTTTAAACAGCTGTTTGCACAGGTTACAAATCCGCCGATCGATGCAATCCGTGAGGAAGTCGTGACTTCTACAACTATTTATGTCGGAACAGACGGTAATCTTCTGGAGCAGAAGGAAGAGAACTGTAAGATGCTCAGAGTCAATAACCCGATCCTGACAAATACAGATCTTCTGAAAATTAAAAATATGAAAGTGGATGGATTCAAAGTTGCAGAGATTCCAATCACTTATTATAAAAACACAAGTCTTGAGAAGGCGATAGAGTATCTCTTCATTGAAGTTGACCGTGTGATCCGCGAGGGCGCTAATATTTTGATTCTGACAGACCGTGAGGTAGATGAATATCACGTTGCAATCCCGTCACTTCTGGCAGTATCTGGACTGCAGCAGCATCTGGTACGTACAAAGAAGAGAACCTCAGTCGCGATGATTCTGGAAAGTGGAGAGCCTAGAGAGGTTCATCATTTTGCAACACTGCTTGGATATGGAGCATGTGCAATCAATCCATATCTTGCACATGAGTCAATCCGTCATCTGATCGAGGCAAATCTGCTTCACAAAGATTATTATGCAGCAGTAGATGATTATAATTCAGCGGTAATTCATGGAATTATTAAGATTGCATCCAAGATGGGAATTTCAACAATCCAGTCCTATCAGGGAGCAAAGATTTTTGAAGCAATCGGTCTCAAGACAGATTTTATTAACCGCTATTTTACAGATACAGTCAGCCGTGTTGGTGGTATCGGTATTGAAGAAATTGCAGAAGATTACACTGCTTTCCATACAGAAGCATTCGATCCGCTTGGATTGCAGGTTGATATGACACTGGACAGTGTTGGAAAACATAAATATAAAAGTGGCGGAGAAGAACATCTCTATAATCCACAGACAATCCATATGCTTCAGCAGTCCACAAGACGTGGTGATTATGAAATGTTCAAGCAGTATACAGAGATGGTTGATGAGGAAGGCGAGAAGATCAATCTGAGAGGTCAGCTTGATTTCAATTTCCCGAAGAAGAGTGTACCGCTTGATGAAGTAGAAAGCGTAGATTCAATCGTAACAAGATTCAAGACAGGTGCGATGTCCTATGGCTCTATTTCAAAAGAAGCACATGAGACAATGGCGATCGCCATGAATATGCTTCATGGTAAATCAAACTCCGGTGAAGGAGGAGAGGATATTGAACGTCTTGACACAAACAGATGCTCTGCAATCAAGCAGGTTGCTTCCGGCCGATTCGGAGTTACATCCAGGTATCTGGTCAGTGCACAGGAAATCCAGATCAAGATGGCACAGGGAGCAAAACCAGGAGAAGGAGGACATCTTCCGGGTGGAAAGGTATATCCATGGATCGCAAAGACTCGTCATTCAACACCTGGTGTGAGTCTGATCTCACCACCGCCACATCATGACATCTATTCGATTGAGGATCTTGCACAGCTGATCTATGACTGTAAAAATGCAAATAAAAATGCAAGAATTTCTGTGAAACTGGTATCAGAAGCAGGTGTTGGAACAGTTGCTGCAGGTGTTGCAAAAGCCGGAGCCGGAGTTATCCTGATCTCAGGATATGACGGAGGAACAGGAGCAGCACCGAGAAGCTCGATTCAGAATGCAGGACTTCCGTGGGAACTTGGACTTGCAGAAACTCATCAGACATTGATTCAGAATGGTCTGCGTGAGCGTGTCCGTATTGAGACAGATGGTAAGCTCATGAGTGGGCGTGATGTTGCGATCGCAGCAATCCTTGGAGCAGAAGAGTTTGGATTTGCAACAGCTCCGCTTGTAACAATGGGATGTGTTATGATGCGTGTCTGCAACCTGGATACTTGTCCGGTTGGTGTTGCAACTCAGAATCCGGAGCTTAGAAAACGTTTCAGCGGAAAACCGGAATATGTTGTTAACTTTATGCGTTTTATTGCAGAAGAATTAAGAGAATATATGGCAAAACTTGGTGTCCGCACAGTGGATGAACTGGTAGGACGTACAGATCTTCTGAAAGTAAAAGACGTTCCGACATCAGAGCGTGCCGCAACACTGGATCTGTCACAGATTCTGTACAATCCATATGCGAAAGAGAAGAAAGGTGTTATCTTTAATCCAAAGAAAGTCTATGATTTTGAACTTAACAAGACGTTGGATGAAAAAGTACTATTGAAACAGCTTCTCCCAGCCCTTGAAAGAGGAGAAAAGAGAGGACTTGAAGTAGATGTTACAAATACAGACCGTACTTTCGGAACAATTTTCGGATCTGAGATTACAAGAAGATATCCGGAAGGACTGGAAGAAGACAGCTATGTGATCCAGTGTAAAGGTGCCGGCGGTCAGAGCTTTGGAGCATTTATCCCAAGAGGACTGACACTGGAACTGACAGGAGACAGTAATGACTATTTTGGAAAAGGACTTTCCGGTGGAAAACTGGTTGTTTGCCAGCCGAAAGGTGTGAAATTTAAATCAGATGAGAACATTATCATCGGAAATGTTGCTCTTTACGGAGCTACAAGTGGTAAAGCATTTGTAGGAGGTGTTGCCGGAGAACGTTTCGCGGTAAGAAACTCTGGTGCACGTGCAGTTGTAGAAGGTGTCGGAGATCACGGATGTGAATATATGACAGGTGGATGTGTTGTTGTACTTGGACAGGTTGGAAAGAACTTTGCAGCCGGAATGAGCGGCGGTATTGCCTATGTGATCGATCTCGATAACAGCCTGTATCGTAAAGTAAATAAAGCAATGGTCAACATTGAACGTGTCACAGATAAGTATGATGTACAGGAATTAAAAGGAATGATCCAGGAGCATGTTGCTTATACAAACTCTGAGGTAGGTAAGAAGATTCTTGATAATTTCAAAGAATATCTGCCAAAATTCAAGAAGATCATTCCGGAAGACTATGAGAGAATGATGTCCACGATCATCCAGATGGAAGAAAAAGGACTTAGCAGAGAAAAAGCAAAAATCGAAGCATTTAATATGATTAAGAACGGAAGATAGGAGGCATAGAGATGGGAAAACCGACAGGATTTATGGATTATGAAAGACAGGATAAACCGGCAGAGAGCCCATTGGAACGCATCAAACATTTCAATGAGTTCCATACGCCTCTTAGCAAAGAAGAACAGGAGCTTCAGGGCGCGCGCTGTATGGCGTGCGGAGTTCCGTTCTGCCAGTCTGGAAAGCCGCTTGCAGGAATGGCCAGTGGATGTCCACTGCACAACCTTGTGCCGGAGTGGAATGACTTGATCTACAATGGAAACTGGAAGGAAGCTTATTTACGTCTGAAAAAGACAAACAATTTTCCGGAATTTACTTCCCGTGTATGTCCGGCACTGTGTGAAAATGCATGTACCTGTGGACTGAATCAGGAAGCAGTTGCATCAAAAAGTAATGAATATGCAATTATTGAAAATGCATATGAGATGGGATATGCAAAGGCAAATCCACCGAAAGTGCGTACAGGAAAGAAAGTCGCAGTGATTGGTTCCGGTCCGTCCGGACTTGCGGCAGCAGATCTTCTGAACAGAAGAGGCCATCAGGTAACTGTTTTTGAACGTGAGGACAAACCGGGGGGACTGCTCCGTTACGGAATCCCGAATATGAAGCTGGAGAAACAGATCATCGACCGCAAGATTGCTATTATGGAAGAAGAAGGAATTACATTCCAGACAGGATGCAATGTTGGTAAAGATGTGAAAGCAGCAGATATCCTGAAGGAATATGACCGCGTGATCCTTGCATGCGGAGCATCCAATCCAAGAGATATCAAAGCACCGGGAAGAGATGCACAGGGAATTTATTTCGCAGTAGATTTCCTGAAATCAACAACGAAAGCACTATGGGCAAATGATATGAAACTCAAAGCAGGAAGCTATATTTCTGCAAAAGGGAAAAATGTAATTGTAATCGGTGGTGGTGACACAGGAAATGACTGTGTCGGAACATCTATCCGTCATGGGGCAAAGAGCGTTCTTCAGTTGGAAATGATGCCGAAAGCACCGGACGAGAGGACACCGCTGAACCCATGGCCGGAGTGGCCAAGAGTCTGCAAGACAGATTATGGCCAGCAGGAAGCAATCGCTGTGTTTGGTTCTGATCCTCGCGTTTACACAACGACAGTGAAAGAATTCGTAAAAGATAAGAAAGGGAATCTCTGTAAGGCAGTTCTTATCAAGCTTGAGAGTAAGACAGATGAGAAGACCGGACGGAAAATGATGGTTCCTGTAGAAGGAAGCGAGTATACCGTAGATGCAGATCTTGTTCTGATCGCAGCTGGATTCCTTGGAAGTCAGGATTATGTAACAAAAGCATTTGGTGTAGAAGTGAATGAACGCACAAATGTAAAGACAGAGGCAGGAAAATATTCTACAAATGTGAAAGATGTATTCACAGCCGGAGATATGCACAGAGGACAGTCTCTTGTTGTATGGGCTATCCGTGAAGGTCGTGAAGTGGCAAGAGAAGTGGATGAAAGCCTGATGGGATATACAAACTTATATATTCAGTAGAAAATAAAAGATCATACAGTGAAACAGGAATCTGGAAAGTTTATCTAAGAATAAAGAGAACTTTCCAGATTTTTTTGTTACGAAAATGTTACGAAAAAATGAAAAAAGTAAGGAGGAGTATTGAAAATATTACATAAATACGCTATAATATTGAGCATAGAATGTAAATAAAATACCCTCTTGTTACGAGAAATATGTTGAAAAAAAGCGATAGATGTTGTATTATAACATATGAGTATGTGGAATTATAATGTAACTATTTACAACGAGTTATGATACGAAAATTATAATGCATCACATGGGGGACTAGATAAAAATAAGGATAGGTGGAAAGATGAAGTTAAAAAAAGTAAGCAGTATGATTCTTGCAGTAACACTTGCATGTACAATGACTGTTACACCGGTACTTGCCGACGAAGTCAGTGATCTGAAGCAGAAGAAGCAGGAGACACAGAACCAGGTAAGCGATCTTCAGACACAGCTGAATTCACTTATGACCAAGATCTCTGATCTTGAGAATGACCTGATCGAAACAGGTGAGGAAATCTCTCAGACAGAGGAAGATCTGAAAACAGCGCAGGAGGAACAGGAACAGCAGTATGCAGCTATGAAGCTTCGTATTAAGTATATGTATGAAGAAGGAACAGGAACTGCCACAGTGGAGAAGGTACTGACATCCGGAGATATTTCCAGTGTACTGACACAGGCAGAATATTCCCAGCAGGTACATTCTTATGACAGAGACAAGCTCGAAGAGTATGTTGCGACAGTTCAGAAAGTAGAAGATCTTAAGACAACACTTGAGACAAAGATGGCTGATCTGCAGGAGACACAGACAGAGTATGATGCACAGAAGGATGAACTGAATACAACGATTACAGAGAAGAGTAGTGAGATCGCAAATCTCGATGTTAAGATTGATGAAGCTGTAAAGAAAGCAGCGGAAGAAGAAGCTAAGAGAAAGGCAGCAGAAGAAGCAGCAAAGAAAGCTGCCGAGGAAGCAGCTAAGAAGAACAACTCAAGCAGTAGTACTTCTAATAGAAATAACTCAAACAATAGTTCTTCCAGTAGTTCAAACTCAGGAAGTTCAAGCAGCTCAAGCTCAAGCAGTTCAAGCTCCGGTGGCTCAAGCAGTAGTTCTTCCGGCAGTTCAAGCTCAGGCAGCTCAAGTTCTTCCTCATCAAGCCCAAGTTATAGTGCTGATAAGGGAAGCATTATTGTAAATGCGGCGTATTCACAGATCGGAGTTCCATATGTATGGGGCGGAACTACACCGGGAGTTGGACTGGATTGTTCAGGACTTGTACAGTATTGCTACAGACAGGCTGGAATTCCAATTCCAAGAACAAGTGGAGATATTCTTGCGCATGGAACAATCGTAAATAATCCACAGCCGGGAGATATCTGTTGGACACCGGGACATGTAGCAATTTACATTGGCGGCGGACAGATGATCGAAGCACAGCAGACAGGAGTACCGGTTAAGGTAAGTTCTGTACGTGTTACATATTATGTAAGATATTAGAACCAAAAAAGGAATCAGTGATGCTGATTCCTTTTTTTAAACTTTTTTTATTTGCCTGGTACAATTTCCAGCCAGTATCCGTCAGGATCTTCAATAAAATAAATTCCCATAGATGGATTTTCGAAGCAGATACATCCCATCTCTTTATGTTTTTTGTAAGCAGCATCGAAATCATCGACAGCAAATGCAAGATGGATCTCATTATCTCCCAGTTCATATGGTCGATCCATATCACGCAGCCAGGTGAGCTCTAAAAGATGCGGAGTCACACCGTCTGTGAGATATACAAGCTTAAAACTTTCGTCATCGGCAAGTTTTTCACGTTCTACTTTTAAATTCAGAGCTTTCTGGTAAAAATCCAGTGATTTTTCAAGATCATATACATTCAGGTTATTGTGTGCAAATGTAAAATTCATTTTAGTACCTCCATAGAATCATAAGATTTTTATTCACAGTCAAGTGGAATGCTGACTGGAATCTACTTTCTAAGGATATCACAGGAGGGGAGAAAAAATCAATAATGCATAGATAAAACCTGATGGGATAGAGTGATAACACGGAATATAGTGGAAAATGAATGAAAAACATTTTTGAAATGCAAAACATGTGAAAATAAAGCTGAAAAAAACAAAAAAATAAAAAAGAATGCAAGAACCCATTGACGAAACGTCAAAAATTATATACAATAACAAAAGTGAAAAAATAAAGAAAGTGGAGGATCCCTGCAATGACTGCATATAAAGATTTGAGCAAAGAAGAGTTATTGGAATTAAAGAGTGGCCTGGAGGCGCAGTTTGAAGAAGTGAAGGCAAAAGGTCTGAAACTGGATATGTCCAGAGGAAAACCGTCAGCAGACCAGCTGAATCTGTCAATGGGGATGATGGATACACTGACAAGTGGTGTTGATCTGACTTGTGAAGATGGTGTTGACTGCCGTAACTATGGCGGACTTGATGGAATTGATGAAGCAAAACAGCTTCTTGCAGATATGATGGAAGTTCCGAAAGATAACGTGATCATTTTTGGAAACTCAAGTCTGAATGTGATGTATGATACGGTAGCACGTGCAATGACACATGGTATCATGGGAAGTACTCCATGGTGTAAGCTTGATAAGGTAAAATTCTTATGTCCGGTTCCGGGATATGACAGACATTTCGCGATTACAGAGCATTTCGGAATTGAGATGATCAATGTACCGATGACATCAACAGGACCGGATATGGATATGGTTGAGAAACTTGTAAGCAGTGATCCGGCAATCAAAGGAATCTGGTGTGTACCGAAGTACTCTAACCCGCAGGGAATCACATATTCTGATGAGACAGTGTTCCGTTTTGCGAACCTGAAGCCGGCAGCAGAAGATTTCCGTATCTTCTGGGATAATGCTTACTGCGTACATCATTTATATGAAGATAAACAGGATTATCTGATTGAGATTCTGATGGAGTGTAAGAAGGCAGGTAACCCGGATATGGTTTACAAGTTTTCTTCTACATCTAAGATCAGTTTCCCGGGATCAGGAATTGCAGCAATGGCAGCATCTGATGCGAACCTGGAGGATATCAGAAGCACAATGCGTGTGCAGACAATCGGACATGATAAGGTAAATCAGCTGCGTCATGTAAGATTCTTCGGAGATATTCACGGAATTGTAGAACATATGAAGAAACATGCAGATATCCTGCGTCCGAAGTTTGAGACTGTTCTTGAAGTTCTTGAAAGAGAACTTGGCGGACTTGAGATTGGATCATGGATCGCGCCACGCGGAGGATATTTCATCTCCTTTGATGCGCTGGATGGATGTGCGAAAGCGATTGTTGCGAAGGCGAAAGAAGCTGGCGTTGTTATGACAGGAGCGGGAGCAACATTCCCTTATGGAAAAGATCCACATGACAGCAATATCCGTATCGCACCGTCTTATCCAACACCGGAAGAACTTGCAGTTGCCGCTGAAGTATTTGTATTGAGTGTAAAACTGGCAAGTGTTGATAAGATCCTTGAGACAAAATAAATAACAGCATTTTATAAAGACCTTTTGCAAGTGGTTGATCTGCCGGCAGAAGGTCTTTTTCTGATGGTTGACAGTTACTGTTTACTCCCGTGTCAATCATTCCGCTGATTGACACGGAGGATGCGTGTTTTGACTTGAATGCATCTCGCCCCATCGCCAAAGGCGATTTAAAATGGCGAGATGCGTTGCTGGTCGCACATCGTGTGAACAGTAACGGTTGACATGCGTTTCCAGGGAGATTATAATGTAGTGCATAGCAGAAAAGAGGAATGACATGATAAAAGGTGTAATATTTGACGTAGATGGTGTCCTTCTCAATTCCATGCCTGTCTGGGAGAATCTTGGAGAATTGTATTTGGATCATTTGGGAATTGAGGCCGAGAAGAATCTGGGAGAGACATTATTTGAGATGAGCCTGGAGGAGGCGGCAGATTATCTGATCTCACATTATAACCTGGAGAAGACAGTGGAAGAGGTTGTACACGGGCTGAATAAGGAAGTGGAAGATTATTATGCAAAGCGTGTTCCACTGAAAGAAGGAGTTCGTCAGTATCTGGAGGAATTCAGAGAGCGAAAGATTCCTATGGTGATCGCAACAACAGGTGACCGGAAGAATGCAGAAGCAGCTCTGAGCAGATTGAAGGTATTGTCTTATTTTCAAGGGGTTTTTACAGCATCTGAGATCGGAAACGGTAAGGATCAGCCGGATATTTATTTCGCAGCACTTTTGCAGCTGGATACGGAGCCGGAACAGACCTGGGTGTTTGAAGATACTTATCAGGCTCTGAGGACGGCAAAACATGCAGGATTTAAGACAGTAGCAGTTTATGATAAGGCAAATGACAAGAATCTGGCACAGATCTGGAATACGGCAGATATCTATTTGCCGGAATTTGATGATTTTAATGTTTTTTGGAACAGGGTGTCTGAGGAAGAGAAAGAACAGTTGCTGATTGTAGAATAAGAGGAGAATAAAAAAGCAGATTCGAATTCAAAGGAGAGATGCTCCAGTAGAATTCGAATCTGCTTTTTATCATATAATTGGCTGGTCTGTCTTGTGTTTAGAGAAGGTGGATGCCGGCATCAGCAGCAGCTTCAACTACATTTTCAGGCCAGAGGGAAGACTGTACTTCACCGATATGAGCCTTTCTTAAGTAATACATACAGATACGGGACTGTCCGATACCGCCGCCGACTGTATATGGAAGCTCGCCGTTGAGCAGTGCCTTCTGGAATGGAAGTTCTGCACGATCTTCACATCCGGCTTCTTTGAGCTGTGCCTTTAACGAGTCTTCGTCAACACGGATTCCCATAGAAGAGAGTTCAAGACCGATGTCAAGAACCGGATAGTAAACGATAATGTCACCGTTCAGCTCCCAGTCATCATAGTCCGGAGCACGACCGTCATGTCTTTCGCCGGAAGCAAGTACGCCACCAATCTTGGAGATAAACACTGCGCCTTTTTCCTTCGCAATCGCTTTTTCACGTTCTTTGGTAGTAAGATCCGGATAAAGGTCTTCCAGCTCCTGTGTAGTGATGAAAAAGATATCATCAGGAAGAAGAGGATCAATATAGTTGTAACGTCTGGAAATGTATTCTTCTGTATCTTTCAGAGCCCGGTAGACTTTGCGGACAGTATACTGAAGTGTCTCTGTGTTACGTTCTTCCTTAGAAATTACTTTTTCCCAGTCCCACTGGTCAACATACAGAGAGTGGATGTTGTCTGTATCTTCATCACGACGTATCGCACTCATATCTGTGTAAAGTCCTTCGCCGGAATGGAAATTATAATTCTTCAATGCATATCTCTTCCATTTTGCAAGAGAATGAACGATCTCTGCAACAGAACCATCCTGTTCTTTGATGTCAAAGGAAACCGGACGTTCAACACCGTTTAAGTTATCATTCAGACCAGATTCTGGACGGACAAACAGTGGTGCTGACACTCGTGTCAGGTGGAGATTCTTTGCTAGAGCACGCTCGAAGTGGTCTTTCACTTCTTTGATGGCTACTTCTGTCTCACGAATTGTAAGAGGGGAATGATAGCCAGCAGGTATTCTTAACTGTTCCATAATAAACTCCTTTATGTTAGCATTTCATTGCTGTTCATAGTATTATGCGGTCAGCAATAGCATTTCTCTTCTATTTTAAGTGGAGAAGAATAAGAAGTCAATGGAAAGGTGAAATGAACACTTGTAATCAGTAAAAAAAATTGCTAAAATGAGCAGTAGTGAGTAATAAATAGTAAGGGACGAAGGTGTAAATAATGAATGTAAATGATATGATTGATACAATTCTGAATTTTGACCTGGATGTTGTTCTGGCTGGACTTAATGAAAGCAGTCATCATTTGAGTCAGATGGAATTTGTTTCTCTGATCGTTATAACGGTCGGAGCAGTACTGTTATGTCTGACGGGGCTGAAGTTAGTACGTTTTTGGTCTGTGATCGCAGGATTGTCGGCAGGATGTGCAGCTGGAATTGCGGTCGGAGTGATTGCAGGTCTAGATCAGATGATCTCATTGGCGGCGGGAGCAGGTGTGGGACTTGTATTGGCGGTGCTTGGTGCATGGAAGAAGCAGATTGGTGGATTTGTGACTGTAGCGGTACTCGTCTTTGTTGTCAGTGTACATTTGATGAAACCACAGGATTTTATTATGTATGGAATCTGTGCGGGTATTGGTCTTGTGTGTGCATTGCTTTCTATTAAGTTTCATAACTTTATGCTGATTGCTTCTTCTTCTGTATTTGGAGCAATGGCAGCGGGCAGCAGTATCTTTTATCTGCAGCCATATAAAAACGGAATGATTCATGTGGCACTTTGTGTTGCAATTGGTGTACTTAGTATCTGGATCCAGCTTCTTTTGGAATCCGGAAAACGTAAGAAAAAGAATTTACTTAAAGCTGCAGAGATCCGTGAAGAACATTCTACAGAAAATGAAGTCGAGAAGGCAAGGGCACTGGTTGAGAATCTGGATGATTTTGATGAGCTGGATGAGATTATCGAGAGTCTTCCGGAAAATGTCCGGAAAGAAGACAAGGGCACAACAGTTGTCAGCATGGATGAATTTGATGATCTTGAAGATGATCTGGAAGAGGATGAAGTGGAGAACTTTAAAGAAGAGAAGTTTGATGTAGACGAGGAAGATTGGGAGGAAGACGTCGAAATTGAAGTAACTGCTGATGAGGCAGATGCGACAGAGGATTATGATTTTGATGAAGATCCGGGTGACTTAGATGACTTGAATGATCTGGAAAATCTGGATGACTTAGATGATTTGGAAGATCTGGATGATTTAGATTATCTCGATGACGATGATGATATCGAGTTTCTGGATGAAGATGAGTAGATAAAAAAGCTATCGATTACAATAACTTAACACATACCTGTGTTGTTATCGTAGTCGATAGCTTTTGTATTATCTTACTGCTGTAAATACTCCGCGGAGATCATGGATTACATGTCTTGGGCATTTAACAGAACACATTCCACAGCTTAAGCAAATCTCTTCGTCGATCACAGCACAATTATCTTCTACATGAATTGCACCGGCGGTACATGTTTTCTCACAGATACCGCATCCAATACAGCTGACTTCACACTGCTTACGTGCTACAGCTCCTTTTTCTTTGTTAGAGCATTTAACTACAATGTAGTTTGCACAATCGTGGATTTTGATCAAGTTCTGCGGACAGACTTTTGCACACTGTCCACAGGCAATACATTTTTCTTCGTCTACTTCGGCAACGCCATATTCATTCATGGAAATCGCGCCGAATTTACATTTTTCTATACAGGCTCCACATCCGATGCAGCCATCTTTGCATCCACCGTCTTCAGAGCCGGCTGCGCGGCAGCCACCGTTACAGGCAACTAGAGCTGCCCGGTAAGGAAATCTCTTTTTAATTGCCATGATTATTTCTTCCTTTCATATGGTGTGTTAGAAAGAGGAAGGCTGTAGCGTCTTTCTCCGTCAAATCTGCAATATGCATCTGCGATTGCAGGAGCAGTAGGGATGGATGTGATCTCTCCGATACCGATTGCTCCACAGGCAACATCCAGACCAGGTTTATCAATAACGATTGCTTCAATCTCAGGAACTTCGTGAGAACGGAAAAGTCCTAAGGAACCATATTTGTCAATTGGTTTACAGTTTTCATCGATTGGATACTGCTCTCTGAGTGCATATCCCATTGACATTACAACACCGCCTTCAATCTGACCTTCGCAGGAGAGAGGGTTGACAGCTTTACCAACATCATGTGCGGCAATCATTTTCTCAATCTTACCTGTCTTAGGATCAAGGATGCAGACTTGAGTTGCATATCCATAAGCAACGTGAGATATTGGATTAGGCACATCTGCACCAAGTGGATGAGTCTTAGCGAGATATTCTCCGTAGAAAGTTTCTCCAATCATATCTTTCATGGATTTACCGCTGTTTTTCGCTTCCATGAATTTTTCACATGCTCTGCGGCACGCTTCACCAGTTACAAGTGTCTGACGAGAACCGGAAGTTGTACCGGAATCAGGTGAAATCCATGTGTTGCTTCGCTCATAGACGATATCATCACGGGAAAGATCTGTATTTGTAACGATCATCTGTACAAGTACAGTACCAAGTCCCTGACCGATACAGGAAGCACCAGTGAAGATGTGAAGTTTTTCATCTTCTTCAACTATTAATTTTACACGTCCTGTATCCGGGATACCAACACCAACGCCGGCATTCTTCATAGCACAACCAAGGCCAACAGCCTTACCGGCCGCAAGCGCAGCATCATACTCTTCTTTGACAGCCTCAAGTGTCTCTACAAGACCTGTAGAGTTATCTACAATCTGTCCGTTTGGAAGTACTTCGCCTGGACGGATCGCATTACGGTAATGGATTTCCCAAGGTGTGATACCAACTTTGTCGGCCATCATGTTCAGAAGTGTCTCTGTTGCGAAACAAGTCTGTGTAACACCAAATCCGCGGAATGCTCCGGCTGGTGGGTTATTTGTATAGTAAGCAGTTCCTTCAATCTCAAAGTTTTCATAATGGTAAGGTCCTGCTGCATGTGTACATGCACGTTCAAGAACCGGGCCACCAAGAGAAGCGAATGCACCTGTGTCAGATTTAACAATCGCTTTTACACCCTGGATCACTCCGTTCTCATCGCATCCCATTGTCATATCCATGTAGAATGGGTGACGTTTTGGATGAACAAGCAAGGATTCTGCTCTGGATAATTTCATCTTGATCGGTTTCTTTGTTACATAAGTAAGCAATGCACCTAAATGCTGAACAGTCATGTCTTCTTTGCCACCGAAACCACCACCGACTAATGCGTTCTGAACCTTTACTTTATCCGTTCCAAGCATAAGTGTAACTTCGTGTAGTGTCTGGTGAGCAGACTGGTCTGTTGAATATACGAAAATGTCACCGTCTTCATCATAGAAAGAAACAGCACATTCCGGTTCAAGGAAAGCATGCTCAGTCCAAGGTGTCTCAAAGTGATGTGAGATCACGTACTTGGAATTCTTGATTGCTTCTTCCGCATTTCCGCGGCTGATGTGCTTATAAGCACATACGTTAGTCTCTTCTTCATCATAAACAAGAGGTGCATCCGGAGCAGCAGCTTCTTCCACTGTATGCACATGAGGAAGTACTTCATATTCAATTTTAATAAGTTTCTTTGCTTTTTCTACAGTTGCCATGTCAGTTGCAGCTATAAGGGCAATTGCATCTCCGAGATAATGAGTCAGTCCACCAACCGGAATCAGTGAATACTGATCATGTTTTAAGTGTCCGATCTTATTCTCCCCAGGAATATCATCGGCTGTTACAACTGCTTCTACGCCAGGCAGAGCCTCGGCAGCAGAGGTATCAATAGAAAGTACGCGAGCTCGTGGATATTTGCTACGAAGAGCAGCGCCATAGAGCATTCCTTCCGGATAATAGTCATCCGGATATTTACCTGTTCCAAGCACTTTTTCTTCAACATCTATACGAGAAACACGGGAACCAAGAGTCCAGCTAGAATCTCCATCATCTGGTAAAACCCCTTCTTTCAGAATCTTAGCTGCCAGACGTACCGCGTCCATGATCTTAACATATCCTGTACAGCGGCAATAGTTGTTGCGCAGCGCATAGCGAATCTCATCATCGGTTGGTTCCGGATTTACATCCAAAAGTGCTTTTGTGCACATAACCATACCAGGAATACAGAATCCGCACTGTACAGCGCCTGCCTTCCCGTAAGCATAAGTGTAAACTTTCTGTTCCCAATCAGAAAGTCCCTCGACTGTGATGACATTCTTTCCGGCCAATGAATCTGTGTCAGGTACGCAGGATTTGCAAGTCTGTCCATCAATGATAACAGTACAGGCTCCACAAGCGCCTTCGCTGCAGCCATCCTTTGCAGAGGTAATGTGCAGCTCATCACGCAGGAACCGTAACAGTTTCTGATTCTTTGAGGGTGAGACTTCCTGACCATTTACTATAAATGATGCCATGTCAGTTACTCCTTTCTTTGTGACAAAATCCCCAAAGAAAAATCTTTGAGGAGTATGTGTTTGTTGTGTATTTTTAATTATATAAAGATACCTATAGGTACATTTTATCACATATTCAACAAAAAGCAACAACTATTCTAAAAAAGTTTTTGACACCTAAAAATGTTTTAGATATATGATATAAAAAATGCATACTAGGACAAAAAAGGGAAGTACCGAAAAATGATACTCCCTTGTAATTATCTTATATAAATTGTTCTTAGAAACCAAAAAGATTTACAACGCGATTTTAATTATCGTGTTCTTCTTCAAATGGATCGTCGTAATCATCTTCATCATCGTAATCATCTCCACCGCGGGAAGCAATTGCGAGAATCAGTGAAATAACAGCAAGTACACCACTTGCACCGGCTAAAATCAGAAGCTCGAATTCATCTCCATGTTTCAGGAAAGCAAAAACAGCACTACCGATATAGACAATCATCGGGATAAGGAATGCAAAAAGTGTATCACGGTTATTCATGATGAAGTATAACAGTGCAGTGATAAGCATACAAAGAGCAACAATGACATAATTCATGCCAGGGGCAGAAGTCACGTCAGCTCCTGATGTGCTGAGTCCTGTTACGAAACCTTTATAAATACAGAAACCAAATGCAAGCAGGGAAATGATTCCAAGGATAATGCGCCCAGGTCTGAAACGTGGATATTCGTCTACATATTCATATTCATCATCATCTTCATCATCAGAGGATTTCGCATCATCATAGTCATCCATTTTTCTGGATTTTACATCTTCTTTTGCTTTCGCAGTTTCGGTTTCCTCTTTCTTTTTCTTCTTGGCAGCTTTACTGTCAGGATCAGTTGCAAGCATATCTTCGTATCCCTTGCGAACTGCTTTTTCACGCTTATCACGGATCTCTTCCGCTGGAATATTCCCATATTTCTGCTCTTCGGAATCATCAGTAGCATCAGTGGGAGCAGTGGCAGCTTTCTGTGCAGCGGCTTTGCGTGCTCTGGCTCTTTCTTTAAGGATACGCTCAGCTTCCTCTTCTGAAATCCCTTTATCAGCAGCAAGGCGGGCAATCGCTTCTTTGCGGGCACGCGCTTTTGCTTCTCTGCGGGCAGCTCGTTTCTCTTCAGCGGCACGGGCGGCGGCCTCAGCTTTCGCTTTTTCTTCAGCAGCACGGGCGGCAGCTTCAGCTTTCGCTTTCTCCTCAGCGGCACGGGCCTCAGCTTCAGCTTTCGCTTTTTCTTCAGCAGCGCGGGCTTCAGCCTCAGCTTTTGCCTTCTCTTCAGCGGCACGGGCCTCAGCTTCAGCTTTTGCTTTCTCTTCGGCAGCTTTTTTAGCAGCGATCTTCTTCGCACGTTGTTTATCAAGGTTCCATTGCTTTTTACAGCTATGGCAGATTGCATATTCATTAAAGATTGGATCCCCGTTTTCGCTGGTGCCAATCTGCTTATTCTGCAAATCCAGGTCTTTTCCACATATTGGGCACTTCATATTAATCATGTACTCCTCTCTTTTGTATCAAAATATTTATAACAGATTTATTATAGCATCTTAAAAGAGGAAGAACAACGAAAAAAGTGTGTTTTACATAAAATATTTTAGAAAAAAATCAAAATTGTGCAAGAATTTAATGTAAATTCATAAGAAATGGTAGACTTTAAAAATTTAATGTGATAAAATCAAAAAGTGGCCTGAAAAGGCAAAAGGTATTGCTATGGTTTATGGTATACCGTAAGCCATCGTATAATTAGCCGGTTGAGAAGGAGATTGTTTCGTATGAGTAAGAAGATCAGAACCGAGGCAGTAGATTATCTGTTTCAGGCAATCTTAAGCCTTGAGAATAAAGAAGAGTGTTATACATTTTTTGAAGACATCTGTACGATTAATGAGCTGCTTTCATTGTCACAGAGATTTGAAGTGGCAAGAATGCTCCGTGAACAGAAGACATATCTGGAGATTGCGGAGAAGACAGGAGCATCTACTGCGACAATCAGTCGTGTGAACCGTTCTCTTAATTATGGGAATGATGGATATGATATGGTTTTCAAACGTGTAGGGCTTGCTGAGGAAGAGAATGGAACGGAAGAATAACACTTGAGAATTAAACTTACAATAAGATACCTTTTATCAATCAAAAGATACAGCCTGTGAAAGATCCTGAAAAAGTCTTTCGCAGGCTGTATCTTGTTTTAAACAGAATTGTTTATTTCCCTTTCTTTTTCTCTTCGTTTTTTGAAGACTTGGAAGAGAGGTCATCAATGATCCGTTCAATGATCATTTTCTTGATATATACATCAAAACTCAAGCTGCATATAAATGCAAACTGCTGTAAGATCTCTTTATCTTCGCCATCAGCAAGATGAGTGAAAGTCTCAGCAGATTTCTCATAAGTAGCAGTTACATTCTCTTTGATGGAATCCAGCTGTTCTTTTTCAATCTTGCAGACTTCTTTGTAAATATCCGCTAATTCAAAAGAGCTTCCATCCGGAAAATATTTCTCTGTGAGCGGTGCAAGAACTGTCTCAATATCTTTGATTGAAAGGATATTTTTAAAATAATAAATGAAGACCAGAAGGAGCAGGTGCTCTCTGGAATACTTCTTCTTCACCGGGGGTGGAAGAAGATTGTTCTTCGTATAATTATTGATCATAGTCTTTGTCAGGATCTTATCATCCGGGTAACGTTTGGTCGAAGCCAGCTGCTCATCCATAAAAGTAGTTACTTGATCCATGTAAAGATTAATATTCGGAACATCGCCGGGATGCACATAACTTAAAGAAGAAAGTTCTTCTAAAATGCTGTTTAACAGATTACTTGTGTCTATATTCATGTTATCACCTCAATACATTTATTATATAGTATTTAAAACTAGATAGCAAGCAAAAGATAAGAAGGCCGGAAAATGTAGTTGACAAACAGGAACGTGTGTTTGATAATGGGAATACATTTACAGATATCTTTATAACTTTAAAGGAGTGGAAAGATGAGCATTTATGATAAATTAAATGAACCACAGAGAGAGGCTGTTTACCACACGGACGGTCCTCTTCTGATCCTTGCCGGAGCCGGTTCAGGAAAAACAAGAGTTCTGACGCACAGGATCGCATATCTGATCGGAGAACGTGGCGTGAACGCATGGAATATTCTTGCAATCACATTTACGAACAAAGCGGCAGAAGAGATGCGCCAGCGTGTGGATAACCTTGTCGGTTTTGGAGCGGAAAGTGTATGGGTGAGTACATTTCACTCTGCGTGCGTGCGTATTTTGAGAAGGTTTATTGACAGATTAGGGTATGAGAATCATTTTACGATATATGATACAGATGATCAGAAGACATTAATTAAGGAAGTCTGTCGGAAAGTAGATGTGGATACGAAAGTGTTTAAAGAAAGAAGTCTGCTTTCAGCAATTTCATCTGCCAAGAATGAGATGATCCTTCCGGATGAATTTGAACTGAATGCCGGAGGAGACTTTGCAAAGATGAAGATTGCTAAGGTTTACCGTGAGTATGAGGCGCAGATGAAGGCGAATAATGCGCTGGATTTTGATGATCTGCTTGTAAAGACAGTACAGCTTTTGCAGACACAGCCGGATGTGCTTGAGAGTTATCAGGAAAGATTCCGCTATATTATGGTAGATGAATATCAGGATACAAATACAGTTCAGTTTCAGCTGGTAAGCCTTCTTGCAGGAAAATATAAGAATCTTTGCGTCGTTGGAGATGATGATCAGTCAATCTACAAGTTCCGTGGAGCGAATATCCGAAATATTCTTGACTTTGAGCATGAATTTCCGGATGCAAAGGTGATCAAACTGGAGCAGAACTACAGATCTACAGGGAATATTCTGAATGCAGCGAACAGCGTGATTGCGAATAACCGTGGAAGAAAGGAAAAATCACTTTGGACGGAGAACGGAGAAGGCGAACTGATTCGTCTGCGTCAGTTCGATACTGCGTTTGATGAGGCAGATTTCATTGGCGAAGATATCAAAAGTGCTGTCAGACAGGGAGGTTCCTATAATGACAGTGCAGTTCTTTATCGTACGAATGCACAATCCCGTCTGCTGGAAGAGAAGTTTATTGCCATGAACATTCCTTATAAGATTGTCGGTGGAGTGAATTTCTATGCGAGAAGAGAGATTAAGGATCTTCTTGCTTATCTCAAGACAATCGACAATGGACGTGATGATGTTGCGGTTAGAAGAATCATTAATGTCCCAAAGAGAGGAATCGGTCTTACAACAATTAACCGGATTCAGGAGTCTGCGACAGAACGTGGAATTGGGTTTTATGAGGCTTTACTGGCACCGGGGCTGATCGCAGGAGTGGGAAGAAGTGCAACAAAACTGGACTCTTTTGCGGCATTGATCGAGTATTTTAAGACGTTGGCAGAAGAGATGAGTATCACAGATCTTTTACAGGAAGTGATTGAGAAGACAGGATATATAGAAAGCCTTGAAAATGAAGATAAAGAAGAGGCGAAAACAAGAAAAGAGAATATAGATGAGCTGATCAGTAAAGCGGCAGCTTATGAGGAAAGTTGTCAGGATAAAGATGAAAAGGCAACATTGAGTGGATTCCTTGAAGAAGTTGCTTTGGTTGCGGATATTGACAGTCTGGATGAAGACCAGGAATATGTTGTTCTGATGACTTTACATAGTGCAAAGGGACTTGAATTTCCACGTGTTTATCTTGCAGGGATGGAAGATGGACTTTTCCCGGGATATATGAGTATTAATGCGGGAGACAGAGAAGAACTGGAAGAAGAGCGAAGACTTTGTTATGTTGGAATTACAAGGGCAGAGCAGGAACTGACTTTGACAAGTGCGCGCAGAAGAATGGTGCACGGTGAGACACAGTACAATCCGATGTCAAGATTTGTGAAAGAGATCCCGAGGGAACTGCTTGATACAGGAAACAAGAAGTTTACTCAGGAGACGGAGATGCCAGCACAACAGAATACATATGCACGTGCCAGAGAAGCATTTCGGGCACAGGCATTCGGAGGAGCATTTGGCGGAATGGCACCTGCGAAGAATCAGGGAACGAGTAAGACAGTTACAGGAAGTCAGGCACTGGCATCCCTGCAGAAGGGCAGTCAGCTGGCAGCAGGTGGAAATGGTCCACTTGGTTATGAGGTCGGAGACCGGGTACGTCATGTGAAGTTTGGGGAAGGAACAGTAACGGATATCAAAGAAGGCGGACGAGATCACGAGGTTACGATTGAATTTGACAGTGTCGGAACACGCAAGATGTTTGCAAAATTTGCCAAGCTTGTAAAGGTATGAGAAAGTTATAAAAAAATGATAAATCAGTAGTAATATGAATCGTCAGGTGTTATAATAAACACAGATTATCTGTCACCACAAAAGGTGAAGAAAGGACGTGTTAATATGAACAAGAGAATAGAAGACATCATTGCAGAAACAAGATTGAACGAGATTCTTCATAAGAATGAGGCTGAGAAGCAGAAGAACACAGTAATCTGGACACTGGCTATCATCGGAGCAGTAGCAGCAGTAGCTGCAATCGCTTATGCAGTATATCGTTTCGTATCACCGGATTATCTTGATGATTTTGAAGATGATTTTGATGACGATTTTGATGATTACTTCAGCGAGGATGATCAGGTATAATTCTTGAGTGAATTGCAAAAGTGCAGACAGGGTGTGAGAAGAAACCATCCTGTCTGTTTTTCTGTTAAAAATAGATTAGAATTGATAGGAGAAAAGGATGAAAAAAGGTCAGATCTACGAAGGGATTATTGAACGTGTAGATTTCCCAAACAAGGGGATTGTATTTGTTCCGGAGGAAGAACAGTATGTTATTGTGAAAAATGGGATTCCGGGACAGAAGATCCGTTTTATGATAAACAAGTTTAAAAGAGGAAATGCAGAAGGAAGACTTCTTGAAGTGTTGGAGAAATCTCCACTGGAGACAAGGGAGCCGGTCTGCAGTATCTTTCCTGCCTGTGGTGGCTGTATGTATCAGACAATGCCATACGAAGAACAGGTGAAGATGAAAGAAGGGCAGATCCGCAGGATCATGGATCCGGTAGTAAAGGGCGAGTATCTTTTCGAGGGTGTGAAGCACAGCCCGAAGGAATTTCATTACCGTAACAAGATGGAATTTTCTTTTGGAGACGAATTCAAAGACGGTCCGTTATCTCTCGGTCTTCATAAAAAAGGAAGTACTTATGATGTACTGACAGCAGGAGACTGTCAGCTTGTCCATGAAGATATGGACAAGATTCTTCTCTGTGTGCTGAATTATTTTAAAGAAAGAAATGTAAGTTATTATAAGAAAATGCAGCATGTCGGTTATCTCCGTCATCTTCTTTTAAGACGTGGTGATACAACAGGTGAGATTCTTGTGAATCTTGTAACGACAACACAGGAAGAATATGACTTAACTCCATTAGTAGAAGAACTTCTGGCATTAGAATTAGAAGGAAAGATTGTTGGAATCCTTCATATATTGAATGATTCTCTGTCCGATGTCGTGAAGAGTGATGAGACAAGAATTCTTTATGGACGGGACTTCTTTTACGAGAAGCTTCTCGGACTGGAATTCAAGATTACACCATTTTCATTCTTTCAGCCGAACTCCAAAGGGGCAGAAGTACTTTATGAAACAGTAAGAGAATATATCGGAGATATCGATAATCAGGTTGTGTTTGATCTGTTCAGCGGAACAGGAACAATTGGTCAGGTACTTGCTCCGGTTGCGAAGAAAGTGATCGGTGTTGAGATTATTGAAGAAGCAGTCGAGGCGGCAAAAGAAAATGCTGTCCGAAATGGACTTTCCAATTGTAAATTCATTGCAGGCGATGTGTTTAAAGTGCTTGATGAGATTGAAGAGAAGCCGGATGTGATCGTACTGGATCCGCCGAGAGACGGAATCCATCCGAAGGCACTCCCGAAGATTTTGAATTATGGGGTGGATAAGATTGTATATATTTCCTGTAAGATGACCAGTCTGGCACGTGATCTGGAGATGATGCAGCTGGCGGGATATCGTGTGGAGAAGATGACGGCGGTGGATCAGTTCTGTGAGAGTGTGCATGTGGAGACGGTAGTACTGCTTTCCCACAAAAAGCCAGACGGACATATCAACGTAAAAGTTGAGTTTGGTGAGGGTGAGGGAAAAGTTCCGCTTGATAATATCGCTAAAAGAGCCGAAGAATATAAGCCCAAAGAACGAGTGACCTACAAAATGATAAAGGAGTACATAGAAGCTAAATACGGCTTCAAAGTACATACCGCATATATCGCAGAGGTAAAGAGAGATTTAGGATTGCCGATGTATGATGCTCCTAATGCGGTAGAAGAATTGAAACAGCCGAGGAAGCATCCGACAGCGGAGAAAGTGGAAGCGATAAAGGATGCACTGAGGTATTTTGAGATAATATAGAGGGAGAAAATTATGGCGATAATAAGACCAAGATTGATAGATTTCTACAATATTCCAATAACGCAAGAAGAGGTTGATTTCGCTATTCCTTTTTTAGATGAAGATATACCATTATATTTAGACCCATTTTTGTTGTGGAAATCTCCTTCGCAGCAAGATAATGCGTTACACCTGATACTAATTAATTCATTTAATAAGTTGGGGGCAACGTATTTGAAAAATGAAGAAAAAAGAGAGTTAATAGCAGAGAACTTAGCTGGCTTATCTGAGTGTAGTGAGGTAGGATTAGGTTCGGGAAAAACCAAAAAGGGATTGAAAATATCCATAAATACAGCAAAAGAGATATTAGATTTGTTCAGTATAGTGCCACAATATAAGACAGGTGGTTTTTCTCATTTTGAGGAAATACAGTTATATGTAAATAATATATCTAAGGATAGGATTAGTGATTTTGCGTGTAATTTTTTAAAGTCCTTTCTTATTGATTTTACACAAGATGAATGTAAAAAATATAATATTCCAGTAAGAGAGTTTGCGAATATCAAAGTTTTTAATCCAAAGACTTGTAGTATTGATGAAGAAAAACTGTCATTACCATATAACCCAGAGGACGAAACCCCTATTATTTTTGTTCCAAAGCGGTGGTTGCGTCATACTCCATGGATTAATTATGACGACTATTTTGTAAATGCTTATGTAAAGGAGGGCGAAGAAGATAAAATTGAAAAACCTAAAGTATTAGAATACAACAGATATAATTATGGAATGATTACAGCATATATAGCAGCAAAGGAGCGTACGCAAGCAGATTGTAAAAATGACCCATTGTTCAAACAAATACCAGTTATCTCTGCTAAAAAATGCTTGAATCAGATAGTAAAACTACCATCGGGTAAAACGGATAATGCCGATAAAAAGTTTGAAAATAGTTGTACAAAGCTATTTGCGTCTTTGTTATATCCCCATCTTGATTTTGCTCAAGCGCAAAGCAGGATTGATTCGGGAACTCAGATAAGAGATTTAATCTTTTATAATAATTGTTCATTTCCATTGTTGAAAGAATTATATGATAAATATGATTGCAGACAGATTGTTTTTGAAATGAAAAATGTAAATGAGGTTAGTAGAGAACATATTAATCAGCTAAATCGTTATCTTTCGGAGCAGTTTGGACGTTTTGGAATTATTATAACTAGAAATCCATTAAAGAAAAGTATTATGAGAAATACTATAGATTTATGGAGTGGACAAAGAAAGTGTATTTTATGCCTTACTGATGAAGATATCAGGCTTATGGTTGATGTATACGAAAATAAGCAACGTGACCCAATGGAAGTTATAAATAAGAAGTATGTAGAATTTATAAGAATGTGTCCATCTTAGGAAAGTGAGAAAATATTATGGAAAAAGATAAAATAGAAAAATTTGAAAAATTACATATTCAAATAAAGGATATGTATAATGAGCTGAGTATCTTATCAAAAAAATCTCCTGATGGGGCAATTAACAAATTTAAGTTAAAATTCATTAACCAGTTAATTGAGGAAGCTAATCAGTTTTTGAAGGAACGATATAAACCTTTTGCCGATTTTGAAAAATTTGAAGAAGAGGATATACCTTTTAACAGTGATGTAGTAATGATTATCTCGCAATATATAAAATGTTTAGAAAGATTCAAATATGATAATGTAAAATTGCTTTCTGGGAATTGGTATTGGAATCTTTCAGATTCAAAAGATGAAGTAAAAACTGCAAGACCTTTATCGGACTTTACATTTTAGAGGGAGAAGAAATATGAAAGATGCAATTACTCAAGAAGCAGTTACTCAATATGAGTTGCTTTGCCCGTTACTTTCGGGAATATATGGGGAGTTACAAGAATTATCAAAGAAAAAGCCAGATACGCCTCTTAACAACTTTAAGGTTAAATCAATAAATAGAGTCTTAGAACCAATAAAGGAATTGTTGAAAGAGGAAAATATGTACCCGTTTTTGGATGTGCTTGATATGGATGATATGCCTACAAACAGTGATGTTGTATTAATCCTGAGCCAATATATAAAATCTATGGATATTTTTCGCGATAAGTATTATGGATACAATTCACGTTCTGGGCAATATGAATGGAGTACAAAATAACCGTAGGAGTTCTCTTTCCTTTGAATTACCGCTTAGTTTCGAGCAGGCAGTAGCCTATCGAAAGGCTAACGGACAGTATGTAAGGAAAAATCAGTGGAGGGATATCACTGTAAGGGTATTCATAGACCTTGATTAACAGTTAAATACGATAGGCGTATCATTAGAAATAGTGGTACGCTTATTTTTGTCCCTTTTTGCAGATTTGTCCTTTCACCTGCTTTCCAATATAATGAAGCTAAAGAAGTGGAGACAATATGAAGTGACCTCACAATTGTAGATTCGTGGATTTACCTGTAAAATATTATTTGAACGAATAATAGGTAACAGGGATTACCGCATACAATAGGAGGTCACATATGAATAGTATAGTTTATGTTGGGATGGATGTCCACAAGGAACAGTACACACTCTTAAATATATGGAACAGATTCGTTCAAGATATGAAGGTGAGGTTTCATTTGTCTGTGGATATGAGGCAGGATGTTTGGGTTATTCTTTGTATCATCAACTAAAAGATCATGCTGTAGATTGCAAAATATTGGCTCCAAGTACAATGGCTGTAACTAATACACATCATGTAAAAACTGATAAAAGAGATGCTGCAAATATAGCCAGATGTCTGGCATTTCATACTTATAGAGAAGTATATGTTCCAGATAATGATGACAATGATGTTAAGGAATATATTAGAATGCGTGATGACCAGAAACTGTATCTTAAAAAGGTAAAACAACAGATTCTTGCGTTTGTTTTAAGACAGGGAAAACGTTTTGAAGGCGGAAAAACTTATTGGACTATTGCACATCTGAAATGGTTAAAAACCTTAGAATTGTCAGATTTACAAAGAGAAGCTTTAGATGAATATCTTCTGACGTATGAATATTTAACAGAAAAAAACAGCAGATTTGATGAAAGAATAGAGGAACTTGCATCAGTAGAAAGATACGAAGAAAAAGTAAAACATATGAGTTGTCTTCTTGGGATTAAGACACATACTGCCCTTTCAATGATTGTCGAAGTTGGTGATTTTGAAAGATTTGAAAAAGCACCGAAATTTGCTTCGTTTTTAGGTCTTGTACCAAGTGAAGATTCCAGTGATACGAGAGTTAATCGATACAGCATAACAAAAGCTGGAAATAGCCACTTGCGAAGACTTTTAGTTGAAGCAGCCCAGAGTTATACAAGGGGAAATGTAGGACACAAATCAGTGGCATTGAAGCAAAGACAGAAAGGAAATCCACCGGAAGTAATTGCGTATGCAGATAAAGCAAATGAAAGGCTTAGACGAAGGTTTTACAAAATGACTCTAAACAAAGGAGTTAATCGAAATGTGGCAGCAACAGCAATAGCAAGAGAATTAGCGTGTTTTATCTGGGGGATGATGACAGAACATGTAAGTTAGTAGAATATTCATCTGTTTCAGTCAAGGATGCTTCGCATCGCCATTGGCGACAAGTTCCTGACAGAATCATCTGAATATTCTTAAGGGTAATCAAGCAGAAGAAACTGACTCTGTCAGATTACATCTGCAAAACAACTAATTAACACTGGATACAGAGGTAGAGCCTTGGAGCACTCTAAGGTCCGAATTATTTGCGACTCACCTCTGTTGACATTATATTTATATATTTTGATTCACGCTAGGAGACGGCAAGATTCACGGTGGACCATTGACCTGTTGGTAACCAATCCACGTATAACAGAGTGGCCAAGGCCGGGGAATGTTAGTCTGAGGTTCTACCTCTGTATTCAGTGTTAAAATTTAATGAAAGGAAAAGTTTGTGGTGATTTTTTTGAATTTACTCTTGACAAAGGCCACTTCATAACAGGTGAGATGGCCGTTTGGCCGAAAAATTATAAAAAGTTTTTTTGAAAAGAAGAATCGTCCCCCGAAATATCAGAGGACGACCATTCAAATTAGATGTAATCTTTCAGATCTGAGCGAAGCTTCTGGAGTAGCTTGTCCCTGCGGTATACAAAGGTATTACGGGAGAGCCCCATTTCATTGCCACAGTCACGCTCAGATTTTCCTTCCATAATAAGCTGGCAGATAAGACGACCTTCCGGGTCCAGCTCATTCAGTTTTGCATAGAGGGCACGGAGAAGTTCTGCATCCTCCATTAATTCAGCGATAGCTGCGGATTCATCCGGCATGTCATCAAGCCAGCTCTTTTCATTTCCTTCACCGTCGCTTACGGTGTTATCGAGAGAAAGCTGGTCGCCAGCCTTAGCATACGGACAGGTCATGCAGTCCATGTCGCATAAATAGCGCTTGCTTGCAGGGCAGACACAACGACCATGCTCCTGCTGACGCTTGCGATAGGAATTGATGTCACGATAGTAATTCGTGTAGAATTCTTTGTTAACATCCACCCAGCTCTTAGATTCCTTGATGTAGATACGGTATTGTTCACTTTGATTTTCTTTGATTGCCATAACTTTTACCTCCGTTGGCTTCATGTACGAAGCGGAGATAACCGTTATGGCTGCCAGTGTTTTTCATAAGATGGTCACCTCATGCGGATAACTCCGCTTCTTTTCGGTGACCAGCCGTTCGTAAGCTGGCACTCTATTGATAATGTTCTCTTGTTCATCAACTACGAACACACCACGTGGCCACGAAGATGGTGAATTGATGGTCAAGTCAGACCGATTAACGTCTTGTCCGAGACGAGTTTTTAATAACTGCTTTAAATATGCCAGATTTCAAAATAAAAACCTCAGACATGCCTATGTCCGTTTCTTAGGGGATAAAGAGTGGATTTATGGAACAGATAGGGATTAAAAGTTAGATTTGCAAAAGAAAAGACCGGACACATACATGTCCGGCTATCAAAAAATAAATATGAACAAGTGGTAAACTTTTTGAGAAAACTAGTAACAAATATAAGTAAATAACAAGAAACTATTTGTTTTTGCTGTCGAAAACGACTATAATATTATTGGGTAATTGTATCTATACGTAACTTCGAGAGGTGGAACATGGAAGATAAGTTGAATGATAAATGGATAAACATTGAAGAAGCTGCTGAATACCTAGGTGTCAAGCCAGTGACGCTCCGAGGATGGATACGTAATGATAAAGGAATACCGGCACATAAAATCGGAAAACAATGGAAATTTAAATGTTCTGAACTTGATGTGTGGGTTAAAAGTGGAAAAAGTGCTATCGAGTAATCGATACAGCAAAAAATGACAAGGAGATTCTGGCAATGGCAGTAAAGAAAACAGAGTTATATAGCTCCCTTTGGGCGAGCTGCGATGCGTTACGCGGAGGCATGGATGCATCACAATATAAGGATTACATACTTACACTTTTATTTATGAAGTATGTAACTGATAAATATAAAGGGCAGAAATACGGAGATTTGACTGTTTTTGATAAGGCAAATGATCCGAATCCTGATCCTGAGAAAAGAACAGGGTGTTCTTTTGATGATTTTATAGCACTTAAAAATAAGAAGAACATTGGCGAAGGTATAGATAAGATTATAGCTCGTCTAGCTGAAGTAAACGAAGGATTGAAGGGCGTTATTGATATTGCTCATTTTAATGATGAAGCAAAAATTGGTAAGGATAAAGAAATGGTTGATAAGCTTACTAAGCTTATTGCGATTTTTCAGCGTCCTGAACTTGATTTTTCAAAAAATAAAGCAGAAGGCGACGATATTATTGGTGACGCTTACGAATATTTGATGCGTAACTTTGCGTCTGAAAGTGGAAAGAGTAAGGGACAATTCTACACTCCAGCAGAGGTGTCTCGAATTCTTGCAAAAATTATTGGTATCGATAAGTGTACCGACCATGATGCAACCGTATGTGACCCGGCTTGTGGAAGTGGTTCTTTGTTAATCAGAGCATTAGCAGAAGCTCCTTTTGAAATTTCAGGTTATGGTCAGGAAAAAGATGGTTCTACAGCCGGTTTGGCAAAGATGAATGCGGTTCTTCATAACAAAGCTACAATTAGAATTATGGCAGGAAACACATTCTCAGATCCTCAGTTTATAAAAGCTGATAACCCTTCAGAACTTGAACGATTTGATTACATCGTGGCAAATCCTCCATTTTCTCTTAAAAACTGGTCTGATGGGTTAAAAGAGTTTGGTAGATTCTCTGGTTATGGGGATAGACCACCTGAAAAGAATGGTGATTACGCCTGGTTAATGCACATTTTGAAGACCCTGAAGTCTACTGGTAAAGCAGCAGTAATTCTTCCACATGGAGTATTGTTTAGAGGAAATGCTGAAGCAACTATCAGGCGGACAATTGTTGATAAAGGTTGGATTAAAGGAATTATCAGCTTGCCTCCGAACTTATTTTACGGAACAGGTATTCCGGCTTGCATTCTCGTAATTGATAAAGAAGGTGCGGAAAACCGAGCTGGTATCTTTATGATTGATGCAGGCAAGAGCTATGTAAAGGATGGAAGTAAGAACAGACTCCGTGAACAGGATATTTATCGTATTGTAACTACTTTTAATGAGCAGATTACAACAGATCCTAAATACGCTTGTTTTGTACCAAACAAAGAGATTAAGGAAAAGAATGGATACAATCTGAATATTTCTCGCTATATCGATTCTTCTGACCCAGAAGATATTCAAAGCATATATGCGCATATTCATGGTGGTATACCGGCAGCGGATATTGATGCATTGGAACGTTTCTGGACTGCATTCCCAACTCTTAAGAATGAACTTCTTGGAGTGTTTAGCGAAGGTTATTATAAACTGAATGTAAAAGAAGATGTGATTCGGCAGATAACATATTCTAACGCAGAATTTGCGGCTTATGGAGAAATGATTGATGAAGCATTCTCAAATTGGAAGTCTTACGCAGATTCAAAACTTAGGGATCTGACGACTGGTGTGTCTGCAAAAGAACTGATTGTTGAATTAGCGCAAGCTATATTGAAAGAGTTTGAGGATCTTTCGCTTATTAATAAATATGATGTATATCAGGTACTTCTTGTTTATTGGAATGAAGTACTTAGCGATGATGTTTCTATGATCATCTCCGACGAAGTTGGTTATGGTGTTGCAAGAGAAACAGAAAACATCATGAAAGAAACAAAGAAAAAAGATGAAGATGGAAATCCGGAACTGAAAGTTGCAGGATGGGAAGGAAAACTTATACCCAAAGAGCTTATTATTTCCGAACTACTCCCTGAAGAGAAAAAAGCAATGGACGCCCTTGTAGAATTTGTCGCAGAAACAGACTCTCGCCTTACCTCTTTAATTGAAGAATCTGCAGAGGATTCCGTTTTGTCTGATGTGGCTGAAGGTGGAAAAGTAAAGAGCAAAGATATCCAAGAAAAGATGGATGAAATCATGAGCCATATTCATACTCCACTGATTGATGGACTTGTTAAATTGCAGGGCATGCTTCCTATGAAGAAGAAGGAGTATGTGGATTACATTAGTAACAATATTATTCTAGAAGTGGCTTATACAGAAAAAGGTACTGTGACAAAGACATCCGTTGCATATGCACTGGCAATGGCACGGGCAGAAGCACCAGTGCCGGAAGCATATGCAGACGATTATGCAGAACTTAAAGCTGCTTATGATCTTGCTAAGAAATCAGAGGATTCAACAAAACTTATCAAGGAGATGGATAAAGAACTTGATGAGAAGGCTCGTGAGCGATATGCAATTTTAACAGATGATGAAATCATGGATTTACTGGTAAACAAAAAGTGGTATTACGCCATCGGTACAGGTATTAATGATTTGTATGCAGCTATTTCTCATCAGCTCGCAGATCGAATTATTGAACTGTCTAAACGTTATGAAAATACGCTTCCTGACCTTATGAAGCAGACTGCTGATTATGAGGCAAAAGTAAAGAGCCATCTGGAAAGGATGGGCCTCAAATGGTAAGAGAATTAAAGCACACAGAGATTGGCGATATTCCAGTAGACTGGGAACTTCAAACATTTGACGAAACATTTAGAGTGTTATCTAATAATACTCTGTCACGCGAAAATTTAAATAATCGCGGTGGAGCTGTAAGAAATATTCACTATGGCGATATTTTGACAAAATTTCCAGAAGTATTGAATTGTAAAGAAGAAATTCCATACGTAAATGATTTATCACTGTTATCTTCATCGACTCAATTACTTCAGGATGGTGACATTGTTATTGCAGATACGGCGGAGGACGAAACTGTTGGAAAAGTTACAGAGGTACAGAATCTCGGTGATAGCAAGCTTGTTGCAGGACTTCATACTATTCCGTGTAGAGTGAAAAAAGGTGATTTTGCTCCGGGGTGGTTAGGATATTACATGAATTCCAATTTATTTCACAATCAAATATTGCCATATATAACAGGTATAAAAGTGTCATCAATATCAAAAGGCGCTATTTCAGAGACATTGATATTGGTACCGCCATTTGATGAACAGGAGAAAATAGTACAATCATTAAATGAAGTGCAGTTATTAATGACAGCAGAAACAAAAGTTGTAAATAAGATGAAGTTTGTTAAAAATGGATGTTTATCAAAAATGTTTCCACAAAAGGATGCCGCAGTTCCAGAAATGCGTTTGCCAGGATTTACTGACGCTTGGGAACAGCGTAAGCTCGGAGAGGTTTGTGAGATTAAAGACAGTGCAAGAATTCCCAATTCTGAATGGTCAGAATCAGGAGTTCCATATATTAGAGCCAGTGATGTTACAAACGAGAATACAGATGGTGTGCTATTTATCTCCCAAGAACGATATGAGTTTTATAAAAATCGAACAGGTGCACCAACCAAGGATGATGTTCTTTTTAACGGCGGAGGTGAGATTGGAAAAAGTCTTTTAATTACTGATAAAAAGCCAATTTATGTACAAGGCGGAGCTGTTTTATATGCACGAACATCTAAATCAAGGGAGTTAGTAGGACAATATTTGAAAACATATTTTGAAACAACTAATGCCAAGTCTTATGTTGATACTGCTTCGGCTGGCGGAACTATGAGGCATTTTACCTTGAAGCCGTCACAGATGATGCGGATTTTAATGCCATCAGTAGAAGAACAAGAAAAAATAGGAGAGTATTTTGCCAACCTCGACCACCTCATCACTCTTCATCAGCGTAAGTGTGATAAATATTCGAGCATTAAAAAAGGTATGATGAGCGACTTGCTTACAGGAAAAATACGATTAGTTTAAGGAGGAATGTACGCATGAGTATTGGCGACACTGAAAGAGCTACCCAAGATCGTGTAGTTAGCTTCTTTAAGGATAGAGATATCCTTGATTATGAATATTTAGGCAATTTAAAAGACGCCGCAAATAAGAACATCCGTGAAGACCGTCTTCGTGCGTACTTACGCCTTAGCGGATACAGCCAGAAGTTAATTGACGGTGCTGTTTCTGAACTAGTAAAAGCAGCAGATGATATGACACATGGTTTGTATGATGCAAATCATAAAGTCTATTCCCTTTTGAAATACGGTGCAAAGGTAAAGGAAACAGCCGACGGAGCACCGAAGACAGTTTACTTTATGGATATTGAAGCACCTACTAATAACGATTTTGCGATTGCGGAGGAAGTTACAGTAGTTGACCGTCAGGAAAAGAGACCAGACATCGTAATTTATGTGAATGGTATTGCGATGGCTGTCATTGAATTGAAGAAAAGTAGTGTCTCTGTTTCTAATGGTATTCGTCAAAATCTGACAAACCAGAAAGATGGATTCATTGCGCCATTCTTTACGACGATGCAATTCTGTATGGCCGGTAATGAAATAGAGGGTCTTCGCTATGGAACAATACTGACCGGTGAAAAATATTATATGGAATGGAAGCCGGATGGATTTCATGAAAATGAAGATGAGCGTGATCCGGAAGATGCACGCATAATGGACTATTGCGACCATATTGATAATCTGCTCTTACAGCAACTTTACCAGATGTTTGATAAAAAATGTTTTATTGACCTTATTGAAAACTTTGTTGTGTATGACAAAGGAATCAAAAAGGTATGTCGATACAATCAGTTTTATGGCATCAAGCGTACGCAGAACAGATTGGCAAAGCAATGTGGCGGCATTATTTGGCATACTCAGGGTAGTGGTAAAACACTTACTATGGTTTGGCTTTCAAAATGGATTCTTGCGAATTGTCAAGAAGAAAATCCTCGCGTGCTTATTGTAACAGACAGGGATGAGCTGGATGAACAGATTGAAAAGACTTATATCGGCGTCGATGAAAAAATCACCAGAACCAAGAGTTGTGATGACTTGCTTCAAAAATTGAATTCTTATGATGATTCACTGTTGTGTTCATTGGTGCATAAGTTTGGCCGTCGTGGTGGCGAAGCTACAGAATCCGATTACGACAAGTATATTGATGAGTTAAAAAAAGCGCTTCCTGCCGATTTTAAGGCAAAGGGTAAAATCTTTGTATTTGTTGATGAGTGTCACAGAACTCAGTCTGGTAAATTACATGCAGCAATGCAGGCAATTATGCCGGAAGCAATCTTTATTGGTTTCACAGGTACACCGTTATTAAAGAAAGATAAGAAAACAAGTATCGAAGTTTTCGGAACATACATCCACAGCTACAAATACAATGAAGCGGTTAGAGATGGTGTTGTACTTGATTTAAGATACGAATATAGAGATATTCCACAGGATATTACAGTCCATGACAGGATTGACCAGTGGTTTGATGTAAAGACTCGTACGCTTTCAAGCAGAGCAAAGGCAAAGTTGAAAGAAAAATGGGCAAGCATGCAGAAGATTTATAGTTCACGTTCAAGACTTGAGCGTGTTGCTTGGGACATCATTCAGGATTTTGATTTGAAACCTCGTTTGATGGATGGTAATGGAAATGCAATTCTTGTAGCGGATTCTATCTATTCAGCATGCAAATATTATGAAATTTTCCAGCAGCGTGGGTTTAAAAAATGTGCAATCATTTCATCATATACACCACAGGCAGGAGACCTCAGAACAGATACCGTAAGTGCAGATGAGGAAACAGAGACTTTTGAAAAATATGAGATTTATCTTCGCATGTTAGGACTTGATCCTGACAATCTTCCGGAGAAAGTTTCTATTCAGAAGAAAGTGGAGGAATTTGAGAAAGAGGCAAAGGAAAAGTTTATCAATGAGCCTGCGAATATGAAGCTACTTATTGTAGTTGATAAGCTTCTCACAGGATTTGATGCACCTCCTTGTACATATCTTTACATTGATAAGAGTATGCAAGACCACGGTTTATTCCAAGCTATCTGTCGTGTAAATAGATTAGATGGTGATACCAAGGAATTTGGTTATATTGTGGATTACAAGCAGCTTTTTGGAAATTTGAAAAATGCTATGGATAAGTACACATCTGGAGCATTTGAGAACTATGCCCCTGAAGATGTAGATGGACTTCTTAAAGACAGAGCTGCCGAATCAATTAAACATTTCAAAGAGATTTACGAGGAATTGGAAGAACTCTGTGAAGGCGTTGAAGCACCAAGAGAAGATCTGCAGTATTTGCATTATTTCTGTGGAGTTTCCGGTATGAGCGAAGACATGGATGAAATCTATGCTCGCCTTAGAGAAAAATTATATAAGCTTGTTAGTAGTTTAGTTCGTGCATTTGCAGAAGCTAAACAATACATGGTTGACGAATGCACGGCAGCGGAAATGAATGATTATGAGAATAAAGTTCATTTTTATATTGAACTTAAACAGACTATTGGAAACAAGAGCGGCGACTTCTTAGATTTTAAGGCATATGAACCGGATATGCGCAAACTTATTGATAATTACATTATGGCTTCTGATAGTATCAAAATTGGTGAATTTGATGACCTAACACTTCTCGATTTCGTAATGGATCAAGGTGAGACGATGACCGGAGAAGATACGCCTTCTGGTCAGAAAGAAGGTGCGGCCGAAGCAATTGAAAACAATATCCGTCGTAAAATGGTAGAAAAGGTAACTGTAAATCCAAAATACTATGAAAAGATGTCAGCGATTTTGGATAAACTGATTCAAGATAGACAGAAGGGCGTTTTGTCCTATAAGGAACTTCTTGATGAATATATTAAACTCGCAAAGAATGTTGACCATCCGGAAGAAAATGAAGACTATCCTGAAAGTGTGAGACATAGTAAAGCCATGCAAGCATTATATGATAATGTTGGCGGAGATGAAGCGTTGGCTATTGAACTTCATAAAGCTGTTATGGATAGTAAGATGAGTGGTTTTCGTGGGGATTCAATCAAAGAAAGAAGAATCAAGAGAGCGTTGTTTGCAATTCTCAATGATGATACAGAGGTTGAACATCTGTACAAGATTATTGAGAAGCAGGAGGAATATTAATAGATGAGAATTGTGATTTCGGGCATACCGATTGATATTCAAAAAAAGAATATTAAGAACATGCACCTTCAGATAAAACCGCCTGATGGACATGTTGTTGTTTCGGCACCATTATCAATGGATGATAAGGCAATCGAGGTGTATGCTCGAACCAATCTCAGTTGGATAAAAAAACAAATTGAGAAGTTCCAGCAGCAACCAAGAAGTGCTAAGCGACAGTATGTTAGCGGTGAAACTATGTACATCTGGGGGAAACAGTATTACTTATCCTTTGTACCAGATGCTCAAAAGAACAGCTTTGAAATTCAAGGAGATAAAGTGATTCTCTCAATGAGAGAAGATAGTACGGTTAAGCAACGAGAAAACTATGTGCGTGAGCAGTATCGTAGCTTACTAAAAGTTGAGATAGAAAGACTTCTTCCTAAATGGGAACAAATTACTGCGCTTCACTGTGAGTCATGGCAAACAAAATATATGGTTACGCGTTGGGGAACCTGTAACACTGAAAAAAAGAAGCTGTGGTTTAATCTGCAGTTGGCCCAAAAACCTATTGAATGTTTAGAATATGTTATTTTACATGAATTGATTCATTTGAGGGAACGTACGCATAATTCTACATTCATTGCATATATGGACATGTATATGAAAAACTGGAGAGCAGTACGAAAAGAATTGAATGATTCAAGACTAGACTATTATGATGCTCAGGATGAAAGTCCTTTACAAAAATTAATCGACCAAAGAAGATATGATGAGATAAAAGACGCTGTTCTTGATTATATGACGGAAAAAGTGAAAGAGAATAAAGCTACACTATCAGATATTGAAATCCAAAATGTAATCCATATTGAACAAGTGGATGATGGTGCGATTAGTTTTTCTGTAATCGTAAGTTGTGATATCGAACATTCCATATCTTCAACTGGTAGAGTTTCGTTTACTGAAAAATGGCTTGATGTAAAGTGTAACGTTCTTTTAGGTGTGGAATTAACAGATTTTGAAATTATAAATATTAATGAATGTGAGCAACAGGAAGATTCAGATAATGACAAGTATTCTGGTGAATTAGTACCGATTATTTCCAGAGATGCTTTTGAAAATGAAGCTACAAAATTTTTGGAGAAATATTATCCTTTGGCTTTACAGGAACCGGTACCTGTTCCTATTAGAAAGATTGCAGAGGATATGGGCCTTTTGATTATAGAAGATTCGTTACTTTCATCAGAACTTGATATTTTTGGTTTGGTTGTTTTTGAAGACGGAAATATTAAGGATAAAAACAAGAATATCGTTATCAGAAATGCCAAACGTGGAACAGTTTTGATAGACCCTCGTGTTTATTATGAGCGAACCTTAGGTACTGTGAACTTTACCATTGCGCATGAGTGCTTCCATTGGTATAGGCATCAACCGTATCATGCTTTGATGAAGATGCTTGGAGCAAATGATGAATTAGGGAAAATAATACAGTGTTCTATAGGTAGCAATGCAAAAGATTCAGAAAAGTGGAAGGCTGTAGATTGGATGGAGTGGCAAGCTAACGGTGTTGCTCCACATATCTTGATGCCAACCAATACAGCAAAAATAAAAATTTCAGAACTCATAGAAAAGTATCATATCCATTTTGAAGGTACTGATGGTTATCAAATCGAGAAAATGATTTCAGAATTAGCTGATTTCTACGGATTATCAAAACAGGCAGTTAAGATGCGCATAAGAGAAATGGGGTATGCAAAAGTTGATGGTGCATTTACATATGTTAATGGACAATATGTTACTCCATTTTCATTTGATGCCTCAGCCTTGACGGATAATCAATCATTCACAATATCATCAGCTGATTTATTTAAGGCGTATTGTTTAAATAAAGACTTTAGAAAAGCCATTGATACAGGAAAGTTTGTTTATGTTGAGGGCCATGTTTGCCTTGGTGATGAGAAGTATATCATACATTCAGATGGGCGAGTAAAACTTACACAGTATGCTTTATCTCACATGGATGAATGTTGTCTTGCTTTTGATAAGGGATATAGTTATCAGTCGAAGTATCAGGGACAAAAATACTATACCCAAATGATGTACAAGACACCGAGTCAGGTGGCAGCACAAGAATACTCATTTGAGATGAATGCTCACAACAGAACATTGTTATCTCAAATTCAGAGAGCAAGTCGAAGTGCTGATGCAATGAGATTGTATCCAGGAGCCTTCTCTGAAACATTGGTACAGCTTATGAAAGAGAAAAAGCTTTCTAATAAGAAATTAGCAGACGCCTCATTGGTGGGCGAACGTACAATACAGAGATTAAGAAATGAAGAAGAATATCCCACAACAATTCAAACGGTTTTGGGATTGTGTTACGGATTGCAGCTTTCAGTGCCTGAAGCAGAAATGTTAGTTGGGAAAACCGATTTCAATATAAAGCCAACTAATCCACAAAATAATGCTTATAGATGCGTATTAAGCTCATGTGCCGAGAATAGCATATATGAGATTAATGAGATGTTGGAATCTTGTGGATTTGAGCCACTTGGTAGTTCAAAATTGGGATAATGCATAAGGAGGTACTTTATTAAATGCAATACGATTGGATAGATTTTTACACGGAGTTTGCTACTAAGCTTCTTCCTTTCAAAACTGATAGAAAGACTCTTATTCAGAAAATGTATGCGGTGTATGACACTGTTGGAATTAGTGTTCCGAAACTTGAAAGTGGTGATGAGATTATTGATATTGATCCGTTCACCATCTTTGGCACATTCAACAAGGGAATAACAAATGCTAATAGAATTGCTATTCTTAACGGGATAGCGTCAGAGTTTGGAATTGCTGCAACTGTGCCGAGCAATTTTGATGGAATTCCGGTTCTTAATAATCTAAAGGCAACGTTTTATGGATTTAAGGATGATAGAAAAGCAAATGATATTGATAACTTGTGGAGTTTGTTTGAGGTAGCTCTTGCATTGGCTGACAATGACACAGAGGATAACCGTCAGAAATTCTCCGAGGCTTATGACAAGGTACATGATCAGCTTTGCATTCGCTGGAATATTACGATGGGCCTTTATTGGATTCGTCCTTATACATTTATCAACTTGGATTCCAGAAACCGCTGGTTTATAGCAGATGTCCAGAATATGTCTGGCGAGTTTGTTGTCGCAGCCGAGAAGAAGCTTAAGAAAGTGCCGTATGCTGCAGATTATCTTGAAATAAAGGATTTGTGTAAGAAAGCTCTGGATGCAGGTGAATATAAATACAAGAACTTTCCTGATTTATCCTATACGGCCTGGGTGATCTCTGAGCAAGTCAATCAGGAAAAGGCTGCTGAAAAAGGTAAAAAGACTTCGAAAGCAGAATTTCTTAAGTGGTTTATGCCATTGCTACAGGCGTTACGCGATTTAGGAGGATCTGCGACACCGGTAGAAGCGAGAAAGAAAATTATAGAAAACGAGCATTTGTCGGATGAGATAGTAAGCGAAACCAGAGGGAAAACGAAGGTTAACAAATTTGAAAATGAAGTTGCTTTCGCCAGAAACTATCTCGTTGGAGCGGGATACATTGATAAAAGCGTAAGAGGTGTGTGGACACTTACTGAAGCAGGCAAGTCAGTGGAATTAACAGCGGAGATGGCATCGGATATTTTCAAAAAAGGTGTCTCTGATGCAAAGAGTAAGAAAACGAATGATAGCGATGCTCTTGCAGATAGTGATGTCGATACAGTTCATTACTGGATTTATGCTCCAGGACAAAACGCTGATAAATGGGAAGAGTGTTATAAGAACGGTTATATGCTTCTGGGCTGGGGCGAGATTGGAGATCTTGGAGTATTCAGCTCTAAGGATGAAATGAAACAGCAGATGAAGAAAGAATACGGTGATAGCAGTTCCTATAAGAATTCAGCTCATGCTACTTGGCAGTTTGTACATGATATTAAGATTGGCGACGTGGTATACGTTAAAAAAGGCAATAATGGAATTCTTGGCAAAGGAATTGTTGAGTCTGATTATGAATATGATGCAGATCGCACAGATGAATATTCCAATGTTAGAAAAGTAAATTGGACGAACAAGGGCGATTGGACAATTAATCATCAGTCCCCTCAGAAGACTTTGACCGATATTACGCCATATAGTGACTTCGTACAAGAAATTAAGGCTTTGTTTGAGGAAGACGATATTACAGATGATGAGCAGGAAATTGCCTATCCGGAGTACACAGCAGAAAATTTCCTGGATGATGTGTACATGTCTGAAGATAATTATACCAGATTAGTTGGCTTGCTTAGAAATAAGAAAAATATTATCTTGCAGGGTGCACCAGGAGTAGGAAAAACATATGCTGCTAAGCGCTTGGCCTATTCTATGATGGGGGTAAAAGATGTAGAGCGTGTCATGATGGTACAGTTCCATCAGAGTTATTCCTATGAAGATTTTATTATGGGCTTTCGTCCATCTGCTACAGGATTTGAACTGAAGAAGGGGGCATTCTACAATTTCTGCAAGAAGGCCGAGGTAGATAGTGATAATGAGTATTTCTTTATCATAGATGAAATCAATCGCGGCAATCTGAGTAAGATCTTTGGCGAGCTGTTTATGCTGATTGAAAATGATAAGCGAGGAAATGCGCTACAGCTTCTGTATTCGGATGAAAAGTTTGCAGTGCCGAAGAATGTCTATATTATTGGCATGATGAATACTGCAGACAGAAGCCTGGCTATGCTGGATTATGCACTTCGTAGAAGGTTTGCTTTCTTTGATATCAAGCCGGGTTTTGAGACTCCGGGGTTCCGTGAGTACCGCATGGCATTAGATAATGAGAAGTTCAACAAACTGATCAGTTGCGTCGAGAGTTTGAATAGAGAGATTTCCGTCGATGAATCTCTGGGCGAAGGGTTCTGTATTGGTCACAGCTACTTCTGTAATTTACAGCCTGATACAATTGACGATAGTTGGCTTTATGGTGTTGTGGAATATGAGCTGATACCTTTATTGAAAGAATACTGGTTTGATGAACCTATGAAGGTGAAAGATTGGAGCGAAAATCTAAGGAGTACGATTAAGTGATACCGATTCAAAACATCTATTATATGCTGTCCTATGCATTTCAGGTATTGAATGAGCAAGGTTATAAGAATATAGCCACAGAACAATTTAATAATACTGGCGAGCTGATGGCGGCTATCTTAGAAAAAGGTATCGCGATTCAGATAAAGCGAGGACTTGGTAAAGAATATATTCCGCAGACGGAGGCACTCTCTTCTCTGCGAGGAAAGATTGATATTGCAGAGTCCATCAAGACACAGTCAATGTTACGGAAACAGCTAATCTGTACATACGATGAGTTTTCAGTTAACAGCATCATGAATCGGATCATCAAATCTACAGTTGAACTTCTCCTTCGTTCGAATATATCGAAACAGCGCAAGAAAAATCTTAGAAAGTTAATGGTGTATTTCAGCGAGGTGGATTTTATTGATTTGTATACGGTAAATTGGAATGTTCAGTACAATCGAAATAACCAGACTTATCGTATGCTAATTTCGATATGCTACCTGGTAGTAAAGGGTCTATTGCAAACACAATCGAATGGGCATACCAAGTTGATGGACTTTCTAGACGAGCAGCGAATGTGTCGATTGTATGAGAAGTTTATCCTGGAATATTATAGGAGAGAGTTTAAAAATCAGATTACCGCAAATGCATCACAGATTCCTTGGCAGCTGGACAATGAAGAAAACTCTTTGTTGCCTGTGATGCAAAGTGACATTATGCTCCAAAGTGGTGAGAAGGTTCTTATTATCGACGCAAAGTACTATGAGCACAGCACACAGGTGCAGTTTGACAAGCATACACTTCATTCAGGCAATCTTTATCAGATTTTTACTTATGTGAAAAACAAGGAATATGAACTGAGAGAGAAGGACCACACGGTTTCGGGAATGCTTTTGTATGCCAAGACTGATGAAGCGATATATCCGAATAATGTGTATCAGATGAGTGGAAACCAGATTACTGTCAGGACTCTGGATTTGAATTTATCATTTGATGAAATAGCAGGACAGCTAAATACAATAGCAAAAACGCATTTCGATTTATAAAGGAGGCCTCTTATTTGAAAAAGAAAAAAGATGAAATAACCATCCGTTCCAGCGCAGCAGAATACTTGACTTATGTTGCATCTGTCGGCGATCAGCAGGACAGTATTGAGATGCGCTATGAGGATGAGAATATATGGCTGACACAGAAGATGATGGCCACACTATATGATGTAGATGTTCGTACAATCAATGAGCATATTAAGAAGATTTATTCCGACTCAGAGCTTGAGGAAGACGCAACTATCCGGAATTTCCGGATAGTTCAAACCGAAGGTTCACGCCAGGTCACTCGTGATACGAAACATTATAATCTTCAAATGATTATTGCTGTTGGATTCAAGGTAAACAATGAGCGAGCAGTGCAATTTCGTAAGTGGGCAAATGGCATCGTAAAAGACTACACCATCAAAGGCTGGGTCATGGATGACGAGCGTCTGAAAAACGGTGGTTCCGTGCTCACAACAGAATATTTTGATCGTTTGCTTGAGCAGATTCGTGAGATCCGTTTATCTGAGCGTAGATTCTATCAGAAGATAACGGACATCTATGCTACAGCTCTTGATTACGACCGCACAGCAAAAACAACAAAGCGGTTCTTTGCAAAAGTGCAGAACAAGATGCACTATGCAGTTCACGGACATACAGCAGCGGAGTTGATTTATGAACGTGCAGATGCAGATAAGCCACACATGGGATTAACCACTTGGGCAGGAGCACCGGAAGGTAAGATAGTAAAAAGTGATGTGAGCGTTGCGAAGAATTATTTGAGCGAGCAGGAAATGCGTTCACTGGAGCGTATTGTATCTGCTTATCTGGATTTAGCAGAGGACCGTGCAGAGCGTCACATTCCGATGACAATGGAGGACTGGGCAAAGCGTCTGGATTTATTCCTGATGGCTGATGACAGAGAGGTTCTTCAGGATGCAGGCAAAATTACTGCTGAGATTGCCAAGGCAAAAGCTGAAACTGAATTTGAAAAATATCGTGTTATTCAAGATAGACTGTTCATGTCTGACTTTGATAAGTACATGCTGGAACTGGAAGAGAATGCGAAGAAGTAGCAGCATCTCCATTAAAATTTTCAGCTTGCAAAGGTCGAGTGCATGGGAGTTGGGGCATCCGTCGGGGCGAAAAATAGCCGTTGACCTGTTTTTGTAGGAAGAACGGACAAGGTTGAGGCGATGGCGATTCCTCGCAAGATTTGACTTTTATGTTAGAATCACTACAATAGTAGAAACGAATAAAAAAAGTTGAACTTTTTCCGTGAATGAACGAGGTTCAGGCTGTGATATGGGTAGCGGAATGTATCAAGATATTTTTGTTACAGAATTTGTTGATATGTTTCCACGAACAAACGGAGATATGTTGCTACATTTCGTATTAGTCTGAATAGGTTCCTGGTGACTGACATCAATCCGGACCTATCGAGCCATGTGGAAGTCGTGTGTTGTCTACATCGGGTGAATTCGTAGAAATCCTTAGATTTAGGCACTTTGCGAGGTATATGAGTTTCACACCCACAGGCAAACAAGGCAAGAAAAAAAGAAATGTGTTCATTAAAGTGCAACGAGCCGGGTGCAGGTATTGTACGATGAAGTTGGACGAGCTTCATAGCTTTGAAGAACACCCATTCAAGGTGGAAAGAAATCAGGAATTATTTGAGTTAAGGGACAGCATTTAAAAAAAGCGGGCAGAGCTGAAAATCCGTGAAGCGAAAAAAGAAGTAAAAGTCAGGATAGAAAAAATGAGGGATATAGAATATTTTTGGGGAATGGGATACATCACAGTAATCCTGTTTGCAATCGCACAGAATGATAGTGGACTCGTTTGAAATCAAAACGATCTTGTTGAGAGTGTAGCGCATCTGGATAACCACATGGTACAATTGCAAAGGCAACTAAATCTTGAGAAATTTGCAGTACATTGTGGATTGCTTCCATATGTTCTTTTAGTGGTGCGATTCCAAGCCACACAGCACCAAGCCCAAGCGAATCTGCTTCCAATAAAAGATTTTCAACAGAGGCATTCATATCTATCTGAGCATATTCTGGCATTTTGCAAGCTGTTCTGTAACAAGCGACAAAAGCGAGAGGAGCAGATGCGGTACCGGCATAAGGACTTGTTCTGTGAAAAATTTCGTTCATTTTCTTACCTCCAATTTGTGTGCGAAAATTGTTTTTAGTAATTTATGTGACATGCAATAACTATAAATGCAGGCAACGATTTCTGCGATCCAGACTGCATACCAGCCATGTGAAATGCCAGAGATTTTTATGAAAATCAAGAGGCAGGGAACTAATAAAATAAGTTGCCTTATAGCAGCACTGACCATATTAATGATGCCGTTTCCGAGGCCGGAAGCAAAATATCCGCACAGGATTGTAATTGCAGCCATAACAAAGGAAACGGAGATGATTCGCAGTGCCGGAATACCGAGAGTCAGCATTTCCTGGCTTGCAGAAAATAATTGCAATAGTTGTCTGGGAAAACACCAGAATATGACGGTTCCGCATAAGGCAATAATTGCTCCGGTAGGAAGTAAAACTTTCCATGTCTGCTGTACTCGATGATATTTTCTATTGCCGTAATTATATCCGACAATAGGAATGGCAGCCTGTCCAAGACCATTGATAGGCATCATCAGGAAATTTTGCAATTTATAGTAGACACCGAAAAAAGCAACTGCTGTTGCAGAAACAGGCAGGAGAATACTGTTTACTGCAAGTGTCATAATACTTCCGATGGCCTGCATGATAATTGTAGGAAGCCCCACCCGGTAAATATCAGCAACATCTCGCCACCTGAAATGATAGTTTTTTAGATGGGCATGGATGAGCGGATTTCGGAAACGGTTAAACAATAAAGTAGCGATGGCCCCCACCATTTGTCCGATGACAGTTGCGATTGCTGCACCACGGATTCCCATTGCAGGGCAGCCAAACAGACCGAAAATCATAATGGGATCAAGAATAATATTCAAAATAGCACCTATGATCAGAGAAATCATAGATAAAACAGTATCTCCAACAGCCTGTAGCAGTCTTTGCCCATAAGTTTGCAAAAAGATTCCACAGCAATACACGAGATTGATGGAAAGATATTGTTTACAGAGAGTTTGTAATTCTGGATCTGTAGCCATTTTAAAGGCAATCGTATCGGACAGAAAAATGCCAGCGAAAGAGAAGATGATGGATGTAAAGAGCATGAGGAAAAGTCCGGTTGTGGCAGCCTGACATGCTTCTTCAGTTTTATGTTCCCCTATTTTTCTGGAAAGCAAGGAATTCAGACCTACTGCGGTTCCGACACCCACGGCAATCATTAAAAATTGAACGGAATATACTAGCGATGCAGCGGTCAGAGCTGTTTCAGACAGTCTGGCCACAAAGATACTGTCAACAATGTTATAAAGCGATTGCACAAGTAAAGAGAGCATCAATGGAATAGCCATTGTGTACACTAAAGGACGGATTGGCATTTCTGCCAGTTTGTTTTTTGAATTCATAAGACCTCCTCGTGGCATTGCAAAAAAAGAAGCGTGAAATCTGTAAGGACAAGCAAATCCTCATGATTTCACGCTTTTACAAGCCGGCTTTCGTTATAATTATTGTTTTTTCGGGTATATTATAAACGAAAGAGAAGAGAAAATGCAAGAAAAATTTATTTGATTTTGGAAAAACTGGAAATATAATTATAGTAGACGAGTAGCAGGTAAGCGTAAATCCAGTTTAGCAGCTACTCGTTTTTCGCTTTGTTAAAATAATATATTTGTTATGAAAAAGTGTGTAGCTTGTCAGCGTAAGTCCAGCTTATAAGACAAGGTGCGCACTTTTTTGTGCCAAAAAGAGAGGAGTTTAAACAAAATGTCAGAAAGCAACAAGATGAAGGAGATGCAGGTGAATAAGCTGATGATCCAAATGGGAATCCCAATAATCTTATATTACAGTCAGCAGAGAATTTGGAAGTGGCGGGCGTTTTATCGGGGAAGAAGTAGCAAAGAAACTTGGAAGTGCCTACTATGATAAAAATATTATCAGCCAGATTGCAGAAAAGTCCGGTTTAGCACCAGAATATATTCAAGAAAGTGCAGAATTGTCTCCGAAAAAAGGCTTATATTTGAAAGAAATTCCGAAGAGAGGTTTCTGCTAAATACACAATCTTACGGAGAATTGCATTGCTTGCTAATTTGTATTTTTATCATATCTTAACTTGTGACCTGTTCCGACAGCGGACTTGATCAGCATATCTCCCCTGTGGCGGCTAAATATCAGGTAACAAGAATTGCAAAAGCCTTTATTCTA